>Ga0190265_10000592_pt1 | contig 25135 bp, 23 predicted proteins | sample Popmic124T_FD_133135 | JGI IMG/M metagenome (GOLD analysis project Ga0190265, IMG submission 133135) | Populus adjacent soil microbial communities from riparian zone of Indian Creek, Utah, USA - 124 T | ecosystem: Environmental > Terrestrial > Soil > Riparian zone | place: USA: Utah | collected...
AAACGTTGGGGTTCGTCGTCGTCAATGACGCCGCCGTCCGCCAATATGGCTACAGCCGCGACGAATTCGCGACCATGACGCTGGCCGATATTCGGCCGCCCGAGGACGTCGCCGCCTTGCGCCAGGACGTCCTGCATGCGCCGCGATTCGACGAAGGTCACCTATGGCGGCACCGCAAAAAGGACGGCACGATCATCACCGTGGAAATCAGGGCCCACGAGTTCGAAGTCGGCAAGCGGGCGGTCCGATTGGTGCTGGCAACGGACGTGACAGAACGCCTGCACGCCGAAGATGCGCTGCGCAAGACCGAAGAGCAGCTGCGTCACGCCCAGAAGATGGAAGCCGTGGGCAGGCTGGCGGGCGGCGTGGCGCACGATTTCAACAACCTGCTCTCCGTGATCTTGAGTTGTGCCGAGTTCATGCTCGGAGATCTCAAGCCGGCGGAACCAATGCGGGAAGAAGTGGAGCAGATGCGCAAGGCCGCCGAGCGCGCCGCCGACCTCACCCGACAATTGCTCATGTTCAGCCGCCAGCAGGTCCTCGAACCGCGGGTCATCGACTTGAACGACGTGCTGGTCAAGATGGACAAGATGCTCCAGCGCATCATCGGAGTGGACATCGATCTCCTCTTGGTCTGCGCGCCGTCGCTGGGCCGCGTACGGGTCGACCCCGGCAGCATCGAACAAGTGGTCATGAATCTCGTCGTGAACGCCCGCGACGCCATGCCGACGGGCGGTAAACTGACGATGGAAACGGCCAACGTCATGATCGACGAGGAGAGTGCGCGTGAGCATCTCGGGACCAATCCGGGTCCTCATGTGATGCTGGCCATCAGCGACACGGGCATCGGAATGGATCGCGCGACACAAGCGCGCATCTTCGAGCCCTTCTTCACCACCAAAGAGAAGGGCAAAGGGACCGGCCTCGGCCTCTCGACGGTCTTCGGCATCGTTCAACAAAGCCGCGGGAGCATCTGGGTCTACAGCGAGCCCGGCAAAGGGACGTCGTTCAAGGTTTACTTTCCGCGCATCGACGAGGCGGTAGACGAGGTGCGCGCGGTCCAAAGGCCAGCCGTGCGGCGCGGTACGGAGACGGTTCTCCTCGTGGAGGACGACGACCAGGTACGCGCGGTGGCGCGCGGGATCTTGCGCCGGCACGGGTATCGCGTCATCGAAGCGCGCAACGGCGGCGAGGCGATGCTGCTCTGCGAGACGCATGCTGACGAGATCCATTTGATGATCAGCGATGTGGTGATGCCCCACCTGAACGGGCCCGAGTTGGCCCGCCGGCTGGCCAAAGGGCGGCCCTCCATGAAGGTGCTTTGCATGTCTGGGTTCACCGACGACAGCATCGTCCGCCATGGCGTCATGGACTCCGACATTGCGTACTTGCAAAAACCGATCACCCCCGAGACGTTGACAAGGAAAGTGCGAGAGGTGCTCGACGGTTAGAGCCCGCCATTGGGCGGCGTCCGAATCATTGAATGGTTGACAACAACTCGGCGCGCAGTGGAGTCGATCGGAGAGTGAACCGCCAAGAGCACCTCAATCGTTGTCGAACGCCTTAGCGACGCGGCGCCGACGGCATGCGCATGGTGACGCCGCCGTCGCGGCCCCGCAGCGCGTCGAGCGAAGCCGTGCACTGGGGGCCGCAGGTCGCACGGCCAGCAGCGTCGCCCACGCAGCCGCCCACCGCACAATCCGCCTCCGACGAGCACGCTTCTCCGACGTTCGCGAGGGGCACGCACGCCTTGTCTAAACAGCGCAGGCCCTTGGCGCAAGGAACGGCGCCGCACGGCTCACCGGCGCCTCCGAGAGCGGCGGTCGAGCATCGACCTTTCACGCACGTTTGCGAGGGCCCGCAATTGACGTTGGCTACGCACGCCGAGCCGATAGCGGGCTCTTTTTCACACTTGTGGGTGATGAGCGAGCAGAAATCGGCGCAAAACGGGTGAGACGTCCCGAGTCCGCGATCGAGAAGGTACGTGGCGAGCACATCGACATGCGTGCCGCAGCCGGCCCCCGCGGCGCCGGGCGGCGTGCACACGCCGGTCTTGGTCGGGCTCACGCCAGCGCAATAAAGCTGCCCTTCGCACTCCAAGGACGACCGGCAGACACTGCCCGTCGCGAGCTTGCCTTTCAAAAGCCCCTGACACGCCTCGGGCGCGCTCGGCGGGCTCGGCGTCACCCAGTCACAACCTTGCACAGCGTCGACCATCGCGGCGGCGCAACGCTGGACGGCGGATTCTTCGAGCACCGCGGTCCCGGCGTGCAAAGTGGCACCCAAGACGCGCGCGCATTCCGTCGCCAAGAACAGCGCAGGCTCGCCGCCGCAACATTCCGCTTTGCGCCGCGCCCCAACGGCGTGCAGTGTGTCGCACAGCCGCGTGGCGAGTGGGTGCGGAGGCAGATCGCGCGGGTAGATGGTACCGAGTGTATCGACCGGTGCCGAGCTGGCGGGGCGAGGATTGCGATCGGAGGCGCTCGGTGCGTCGCTCCTCGCCGTGCTCCCCGCGTCGGGCGCGTCCGTCGCCCCGCGGGTTCGGCAGGCAGCCGCCGCCAGCGCAAGGACGACCAGCATTCCACGAGCACGCCTCATTGAGGATCCAAATGAACCGTGGCCATGAGGCGCACCGAAAGCGGATAAACCGGGGTGAAGTGAACGTCCTCACAGCCGGCAAAGGCGTTGCTCGGACTGCCCGCGGCGGGCGCAGCGAGTCGCCCTTCCTTGCCGCACGAGAATCCAGGGGGGACCGGCGCATCCACGGCCGGATCGTTGGCGAGCCGTCCCACCGTTGCGAATTGAGCCGCTCGGTGGCGGCCATCGAGAAGATTCTCGACATCGAGCCCGAGGTCGAACCAGCGGTGCCGGTATCCCACGTGCAGATCGACTTGCGTGAAGCCACGGGCCACGAGAGCGCCGTCGTCCGACGCCGGTCGGTCGCCGAGACCGTAGAACCGCAGCCCATACCGGACGCTGCCGGCGCCGAGCGGATGTCGGCCCGACAGGCCCCCTACCCAGGTTTGTTTGGGCGCCAGCGCGAGCCCGGCTCCGTAGCCTGCATCGGCCTGGTACTTCGAGCGGGTGAACGTGACGCCGGCGTCGGCGATGAGCCAAGAGAACGCCTCGTAGCGCAAGTCGAGCTCCGCTCCCTCGCGATGCGTGCGGCCACTGACGTCGGTCGTCCCCTCGTCGCCGCTCCAGACGGTCTCCGTTTCCAGGTCGAGCTGCCAGAGCGCGGCAGTGAAATCCAGACGGCGAAGGACCCGTGCGCGCGCGCCGACCTCCGAGCCCACGGCGCGTGCCAGCGGCGTCACAGCGGGACTCGCAAACGCTCCCCGGACGTCGTTGGAATGAAACCCATGCCCGTAGTTGGCGAACGCGTCGAGGGTCAAGAGCTCGTTTTTCACGGGCGTCACGATGACATTGCCCTTAGGGCTGAATTGGCTGGCCGCGCCGACGCCGCTCGACGAGTTCGCGCCGCCGCCGGCCAGCCGATCGTCGACCGCGAAAGAGAGGAGATCGGCGCGCCCTCCCAAGCCGAAGCGAAGCCAATCGAAGGGCACCACCTCCGCGTTGGCGAAAGCGCCGACCGAAGTCGGGTCGACGCGAAACGCTCCCACCGGGTCGGTGCGGCGTCGGCCCGCGTTGTTCCAGAGCTCGGCGCGAATCTGATCGCCGCGCAGATCGCCGCCGATGGTGGTGATGATTTTCGTGCGCCCGATGCTCTTCACCGTTCGATAGCTCACCTTGCCGCCGTAGAACGTGCGGCGGTCGACTTGCTCGATCCCGTCACCTTGCTCGGGGTCGCGCAGGAAGAAGGTAAAGTTGGAAAAGAGATTGAACCGGTACGACCCGACGAAAGCCATTGCTTTGAGCTCGCTGTCGGCGGACGGGGAAAGCCGATATTGCACGAACGCCTGGTGTCGGGCCGTGTTTCCTCCTTCGTTCGGATCGAGCGATCCGAACCGGGGCACGAGTCCCGATGCTACGGCGCGGGCAGGCAGCTGTCCCGAGCCGTTCCAGTTGCCGGCGTAGCTCATCGCGCCGAACGTCAGCGACGACGACGAGCCGAGGGCCACCGTGAGCTTGCTCATGAGTTTGTAGCGGTCCCACGCCTCGGCGCGATCGAACGGTCCGTTGTGGCGTCCGACTTCGACTGCGATGAGCGACTTGGTCGCGTCGGTCTTGGGGCTCGCCATGAGAAGGGCGCGGTAGCTCGGTTTGCCGTAACCCGGCGAGCCGCCGATCCCGAAGCCGGCCGAGGCGTGATCGAGGTCATCGCGTGAGACGAGGTCGATGGCGCCTGCCGTCGCGAAGTCGCCCTGATGCGCGAAGTAGGGGCCCTTCGTGACGTCGATGCGGTCGACCACTTCGGGGATGATGAAATGGGTATCGGCGAATCCTTGGCCGTGCGCATGCGACACCATGTTGATCGGAATACCGTCGAAGGAGAGCGCGACGTCGGTGCCATGGTCGGCGTCGAAACCGCGCAGAAAATACTGGTTGGCCTTGCCCCCGCCGGAATGCTGCACCAGCACGAGCCCCGGCGCCGCGCGGAGCAGGTCTTGTGCGTTGGCGACGGGGCGAAGCGTGAGGTCACGCTGGCGGATCGAAAAACTCGATGCCGACGTTTGCGGACGAGATGCGACGACGATGGTCGATTGATCCACGCCGACCTGTGTCTCGTCTTGCTTCGTGGTGGGGTCGCTTGCGCGGGGCGCGAGTGCCGCGGGAGCCGGCGCGCCGGGCGCTGACGCCGCAGCGGGCTCGGCGGGCAGCTGGAATCGATAGGTGAACTGCACGGTGGCGCGCGCGGCACGCCCCGCCTTGCGCGCCGGCTCGAACGTGAACCGGCGTGCCGCAGCGACGGCCGCCTCGTCGAAACCGTACCCGGCGGGAGCCGTCACGGAAGCCTCCTCCACGCTGCCTGCTTCGTCGATGGTGAGCGAGAGTCCGACGCTCGCTTCTCGGCGTTCGCGTAGCGCCTCGGGCGGGTACGCCGCCTCGGCGTGCTCCCGAAGGACCGGCGGCGTAACATCGGATGCCGGCTCGCCGGCGCTCGGGCGCGCGGGTTCGTTTTGCGCGGCAGCCCCGCTGGGAAATCCAGCGATGATCACCAACGCCGACAACGCCTGTAACCACCGTAGATCCTTGAATATGGGCATCGAAAGGGCCTCCGTCCTCAAATCCGAAGGGGGGCTGGGGTCGTAATCAGTGAGGACTCCCCCGACTACGGCCCCTCGAGCCCGACGGATTTGACGCCAAAGCAACCCTGACCAACCCTCTGCCGACGACCCTCCATGGTACGTTTTCTGTCCGCACTCTTGACGCGTCCTGTTGCACTTGCGGCGTCTGTCGCTCTGCATGGGAGCGCCGTCATAGCAGGTGGCCACGCGCTTTCGGAGGGGATCGAAGCGAGCGCAGCGAGCGGAGCGCCGATGGAGGTCGAGATCGAACTGGCGAGTCCGCCGGCCTTGGTAGAGGCGGCACCGATCCCCGCCGAGGAGCCACCGCTCGCCAACGTGATCCGCCGGCCCAGCGCCGGCCACCGGCATTCGTACCGCACGCCGGTCGGCCATGACGCCCAGCCTCACGATTCGTCGATTGTGCACGTCGTGGGCGCCCACCCGCCGGCGACGGCGGCGCCGCTCGGAAGGGAACCCTCGGTCGAACAGCCGCTTCATTTCGTTCTTCCGCTGGAAGTCGGCTCCTCGACTCGCGCGGGAGCGATGCGCGCCGCCGAGGGTCGAAGGGCGTCGCAGTCCGGGGCTTCAGGATCCGCCGAATCGGAGAGCGGAGCCATTTTCGCCGAATCGGCGGTAGACGCCAGAGCACGCCTCGCGTCGAGCGTTCCCGTCGTTTATCCGGAAACCGCGCGTGCCGCAGAGCTCGAAGCCGATGTTCGCCTCGAGCTCGTCGTCGACCCCGAAGGGCGCGTCGTCAGCGCGCGACCTCTCGCCGCGCATGGCCTCGGTCTCGATGAGGCCGCCCTTCGCGCCGTGCGCGCTTATCGCTTTTCGCCGGCGCGTCGCGCAGGGCGCCCCGTCCGCGTGCGGATGGAATGGACGGTGGCCTTTCGCTTGCAGTGACACGCGGCCACGTGCTGACCACGAGCGATGACCGCTAGTGCTTGACGTAGAGATCGATGACCCGATCGATCGTCCGGCGGCACACCGAACAGAACGGCACGTCGTCGCGCGTGAACATGATGCAGTCCTGCTGCGGCCGAAAGTACCCCTTCGCCTCGTAGAGCGCGCCTTCGAACGCGCCCACCTTGCCGGCGTGATCGCCTGACGACAAGAGCTTCGTATTTTCGATCTTCTGGCGGGTGAACAGGGCGTCCATCTCCGCTTCGGGCCGGTTTTCGGCGCGGATCTTACGGCGCTCCTTCAAGTACTCGCGGGCATCGGACTCGAAAGTCTCTTTGGCCCACGGAGTCGGCAAGGGGATGCCGGGCGAAACGAGGTCTTTCCATTTGAAGCTGTTCGCATCGCGGAGCGCCGTCACATTGGCCTCCCAGGGCTCGCTGCGATCGACCGCCGGTTCGTAGGCGACATCGGAGGTGTAATACTCGTCGGCGAGCCCCGCGAAGTGGTGCCCGAACTCGTGGATGAAGACGTAAGGCGACCAGAGGCTGTCGGCGGCAACGGTGGAATAGAGGTTGAAGATGCCGCCCCCGCCGTAGGTGTTGCTATTGGTGAGGATCTCGATGAACTCGTAGGGCGCGAACGACGCAATGTCGCGCAGCGCGCGGTTGTCGAACGTGAGGATGTATCGCTCGGAGCCGAAGGCGTCGTACGTCGCACCAACCGGCGACTTCTTGTGCACCCCGGTCGACGGGCGGGAGATGCCCGACTCGGCAGCGGCCGGGCAGAGGCCCCAAACGTTGAAGTCATTCCTACGCTCGCGGAAGGGGGACGTCGCAAAAAGAAGATCGACCAAACGACGCGCGTCCTTTTCGAACTTTCCCCTCTCGGCGGCCGTATATCCGTCCCCGAGGATGAGAAAATCGACCTTGTCGGCAGAGGGGCCGTGCTTTTCGATCTCGATGAGCGGTCCCGGCGAGGCGGGTTTGGTGGCATCGGGCACCTTCTCGTTGGGGTCGAGCGGGAGCGTCCAGATTTCGCGAAACGCGTTCGTTGCATCGCGCTTTTTCAGGACGATCTGCACGGGACCGGTGACGGCCGGAAACCGGAACGACTCCGAGAACGTCTGTTTTTGCTGCTTGGCTTCGCTCGTCGTTTCCCATTCGCCGTAAATGGAGGCGAATCCGCGCGAGTAAAGGACGCGGCGGGTGGCGCTGTCGACGACCTCGAAGAAATATTTGCCGAGATTCGTGTCGTCGACGAGGTGGGCGGGATTGCCCGGCCACTCGAGCGGTTCGAGGACGACGCGCTCCAACGCGAAGTGCTCTTCGGTGGCATTGCCGCTATGGGAATAGTCGACACGCATCGTGCGCCGGCTGCCCCGCGAACAACCGAAGAGCAACACCGAGGCGACGAGGAGCCAGCCGTAAACGAACGGAGCGACGAACGAGGCGGCGAGTGATCGTTTCATGGCGTCGGCCGGCCGCGCGCTCATCCGAGAAAGCGGCGCGGCCGGGAGACGCAACATCCCACGCTCGGGCAGAGAGGCGCAAGCGGTGCGACCGCCCGCGTCAGCGGCCCGCGTAGAGCCCTCGCATCCGCTCGATCTCGGCGAGAACGCCGTCGTTGGCGAAGAAAAGGACGGACCGGTCCCTTTCTTCGTGAAGGGTCAGGCGAGCCACGCGCGACGCGTAGTTGAGCGACCACCAAGCGTACTCCGCCTGCCCCACCCTCGACCAGGAAATGGTTCGCCGCATTCCCCACCGGGCGATTTCGAGTCCCCGCGTCGATCCGTAGATTGTGCACGTTCGAAGGTTCGTCATGAGAACCAATGGAACGAGGATCACCAGGAGGACTCCGGCCGCGTCGCGCCAGTCGAGCGGATGTGGGGTGAACGTGCTCACCAAGATCACGACGCCGAACAGGTAGAAAAGCAGCATGAGCCCGTGAGCGATTCGCGACATCCAATGCACGCCTCGCGCGTAAAGCGGACGCCGGCCCCATTCTTCGTGGAGCGGAGCGCCGACCTCGCCCGAGGCGTTTTGCTCCGTGGGTTGGTTCATCGTGATCACCATCGTTTCTCCACGCAGACGCCCACCGAGCCGACGCCGAAGTCCAGCCGGGCGCAGTATTCCGTCTTGCCGTCATGGTCGCTGTCGCGCACGCCCACCGAGGCGCCCACCGTCGCGCCCGCCGCTGCGGCCACCGTCAGAGAAACGGGGCCCAGGGTTGCGGTGACTTCACCGCCGACGATGGTCGCCCCCATGCTGGCGCCGAACCCGGTGCTGCCGTCCGCGTTGTCGACGCCGGCATGTGCTTGCGCCGTGAACACCTCGCCGCGCGCGCTGAAATGCCCATCGTCGGTCGAATCACCCATGCGCGCCATCCCCGCCTGGACGGCGTGTTCGCGCTCACCCTGATGAATGGACGCCGAGAACAACTCGGCCTCGAGGCCGCTCTTGGGATCGCGCCCGCGAAGCAAGAAAGCCCCGGCGTAGTAGTCGCCGTCCTCGGCATGGGCTTCAGCCTGAGGACCGCGGATACCGGACTCCGATTCCTGCGTCGAGAGGGCGTTGTCGTCGCGGCTGGACTCCCAGGAGCGATAGGGATTTTCGGCTGGTGAACCAATGGGACTGGGCATCGTGACTCTCCTTGTTCGAGTAACGACCCCTCCATCGACCGGGCCCCAGGCCGAGTTGCGCGTCCGGCTCGCGAAATCGCCCGAGTCAAAGCTCGCTCGAGCAGTTCACGTCACCGGGGAATCGCCACCACCACCGCCGTCGCGTTGTGCCAGCCGTCGAGCTTGCCGCGGTAGCGCGCGATCTCGCCGTAGGTGAGAAAACCCGCGATGGGGACTTCACCGAAAACGGAGCGCACGGCTTCGACCTCGCGGTGGAATTCATCCCTGAGAATCATGCCGCGACAAACGCAGTCGAAAAGCAGCACGCCCGCTACCTCCTCGTCGCCGAGGTGCTCTTTGGCCTCTAGGGCTGCATTTTTGGCGGCCTCCACCATGGCGTCGGGGACGCCGTCGAGAATGCTGACCATCGAGCCTTTGGGAATGTCCGCCGCACAGGTGAGTGACCCGTCCGCGCCCACGGCGAGCGGCGCTCGAGCGCGGCTGATCGCGTCGAAAAAGTGAATGCCGAGCTCGTTGGCGATCAGATATTGCGAGGTGTTCTCGACGGTGAGCACGACCCCACGTTCGGCGCCGTGGCGCTTGTAGGCTTCGAAGGCGGGCTCGCCGTCGAGCTCGTGAAGGACATTGCCGGCCGCCTTGGTGACGCGCATCTGTTTGGTGGTGGAACGCAGGCCATGGTTCACACCGACGCCCCAAGGACGCGTACTGAAGACGTTCAGCGCGGCGGCAGCCTCGCTGCCCGTTTTTTCGCCGGCGCCGACCTGGGTGATCGCGAACTTTCCCTCGTCCCCCGCTGCACCACCGACGATTTGAGCACCGCCCTGTGCGCGATCGTAAAGGTCGATGACGAGTCGCTCGCCGGTTCCCGAAAGCCCATCGGTGAGCAGCACCGTGGTGAAATGCCTCTGGTCGCGCAAAGCGGCGGCCTTGCGGAGCTCGTGGACCCCGCGCGACAAACCGTCGGCCGTTTGTCGAGGGTCGGTCTTGAGGCCTCTCGCAAAGACCATCTTGCTCGTACTCGTGTCGGAGGATACGAGAAACACTGCAATTGCATCGTGAACGAGCCCCTGCTCGGTGATTTCACCGGCCGTCGTGCATCCAATGATCTCCGCTCCCGGGGCGGCCTTCGTCGCCAGCTGCAGCACGGCGGCCAGGTTGTGCCGGGGCGAGCAGAAGACGAGCCCGTACGACGGCTTTCGGCCGGCGAGCTTGGCCTCCGCGGCGCGCATTGCTTCGCTCACTGCTCGATCCGCCGCATGCGCCGTCGAGACTCCGCTTCCGGTGATCGTCCCCATGTCCATCTGCCCTCGGGAAGCCATCGGCTCGCGCGATGGGATATGCCGAACTGGTATCATAGCGGACGTCGAGCGCTCTTACTCGCTCACCGGCGCCCTCTTCGCCAACACCGAGCTTGGTCCGGCGATCGGGCCGTTTGGGGGTGTTTCGCCCTCGAGAGTTGGTGTAAGGCGCGGTGGCCCCTCGTACTCCGGGGTCGGCCTTTACCGATCGCTGCGGCCGCGCTGCTCCAAAGTCCTTACCGCCGCGTCGTATCCGCCGATGGAATCCAACAGCCAATAGCGACCGCGCAGCGGAGAAGAGGGCAGGATGCGGACGAGAACGCGATCCCGGACCACGAAGCGGCGGACGTGAATTCGCTGGATGTCGCGCCAGGCGAAACGATGCGCGCGACCGTACGCCGAAAAAACGATGCCGTCGTCGTCGGTGACGACACGGCTCGGTAGGTGGAGCGTGAGGACGCTCCACGCGATGGTGACGGGAATGGCAGCCGCAAGCGCGAGGGCGAGCGCTCCCTCGGGGTGTAAGGCGAGCACGGCCGCGAGCGCGGCCGCCAAGTAGAGGTCTTGCCGCGTGCTACTTACCACCTGACCCACGCAGCAAGCTGGCGATCTTCTGCACGTCGGCCTCGATGCCGACGCCGGTGAGAAACGAGAGGGTGCGAATGACCGGTTTGCCTTTGGCGTCGTCGACTTCGGTCGTCGAGACGACGAGATCGTAGCTCGCGGCGCGAGCGCCGACTTCGGACGCCTTGCACTGATCGATCTTCACCTCGAGGCCGAGGGCACCCAGCCTCTCTTCCAGCTTTTTGGCGACGACCGTGGAGGTGGCAATGGCCGTCCCGCACGCGACGAGGATTTTCTTCATGTGACAGCTCCCTTCTTCCCCATAGCGGTTTGCGCTGCTACGAAAGAAGACTCGGGGGTCGCCTCGGCGAGCGCGCTCCGCACGGCCAAAAGGCGGGACGGCGCGACGCTGACGGCGTCGACTCCCAGCCCGGCGAGGATGATCGCGGCGTCCGGCTCTCCGGCCATTTCGCCGCACACCGTGACGGTGCGTCCGGCGCGATGGGCGGCGAGGGCGACATCGGCGACGATCGCGAGCACGCGCGGGTCAAGCGGTGCGCCGGCCGCTTTCGCGCGATCCTCACCGCGAACCAGCGCCGTAAGGTCGTTGGTCCCGATGCAGACGAAGTCGGCCGCCTCGGCGATCGCGCTCGCGGCGCGGGCCGCTTCGGGACTCTCGATCATCGCGCCGATCGGAAATGCCGCCGGCGCAAGGGCTCGCACCCGCTCGACATCGGCGGCTTCCCGCACGAGCGGGATCAAAAGACGCACGTCGGCCGTCGCCGCCGCGCGCGCGATGGCGGTCACTTGCGTTCGCAGCACATCCGGATGTCGCAAGAGAAGCTCGATGCCTCGGGCGCCGGGGGCGCCTTGGGGCGCGGGGAGCCAGGCGATGGGCTTATCACCGCCCCCATCGAAAAGCCGCACCACGATGGGCCCCGCCGCGACTTTGCCGGCCAAAAGCGCGAGGATGGCGAGCTGATCGTCGAGCGTCGGCGCACGGGCGTGGCCACCGTGGAGCAGCTCCGTGCGAACCAGGCCGACGCCGTCGCTGGCCACCGGAACGTAGTCGTGCACGGTGCTGAGATTGACGCGGACTGCGAAGGGGGCGCCGCCCGGCGACAGAAGATGCGCGAGCGGAGCCGCGGCACGGGATTCGAGCTCTCGTCGCTGGCGCCACTCCTCCGTCACCGCGAGCCGTGCTTCGGCGACGCGCGTCTCGCTCGGCGAGGTCCAAAGTTGCGGCGGCGCATGGCGGGTATCGAGAACGATGATGTCGCCGTCACCGATGGCCTCGGCCACATGCGCCGCCACGAAAAGCAGGGGAATACCGCGGCCCCGCGCGAGTATTGCGGCGTGCGACGCGTACCCTCCCCCGGCCGCCGCGAGATCTTCCGAGCCGGCCACGATGCCCGTCACGCGCCGCGGCAGTGCGGCGACCAGCGAGGGCGTGAGCTCGTGCACGACCAGCACCACGTCGCCCGGCGGCCCTTCGGCGAGCCGCTCGGCCAGGTTCGAGCGCGTTTCGCCGACGTACGCATCGAGCAGGCGCTGGCGCGCGTCGAGGAGGAGATCACTCGGCGCCGTCGCGCCGGGCGCCGCCGAGCCGCTGCGCCCCGGAAGCTCCTCGCCGAGGGCGCGGGAGAATGTTTCGCCACCAACGACACGCGCCGCCACCGGATTTTCGAGAGCCGACACGATGGCGATCTCCGGCGCGAACAACGCCGCTTCTACCGGCGGTAGCGCGCGCACCATCGCTTCCAGATCGCGCCGCACCTGGGCAAAAGCGATCGCGACGCGCGCGCTCGCGCCGCCCTCCGACGGCGCCGTTACGACGGTTTCCGCGGAGGACGGCTCCCGCGATTGGACGTCGCTCGTCGCAGCATCCGCCGTGAGAACGAGGGCTGGACCAACGGCAATGCCGGCGGCCGCCGCGGCGCCTGTCTCGGACACGAGATCGGCGTCGAAGTTTCGTTCGATGAGGGCGACCAATGCGGCGACCGCGACTTCCGCGTCGTCTCCGGTCGCCTCGATGTCGATCGTCTCGCCCTTGGCGGCGCCGAGCGTCAGCACCTCCAGGATGTTCTTCGCATCGGCGCGTCGTTCGCCGCGGCGTATTTCGACGACGGCGACGAAGCGCGACGCGACGCGAACGAAGAGATTGGCCGGGCGCGCGTGCAGGGCGTCGGACAGCGTCAGCTTCAACGACCCTCCTCAGGCTTCGCTCGATCGGCTGGAGACTCCGCCAAAGACGCGCCGGGGGTCTCGGCCGGCGCCCGTGCGATGCGCGCCGCTTCGATCTCGCCGGCATAGAGCGTGCGGATTTCGGCTCGTACCCACCACCACGCGAGCGCGTAGAAAAACGCGCACGCGGCGCCCACCATGAACGTCCCCGGCTGGAAGAGCTGCACGACGATCCAAGGGATGACGTGACTTCCGAGCGCGACGCCCGACCAGAGCTGGTACTCCGATGCCGTTTCGGCAACCGCCTTGGGGGGGCCGAGGTTGGCGGCGCGCGCGACCTCGGTCGTGAGCGGTCCGAGGCTCGTGCCGATCCAAAGGATGAATGCCAGGACGACCACCGCGTTGAACAGGCCGCGCACGATGTTGCCGCGCGCCGCGGCCACGCCCCACAGGATATAAAACGGGAGGGCCGCCAGATCCGCGAAAGGCAGCATCCGATTTCCGGGCAGGACGACGGCGAGCACGAGCGCGATCGGCACACACAGGAGGGCCACCGCCATGTTCGCCGGATGTCCGATCACGACCGCCGCATCGAGCCCGATGAGCAGATCCCGGCCGGGAAACCGCTTCTGCAAAAACTCACGCGCCCCTTCCGAAATCGGAATGAGCCCCTCCATCAAGATGGCGACCACACGCGGCAAGACGACGAGCACGGCCGACATCGTGATGCTGAGGCGCAGCACTTCCCGCACCGCGACGCCATATTCGCCGCTGCGAAAGAGCGGCACGGCCCCGAGGGCGCCGATGAAGAGGCCGAGCAGCGCCCCCATCAGAATCGGTTCTCCCACCAAACCGAGCCGCCGCTTGATGGACGCGGGATCGGCCTGCAAATGACCGAGCACGGGGACCCGCCGCATCACCCGATCGAGCGCGTACATGAGCGGCGCCCAGTTCACCGTCTCGGTATGCGGCAGCGAGATACCGGGTAAGCCGAAATGATGCTCGACCGCCGGGGCTGTCCAGTCGGCGAGCTTGAAGATCACCGCGGCCGATAGACATGCCCCAAAAATGCCGAGGGCCGTGGACCCGGTCGCGGCTTGCAGAAGGGCGCCCGTGTAAATGAAGTGCCAGTAGTTCCAGAGATCGACGTCGACCGTCCGCGTGAATCGCACCACGACGAGCAGCACGTTGAGGGCCAGCACGGCGGGGATGAGCGCAGCGGCGATCGGCGAAGCAAAGGACACCGCCGCCCCCATCGGCCATCCGACGTCGAGGATATCGAGACGCCGGCCGAGCACGCTCGCGAATGCCATGGCGTTGGGGCCCACCACGTCGATGAGCAGCCCCACGACGAGCCCTATGGCAATGAAGCCCACGCCGACAGTGAGCCCGGCGCGGAACGATTTGACGAATCCCTGGCGCAGAGCCAGGCCGAGCAGGGTGATGATGATGGGCATCATCACCGGCGCACCGAGCCCGAGCACGTACGTCACGGCGTAGGAGAGTGCGTCCATCCGTCGGCCTATCCGCTACCGTGGCCCGACACGGCTACGAGGGCCTCGTAAATGGCTTGGCTCGTCGCGGCTTGGGCGAGCGCGCTGCGCAGGGCTTCGTCTTGCAAGAGACCAACGAGGCGGGAAAGCTCGCCTGTCGCCTGCTCTTTGTCGGTGAGCGCCGGCATGACCACCAGCGAGACTTCGAGCCTGGTCCCCGGCGCGCCCATTTGGCGGAAAAAGACCGGTGTGGCCAGCGACGCGACTGCAATCGCGGGACGGACGACGTGATCGGGCTCCGCATGGGGCATGGCGATCGCGCGTCCCGGGAAAGGAAGCCCGGTCGGGGACCGCTTTTCGCGGGAGATGACCGCTCCTTCGAACGAGGGCCGCACGTGCCCTGCGGCGAGCAGCCTTTGAGCAAGGGCCCTGACGACCCCGTCACTCGATTCGGCCACCAACCCGGCGATACAGAGGTCGGCCGAGAGCATGGCCCCGAGGCTACACTGGAAACGTCGGACGGTGGTGAACAGCGCCGCGCTCGGAACCAACGATGTCGGGGAGTTGCGCGTGCCCCCGTCAGCGACCGCGACCGCGTCCGCCGGACCGTAAAAATCCTCGAAAAGATGAGCCGTTCGCGACTCGACAGTCGACAACATCTGCGGAATGCTTCTTCGAATGGCGGCTCCCGGACCGCGTCCCGTGCTGGTCGCTCGACAAGAGCCGACGACCATCGATGACGCAACGCTCGCGCGCTCGGCAATGTCCGGCGATGCAGGGGCCCATACCGCAATCTGGGATCGGTACCATCCGGTGGTGCGCCGTATTCTGCGTCGCACGATGGGGCCGGGCAGCGAAGTCGAAGACCATGTCCAGGAGGTCTTCCTCCGCTTTTATCGAAATAGCGCACTTTTGCGCAATCCGTCCGCTTTGCGGAGCTTTCTCTTCGGCATCGCGCTGCGCGTCGCCGCTTCCGAGCTCCGCTCGCGGCGAATCCGCGGCTGGTTGCGCCTCACCCCCGACGGGACGCTGGACGACTATGTCGGCCCCCACGACGCCGCCCCCGAGCAGGCCGATGCCGACGCGCGCGAAGCCGTCAAACGGCTTTACGCCATCCTCGATCGGCTGGACACCGAGTGCCGGCTCGCCTTCGTGCTGCATCACGTGGAAGGGCTCGAGCTGCTCGAGATAGCAGCCGCGCTCGGCGTATCGCTCGCCACCGTGAAGCGCGGGCTGACGCGCGTATCGGCGCGGGTATGGGCATCGGCTCAGGGGGACAGGCTGCTCATCGAATACCTCGACGCGGGCGAGCCCGCCTCGTTGGAGAAATTGCGATGACCCGCTGGCCGATCTCTTCGCCGGATGACCGCGACGCTGCTCTCGACACGCTCGGCCGGATGGCGCGCGCGCAGCTGACGGGCAGTGTCTCGCCGCAAGAGGAAGCCGAAGCCCGACGTCGTTTGCGCACCCAGCTGGCGCGTGAGCCCCACCGAGAAAGCGCAAGGCGACGGGCCAAGGTGTGGATAGGAGCCGCAGCCGTAGCCGCCGCGGCGGCGATCATCGTCGTGAGGAGCCCTTGGCTGCGCCGCCCGGCACTCACCTTCGATGTCGATTTGCCCGTCGTCTCCGAACGCGACTACATCCACGTACCGATCACGGCGCCGAGCGGGCACGTTGCATTTTCCGACGGCAGCAAGCTGACCCTTTCGCCCGGGTGTCGGGGGCGTATCGTGGCCCTACATCCCGACGGCGCCGAAATCGGGCTCGAAGACGGTCGGGCGAGCCTCGAGGTCGTGCATCGCCCCGGAACACGCTGGTCGGTCGCAGCGGGCCCGTTTGCCATCCAGGTGACCGGCACCGCCTTCGACGTCCGCTGGTCGGGGGCCCGAGAGACGTTCGAAGTCGATCTGCATTCAGGCTCGGTGACGATTCGAGGTCCGCTGGCGGCATCGGGCATCGAGCTCGGCGCCGGGCAAAAGCTCATCGCCGATCTGCGCGCCAGTCAGCTGCGGATCGAACGGCTCACGCCGAACACGCAGGCCCCCACGTCGTGGCCAACGCGAACGAGGCCGCCTTGATGCCGACCGTTCTTTCCCCGATTCCTTTCGGCTCTCGGGTGGCGTGGATGGACAGCACGGCGCGGTCCGCGCCACCGTGCTCGACGCGGGGGCGAGGCCCGCAGAGGTGATCGCGATCGAGTTGTGGTAGGCGACATTGCATGTCCCTCACCGCCCCCACCGTGGATGAAATCGTCGCGGCACGAGCCCGCATCCACGACCGCGTCCTACACACGCCGCTCGTACGCGTGACTTCCCCGCGCGGTGCGCGCGAGATCTTCTTGAAGCTCGAGAATCTCCAGCCCACCGGCAGCTTCAAGATGCGCGCGGCCGGCAACGCCATGGCCGCGGCGCCCGCGGCCGATCTCGCGAGCGGCGTTTACACGGCAAGCGCCGGCAACATGGCGCAAGGTGTGGCGTGGAACGCCCGGGAGCTCGGCCTTCCGGCGCGGATCATCGTCCCCGATCATGCGCCAGCCAACAAGCTCTTGGCGATCGCTGCCCTCGGTGGCACGGTCGTCAAAGTGCCGTTCGATGCGTGGTGGGAGGTGCTGGTTTCGGGCGGGGCGCCCGGCGAAAAGGGCTACTTCATCCACCCGGTGTGCAACCGCGATGTCATCGCCGGCAACGGCACCATCGGGCTCGAGATCGTCGAGGATCTTCCGGACGTGGACACGGTCATCGTTCCCTACGGCGGCGGCGCGCTTTCCAGCGGCATCGCGATCGCCCTCGCCGCACGGCGGCCCGAGGCCAAGGTGTACGCCTGTGAAGTGGAGACCGCGGCGCCTCTTGCGGCAAGCCTCGCTGCCGGAACGCCGACCGCGGTGAACTATCAGGCGACCTTCGTCGACGGCATCGGCGGCCGCAGCATTCTGCCGCCGATGTGGCCGCTGGTGAGCCGATTGCTTTCGGGATCGCTCGTGGTGTCGCTCGCGCAGATCGAAAGCGCCGTTCGCCAGTTGTTTCTTTCCCATCGCGTGGTGGCTGAAGGGGCCGGCGCCTCGTCCCTGGCCGCCGCGCTCCACTACGCCGACATCGGGCGTCGCGTGGTCTGCGTTGTCTCGGGCGGCAACATCAACGTCGAGACATTGGCCGCCATCGTCTCGAAGGGCGGATAAAAAACGGCGACGTGTGCTCTCGCGCCCGACGCCTGGCGATCGCCACCAGGGCAAAAAGCACAATCGCGGGCAACGCCGCTCGCCCTTGGCCTCGCTGCAGGGCCAGCGCGCAGTCGCATCCCGAACCTTGGGTCTCGCCGCCCGTAGGAACGGTGCCGCCCGTTCCACCATCGGTTGGCGGTCGCAGAGAGCCGTCCGGCGGGGCCGGCCCCGCGTCGGACGGAGGCGCGTCGCTCGGCGACGTTTCGACGGTAGTATCGCGCGAACCGTCGGGTAGCGGCGTGGCTACATCGGATCCCGCTTCGAGGGCCGCGTCCGGCGCGGTCGCGTTGTCCGGCGGCGCGTCCCGAACCATCGGCGCGTCGCCCGTCCCCATATCGAATGGCGGCGCGACGTCGGACGGCCCCCCGGCATCGGACGGCGGAGCGGCGTCGGCTGGCGGGGCAACGTCGGAGCTCGCGTCCAAACCGCCATCGGTTGGTCCGACCGCGCAGTTCGGCGCGGCGCGCACGACGGTGCTCCGCAGCGCCGTGTTGGCCGCGAGAACGCTCGCCGTCAAGGTCGCAGCCGCGGCGGCATCGTCTTTGAGCATGGCGAGAAAATAGGCGGTGGCGTGACGCGAATAGTTCGCTTGATTCTGCGGCGACGAAATACCGCCGCAGACGAGATCGCATCCGATCATGGCGGGGTTGATCGGGTCGCAGTGGTTCGATCCGATCACGTCCAGCATGACCAGCGGCCCTTGCGCCGTCGTCTTGAACGTGGACCACTCCGCCTGGACATTGCACGATCCTGGCTCGGCGAAGATCCCCATGACCGGGCTGCACAGCGTGGCGTAGACCGGTCGACCCGTCATCTGGTAGTCGACCGGATCGAAGAGGACGGTGGCGCGCGGTTCAAGAGCGCAGCGGCAAACGTCGTTTGCAATCCCCCCGCGCTGTGTCCGCTCAGCCCGATGCGTTCCACATCGACCTTGCCCTGGGCGGGCGAAACGTGGGTGGGGTCACTGAACAGCAGAGCCAGGGCGCGAATGATGTCGCCGTTGCCGCGGTGATCGGGGGGCAAGCCGCCGGGCATCGAAGGGACGACGGCGACGAAACCGTACGATGCGAAGTGCTCGCCCCACCCGAGCTGCTGCGCGGCGTTTCCCGAGAAACCGTGGGTATTCACCAGCAACGGGTATTTTCCCGCGCGGTTCGGAACCACCAGCTTGCCGCCGAGCGATCCCGCCGTGCCATTCGCGAAATCGGTCGTGGTGAACGCCTCGGGGCCGGGCGCCGCGTAATCCTGCGCGGCCGCCTCGGCGGCGAACGTCAGTGAAATTCCTATCGTCGCCATTATGAATGATAATTCATAACGCATTGGAACCCTTGCTCCGCAACGAGCTTACGTCCGTTCATCCAGCCAAATATTGCCTTCATGCGGCGGTTCGTGCAATGAATTAATATTCATCACACCGAGGGACGCCGAGGGTGCAGGCGTGTGGAGTCGGCGATCACGGTAACTTCGTGGTAACCGCGCCCTTTTTCAACGCGCGCGACGACCCGGCGGTGCGCGTTGGCCAGATATTCCTCCACGCCCATCCGAAGCGCCGCGAGCCGCGTGAGCCCCGTCTTCAACCGCTTTGGCGACGAAGGAGGCAGCGCAGGCCGCGCCGTGTCAGCGCGTCGACCGCGGAAGCGCGGGCAGAAGCCAACCGTTGGGATCGAGCTTGGCGCGGGCGAGCGGTGCCGTCGTGAGCAGACGAGACTCGAACTCGAGCTCATCGGCGAGCACATCGACGGGCTCCCCCAGGGCGGCGGCAAAAGCGCGCGACACGGGGGTGATGCCCATCGACCACGTCAAGATGACGACGGATTTGAATTGGCTGCGATGCGCGAGCACCATCCTCAAGAAGGCACCGCGGGCGCCGATCTCGTAGCTCGAAAGCGCCCGGCAGTCGGCGAAATAGTGGAGCTCCGATGCGCGGGTGAGCGCGTCTTCCAGTCGTTCGGTGTGCTTGTCCGAAAGGCCGGCCGAAAGCACTCCGATGAATCGGGCATAGAACACGCCGTTGTCGACCCAGCCCAACGTGACCGAGCCCTCGTCGTCCGACACGAGCTCGAGCGGCTTGTGGTGAATGGCTTTGAACTGCGGTCCCTTGCCGATATGGCTTCTTGTGGTGGGGAGCGTGCGCGTGCCCATGTTGCTCCTAGACCCCGCAGGCTAGCGCGAACGCGCCGCCTTTCCTAGCATTCTCAGCTCGTTTTATCGCTCTCACGAAATTGCCATCGGGTTTTCCTTCGCGATCATGGATGCGACGCCGACGCTGCCCCCTCCGGCACTAGAGCCAAACACGCAACGACAGGCCGTCGTGGTCCGAAAGCGGACGCGACGCCCTCCATGCGCGGCCCGGGCACGCCGAGATCACGGCGGGCGAATCCGGTTCCACCTTCACCGCGCGTCCGAAGACCCAATCGAGCTTCATGCCGCAAGACGACGGAAGAAATCTGTTGAAACGCCAAGTTGGATCGCCGAGGTTGAGGTCTTCCCACGAGAATCCCGCTCGTTCGGCTTCGGCGAACAACGGCTCGTGGAGGGCGACCGATCGCGTCAAGCGATGCTCGTCGCGGGCGCGCTCGCGGAGCAGGCGAACGGCGCCTGCCCACCCCGGCCGTACGCCGAGTGTATTGAAATCTCCTCCGAGGATGGTCCGCGGAGCGTCGTCGAGGTTCTCCAGCAAAATCCGCATCTGACGAGCACGCTGGGCGGGCGTCGCAAACGCTTCGAGATGGGCGACGGCCACCGTGATTGGTTCGCGCGGGCCCTCGAGGGTGGCCCTTAGTGCGACTCGGGTGCCAATGCGACGCTCGTGGTGGCGAAACCAATCGAATTCCACGGGAAGCGGCACCCGCCGGACATCGTGGAGCGGCCAACGCGAAAGAATCGCGTTGCCGTGGAATCCTCGCGCGTTCGCGAGGCCACGGGTCGCGCGTCGTTCTGCCTGCGTGCCGCGGGTGAGCTCGAAGTAATTCGGAGTGTACGCGTAAAACATGCGCAAGCGTTGGGCGAGCTCGGCAGCGACGTCGAGGTTGCCCGATCGGGCCATGCCGTCATCGACTTCGCAGAGCAAGAGAACGTCGGCGTCGCGCACGGCCGCGATCTCCACCCAGCGCTCGGGTGCGCGCCCGCGTTCGACGTTCCAGACGAGCACACGTAGAAGCCCCGACACCTCCCCCGCTCGCGGCGCGAAGCTTCCGCATTTGATGATCGCCATCTCGTCGATGTTGGCGGCGTCATTGGGCGAACGCGCCGCCAGCTCGAAAACTTCACGCCGGCGCGATGAAGAGAGGAGAGGCGCGAAGCCTTCTTCGGGCGCCGATGGGCGGGTCATGTCGAACGCCTTCACGCGGGATGCCTCACGCGGGGTGCGCGGGCAGCCAGCGCGCGGCGTGTCCCTCGAACCACGCGAGCATCCCCGACGCGGCGTAGGCGGGATGCGGAAAAGACCGCTCCCCGTTGCGCTCGAGTCCCGCCTTGAGCAGCACGTGCTGCGAGGCGACGTTGGGCATGTCGGTGATGGCGAAGATGGCCGGCAGGGCGAGCTCGGTGAACCCATAGCGCAGAAGCGCGATGGTCATTTCCGTGGCATAGCCGCGCCCCCAATATTGCGAGAAAAGCACGTACCCGACTTGGATGTACGTTTCGCCTTGGATGTGGTTGAGAAGGTGGGTACCGATGCACGCGCCGGTCGCGCGTTCCAAGGTCGCCCACATGCCGAGCCCGGGATATTGCTCGTAGTAGTCGAGGATGCGCGTCTTGAGCTGGGCCTCGGTCTGGGCGCGCGTTTTGGTTCCGCCGACGTGGCGCATGACCTTGGGATCGCTCTGGAGCCGAACCAAGAGATCGAGATCCTCCCAGGTGAACCGGCGAAGGGCGAGTCGATCGGTGGTCAGCGAGGAGCTGGCATCTTTCACGGTCGCACTCTGACACGAGCCGCGCAGACGATCTACTTCGCGATGAGGACCCGCTGCTCGCCGATCGCCAAGATCGCCACCTGATCGTCCGAAAAGCCGCGCTCCCGCATGTGCTCGCGTAAAAGGCGCGGGCAATCGCCGGGGCGGTCGTCGGAATTGATGAAGGTGTCGTAGTGCATGGGCATCATCCGGCGAGCCCCGAGGAGCGAGAATGCGTCCAGCGCTTCGAGGCTGTCCATGTGCGTGCGGCGCATGAAATCGCGGGGCTCGGTGGGGCAAATGGGCAAGATCGCCAGCGAGAGATCGGGGAAGAACGCGCGCGTGGCCTCGAAGCGCTCGCGATCGAAGGCGGTGTCGCCGCCGAAGTAGACGGAGAGGCCGTGGTATTGAAAGACATAGCCGGTGAAGGCGCGGATATTCCACGCTTGATCGATCCCCCAGCGTCCGCCGACGTGGCGCACCGGTACGGCCGTCACCTTGACGCCCCCCGCGTCGTACGATTCCCAGCGATCGAGCTCCCTTATTTCGAAGGCATAGCGCGGCACGCTGGCCTTCGCGCCCGGCGGGAGCAGCACGATCGGAGTCTTGTCTTCGATCATGGACAGCGAATCGAAGGAGAGATGATCGAAATGCATGTGCGAGACGACGACCGCCGCCAGGGGCGGTAGATCGGCGGCGTCGAGTCCGGGCTCGACGAGCCGCGGAGACAGTTGCCCGACGTTGCGGGTGAATACCGGATCGGTGAGCACGAACACGTCGTCGAGCTGCACGAGCGCGGTAGCGTGTCCGATCCAGAGCACGGAGAGTCGTGCGTCGGCGCGGCGCGGGTCGCGGATCTTGCGTTCGATGCGAGCCGGCTCGGGAGGAACGGCAAAGCTGCGCTGCAGCACGCGCCCGATGAAGCCGCAGCCGCTCAAGGCGAAGACGAGAGGAAGGAAGAGGCGCGCGTGAACCATCAGAAGTAGCGGATGTGGAGGGCGCCAATGACTTCGCGACCCGTCAGGCGGGGCGAAACGGTCACGGTGAGGCCGAGCATGCTGAAGAGCATGTGAACGCCCATCTCCACCGAGGCGCCCGAGCCGTCGCTGGCGCGGTAATACGATCCGCCGAGCGATCCCGTGAGCGCTTCGCCACGGCCCACGAGAGGTAGATAGAGTCGGGCGCCGCCGCGCGCGATCCAACTCGTACCGTCGCCGGGCGCGCAGCAAGCCCATTCGGGCGACACGTAAAGCTCGACAGCCCCGCTATGACGGGCCACCGGCTCGATGACGAAGGCGCGTACCGGTTTCGCGGCGACGCCGAACGAATAGAGCAGCGGCGTTACCTGCCAGCGGACGCCACCCCCCACCCGATCGGACGTCGCCACGTAGAGCGGGCTCGGAATGAGCTGCGTGAAAATCCAAAGGCCGGCCGCGGCGCCCGGCGTCACGCGCAGGGCGGGACTGACGCCATCGGGTCTCCTTTCGCGCGCCGCCGCGGTTTTCGAAGGCGTGATGTCCGGCGGCGGCGCGGCTTCTTCAGCCATGCTTTGGCGCGGAAGCAGAAGCAATAGCAGCAATGCCGCCGTCAAGAGCACGCGAAGGGACTGGCACGGGCTGGCGCGGCGCTCGGGCCGACAGCGCCGGCCCGCTCCACGCCGTGCCGGCGGGATCGTGACGGCGAGGGACGTAGCGACGCGCATGGAAACGACCATAGAACGAGCCGTGTGCACGCAACAAGCGGGCATACCGCGCGCCGCATCCCGGGCCAGAAAGGTCGCGTTCGGCGAGGATGCTTCCCTTCGGCCGCAGAGAGGCGGGTGAAACATGTTCTTACGATTGACCAAGCATATGAAACATGTTCCACTAAGCGCCTGGTGTTGACGCGTTGGTGCTGCGGCGCGTTGCGGATCGACCTGGGCGCGTCGAACCGCGTCGGCTTTCCCATTCTTCCTCGAAGCACGCGCACGCGGGCACACGCGGTTTCCTTCGAACAATCCGCAGCGCCGGCTCGGGAAGAAGCGATATCGAAAGAAGGTACGACATGAGAATGCTTTCGCTTCTCGGCGTCTCGCTGTTGGTTTTTTCTTGCGGCGGATCGGACGACGCGCTCGGCAAACCGGGTGACACCGTTGGAACCGGCGGCACGGGTGGACCCGGTGGCGGTGGTGGCTCATCCGGCGCGGGCGCGTCCGATTCCGGATCGCCACCGCGAGATTGCGGCACCGGGCGCTTTCCCGCCGTCGGCGACTACGGCCAAGGGGGGCCCTTCCCCGTCGGCCCGGCCGAAGCGGCGGGACCGACCTGCACCATCTTCCGCCCCTCGAACTTGGGCGAGGGGGGCGTGCGGCACCCCGTCATCGCGTGGGGCAACGGCACGGGCACGCCCACCGTCGCGGTCTACACATGGCTGCTTGCCCACTGGGCGACGCACGGCTTCATCGTGGCCGCCGCGAATACGGGGAGCGCCGGCACCGGCGCACAGATGCTCGCCTGTCTCGATTGGGTCGAGAGCCAGAACGCCGTACCGGGAAGTCCCTACGAAGGCCGCGTTGCCGTGGGGCGCGCCGGCGCTTCCGGTCACTCGCAAGGCGGGGGCGGCACGCTGATGGCAGGCCGCGATCCGCGCGTGCTCGCCACGGTCCCATTCATGGCCTACACACAGCAAGGGTTCGGCGGTTTCGACCGTGCCTCGATCGCGCAGCAAGTCGGGCCCATGCTGCTCTTGTCGGGCTCTGCCGACACCATCGCCGCGCCCGCGCAGAACCAGGCCCCGGTGTTTCAAGAAACGAATGTGCCCGTCTTCTGGGGCACGCTCCTCGGTTCCGATCACGTCACCTTCGCGCTCGGTCTCACGCTCGGTGGCGGCAACCCCAGCGCCATCGGCTACCTCGGCCCGTCGACGGCGTGGTTTCGCCTTCACCTCACGTGCGACGAAAGCGCGCGATCGACGTTTTTTGGTGCAGCGTGCACGCTCTGCTCCGACGCCAGGTGGGCCGTGCAACAGAGAGGGCTCGACTGACAGCGCTCACGAAGCACCCGCCCAGAGCTGGCCGGGTGCTCCGTGTTCTGCGCGCGAATTACCGTCTGCGTCGTCGCCGCGATGCGAACACCGCGCCGAGTCCGAGCCCCAAGAGACCAGCGAGCTTGCCGTCACTGGCTGGGCTCGCGATGCGGCAGCCGCAGCCAGTGTCGTCGCCGCCACCACCGCCCGTGCCTGTCGTACGCGTGCCGCCGGCGCCTCCCGTTCCACTGTCGCCACCGGTCCCCGCCGAGCCGCCGGTTCCCGTGGTGGTGGTGGTGGTGGTCGCGCCGCCGGTTCCTGTCGTGGTTGTCGTGGTCGCGCCGGCCGAACCGCCCGTCGCGCCTCCCGTACCACCCCCACCCGTGCCGCCGGTCGCGCCGCCTGTGCCGGCCGCGCCACCCTTGCCCGCGGCGCCACCGGTGCCACCCGTTCCGGCCGTACCGCCTGTTGCCCCGCCCGTACCCGCCGCACCGCCGGTGCCCGCAGTACCACCCGTGCCAGCAGCGCCGCCCTTGCCGGCCGCGCCGCCTGTGCCGGCCGCGCCGCCTTTGCCCGCGCCGCCTTCAGGCGGGGGCGGGGGCGGACCAGCGTCGGAGACCGGCGGAATGCAGGTCTCGTCACCCGGTGGCGTGAACATCGTGCCGTCGACGCAGGTCGCGCCGCCGGTGCCCGCCGCGTATTGGACGTTGATGCCCGCCTTGTCGGCGTCCATCGACATGACCGTGACGGTGA
>Ga0190265_10000593_pt1 | contig 25123 bp, 20 predicted proteins | sample Popmic124T_FD_133135 | JGI IMG/M metagenome (GOLD analysis project Ga0190265, IMG submission 133135) | Populus adjacent soil microbial communities from riparian zone of Indian Creek, Utah, USA - 124 T | ecosystem: Environmental > Terrestrial > Soil > Riparian zone | place: USA: Utah | collected...
ACGGTGTATCCGAGAGACTCAATCGAACCGATGAGGGAGCGACCGACGGCGTCCATCGGTGCATCGTTCGCGTTATTCATTTGCCTTCAATCCTGGTTTTTCAAGCACGCGAGGCCTGCAGCGTCAGGAAAATTTGTGACCTCGAAACGCGCCAGACCATACTCCGATTCCCGCATGCAACGGAGCACAATAATTCTTGAAGAATTTCTGCACTACATTTCGGTTAATCCGGGACTACAAAGGACGATTCCTCGACCGCGAGGCCTGAGGTAATCCCTGTTTTAAGCCAACCATCTCGGAGATCCCAAGCGGTTTGTAGTGGGTAACCGTCTTGGAGAAGGACATTTGTCACGCCGGAGGTTTAGCCCATCGTGATCCCTTTTTTTTTAATAGTCTAGGTCGACCGGATTACGACGAGGCGATATCTATTGATGCTTCATGATGTTACGGTTAATTCAGCGAAAACGGATAAAGCATCCGAGATTAACGTTGCCGTTTTCGCAGACCAGCGGCAATCCAAGCCCCAAAGCGAATTCGGGGAGCACTCCAATTTCGTCTCCAGCCTTTTGGGCCGGGTCCAGGCTGAGATCAAGTTGGACCGTTTTGTCAAGAGATTTTGACTCGCGTACTTGACTTTTCAAACCTTTTTCCTATAATCGACTGTAAGCTTATGTATAGCAATCGTTTAAGAATAGTAGCGATTTTTGCGTACTGTGGCCGATAACTTTTGACGGGAGCCGTGTTATACTTCCGCATCGAGCCGTGAATGAAGTGGACGGACACTTCAGAAACGCCGGCTAATTGCAGGAAGGATAGACACGATGGTACCTCTCCTCGAACGTAAAACTGTTAAGAAACCCGCTATGCGGCAAGTGGACAAAAGACAATTTGACCAAAAGGCCGCGTCTAAGCAAGACCGCGACACGAACGAGCCCGCAAATCGTCAGCCTGAAAAGTCGGTGGAAGAAAAACTTGCCATTCTCGACGAATGGCACAAGCTTGCGGTGCGCCGTAAGCGGCCGACAACCACAAATCGTGGCACTCTCTACAGGCACTAGGCCGCCAAACTTCGGGCCGATTCTCTAATCCTAGATCTAACTCTCACCCTCACTCGCTGTCCCCCTTCTTTTCCTAGGTGTCAGCAGGCAATGACTAGGCTCTGAGTCTATGCGAATTCTCGTCGACTCTAACGTGCTAATTGCTTATGCAGAAAAAACGCATGTCCATCATGAACGCGTGCGCAATAAATTGCGTGAACTAATTATCAGTAATGACGAACTCCTGTACACAAGTCAAGGGCTTCGTGAATTCTGGGCGGCTGTCACGCGTTCGCCAAACAGAACACGGAATCCCGGCATGGGTCTTTCGATTGACGAAGCGAAAGCGCACCTCCAAAAGGTTAAGGAACTCTTCGTTCCACTCTTTGTTAATGACGAAGAAGCGTTAAAGGAGTGGGAAAGCCTTGTAGAGACATATTCGACAAAAGATATCAAAGTACATGATGCTAACATCGTGGCATCCATGCGGGTCGGAGGGATTTCCCATCTCATGACCATAAACGTGGACGACTTTAAGAAGTACGGCATTGATATTATTGAGCCCTAGTTGGACTAATTTTTGGCGGCCAATAGCGAGCCCCAACTGGTCGTTAAGGCGGTTGATGTCTAGCCGGTTTTTTTCCGGGCAGAGCAGAGCGAATGTTTAACTGTGCAATTGACCCGAACCCACAACCGGGCACTGGCTATAATTCTGGCGACCGCAACATTACAGGCATCGACTTTTGGGCCGCGAACGAAACTCAAACCACGCACTCAGCCCTTACCGGGTTGACCGTCACGTCGGACCCGTCCGTCACTTTTTACTCAGGCAGCATCGTTCGGGGCGAGCCGAAAGAATTGTTTATAGGGTTCAGAAAGTGGGTCTGCTTTCGTTTCTGAGGTACGACCGAACGCGTTGGTTTTTTCGTCCTATCGAGGATCAGTGAGGTTGTAAACGTAGCGAAACCCACCTACCGCAGGCCTTGGCTTTTAGCGCCCCCCCATCATCCAGGGACTCGGAGCTAGTTTTCGTGGCGACACTCGCATGGAAAGACGCATGAGCCGGGATGCTTATTTCGGTGAGGGTACCCCTTGGTTTTCACGGAATGCCGATCGGCCTCCACACGGGTCCGTACCTCATGTACCTGTGAAATCAAAAAATTTTGCAAAATAAACGATTTTTCAGCAGCCGTTTTTGCCGCTCGTGCGTCTTCTCTTGGGAGAGGAGACGTGCTTGCGCAGAATGGGGTGCCTTGGCACTCAAAAAAGTCTAAATACCCGTAGCGAAAGGCGACGTGGCCAATGCCAAAACCGTCACGCAGAAAAAACCCACATTTGTCATTTTTCCACTAGCCACTTTTCTGGCTCGTCCGTCTTCTCACGAGAAGGGGTGGCAATCGCCCTTTTCCGGACTGTCCTATTAGACAAGTTGAATTATCAGTTTTTTAGCGAGAGGCAGGCAATATCATGGCTAGACATATCTTTGCGACCCTTCTGTTAACGTTTATCGCGGTTCCCTCGGCGAATCTCAACGGACAGGGTGGCCCAATCGGCGGCGAACGGTCGAGTACAACGGGAAACGCCGTAGATGTATCGGGCAAGTGGTTTTACCGCAGTTTTCGTAGCGTTCCGCAACTTCTGAATCCTCAGGACCCCATCGGGCAAATTCTCTTTGGCCAAGGAGAGCTGGTGTTGACAGTTGACGCCGCTGGAGCAGTCAGCGGTACCCTGGGTGGAACCGGCTGGCAACTCCGCCTGACGGGAACACGCGACGTCGGCAAGGTCGAGCGGCTGCAATTCCGCGGCCAAGGGACCATCGGCGGGGAGGAGTGGATCTATGACTACCTCGGCTATGTCGTGCCTAATTGGCCGAACGGAATCGATCAACGACCGGCAATCGTGGGAAGTATCATTCGTGTGGTGCCCCATTCAAGTGGTTCTGCGCCCGCGGGATTCGTCGCCCAGTGGATCGCCGTGCGTGCCGATACTGTGGCCGAAGATCGCGACCCGAACGGCGTTGCGTCTCATGCTGGAGACGAACGTTTCAGCACGAGCAACGAGGCTACCCAGAGTGCGAGCGAGACGGCCGAGGATGCTGCAGCCGACCTGGTGAAGGCGAAGTGGCGCCAATTCTTCCTACGGCGAGAGAAGGCCGCGCGCCGCGCCGCGTTTCCTCAGGCTTTCAGCCTACGGCCCGAGGTCGAGCTGCCTTTGCCACAAAGCCGGACGTTTGCCCTATCGTCGCGGGAGCAATTCGTAGTGCCTCCAGCCGCGACTGGACTCAATGTCACGCTTAACGTCGAGATGGCCCAGAACCGGATCGGTGCCGACCCAGTATTCTTACGTTCGTACAATGGCGCCCTCGTAGGCCCGACAATGCGCGTGAAGCGCGGCCAAACGCTGCGCGTCACCCTAGACAACCGACTTTCTCCCGACACCTTCGGCACCGGGCAGCACAACTCGCTCCACGATTTCAATACGACGAATCTGCATTCGCATGGGCTTCACGTCTCGCCAGCAGGCAACTCCGACAATGTCGTCGAACCGGTTCGCGCCGGGCAGTCGCGCGTGTACGAATACGTGATTGGTTCCGATCACCCGAGCGGCACCTTCTGGTATCACGCCCATTGGCACGGGTCGGTCGCGGCGCAGGTTGGGAGCGGAATGGCAGGCGCCTTGATCGTCGATGGCGACCCGCAGGATGCGATTGACGATCTTGAGGATGTGCCCGAGATTGCAGCAGCCCGCGAACGCGTCTTTGTGCTCCAGCAGATTCCGTACTACAACGAGAATCTGCCCGAAGGCGTCATCGAGGCCGAGTTGGCTGGGGAACTGTTCGGCCCGGGCGACTGGGACCGGCTACAACGATTCACGACGATCAATGGCATACGACTGCCGGTGATCGAGGCACAACCCGGCAGCGTGGAACGCTGGCGCCTAATCGACTCAGGCTTCCGTGAGCAGATTAAGTTTAAGATCGAACCGGTGAATTCCGGCGCCCCACCTGTCAGGATTCATGAAATCGCCCTAGACGGTCTGGCTACGGGCCGCCTGCGCGAAGTGCCGGTCGCCGATCTTTATCCCGGCTATCGCGCCGACGTGCTGGTGCAGATGCCAACGCAGCCAGGCGAGTACCTCTTGGTCGACGACCGCAACATGGAAAACCCCCTCGTGGACACGGAGCCCCGCAAGTATCTCGGGCGCCTAGTGGTAAAGGGCGAGCCGAATCCAATGCAACTTCCACTCCCCGAATCACTTGCGGCCACGCGCATGCCATCGCTCACGTCGGCCACACCGGGGCCGAACATTGTGTACGAGATTAACTTGAATCCGCTTCGCTTCCAGATAAACGGCGAGAGCTTCAGCGAGAACAACGTGCGGCCACTGACGCTCGGCCGAACTGAAGAGTGGACCGTCATGGCGGGAGGCCAAGCTCTAACCGCTCATCCGTTCCACATTCACGTGAACCCCTTCGAGCTAATATCCGTCGTCGGCGCGACTGGGCAGGAGCACATCGACGAGATGTTCGGAGGGCCAGTCTGGAAGGACACGGTGCTGCTGCAACCAGGCTATCGCTTCCGGTTCCGAACGAACTACAAAGCCTTTACGGGTAAGTTTGTCCAGCATTGCCACATCTTCGAGCACGAAGACATGGGCATGATGGAATACGTGGAAATAATACCGGCCGGTCCAGCGGATCCTCTTTCGTCCCGCAGTCCAGAGACTCAGCGAAGGGCTGGCGAACCGAGCGTCATGCTTTTCATCCGCGGGGCGCACTGCCCTCACTGCGTTGAACAGGTTAAACGGTACGCACGAATCGCCAGCGAGCGGGGTATCGAGCTAGTCGTCGTTAGCGGCTCTAGGGAAGAGGACGACCGGTCGCTGGCCCCGCTGCGCATCACCTTGATTGCAGATCCAAGTCTAGACTTATTCCGCCAATACGGGGCTTACGATGACGGCCTACTGCATGCGACGCTCGCGTTCGGTCCGCGCGGAACGGAGTTGTTCCGACACGTCGGCGGCCCGCCTTTCATGGACTCAGAGAGAGTCTTCAGTGTGTTCGGAAGAGCGATGAATTCTCTCACGCAGCAGGCGCGCCTGCGTCACTCGATCGACGATCCTCAGTTCGACCTGGCCGGCTACCTACATGCCTTCGACGCCTTGCGCCGCAAGCCCGCAAATCAGTTGTGGAGTTTCGAGACATTTAGGCGGCTGCACAATGGCGGGCGGCTTCCGAACGGTAAGCAAGGCGGCTGTATTCACGGCGAGGAGAATTTCCTTCCTTGGCACCGTATGCTCTTGGCCCAGTTCGAAAAGGCTCTTCAGGATTCGGACCCTCCAGAGACGTCGGATGTGATGCTGCCGTACTGGGATTTCTCCAAGCCTCCTACGGGTCATAGGTTTCCCGTGGGGTTTGAAAATCAGTCCACACTTCTTTGGCACGCAAATCGATTCAATCTCCTGCAAGATACGGACCCGTTCTGGGTCCAGGCGTCGCGCCAGTTGGAGGCCGATCGCAGCACGATTATGGACCCTGCCCGGCTTAATTCGGTGCTCTTCAATCTGCCCCGCTATCGTAGGTTCGGAACGAACTTGGGATTCAGCGATGCCTTGGAAAGCGTGCCGCATAATTGGATGCACATACCGTACAGCGCCCGCTCACCTGACGAAGACATGGGAGACGACATTACTGCGGCTGTCGATCCTATATTCTGGTCATTCCACTGTTATCTTGATCTGATGTGGTATCGTTGGCAGATATTGCATGGTGCGTTCGAAGGGAGCGCACCGGAGTTGCTGCCGTCGGACCTAACCGTTGAGTACGACCACTTTCCGATTCCTATAAAGGTCGGCGATGTGCTCGATCCGAAGAAGCTTGGCTACACCTATCAGCTTGAGAATATGCCGGCACCAGAGCAGGAATTTGCCGGAGTTTCCCAGAAACTCCGGCCGCTCGAAACCGGCTCACCCAGGTTTAGCTGGCCGAAGCAGGTAGCGGCGGCAGATCTCCGTGCTCCGTTACAGGCGATGACGATTCTCAGCGGCTTAAAATCAGGAACTGAGGGATCGTGGATCATCGAGTACTTCCTACATCCGGCCGAAATCGCAGTCCGCTTCGACGATCCTGATTTTCGGGATAAGTATTTGGCCGGGCTGTACGTCGAATGGCGCGGCAGCCACCGACCGGTGCGCGATGGCTTTGAGGATATCCTCGTGCCGTTGTCGCCAGGTAACGTAGCCGCGAGCCAAGCCGACAATCGCGCCTATATCGTCTCACTGAACTTCGTCGCACTGCCCCTCGGGGCGGTGGACTTGGCGCCGGACGGAGATTCGGCTCGCTTCGAGGCACCGAAAGCGTGGGACTACAGAAGTTTCTCCGTGCGCTTCGAATAGGCTCGCGCCGACGGCCAAGTTTTCTTAATCCATGGAGCAACAGAATATGGGCAACCGAATACCTCGATTCGAGACGCATATCCGGCCGATGTTTCGTCGCCTTGATCGTGAGAAGATGCTCGGAAAGTTTGACCTCTGGAACTACGACCACGTCACTAGTCCCCGAATTCTCAAGAAAATCATTGAGCGGCTGAGCCGTCACCGAATGGGCCAACACGGTGAAATGCCGCCGATGAAGTTCGGGGGACCTTGGCCTTACGAGTGGATTGACCTGTTCAATCGATGGGTAGAGGCGCAGTGCCCACGCCTGGAGCAGGTCACTACCGATGTTCAATTCACCGTAACGCCGATCACCGCTCAGGTGTCGTCGCTGGTGGCGCGCGGAGTCAATCCGGACTTCGGCTACCAGGTCTGGTTGGAACGGGAACCCGGCAGCGCCGATTCAGTACATTTCACGCTTTTTCGCGAGCCTCCAGAAACGTTCCCCACCTTCGGCACAAAGGACTACAATACCTCTATCGACTTTAACCACGACGGCGCTACGCAGGTGTTCGTCAACGGGGTCGTTGTCTCCTGACGACTTTTAGTACACTCGGAGTTTACATCCGCATATTTACCTAGCTTTGTTTTACGCAATGTCGGTCGCTTTAACTGGAATGCGGATTGTGGAGATGTGGCATTCTTGGTCATAAACCATGCTAACTAAGCAGCTTACATCCCACATCGTCTTCGGAATCAAACGAACGGAGACGCCGATCTGAGCTGAAGCAAATCCTGGTTGCAGATGAGGCCCCAAATGGATTTCGTTGAACGAAGTATCGCTTCGATGAGTACCTCGACAGAGAACACGACGCCCACGCGGAAGGAGCAAGAATCTCGCTCACCGTACGCGAGAATTTTGTACGATACTCTCCGCCTACAAAGGGTTGTTGGTGGAACTTGCATCGCCCATAACTAGCGGAACAAAGCGCCTCGGTGGCGAGTTTGTTCCCGCACCGCGAGTCGATGTTTACACGTCGTGCCCAAGGGGACGAGTGGGCGGTAAAACGAGAGGGTGCCAAGCGAGCGGCGTCGGTTCCCTCACACAGGGCGAGGTCGAGCGGGCAGGGCGCGAACTCGCCAAAACAAACAAAGTCGAAGTCGTGATTTCATCGACGCAACGCGCAGATTCGCAACTTCAACAGTTTCGGGAACGACCCGAATCCATCCGAGGACAGAAGCACTTATGTCGATAAAGTGGCGGGCGGAAGCCGAAGCAGCCCTGGAGATTCAGATTCGGAAATTCGCAAGCCGTGAACCGTGTACAAAAGAATTTTTCCATTTTTTTTGCACTACATCTCTGATCGATTCGGGACTACAAAGGACAATTCCTCTACCGCGTGACTTAAGAAAAGCCCTATTTTCTGGGTCAAAAACGAGATTTGAAAGTGGTTTTGTAGTGCTGCGATGCCTTGGAAGGCTGGTGCTCTACCATTGAGCTACACCCGCGCAGCGTGCGGATTCAATGATCCCCGGTGGGATTCAAGAATCCGCTGCGAATTTCAATTATCTCGCATCGACTGATTCTCGCAAGCGACCGCGGCAAGATGAAGGACGATGCGTACAAGAGGTTTCGCGCGCTTGGAAACCCTTCGATTTCCAGCCCGTGGTCATTTCACTAGAATCGCCGATGAAGAGGAGACAGGCTCGCCCGCCTCAAGCGCGGCGGCGATGCCCGCTGACCCGGCGGATCAGCTTTTGGACGAAAGATTGCGGCGATGAAGATACTCGTCATTGGCGGCGGCGGGCGCGAACATGCGATCTGCTGGAAGCTGGCGCAGTCGCCGCGGCGGCCGGAGATTTTTTGCGCGCCGGGAAACGCCGGGACGCGGCAGGTCGCGACGAACGTCGGCATTGCGGCGGACGACATCGCCGGGCTGCTGAAACTCGCGAAGGCCGAGCGGATCGATTTGACCATCGTGGGACCAGAGGCGCCGCTGTGCGCCGGCATCGTCGATGAATTCAATGCGGCGCGGTTGCGCATCTTCGGGCCGTCGAAAGCGGCGGCCCGCGTCGAGGGTGACAAGACCTATGCCAAGCGGCTGATGCGCGAGGCGGGCGTGCCGACGGCCGAGGCGCGGATCTTCGAGCCGACGCAGCACGAAATCACCTATGCGCGCTATGCAAAGAAGGAAGACGGTCCTCCCCCCAAATTCGATACGGGCTACGACATGGCCTACCGCTACGTGGTCACGCGCGACGAGGGCGTGGTGGTCAAGGCGGCGGGGCTGGCGTCGGGCAAGGGCGTGTTCGTTCACGAAGACCCATCTGACGCGCTGTTGACCCTTGAGCGGCTGATGGTGAAGAAGGAACTGGGTGACGCCGGTTCGCGCATCGTAGTGGAAGAAATACTGCGCGGGCCGGAGGTCAGTGTTCTGGCACTGGTGGATGGGCGGAACATCTATCTGCTCGAATCAGCCGCCGATCATAAGCGCCTGGGCGATGGCGACACCGGGCCGAACACCGGGGGGATGGGGGCGTACAGTCCGTCGGGCGTTCTTTCCGAGAGCGAGCAGGAGTTTATTGAACGGGAAGTGTTCGTGCCGATTGTCGATGCCCTGCGGCGCGAGGAGATCGAATACAAGGGCGTGCTTTATGCCGGCCTCATCATGACGGCCGGGGGACCGAAGGTGCTGGAGTTCAACTGCCGGTTCGGCGATCCGGAGACGCAGCCGCTGATGATGCGGCTGAAGTCGGATTTGATCGAGGCAATCGAAGCGACGATCGACGGGCGGCTGGACGAGATCACGCTGGAGTGGGACCGGCGTCCGGCGCTGTGCGTGGTGATGGCATCGGGGGGATATCCGGGAGAATACGAGAAGGGGGTGCCGATTGAGGGGCTGGATAGAGCGGAGACGATATCAGGCACGCAGGTCTTTCACGCCGGCACGACGACGATCGGTGGCAAGCCGGTGACGTCTGGCGGCCGGGTGCTGGGGGTGACGGCGCTGGGCGAGGACGTGCAGCAGGCGCGGGCGCGGGCGTACGAGGCCGTGCGGGCGATTTCATTCAAGGGCGCCGCAGTTCGGGGCGACATCGGGATGCGGGTGTCGGAGAAATAGCACGGAACAAACGATGAATCTTGCAGGGAAGCGCGTGGTGGTGATGGGGCTGGGCCGGTTCGGCGGCGGCATCGGGGTGACGCGCTGGCTGTGCGGGGAGGGGGCCCGGGTGCTGGTCACGGACCAGGCGAGCGCGGACGACCTTCGCGAGAGCGTGGCGCAACTGGCGGACGTTTTGGTCGAGTATCGCTTCGGAGCGCACGAATCGGCGGACCTGGACGGATGCGACCGGCTCGTCGTCAGTCCGGCCGTCGATAAGGCGAAATCTCCCTTCGTTCAGGAGGCGATGCGCCGCGGCATCGCCCTTTCGAGCGAGATGAATCTTTTTCTGGAGCGCTGCCGCGGGCGAATCATCGGCGTGACCGGCTCGGTGGGAAAGAGCACGACCACGGCGATGATCGGCGCGATTCTGGATGCCGCGAGCAAGGCACGCGGATGGAATCACGGGCGCGTATGGCTGGGAGGGAACATCGGCAAGTCGCTGCTGGACGACCTTCCGTCGATCGCGCCGCGCGACCTGGTGGTGTTGGAGTTGTCGAGCTTTCAACTGGAGGACGCCGGGCCGCTGCGAATAGGCCCGCACGTCGCGATGGTGACCAACCTGCGTGAGAACCATCTTGACCGGCACGGAACGATGCATGCCTACGCTTCGGCGAAGGCGAACATCTATCGGCATCAGCACGCAGATAACTGGCTGGTGCTGCCCTTTAGCAGCGCTGAGGCGCTGCCGGATCTGACCGGGCCTCAGCGCGTCTATCGATTCGGCGCCGATGACAAGTCGGGCGGCGCAGGGCTCGAATATCAAGACAACAACGGCGTCCCTCGGCGCGAAACTCTTTCCGTCAGTTTGAAGATTCCCGGCCTGCACAATGTTCAGAACGCAGCGGGGGCGGTTGCGGTCGCGCGAATCTGCGGCGTTGAGGATGCCACGTCATTGGCGGCGCTGGCAGAGTTCGGCGGACTCGTCCACCGGCTGGAGTTCGTGCGCGAGCTTGACGGCGTGCAATACTACAACGATTCCAAGGCGACATCGCCCGAGGCGGCGATGACGTCGATTCGTGCATTTGCCTGCCCGGTCGTGGCGCTCGTGGGCGGATCGGACAAGGGCGGCTCGTTCGAGGCGTTCGGTCAGTTTCTTGCGCGACAGGCCAAGGCGGTCGTTTGCATGGGTGAAACTCGCGAGCGCATCGCGGCGGCGATTCGCACGGCGGTTTCGGATTGCGCGCGGGGACCTGTGCTGATTCTTTCCGACGATTTTGCCAACGCCATCGGCACGGCGCGCGAACTCGCGAAACCGGGCGATGTCGTGCTCGTGAGCCCGGGCTGCGCCAGTTACGACTGGTTCAAAAACTACGAGCAACGCGGCGATCGTTTCCGCGAGATCGTCAACGGCTGGAAATGATGCAACCGTCGGGACGAATCAGCGGTATACTCGGCGTATCGAGTAATTGCGGGTTCAACGAGTTCTTCCCAGTCGCTGTTAGAGGCGAACATGCAAAGTGCAAATGCTCCGCGAGGTCTCGGCCTGCGAACTCCACCGCCCTTTCGGGGGGGACCAAGGGTAATTGCGCTAATTTCCACGGGTTGCGCTTCGCGTCACCCGTGGCTACATCCCTTCGCTCCTTCGGGGCGTTTTTTGAGATTCGTCCCGCTAATCACGCTGCTGATTTTGTTATTGATGCCGCATGATGGTCGGGGTCAGACAAGGAAATCAAACGGCCCGATCGAGATCATCCGCGAGCGGGCCCTGGTGAAATCGGAAGGCGTGCCCAGGGAATTCGCCGACGCCATGGCGAACGTGGTGGACACGGTCGTCGGATTTTATCGCGACGAGTTCGGCCTCGATTTGCCCGCGCGGCCGACATTGCTCGCGACCCTCGCCAAAAGCAATCGCCCGGGCGTTCTGCTGAGCGGTCCCGAAGAAATCACCCTGCTGCTGAGCCGAATCGATCAGCTCAAGTCGCCCAAGCAGGACGGTCTCTTCAACGTGTACGCGCTCGCTGTCGAGCTTGGCGAGATGGCGAAGCAACGCATGATCGGCGACGCCAAGTGGATGACCGACCAGGCGTCCAAAGGACTCACTCATTATCTTGCGAGCGAGGCGACTGATCGACTGAACGCGGTCTATTCGCGAAACGTCTGGCCCGACAAGGCGGACTATGCCGGCGAAGGGCTTCGTCTGCTCGAGCAGCGGCTGCGCAAGGGCAACCGCCCGGCGATGGTCGATGCGGCCGGTCAATGGCAGGAGTTGACGCGTTTGCAGGACCGCAAGTCGCTTGGGCCGCTGCTGGCGGCGATGAACAAGGCGATCAACGAAAAGCAGCCCATTGAAACCGCGATTGCAGCGCTGCCCGGCGCGACGGATTCCCGCGGTCGTCCGAAGCTGGATCGTTGGCTGCGCGATTTTCGTTCGGAGCTGATTGTTCAAGACGACGCGAAGCCGGCCCGGCGCAAGGGCTCGGTTCAGTTGCGCAACGATCCCGTTACGCTGCGACATGACGACAATCGCGGGTTGCTCGAGGTCGTTTCGGCAGCCGATGCGCCCGTCGTGTTTTATCAATTGCCGGCGGGCGAATGGTACGTAACCGGCGTGCGGATTTTTGGGGCGATGGAGGGACGCACGACGCGGGATTCGCTTCCGACGGTTTGGATCTGTGATCGGGACATGAGGCCCATTGCTTCGACGCCGGTTCCCCCGGGTGTCATGCGTGGGACATCACCGCGCTGGCGGGAAGTTCGATTCAGCCCGGCCGCGGCTGTCGCTGGCGAGATTACCGTTTGCGTGACGCCAAGCGGCGAGGACGCCGTGATCCCACAATCGGGCAAGCCTGCTCAGTCGCCGACGGACGAATCATCTCCCGCAGTTCAACCAGACACAACGAAAACGAAGACACGAGGCAACGAAAAGAAATTCGAGGATGCGCAGTCGACGGAGCCGGTGCTGAAAATCGGGCTGGACGATTCGAGCAAGGGCCATTCCGCCGTCGGTACGCCGGGTTGGTCCGTGCGGCCGTATGAGAAGGGCGACTGGATGATCCAGGTCATCGTGGATTCCGATCGCACGGCCGATCCGCTGTTGTGGCGGCCCTAGCTCTGCATTTCCTCCAGAAACGCCTGCGGGTTGTTGGCCCATTTTTCCGCTTCGAGTGCCGTGACGTAACCGCCCCTGGCGAGCCGAGCGAGCGATCGTTCGAGTGTGACCATCCGCTCCTCGGGCACGTTCTTCGTTCGCGTCTGCAATTGCGAATAGAGCTGCTCGATCTTGCCGAGGCGGATCAGGTTCGACACCGAATAAATGTTGTTCAGCACCTCCATCGCCACGATGCGGCCTTGACCATCTGCGCGCGGGAGAAGTTTCTGGCAGATGATGTGGCTCAGCCCCAGCGAAAGCTGGCTGGCGACTTCGTCCTGCTGGTTGGGCGGGAACATGTCGAGGATGCGCGTGACGCTGCCGCGGGCGTCGCGCGTGTGCAGCGTGGAAAAAACCAGGTGGCCGGTTTCGGCGGCCGTGAGGGTCCACGACGCCGATTCGCGGTCGCGCATCTCGCCGACGAAGATGACGTCGGGATCTTCTCGCAGACAATCGCGCAGCCCGCGCTCAAAACCGAGCACGTCACGGCCCACCTCGCGCTGGGAAATGAGCGCGGTGGAGCTTTTCAGGCGGTACTCGACCGGGTCTTCGAGCGTGATGATCCGGCAGGCCCGCGTCTCGGCGATGCGGCTGAGCAGCGAGGCGATCGTCGTCGACTTGCCAGCGCCCGTGACGCCGGTGACAAGAACGAGACCCTGCTTCCGGACGATGATGTCCTTCCACACGTCATTGGGGAAACCGACCGACTCCACCTGCGGCGGCGTGCTTTCGAGCGCGCGAATCGCCAGGGCATACCCATCGCTGTCGCGAAAGCAATTCAGGCGAAACTGCATCTTCTCGGTGAAGCACGAGCTGTCGACTGAACGATTGCGTTCGAGCGTCTCCAGCTCCGACTCGCTCAAGAGACTCTGGGCCAGGGCCAGCACCGTTTCGCTCGTCAACGAGGCCCCCTTCATCCGTTGCAAGGCGCCATCGACGCGATAGATCGGCGGACTGCCGGCCTTGATGTGCAGATCGGAGACCCGCAGCGTGCCGGCCTGGGCGAAGTAATCCAGCAGGTCCATCATCGACACGCGGCGGGTCCCGGTGTCGTAGACCGGCGATTCAAGCGTGACGTCAGTGGGCATGTTTCACCATGAAAGGCTGCTAAATGTGTGGCATCGGCTAACAGCCGGTGCGAGTTCGCAGGGGCGGGCCACACCGCACTTGATCGATGCTCGATTGGAATTCAAGAGTGCGACTCGTGATCGATTATATCCACGGGATACTCGGCCAGCCTTGCGACCGGCCCAGACGGCGAACTCGCGACCCTGCAAGCATCACAGACACGGACATTTCCCGGAAAATAACTGACGGAATTGAATACGCGGCCGCACCGATCGCAGACGCCCTGTGCCCGCGGCGGCAGTGGATTTCCCTCGTCATCGATGCGGCCGGCGCGAAATTGTTCGTCGGCCTGCCGTTGCTGGCGTCGAAAGCGCAGAATGTTCAGTGCTGTCCAGGCTCCAAACACGGCGAAGCCGGACACGACCACCAGAACAAGGATGCCGATGAGCAGCCGGATTCCCTGCGTAAAACTCCAGAGTCTTGGATCCATGCGGAGGGTTTCAGTAACCGGAGTATGGGTCGGGTTCGTACATCATAACGCATGCCGCCACCGTACCGCCAACGATCAGGATCACGGCCGCGGTTCTGCACAGATGAATGATCCAGGGTTTGGAAGATTTCTCTGTTGACTGTGGTCCGATCCAGGCTGCCAGCGGCGCGAGGGCGGGCATGCAGATGCGCCACCAGGTCGCGTCGCCGTAGAAATAGGCGTTGAACCACAGCCCGAGAAGAATGAATGGCGCTACGGCGTACAGGCCTTCAGCAAGCGATCGCCGCCCGATCATCTGCAGGACCCAGGCGACGCCGATGCCGGACCCGAGCGTCATCGCCATTTCAAGGAGGCGCAGGCTGCCGGAAAGAACGAAGGTTGCGCCGCAGCCGATCGTCAGAAGCAGCCATTGCAACGCGAACCAGTTTCCGGCCGATCGCGTCCCCGCCCGTTCCGCGAGCGCCCACCAGGCCGTGCCGCCAAGCGTAACGCCCGCCAACCAAAGCGCGGATTCGTGCGGCGGCCAGGAATGTTGCATGAACGATTGCAGCGAAATCGCGGCCAATGCGCCGACAGCAAGGCCGCGCAGCAGCCATCGAACCGACGGGCGCCGGATGACGGCGTCTACTATCGCGATCAGTGTTACTACCACGACGCCGGGCAGAAGCCATTGCCAAGCGTCTACCGCCTGCCAATTTGTCCAGTCCGGCTGGGGAAAGTGGGTGGCGTGAGCAGCGAGATAAGCGCCGGCGATGACCAGCCCGCCGAGGCGCATCAAGATAGGCTGGGCCGGCCATTTTGCGGCGAGAACCAGCAAAACCCCGGCGACGATCACGGCCGCGACGGTCGGCAGCACGAGGATTTCGAGAAGCGTCGGCGTGTCGAACACGACGAGTTGTCCTCACACGCGGTTCAGCGTTGTAGGGTGGGTCGGCTTCTTGACCCACTCTTTCGCGAATCTGCGATTCTTGACGCCGAATGGTCCCCGTCGCGAATCATCGCGCTCAAATCGTCGAGGGTGCTTTGGCGTTGGATTGGCGTTCCTTCCCGAATTGGTGGGGCTGACCCACCCTACGAGCCTGATTACTCCTTCACGCCTTCGAGTGCCACGATGATGCGCACTTCTTCACCCAGGCCGCCGGGCATGAAGTTGATGCCGTATTCACTTCGCTTCACTGTGAACATGCCTTCAAAGCCGCAGCGCTTGCCGGCGCGCTCGCTCTCGGCCGTGCCGACGTGGTCGACGTCGACGGCGATCGTCTTGGTCACGCCGTGTATGGTCAGATCGCCGGTGATCTTGTATTTCTTGTCGCCGGATTTCTTGAAGCTGCTGCTCTTGAAGGTGAGCCTCGGAAATTGCTTGACGTTGAAAAAGTCGGGGCCGCGCAGGTGGTCGTCGCGCTGCTTGTTGTTCGTGTCGATGGAATCGGCCTTGATCGACACTTCGACGTTGTTCGCCGCGTCGTCAGTTTCGCTGAAGGTGAACTTCCCCTCGACGTCGTTGAACCGGCCATAGAAGTTACCGGCCCCGACGTGCTGGATCCGGAACAGGGCCGTCGAATGGACGGCGTCGATCTTGTAGTTTTCGGCGTCGGCGTTGTGGACGTTCGCGTTCAGAAAGAGACCCGAGAGGGCGAACCCACCAAAAGTCAGTGCGGCGATCGTTTTCATGTTTCATCCTTTCAAACAGAGAATTGTCGATCCAGAATCCGGCTGGAGCATAGCAAGCGGGCCGGTCGGAATCCACACGACGCCGCGGCGGCTTCCGCTTCGTTTCGATTCCGTCGTTTAATGCTGCAATTCTCTTCAGAATGTGAGCGGCCTGTCTCGCGGCAGCGGCGTCGGGCATATAATCAGTGGCAGCTTTAGAACTTCCGGAGGCGCATTCATGAACGAGTCGTCCCACCCTGCCCGGGATTCGTCGGTGGCCGCGGCGCTGCACGCGCTGATGCCCGGCGGCGATCCCGATTTTCCCAGCCCCTCGGAACACCTTGAGTTGCTCGGCGACGACACGCAGATTTTCGAGCTCGCCCCGGAGGAATCCGCGGACGAGCGTCTGGTGTACGAGGCCTGCCGCGCTCTGGCGGTCGCCGGCCTTCGGCCGAAGAGCCGCAACGTCGTCGAGTTTCTGACGGAACGGGATGGTTCCTCCCCGGAGCGGAGCGCCGTCGCGCCGCTGATCCGGCGCTGGCGGGCGGCACAATGGAAGTCAAGTGTCGTCCGCGCGGCGTTTCAGGCCTATGCGTTGCTCGACGCCGAGCAGCGGCTCGCCTTCAAACTCCGCGCGGAAGTGGACGATGCCTGCCTGGCCGCCGCCGGGGATTCGCCGGATGCGGCGGCGGCTCCATTCGAATTGCGAATTCACTTTCGCGGCGGCCGGACTCGCTCCGAACTGGCCGATCGCGCCACGATCGCCTGGGTGAAGTTTGAGAATCTGATCGACCGGCATCTGGCGGACGTGGTCCGCCTGGAACTGGTTGAGAAAACGCCGGACGGGGAGCGCATTTTGCGCAAGTGGAAAACGGGCAGCCAGAGCATCGCGACGTGGGCGGATGGGGAGGGCGAAACCGGTCAGCGGTGACCAGAATCAATGCCTGTTTGTGAGCAATGCGTCGAGAAACGGGTCGATGTCCGCGTCGTTGATTCGACCATCGCCATCAGCGTCAACTGATTCAAGCTGCCATGTTGCTGGCACTGCGCTCATCAGCAGCTCCGCGAGGGTTACCAGGTCGTCACGACGGAGCCGCTGGTCCGCGTTCAGATCGCAGACCGAGCGACGCAATATTGGCATCCCTAGCGCGGCATTGTAAAAACACCCGTCGCCGAGCACCTGCAGGCGGGCATTGTCGATCCTCGCGGTTTGTCGGATGCCGACGCTTTTGGAATCATTGTTGTCGATGCTTGATTTGGATGAGGTGGCGGCATCGAGGATCATCGTGGCGGGCTTGTCCGATCCATCAGCTTGAATACGCAAGATCGCGGGAGCGCAGCCCTCGATGCGCGTGCCTGAGGGAACGAACAGCGCGAGCGTTCCTCGATGGGCGGAGAGCGTCCATTGTGCCCCGCCGATTGCGTTTTCGACATGGCGGTCGCCATCCCAGAGCCTCGTGACGACGACCGCCTGCCCCAGTTCGCCGTGCGCGGGTATTGCTTCCAGAGTTCCATTGAACAGCGCCCCTCGATCGCCCCCATCCAGCACGCGCCACGCCCCTTTTGCTTCATCTTCTTCGTTCGAGCCGTCGATCTGACACGCCGAAAATCGCGGCGGGGTTCTCGCTCGACCGGGCTCGAGCCGTGATGAAACCGGAGACCTGATCACCGCACGACCACGCAGGTCGTACTGATCGCCCGCCGTCAACTGGGTATACGCCAGATCGGTGATCGCCGGTTGGCGGCCGCGCTGAATGATCTGCTGGGTTTGTTCGGTGCGATGTATGAACGTGACGGTCCCTTCCCCGCGCACCTCCGCGCGAAGATCGGGATGCACGCAAAGGGCCGTGCGGTAATCCAGCCCGACGCCGATCAGATCCTGCTGCGCGTCTTCGTAGCGACGGGCCAGCATCACCGCGAGCCGCCCCAGCCGGCCGCGCTCCGTGAAATGCGTGTCGAAAAGAACGCCAGGCGTGAGGTTGAGGAAATCGACGGAGAGCGTCAGCACGGGATGATACGGGTTCGCGAGCGCCTCGGCGGATGTCAGCGAACCGTTGAACGCGTCGTAGATCACCTCCCCGAGCACGGCCGCGCCGGCGCTGGTGCCGCCGATGACGCCGCCGCGATCGTAGACGGCCCGTATGCCCTCTTCGGTCTTTGTGCCGCGCCAATGACGCACGTATTTTGATTGATCGCCGCCGCGCATCCAGATGATGTCGGCCTCGGCCAGGGCGTCGGCCGTGGCATCCGCATGGGCGGCCCGGCGATCGGCGACGACGAGATGGGTGACGCTGGCGGCACCCGCCTTGCCGAAAATGCGTTCGACACTCTCATCCGGGTCGAGGTGATAGCCGAGGACGACGACGCGCCTAGCCCCACCATGCTGCATCATCCAATCGAAGACGCTTTCGGCCCACCGCCCCTTCGCCAGCCCGCCGCCGCCCTCGGCGCAGATATAGCCCGCGGCGCGGATCGAGTCGGACGAGAAAAGCGCGATGGCGATTGCAGCCGTCAGCGAAAATCGGAGAGGGCGCATCTTTTCGCCAAATCGCCAGATCACCCAATCAACCGCTTGTTTTCGGAATTGACTTCCCATGGGGGTCAACATCGGGGCCGGTAAGGGCGTCGTCAAGCTTCGCCGAAAGCTCTGGCGTGAGAAAGTGCTCGACCCGCTCGGCCGGCATGTGCAGGTGGTCGAGAGGAAGCTCGAAGTGCGTCCGGAGATAGGTTTCCCACAATCGATGGCCGCGGACGATCTCAGAGGCTCGCCGTGAGCCAGTGTCCGTCAGGCGCATGCCGTGCAGCGCGTCGCCGGTCACGGGCGAGTCGATCTCGATCTGGCCGCGGCGGCGCAATGAACGAAGCGCCCTTGTCGAAAGAAAGTTGCGGCCCACGGCGTTGAGGATTTCATCGCGGGTCATCGAACGGGCACGGCCCCGCGTCATTTCGTGCCAGCGATAGAGCAGCCCGAGAATGTCCTCGCGCATGACCTGCCGCGCGAATGACATCCGATGAAGCAGCGCGCCGATCAGGCCGTGTTCCGGCGAGAACAGCACGGCCAATAGCAGCAGCATTCCCGCGACCACGGTCATCAGGGCCGCGGTGTTGGTGTCGGCTTCCACGCCGATCCAGCCAGGCGCATAGACGACCAGCACGCGTCCGGCGACGGCAGAGAGCCCTGCGATCATGGCGCTGATTACGAGCATGAGGCCCAAACGGTCAGTAAGCAGATGTGCGCACACGGCCGGCACGATGAGCATCGCGATGACCAGGATCGAACCGACCGATTCAAAATTAGCCACCGTCGTGATCGCGACGATGACCATGAGCGCGTAGTGCATGAGGTTGGCGTTGATACCCACGGTGGTCGCTAGGGCGGGGTCGAACGCGCAGATGCGCAGCTCCTTATAAAATGCAATGATGAAGACGACGTTCAAGACCAGCACGGCCGCGAGATTTGTTACCGCCGGCGGCATACCACCGACGGCGGCCTCCAACCCGATGTGCTCGATGTTGCCATACAGAACACACGAAGGATCGAGGTCCACGTGATCGGTCGCCTGGCGGATCATGATCAGCCCGGCAGCGAAAAGCACGCTGAAGATGACGCCCATCGCCGCGCCTTCTTCGACGCGGCCAAAGCGGCTGATGGCCTGGGTGAGCAGGGCGGTGAGGACGCCGACGACGACCGCGCCGAAAAACATCGGCAGGGGGGCGCGGCTCTGGGAGATCAGAAAGGCGGCGGCGAGTCCGGGCAATACGGCGTGCGAAATGGCGTCGCCCATCAAGCTCATTTTGCGCAAAACCAGATAGTTGCCGGGCAGCGCGCACGAGATGGCGCTCATGGCGGCGACGAGCGTCACCCAGCCGTCGCTCGTCCAGTCCCAGCCGCTCATGCGAATACCTCGCCGGCGTGCGGGGATGGGGGAATGGGCGGCGCCTCGGCGAGCGCCTTCTCCAACTCGCGGACAATCTCCGGAGAAAGGACGTGCTCGATCATGTCGGCGTCGCGATCGACGTGCGAGGGGGCAATATCGGCATATCGAATGAGATAAAGCTCCCAGAGCCGGTGATTGCGAAGCACGCGGTTCGCCCGTTCGCGTCCCTCGGAAGTGAGAGCCAATCCCCCGGCATCGCCCGCGTGCAGATCGCCTCGCCGAAAGCCGCGCCGAATCAGCCCTCGAATCTGGCGGGGTTTCCAACTGCGCTCGGCCAGTAAATGGGCGTACGGCACGCTGATTCCCGGCGCCGCCTGCTCCTCGACCTCGGCGATGGCCCGGAGCAGGTTCTGATAGCGGATTTTCAGCGATAGGGATTCGCGACGTACGATGCTGGCGATCACGCCGCGCAGCGGAGCGAACATCATGCTGATGAAGAAGATCAGGCCGGTGCAGAGGACGATGACGGCGCCAGTCGGCATGCGCGGCAGCAACGCACTAAATGAGGAGCCGATCCACCCGCTCAGCGCCCCGAAGAAACCCGCGAGCAGCGTCATGGTCCGCAGGTCGTCAGTCCAGAATCGTGCCGCGGTGGCAGGAATGATCAGCAAGGCAACCACAAGAATCAGTCCCACGGCCTGCAGGCCCACCACGGTCGTCAACACCACCAGCGACATCATGATGACATCCACCAACATTACCGGCCACCCCTGCGCCGCGGCGTATTCCGCATCGAAGCAGATGGCGCGGAATTCCTTGAACATGAGCAGGACGCCGGCCAGCACCGCCAGCGCAACCGCGCCGATCAAGGCGGCGTCGCTGAAGATCATGCCGGCCGCCTTGCCGTAGATGAAGCGATCGAGTCCGGCCTGATTGCCGGTTTCCATCTTCTGCACGAACGTAATCAGCACGATGCCCGCGCCGAAGAAGACGCTCAGCACGATGCCGATGGCGGCATCCTCTTTGATTCTGGGGATTCGGCGCAGGCCCAGAACGCAGAGGATTCCGAGGACGCCTGAAATGGCGGCGCCGATGAGGAGTGGGGGAAGCGATTTCGCGCCGGTGATGAGAAACGCGGCGGCGATGCCGGGCAGCGTGGCGTGGCTCAGGGCGTCGCCGACCATGGCCCGTTTTCGCAAGTACGCGAAGGTGCCGACCACGCCGGCCGCAATGCCCAGGAGCGTCGTGCCGATGATGACCACGCGCGTGTTGTAGTCCGCGAGGGACACAGTGCGCCAGAATGCGGGCCACGTGGGCCACTCGAAGCCCGTGTCCGTAATTGTTCGCGCCCGTTCGTTTGCGGCCGCCAGAATCATGTGGGCTTCCCGCCGCGTGCCACGGCCTCGGCAGCTTCAACGAGCAGCGTCAGCCGGCCGCCATAAGTCTTGTGCAGGTTTTCCTGCGTGAAGACGGTTTTCGTCGGACCGTAGGCGACGATGCGCATGTTCAGCAGCAGGACCTGATCGAAATACTCCGGAACAGTCTGCAAGTCGTGATGGACGACGAGCACCGTCTTGCCGGCCGATTTCAGGTCGCGAAGCAGTTGCACAATGGCCGTTTCGGTCGCGGCATCGACGCCCGCGAACGGCTCGTCCATGAGATAGATCTTCGCGTCCTGGGCCAGCGCCCGCGCCAGAAAGACGCGCTGCTGCTGGCCGCCGGAGAGCTTGCTGATCTGCCGCCGGGCATACTCGGCCATGCCGACCTGCTCCAATGCGTGCATAGCGATTTGCTTGTCTTTTTTGCGGGGCGGCACGCACCAGGGAATGCGGCCGTAGCGACCCATGGTGACCACGTCTAGGGCGCTGGCGGGAAAGTCCCAGTCGATGCTCTCCCGCTGCGGGACGTAACCGAGCATTTTCCGGGCCTTGCGGTAGGGCTGCCCATAGAACAGTACGCTGCCTGACGCCTTGGGCACCAGGTCGAGGCAGGCCTTGATGAGCGTGCTCTTTCCCGCGCCGTTGGGGCCGATGATGCCGATGAGCTGGCCCTCCGGCGCGGCGTAGTCGATGTCCCATAGGACCGGCTTGCGGTGGTATGCCACGGTCATGTCGTGGATCGAGACCGGCGAGGAAACGTCGTGGTCGTCGGCCCGCTGGGCCGGACGAGCCTGGACGCGGGCATTGAATGTGATCGAACTTTCCATCCTCAATCCGCCTGGGTGAGCTTGCCCTGCATTCCGCGAAGGGGGACGCTTCCGCCCAATGCCCGCACAATGGTCGTCACGTTGTGATCGATCATGCCGATGTACGTCCCTTCATAGGTATCGGGTTTTCCCATCGCGTCTGAAAACAGGGTGCCGCCGATCTTCACTTCGTGGCCCTTTGAAGCGGCCCCTTCGATGAGCGCCTTCACGTTCTTGTCCGAGACGGAGGATTCGACGAAGACCGCCTTCACTTTGCGCGAGACCAGCAAGTCCACCAGCCGGTTGATGTCGGCGATGCCGGCCTCGGACTCGGTGCTGATGCCCTGAATGCCGTGGACTTCGAGGTCGTAGGCCCGGGCGAAGTAGTTGAAGGCGTCGTGTGCGGTGACAAGCACGCGGGTCTCTTTCGGAATCGTGGCGATCGACGCCCTCGCGTAGGCGTGCAGATCGTCGATCCGCCGGGCGAGGTTCGCGTAATTCTTCTGGTAGAAGTCCTTGTTGGGCGGATCGAATTCACCCAGGGTTTTCGCGATCAGCTCGGCGCACTTGCGCCAAAGCGTCGGGTCCATCCACACGTGCGGATCGTGGTGCCCGGCGAACTCCGGCGGCGTGAGCAGCAGCGATTCGTCGAGCAGCTCGGTCACCGCGTGGACCGGCCGCTTCTGGGCGACCTTCACGAAGCTGTCCGACATGCGGCCTTCGAGCAGCAGGCCGCCGTAGAAAATGATGTCGGCGTCGGTGAGGGCGAGGATGTCGGAGCGCGTGGCCTGATAGAGATGCGGATCGACGCCCTCGCCGATGATGCCGCGCACGCTGGACTTGTCGGCGGCGACCTGGCGGACCACGTCGCTGATCATGCCGACGGTGCAGGTGGTTTTGTAGGGATAGGTCCGTGTGGTGGTTTGGGCGGGGCTATTTTCCCGGCAAGCCGTTCCCGTCGCCGCGCCGAGCGCAACGAGTAAGACCGCGAGGCGTTCCCTGTTCAGCCGCGGCCCGCCAGGGCCCCGGAGAATCGTGCGTGATCCTCGCAAAGTAGAGACCGCAATGAATTGAGCGCCTTGCATCATCCACACGTCCGTTCCAGGCAAATAGTCATGTTTGCTATCATGCTATATAAATTAGCATCGACTATACTTTCTGTCAACAATGATTTATTTTATTTTGAATGGAACAATCTTATTGTGCTTGAAAGTTAGTTTGGGGCGCGATAGGCTTCGCGGATCGCCCGATTTGATCCCCGTCGCGTTCCGCAACGTGCGCGAACCCGCGTGAGCCTGACCATGCCCGCAAAAACCGCCAGAAAAAGGGGCAGCCTCCGCGAGGACGACTCGATCCCGACGGCCGACCGCCACCGCCGGACCCGCTCCGACCACGCCCGCGAAATCGCCGAGGACTACGTCGAGCTGATCGACGACCTGATCCGCGAGCGCAACGAGGCCCGGGCCGTGGACATCGCCAGGCGGCTGGGCGTCACGCAGGTGACCGTTACCAAGACCATCGAGCGGCTGAAGCGCGAGGGGCTGGTCACTTCGGAACCCTATCGTGCCATCTTTCTGACGCAGGGCGGCAAGGAACTCGCCGACTTCACCCGCGCCCGGCACGAGACCGTGCTGGACTTTCTGCTGGCACTGGGCGTTCCCCGCGGCGATGCCGAGGCCGACGCCGAGGGGATCGAGCACCACCTCAGCCCGCGCACGCTGGATGCGATGCGGCGCTTTTCAAAGCGGACCGCTTCTCAGAGCCGCGACCGTTCAGTCAACGCTTCGCCGCGATGACTGCCGACTTATCCGGCAAATGGGGTAAACACCCCATTTCGCACTTCGTGCCATGTGTGAAACACCTGCGACAAATCTGAAAAAAATATGGTATTTCGCTTGCATTCTTGGGGGGGGGGCAGGCCATAATGCGCGACACAGCGGTCAACGGGCGCATCAGCGCCCTCGGGTTTTTGGACAAAAAAGAGAGGAGATTTCCATGAGATGGCGTAATATTTTTACGGGGATTCTGGCCGTAGCGTGCAGCTATTCATACACTTCCGAGATCGACGCTGCGGGGTGCGGGCAAATTCCTTGTCCGCCATCCTCCAACCCGGTGCTTTGTGTTTGGGGGCCGAAGAAATCGGTCTGTAATGATGCTACGCACGAGCACTATGGGCCCTGTCGTTGCGAAGAGAATCGCTGCAACAGCTATTATGCCAGCGTGCAAAGCGCAACTTCGGGAATTTTGGGAGGGTATGGCCCGACACCGCTTGGCCCTTGCGCAAATCGTCCTTGTGGCAAGTGCTATGTGGAGCAGACAATCGTGTGCCGAACCTATATGGAATGCCGTAACGAGTCCGGTGGATGGGAATGCGTTCCCGGCGAAGATGATCGGTGCCGACCAACGCCAATACTCATAATTACAGACAAGTTCTTCACGCCGATGAACACAGACTGCTGTTCAGACGTCCTATGACTTGGTGACATCGCCATGGTATTAATGCTCCTGATTTTGCTCGGTGGGGTTTCGAGTCAATACACAACAGGCAAAGTGCCCGAACCGCTGGTAAGATCACATGAGTTCCGGGCTGACTTCCAAACCGCGCGCTTTCGATTTGTTAGTGAATACGAGTGGCCGGGGGTTCAAGCAAAGTCGACATCTCTTTTTGAGGCTGAATGTTCTCACGATGACCTTTCCTGGACCAATTACGGCGATGAGGACGGGGTTGTTCTCCGTCAGCCCGCTTCCGGGCAGCCGATGCTCGGAGTAATGCATGCATGCTCTTACGAACAAACCATTCGCAGCCGGCGGTCAGGAGAGCAATGGAGTCGGGCGGAAGGCGGGAATGGGATCACGCGTCTCAGAATTGATTACCCATTGCCTATATTATCCGATCCGCGGACTTTTGGTTTACGCGATAACGATCAGCGGGAGAAGACGCCGGCGCAATTACTAACCCGACTGCGAGAAACGAAGGCAATCTGGTCGGCCAGCATCGTTGATGGCATTCATGTTGTGAGCATGGAGTGCCTGCCAGTTTCAGCCACTGATTCTACTCATGGCGTTACGACGTGGCGAATCGACCCTTTGAAAGATTACTCGATTCTTGAAGTGACCTACAAGATCGTGGACGCGAGCGGGAAAGAGCATCTTCTGGCACGCTCTGAAACTCAGTATTCACAGGAGGGGG
>Ga0190265_10000594_pt1 | contig 25104 bp, 16 predicted proteins | sample Popmic124T_FD_133135 | JGI IMG/M metagenome (GOLD analysis project Ga0190265, IMG submission 133135) | Populus adjacent soil microbial communities from riparian zone of Indian Creek, Utah, USA - 124 T | ecosystem: Environmental > Terrestrial > Soil > Riparian zone | place: USA: Utah | collected...
ACGCGGCCATCCGGGCTGCTCATGGGCTGATGGCCGCCAGGCGACAGGTCGACGATGGCCAACCGCCGGGCGCCCAGGCCAAGTTTCATGGGGACGTGTTTCCACTCGACCGGCTCATCCGGCTTGCCCAGCGCGCGGCTGACGGCGGGCGAGCCGTTCATGCCGAATGCCACCGCTCCGCCGTCGTCGGGGCCGCGGTGGTAAAGAGACTGCGTCATGGCCGTGAGCCAACGCGGCCCATCGGGATTGATTTCGTCGAGGAGCAGTCCGGCGATTCCGCACATGGAATCGAGGATAGGGTCAAAGGCGACAACGCACAAAGGGACGGAGCTACGCAGGAAAAGGCGACCCAGACGAATTCACTTTCCGCACGGGACCAGCGGCGACGCCTCTCAGAAAAGGTTGGTACTGCGAGGCAAGGTTGTGACGAGCGAATCGATCCCGGGCCGCCGTGGCGATGTCGTCGCGATCATATCCTCGAGCGCGATGCAGCATGATTTCAAGTGCGCCTTGAAGCGACTCGACGCTGCCGCGGTCGGCCAGGAGTCCATTCCGTTCAATAATGAATTCCTGGCAGGCCGTGCCCCGGGTGGTGACGACGGGAAGGCCCATGCACAGGGCTTCGGCGACCGCCATTCCGAAGGTTTCGCCGTGGCTGGGAAGAACGAAAAAGTCGGCGGCAAGCATTTCTTCAACAATTCGGTTCCGCGACTGCTCGCCCAAGAGCTGCAATCGATCGCTGCGGTTGACCAATTCAAATTGCAAGCGCAGTTCCGGCCCCATCGGTCCAACGCCGATGAAGCGCCATTCGCACTCATGCATCGCTGAAAGCGCGGAGGCCGCGAGGGCCAACTCGCTGACGCCTTTCGCCTCGGTCAGTCGGCCCACGAACAAGCCGCGAACCGGACCATTGTGGTGAGACCGTGCGATCGGCGCGTCAAGAAATTCGACTCCGACCGGCATCCCGATGACATCGATTCGCCCGTCGATTCCGGCTTCCCGCATGTCACGACGGCTGCGCTCGCTGACGGTCACGACGGCCGCAGCGGTGGCGAGCGCTTCGCGGACGAAAGATGCACCCGCGCGGGCGGTCATCTGAGCGGAGAAGGGTCCGAAGAGCTCGGTTACGAGAACGTGCCGGGCCAGCGGATCATTCAGGGTCGCGCAGGCCCAGCCGCTTGGGATTGAACACATGGCGTGAAGGACGTTCGGCTCGCCGTGCAGGCTGCGATAGGCATCGAGGCCGCGGGCCAGCCACGATCGAAACCGCTTCATCTGCAGAGACGGCCGTCGCAGGGCGGTGTGAAGTCCTCGGACGCGCACGACCGGGATGTCTTCACGGACAAATTCTCGCTCAACGCGCGGAAGCAACGGAGGCCGCGGCTTACTCGCGAAATAACGCAGACTGACCAGGTTGGGATAGATCACGCCGACCCGCGCGCCGGCGTCGGCGAATCGCCGGGCATAATCTGGAAAGAAGATTCCCGCCGTCGGCTGCTCCGGCGACGGCCACCACGCCGGCACGATCACCATGTGCACACCGGACAGGTCAGCCATGCGCGTCACTCGATGGCGCGGCCCGCTTCATGCCGGTCACGATACCAATAGACGCCGAGCCTCACAAACCGTTTAATCTCGCGCGTGTCGGAAAACGGCGGCAACATGGGCACGCGGCGCATTCTGCTGGTTTCGTACTGGTATCCCCGGGCGATCGGCGCGGCGGCGGAGCGCGTCTTCGGCTTTGCTCAACATCTGCCGGCGAATGGTTGGGAAGTTCAGGTTCTCACCGCGGCGCGGCCCGGAAGCGTGCCGGAGACGCCGGGCGTCACGGTCCATTCAGTCACCGACCCCAGCGCACGGGTCGAGCCGTTTGAAGATTTCGATCCGCGGCGGCGGCCGTCGTTCTGGAAAAAACTCGGGCGGCAACTTGTGTTTCCCGATCGCTTCTGGCGCTGGCGAAAGCAAGCCGCGCGCTGCGGTCGCGGCCTGATGGAATCGAGGCGGTTTGACGCGGTGCTGGCATCGTTTCCGCCCGCGAGCGCGGTACAGGTTGGGCTGGCTCTCGTGGGCGGGAATTCGATCCCCTTCGCCCTCGATTTTCGCGACCGCTGGTTCGGACCCGGTGGTTATGAGCCCATCGGCTCGACATTCCGCCGGCTGCATCAGCGGTTGCAGCAAAAAGCCGTTGCACGGGCCACGCTCATTCTCACAGTGTCAGATGCCATGAAAGAGGCATTACTCAAGGAGTTCAATCTTCGCGAGGATCGCGTGGTGGTGCTGCCGAACGGGTACGAGATCATTCCGCGGCCCGAAGAGGAAATCGCCGCGACGATGGACGCCGCATCAAGTGAGACCGAGGCGGCTACGACTGGATTGAAACCGGGATCGCTCACCATCGCGCACGTTGGGACGGTGATTCCGAGAAATCGCCCGGAACTCTTTTTCGACGGGTTGCAAAAAGTGCGTAGCGATCCGCGGCTTGAGGGCGTGGAGTTCCGATTCGTGGGGAATCTCTCACGCGACTACGTCCGGGAGATGGGTTTGCAAGGCCTCGCGACAACGACAGGCCTTCTTGATCGGGCCTCGGCAACGCGCGAGATGCGCAAAGCCGACGCGCTGCTGCTTCTGACCGGCGCATACGTGGGACAATGGGGAACCAGCGCAAAACTGTTCGAGTATTTGCAAACGGGTCGGCCAGTGCTGTGCCTGGAGGAGTGTCCGGGCAGCAACGATCGCAAACTGCTGGAGCAATTCGTGCCCGAGCGGGCGTTCTTCGCACGACTGGGCGATGACGACGGATTGTTGGAGCAGGTTGAACGAATTCGGCAGTACGTGGCAATGCATCCGCAACCGGCGATTGTGCTGGACCCGGCGTTTCGGGACTACAGCCGCGCGAGCCTTACCGGAAAACTGGCGCAATCGCTCGATCGCCTCGTTGCCGATAAATGACCGAAGTGTGGCACAGGCTAATAGCCTGTGCGAACTAATTAATTTGAGAATTGGAGTATCCAGAACAAGTGCAGCTTTGCCTGGTTATCTCAACAATTCCGCCGCTCCTTCGGAGCGGACTTGTAATCGGGTGCAACCTGTCCACGGGTTCCGCTTCGCTCCACCCGTGGCTACGCCCGTCGCCCCTTTCGGGGCGAAGATATAGCGATGTAGTATTAGGCAGTGACCTGTACCGGGCTGACGGGCAATGAAAAGGCCCGGCGATAAATATCGCCGGGCTTCATTAGATCAGTAGTAATGGGAATGGACGTGGCTTTTACCTGCGGCGGCCGAATCGGCGCCGTAGGGTATTCCGCGAGAAAAACATGGCCATGAGCAACGCCGCGCCCGCCAGTGGCGTGGCATTCGAGCAGCTTTCGATTCCCATCATCCGGCCAATGTCGTCCGGCCCGAAGAAGAAATCCTCGATGATGTTGAAACCGGGGTCGATTCCGACTTCGCCCGCGTAATAGATGTACCCGCAGCCGCCGTATTGCGCCAGTTCCTGACCCTCGAGGAAACTGACGTCGCCGGTGACGCGCGGATGGTCGCGGTCGGTGATATCCACCGTCTTCAGGCCAAATTCCGAAATGGCGAACACGCGGCCGCCGATGATGCCCACGCGGGTCACATTGCCGCTGTTTTCAAACGAACCGCGCTGCTTGAGTTCGGCATCGCTGAAATCAACAAGCTGAACGCCGTTGGTGCAGGTGGGGCCTTGATATTCCGGCAGCTCATCCGGCTTGTCGCCGTCTTCGCCGTCTTCTTCGGCTTGAGCCACCGGCTCACTCGGCGGGACCGATCGCTCGTCACCGAAGTCCCCGTAATCGACGTGTTGAAACGGAATGGCGATCAGCCCAAGTTCGTCCACGACCTTGAAGGCCTTTTCATCGTAGGTCGCGTCCGATGACGTGTATGACCCCGGCGGGCCGAGGATCACACGGCCGATTTGCGTCGGGTTGGCCGGGTCTTCTACGTTGTAATAGGCAACCGCCGGCCGATTGCCGTCGGTGTCGTCGATGCCGACCGCAATCAGTCGATTTCCGCGTGGCTCGATATGCGTCGAAAATCCGGGGACCTCGAGCTCGCCTGCGACAACGGGGTTGGCCGGGTCGGACAGATCGATGACGAAGAGCGGGTCGATCTGCAGGAATGTCACGGCATAGGCCCGCTCGCCGTCGAAGCGCACGGCCTGCAGCGACTCGTCTTCGATGATGTCGGTCGAGCCGAGGTCCGCGACGTCGTCGAGGTCGGAAATGTCGTAGGTGAAGAGCCGCACTTTGCGGAAACCGAAGCCAGTCGATTCGGAGGCGATGCGGAACGTGTCCCCGAACGCATCCATGTAGAAGCGGTTGCGGATATAACCGGGGACCTGGAACGTGCCGCGCAGGGCGATCGCCCCGGCCGCGTCGGAGATGTCCAGGATTTCGATATCCGTCATCGTGTCGCCGCTGTCGTAATCATAGCTCTGGCTAGCGGCGAAGATGGCTGAGTCGGATGTGTGCATCATCAGCGCGTTGCCGGCCAGGCTCTTGCGCTCGACGGCGACGATGTCGTCGGGGTCGGCGACGTTGACCGAGGCGACAAAGCCCTGCCCTTCCGAGCTACTGTCTTCAGCGCCATACGCGAAGTAAGGGGCGTAGTGAGAGCCGATGACGTAGATGATGTCGCCAACGCGGCGGCTCTCATTGGCAAAACCGACCAGATTGATCTTGCCGTCGACGACCGGCTCGGTCGGATCGGAGATATCGACGATGGCGAGGCGGCTGCCTTCAAAATCCGGCGCCGGCGGCATCGGACCATCGCGTGCGATTGAGGTGGCCGTGTCGTCGCCATCGACGGCGACGCCGCCCTCGGCGAATCCGTGACCTCCCGCATAGTAGTAATACGAGTCGGCGCTCAGCAGCACGTACGCCTGCGTATCGCCGACGTACATCTCGACGCCGCGGCCGCGCAGATCAAGCTCGCCGAGCAGCGCCGGACTGTCCGGGTCCTGCACGTCGACAATCAAAAGACCCTTGAACTGATTTAGTGCATAGAGCTTGTCACCGACGACCTTCACGATGTCGGCTTCCTCAATCGCGCGGGCGACGGTGGCCGCGGCGGCGGGCCCGCCGCTCGCATCGTCGGCCTCGGCGCCGTCGCCGAAGTTGGCAGGCGCGCCGGGAGGCGCAGGATTGCCGGCCGGACCTTCACCGCGCGTGCCGCCGTTGCCCAGATTCTGCGCGGCCGTGTCGCAACCTCCCGAGATCGAGAAGACGGCGATGGCCGCGGCGGCGAGACAAAACGTCGTGCAAAAAGTCGGTACTGCCCTGGGAGAGAATGAGCGTGTCATAAGGGAGATTTCCTTTAGCGAGGACAGTAAATCCGTGATCGGCGAGGGGTGGGAATCACGCGCAAACTACCCATCCGGCGCGTGGGTCCATCACACCGCGCATGTTAACGTCGCGGAACGTGTCCGTTCAAGGTTAAGTATATCTCAAATTACAGTGTCCCGTTGTGAGAATTCCGGACCGAGGGGCAGCCGCTAAGTTACTTTGAGGCAGATTATTACGTCGTTTTGACCTGATTCGGGGCACGCCTTGAAAACTCGGGTATCCCGGTTTCCACTGGATTGGGGTCCATTTTGTAGGGTCAGGCGTTACCATTCTCGGCCGATCCACGGCTTATTGCACGAACACTATTTCCGGGGAAAGAAATGAGAACCCTGCCATTTTTTGCCGGTCTGGTCGCGCTCTCGCTCGCCGCGACGAGCGTCTCTGCCACAGATATCGACTTTCACCCTCCCATCGCCATCATCAACGCGAAGATCATTCCCGCGCCGGGTGAGCTGATCGAGGGCGCGTCCATTCTGATCCAGGATGGGCGAGTCACTGCGATTGGGAAAGACCTTGAGGTGCCGGCTCACGCCGAGCGCTTCGACGGATCGGGCATGACGATATACGCAGGCTTCATCGACGCTTTGACGCATCGCGGCATTACCAGGACCGAGCCAACCCCCGAGGAACTCGCCCGGCTCGGCGATCGGCCGCGCGATCCAAAGGAGGGCGTTCAATCAGCGACGGTGGAGGCCCATCGGCGACTGGTGCATCCGGCATGGCACGCAGCGGAGATGTTCGACCCGTTCGACGCCAAGCGCGAGGACTTTCGCGCGGCCGGGTTTACATCCGCGTTGGTCGCACCGCGGCCAGTGATTTTCAGCGGCGTCAGCGCGGCACTGCTGATGGGCGATGAACCGGCACGACGATCCGTGCTGCGCGAGACTGTGGCGCACCATGTTGCGTTCGTGACCAGCGCCGGTCCGCGGGTCGGCCGGCGGGGTGGCGGTGGCGGCGATTTTTCCGGCTCGGGCTACCCGGTCACGACGATGGGCGCGATCGCATTGTTTCGCCAGACGATGCTGGACGCGCAGTGGCATCGCGATTTGATCGCGTGGGGCGAGGGAAACTCCGAAGCGCCGCGCGTGCCCTTGGATCGCGATCTCGAATCACTCTGGCCCATGATGGACGGGAAAACGCGGATCATATTTTCAGCGAATACGGCGGAGGAAATCGACCGGGCGCTGAACGTGGCTGCCGAGTTTTCTCTGAAGCCGGTCATCGTCGGTGGAAAGGAAGCGTGGAAGGCCGCAGAACGTCTCAAGCGAGAAGAAGTACCGGTGATCGTCAGCCTGAAATGGTCGGAGGAGCCGAAAAAGCCGAAGAAACGCGTTGAATCGCTCGCGGAGGTGAAGATTGATGGGAACGACGCCTTCGCCGCCACTGCGATTGACCGCACGCCGGTCTTCACGTCGGAGTGGGAAGACCAGGCCTGGGAACCCAAGCGCGTCTTCGAGGAGCGGCAGCGGCTTTGGCACGAGGAGATCGATAACGTCAAGACGCTGACAGAGTCAGGCGTGCAGGCGGCACTGGGCTCGTACGAACTCGAATCGCCCGCCGAGGTGCTCAAGCAACTGCGAAAAATGATCGAGCGCGGCCTGACCGAGCAGGCGGCTCTTGAAGCGCTGACCACCAACCCGGCTCGCGTGATGGGTGTCGATGGCTCCCTGGGCACGGTCGCCCAGGGAAAGCTCGCCAATTTTACTCTGTTGTCAGGCTCGCTCGGCGACAAAAAGTCCGTCGTCAAATGGGTCTTTGTCGAAGGCCGCCCGTTCAACGTCGAGATTCGCGAGAAAAAGAATGGGGCGAGGCGCGGCCGGCGCGGCATCGATCTGGAAGAGCTTGAGGAGCCCGAGGACGTGGAGGGCGAAAAGAGCGGCGAGCAGGCGGGACCGGATGAGGAAGAAGAGGCGGTGCCGGTTGTCACCACCGCGCCCGCACCGACGACCGCTCCGACGACCACCGCCCCGGTTGACGACTCGACCACCACCATGCCGACGACGACGAGCGCGCCTGCATCCCAGCCCGACGATTCGGAAATCTGGCCGGAGTTCGCGAGCGAGATCAAGGCTGACCGCAAGCCCCGCTTTCAGACCGGCGGCGACGTGCTTTTGAAAAACGCCACGCTGCTGACCACCGCGACTGTAGATCGCCCCGAAACCGACCTGCTCATCACCGACGGAAAGATCGCCGGTATCGGTGAAAATCTGTCGGCCGGCGACGGCGTGCAGACCATTGACCTGCGCGGCTATTTCGTCTCGCCCGGCCTGATCGACGTCCACTCGCACATGTGCAGCAGCGGCGGTTTGAACGAATGGTCGCTCTCGGCCACGCCGGAGGTTCGCGTTGCCGACGTGGTGGATCCCAACGACGTCGGCGCCTTTCGTGCGCTGGCCGGCGGGGTGACCACGATCCATACCATGCATGGATCGGCCAACACCATTGGTGGGCAGAACGTCGTATTGCGTCTGAAGTATGGCCGGCCGGCAGCAGAGTGGCGATTTGCAGAAGCCCCGCGCACCGTGAAGTTCGCCCTGGGCGAAAACGTGAAGCAGTCGAATTCGCCCGTGCGCGAGACGCGATTCCCGAACACGCGGATGGGCGTCGAAGCGGTTTTTCACCGCTCCTTCGATGCCGCGGTGAAATATCAAAAGGAATGGGACGCGTTCGAGCGAGGGAAGGAAACGGGCGAGAACCCGCGTCCGCTGCGCCGCGATTTGCGGCTCGAAGCGTTTTGCGACATTCACGCCGGCCGCATCTGGGTGCATTGCCACTGCTATCGTGCCGATGAGATTTTGCGGCTGCTGGACATGGCCGAGTCGTTCGGTTTTCGCATCGCGGTGTTGCAGCACGTTCTCGAAGGGTATCGCGTCATTCCCGAAATCTTCCGCCACGGCGCCAGCGCCTCGACGTTCTCCGACTGGTGGGCCTACAAGCTCGAGTCATACGATGCCATTCCCCACAATGCCGCGCGGCTGGCACAGGGCGGCGTCGTCGCCACGGTCAATTCCGATTCGCACGAAGTCATCCGCCATCTGAACCTCGAGGCGGCCAAGTCGATGTCCTTCGGCTGGCTCTCGCGGAGCGATGCCTTGCGGCTGGTGACGCTGAACGGGGCAATCCAGCTCGGCGTGGACAAGCACGTCGGTTCGCTGGAAGAGGGAAAGTTGGCCGACCTGGCGATCTTTGATGGTCATCCGATGGACACTTTTTCCAAGTGCGTGCTGACGCTGATCGACGGGGAAGTGTTCTTCCAGCATCCCGAATTTGAAGCGGACGAACCGCCTCAGCCCTTGCCGGAAAAACTGTTTCCACCGCCGGGTGGAGAGACGATCAACAGACATACGTGGCCGGTGGGAGAATCGCCGCAGGGAGAATACTGGATTCGCGGCGGCACGGTTTATCCGGTTTCCAGCGAGCCCATCGTCAACGGCCTGGTGAAAATCCTGAAGAACAGGATTGCTTACGTAGGGGAGGATGACGGCTCGAAGCCGCCGGAAGGCGCTCGGATCATCGGGGGCACTCATATGCAGGTGTACCCCGGACTGATCTGCGCGGGCTTGCCGCTGGGCCTGGTTGAGATTGACTCGGTCGCGGGCAGCGTCGATCAGAACGACATCGCCCGCTTCCAGCCCGACCTGCTGTCGCTCTCGGGTTACAATCCACTCTCTTCTGCCATCGAGGTGGCACGGTCCGAGGGCATCACCAGCGTGATGGTTTGCTCGGGCGGGGGCGTCGTGCAGAGCCAACCGGGGATCGTTCATCTGGACGGGTGGTCCATGCCTGAGTCCCGCTTCGTCTCTCCGGTCGCCCTGTTCGTGCAGCTCCCCTCGCTGGCCCGCGACTTCCCGTGGTGGATGGACGAGGAAACGAAAGAGAAGCAGAAGAAGGAATTCCCGAAGGCGCTAGGTGAGATCGAGGCGTTCTTCCAGATGGCCAAGCACTATGCCGTCATGAAGGCGCTGGGTGAAGAAGACGGCGAAATGCTCCCCGAACACGATCGCCGGCTCGAAGCAATGATTCCCTATTTGCGCGGAGAAAAGCCCGTCTTCTTCCGCGCTGATTCCTACAAGGCGATTCGCGAAGCGTTGCATTTCGCGGAAAAATACGAACTCAAGCCAATTGTCTTCGGCGGCCGCGAGGCGTGGAAGCTCGCGGACGAGCTGTCCGAAAAGAAAATCGACGTGGTGATCGAGCGCTCGATGCAGCTTCCGGCGGGAGAGTTCGAGCCGTGGGACAGCGTCTATCGCAACGCGGCCGAACTGCACCGCCGCGGCGTGCGCTTCTGCTTCACCGTGTCCGAGCCGAGTCTCGCCAAGCAGTTAGGCATCGAGGCGGGCATGGCGGTGGCACACGGCCTTGATCCGAACGTGGCGATTTCGGCGATCACGCTGAACGCGGCGAAGATTCTCGGTGTCGACGACAAAATCGGCTCCCTAGAGGCGGGCAAATACGCGGACGTGATTGTGACGACGGATTCTCCCTTGCAGGCGTGCAACCGGGTGGTGGCGTCGTTCATCCGCGGCGAGCTGGTGGACCTGAGCAACAAGCACACTCGCGACGACGCGAAATTCCTGGCGCGTCCGAAACCAGAGTTGCCGGACCCGGCCGATGATTTGAAGGGACCGCCGCCGATGCGCGTCAAACCCGCGGCATAGCCTGCCAGGAGATCTCAGCGCAAGCGCCTGTCCGGCGGCCCGGTGCGCCTGCGTTTAGCCCAGACCTGAAAGGTCCGGGAGCAGGCGCGAGGGTGCTTCAGTGAGACACGCTTACATCGCACGGTCGATGCCTGAGTCATTAAGAATGCGGCGTAATCACCCACAGAATTGTGGTCGGATCGTTGCCGCGCTCGCCGGGGCCCTTTGGGCCGCGGCTAAACGGGTCGGCCGAGGTCCCAGAAATTACCAGCCGACCATGTTGTACCCGGCATCGACGTAATGTATCTCGCCGGTGACGCCGCTGGACAGATCGCTGCAGAGATAGAGGCCCGCGTTGCCGACCTCCGACGATTCGATGTTGCGCCGCAGCGGCGACTTCGTCGGATAGTGCTCCAGAATCTGGTCGAACCCGCCGATGCCCGCCGAACTCAGGGTGCGGCAGGGGCCGGCTGATATGGCGTTCACCCGCACGCGCTTCAAATCGCCCAGGTCGGCCGACATGTAGCGCACCGAGCTTTCCAGTGCCGCCTTGCAGACACCCATGACGTTGTAGCCCGGAATGAACTTCGCCGCGCCGAGATAGCTCAGCGTGAGAACCGAGGCGCCCTCGCGGAAGTGATTAAACGCCCGCTGGCAGATCGCGATGAACGAATAGACGCTGATGTCCATCGCCTGCTTGAAGTCCTCCCGGCCGGTCTGCCAGAAGCGATTCGTCAAACATTCGCGGTTGGCGTAAGCGATGGCGTGGACCAGGAAATCGATGCCGTCATAGTGCTCGAGGTACTTGTTGAAGAAGGCGTCAACGTCAGAATCCTTGGTGACGTCGCACGGGGCAACGACCTTGGCCCCGATCGGGTCGGCCAGCTTCCGCACGCGTCGCTCCATCTTTTCGCCGGGCAAATGGTTAAAGGCGATCTCGGCGCCTTCGGCATGGAGGCGTTCCGCGATGTACCAAGCGAGGCTGTGGTCGTTGGCGACGCCGAAGACGATGCCCTTCTTGCCCTGCATCAAGCCCATTGGACGGGTCTCCCTGTGTGAAGGTCGGAATTCTCCAGCGGCACGAACGGTCAGCAGCGCTGAAAACGAATAATGTAGGCCCTACAGAGCATGATGTCCAGCATTCCAACCGGCGAACGCGCCGACGCGCCGGTCACGTTGGCGGCGCGCAACCTACGCGATAGACTATGTTTGTGCGGAAAAACGTACTGCCAGAGATTCGTGATAGCACGCCCAAGCGCCTGCTGATCTCCATCCCGAATTGGGTCGGCGATGTGGTCATGGCGACGCCCGCCCTGAGGGCGATTCGCTCGACTTTCGCCTCGACGCGGATCGTTTACCTCCTCCGCCCATATGTGGCCGATGTGCTTGCCGGATCGGCACTTGGCGATGCAAATTTGTTTTGGTCCGCTGGTGGTTCGCCCCTGCGAGTGGTAAGTCTCGCCAACAAGATCCGCGCCGAGCGATTCGACGCCGCGATTCTGCTCACCAACTCATTCAAGTCGGCTCTTGTCGTCTCCCTGGCCGGCGTTCCGCGTCGAATCGGGTATGCCCGGGACCGACGATCCTGGCTCCTGACTGATCGCCTCATCCCGGCACGCGATGACGACGGCCGTTTCATTCCAATTCCCGCGATCGACTATTACAACGACTTGGCCCGCCGCCTGGGTTGCAACCCGGATCGCCGAATGACGCTGAGCACGACTCCCGACGACGAGTCCGCGATCGATCGGAGACTCGGTTCAACCGATTCAGTGCGGCCGCTCGTTGTGCTGAATCCCGGGGCGAATTACGGTTCCGCCAAGTGCTGGCCGGCGGAGAAATATGCCCGCCTGGCCGACGAGCTGACCCTTCGCTACGGCGCTCGCGTGGTGGCGTCTCTGGGGCCGAAGGAACGGCACATCGCGGATGCCATGATGGCGACAACGCGGCAGCCGATAGAGGTCTTCATGGACCCGCCGCTCGGACTGGGCCCCTTAAAGGCGTTGATTCGACGGTCTCAGTTGCTGATCACCAACGACACCGGCCCTCGGCATTTTGCGCCGGCCTTCGGCGTGCCGGTCATCACGATTTTCGGATCGAGCGACCCGGCCTGGACGGTGACGTATTTCGAGCAGGAGCGCAACATCATGCTTGACCTCGATTGTCAGCCCTGTATGGCGCGAACCTGTCCGCTCGGACATCACAACTGCATGAAGCTGCTGGAACCGGACATGGTGCTGGCAGCGGCGGATGAGATCCTGGCCGGATGGCGGCGCGGCGGATCGGTCGCTCCATTGCAGCAGGTCGTGGCGCGATGATCGTGACGAATCACATGACGATCGTCCGCGCGTATCGGGAGCAGCTCGGCCGCGCCGGGCTGGAGAGCGTCGATGCCGTGCTGAATTGCGTCGGCGACCAGCTCGCGGCATGGAGCCGGTCGACCGACACCATTCGCGTCGATGTGGCCGACGGGGCCTCAACGCTCTACGTGAAGCGCTATCACTATCCGCGCTGGCGTCATCGCCTTCGCGGAATGCTTCGCGGGACGTTCTTCAAATCCGGCCGGGCCAAGAATGAATTTCGGGCGCTGGGCCAGATGCGGCGGCTGGGCATACAGGCTGTCAGGCCCGTGGCATATGGCGAACGGCGGGTGTGCTGGTTTCTCAAGAGCTGCTTCCTGATCACCGAGGGCGTGCCGGACGCAATGCCGCTGTCGAGTTTCATGAAGGCGTTCGGCGAGGAGCGCGGCTCGGCGCGATCGGTGAAGCTGCGTCGGGAAATCCTCTCGTCCCTGGCCCGGCAGGTCCGGCACATGCATGATGCAGGGTTCGTGCATCGCGACCTGTTCTGGCGCAACGTGCTCATTCGGGCGCTGCCCGACGAGCGCTTCGAGTTCTATTTTCTGGATGCCTCGGTCGGCCGGCGCATCCGGCTGGCCCAGCGGCGGCACGAGAGCATCGTGGGCGACCTTGCGGCACTCGGCGCCGTGGCGCCGAGTTTCTGCTCGAAGGCCGACCAGCTTCGCTTTCTGCTGGAATACCTGGGCGCCGATACGCTCACGCCCGAGAACCGCGCGTGGCTGCGGCGGGTGCAGACCCGGTCGGCGCGGCTGCGCCCGACCGAGCTGGAGCGGATTCGCCGGGGAAGTTACTTTGACCCGCCCATGAGCGTCGAGCTTGCCTGAGGCCGGTTTTCGGATGCGTGTGCGCATGTTCATTCCTGCCATCGAGATGACAAGCGACCTGCACGCCGCCGGCTTGCGTGATTACGAAGACTTCGCGTCATTTCGTAACGGCGATCTTGTTTCGCAGAGCGGCTCCGCTGAAACGCGACGCTTTTGCATCGCCACGCAAGCGGGGCAGCAGCATCCGTGCTTTTTTAAACGATATGCGTATCGGCCGCCGCGATTCCGAACGGCATTTCTCGAAGACAAGTGCTCGATTGAGGCGCGCAATTACGAGACGCTTCGCGCCCGTTGCGGCGTCCAGGTTCCCGACGTGATCGCATTCGGCAGCCGCCGCAGCGGCGCGCGCTTGTGCGACGCCTTCATTCTCACGCGCGCCGTGCCCGATGCGGTGTCGCTCGATGCCTGGTTGGCGGAGAATGCAAAAATGCATTGTGGCGAAGCCCGCCGGGCGCGGGCGCGCGTCATGAATCAATCGGCCGCGCTGGTGGCGCGCATGCACGCCGCCGGCTTCTTTCACGTCGATCTGCAACTCCGAAACATCCTTGTCTCCACGACGCCGACCGCCGACTTGACGCTCTATCTCATCGATTCAGCGCGCGGCCGCCTTGCTTCCGGTCGGATCGGCCGCGCATACTGGCGGGTTCGCGACCTGTCGAGCCTCTACAAAGGGGCACGGGTTCACTTGTCGCGTTCCGAGTTGTTGCGATGGTTGAAGTCATATCTGGGTGTCCGAAGGCTGACATTCAGCGACCGCGAGCTGGTCCGGACGGTGTGGACCGACCGGCGACTGAAGGATCGGGCCCCGGCCTGATGGGAACGCGCCTCGAAATCGAACCCGCGTTCGAAGACGCGCTGGAGGCGGCGGGGCTTGATTCCTTTGAGAAATACATGCAGATTCGAGGAGGCAGCCCGACCAGCCGGCATCGACATCGTGAGACGATTCCAGTCTCAATACCTCTGGGTTCATCGAGCGGCCGCTTTTTCCTCAAGCGCGTCTTTCGGGTCCCGCCCAGCCATGCGATACGACCGCTTCTTCGCGGGAGACCCGGCTACGCCCAACCCGCCGTCGAATGGGAGGCATGTGGCGCGATGAAAGCGCAGGGGCTGCCCGTCATGCGACGCGCGGCTTTCGGCGAGAGGCGCATCGCCGGCATTCCGACGACAGCGTTTCTGCTGGTTGAAGAGTCTTCGCTTGAGCATACCGTCGAACAGTGGCTCGTCCCCGGTTTCGAGCGCCCGCGCGGACTGGCCAGCGACGAGCGCGAGGCGCTGCTCTTCGAGATTGGTGATCTGGTTCGCAGGATCGCGGATGCGGGATTCATCTGGCCCGACCTGCACGCCAAGCACATTTTCGCGGCGCCCTCGCCGGGCGGTCAGTGCGAGTGGACATTTTGCTTGATTGACCTCGAGCGCGTGTCCCGGCGAGCGCCGAGCGGCGCGCATTCCTTCGGGCCTTCGAATGATGCTGCCACAGTCTCCGCCCTTCAACAGCTTGTCGAAAGTCTCAGCCCGCTGGAGCTAACGGACCGCGACTTTTCGCGATTCCTTGCGGGCGCGAAACTGGATTCGCGACCGTCGCCGGAAATAATGCGAGTGCGCGACGAGAGTTCGGGCCTCCCGAGAATGTCCGACGACTTCATTCATCCCCGCCGCCTCCAATATTCGAGAAAAGGGGGAATGCACGTCGATCATCGATTTCAAGAGTATCTCGATGCGACACGCATTCAAACCGTCGAGGACGTCTTCGCCCACGAACAGGGAAGACACCTCACCAAGCCGGGACTTTCGCCCCATCGTGATCGCCTTCAATTGTCTTTGCCGGTCGATGCCGGCCGTTCGCTGGCGGCGTTTCTCAAGCGATTTCGCCGGCCACCCCTCGGCGAGCAATTGCGCCGCATATTTGAAGGCGGGCGTAGGTATAGCAGCGGCCGCCGCGAGGCCCGATTTGCGAAGCAGCTCTGGTCGCTCGGCGTGCCCACGCTTTCCACCGTCGCTTACGGCCAGTCGATGTGGGGTCCGATCGAATTGCGAAGTTTCATCATCACCGCGAACCTGGAAGGAACTTCGCTCGAGAAACTGGCGGGACAGCTGGAAGGCGATCCGATCGGTCGAATAGCCTGGGCTGACAAGAAGGAGATCATTCGGCAGCTCGCGTTCATCGCCGGGCGAATGCATCGAAACCGCCTTGTCCATCGCGATTTCTATCTGTCCCACGTTTTTTTGCGGCGGCGTGCGGATGGCCTGATTGTTCTGCACGTCATCGACCTCGGCAGAATGATGTCTCCACGATGCTGCATGAGACGCTGGATCGTAAAGGACCTGGCCGCCCTCGATTACAGTTCGCCGGCCGCGCTTGTCACCCGTGCCGATCGGGTGCGATTTTTGTATCATTACCTCTTTCCGGCCGCGAGCGGGAGGGTGATGCCTGGGGACCGCCGGCGCGTCGCGTCGCTTGCCGCTGCGGTGGCACGGAAAGCGCGTCGAATCGCGGCGCACGACGCGCGCCGAACGGCAAGATTCGCCCAATCGGAGCAGATGTGAAAATCGGCGTCGTCATAGAAAGGCTCGAGGCTTGGCGCGGCGGGGCGGAAACCTCGACGCTGGAGCTTTGCCGGCTGCTGGTTGAGCGAGGGCACGAGGTCCATGTCATCACGACCACCAACTGCCAGTCCCTGCCGAATATTATTTTTCATACGCTGAAACATTCCGCCCTGATTCCATCTCGGCGCGTCGCAAACTTTGCCCGGCGTGCGGCGTTGTTCATTCCCTCCCAAAGCTTTGACGTCGTGCTCGCAATCTCGTTGCTCCCCGAGGCCGACGTCTATCAGCCGCGCGGCGGACTGCTCGCCGAGACCCTTGCTCGAAACGTGTACACACACAAGTCAGCCTCGCGCCGCCTTCTCAAGCGCGCTCTGATGGCGATCAACGTGAAGCAGCGCTCGATGCTCGACCTGGAGCGGCGGGTGTTCCGGCCCGACGGGCCTTTGATCGCGTGCGTCTCCAATTACGTCGCGCGACAATGCGAAGAGTATTACGACGCTACACCGCCGCGGACCCGCGTGATCTTCAATGGGGTCCACCCGCGCGTTCCAGAGGCGGAGGAGTGGAACGGAATGCGGGTCCATCTTCGCAAGGAGCTGGAACTTCAAGACGATGATCTGCTGCTCCTATTTCTGGCCCACAATTTTCGCCTGAAGGGCCTTTATCCCTTGTTGGAAACCGCTTCGCGACTGGTCGTCGGCGGCTTTACCGGATTTCATCTGCTGGTCGTGGGTCGCGACAACGTCGTGCCATTCCAGAAGCACATCGAGTCCCTTGGCCTGCAGCGATTCGTCACCTTTATGGGGCCTACCCAGCGGGCGACGGCCTTTTACGCCGCGTGCGACGTGTGCGTTCACCCGACATATTATGATCCGTGCAGCCGCGTGGTTCTGGAGTCGCTCTATCATGGGATTCCGGTGATCACGACTTCCTTCAATGGGGCGGCGGAAGCGATGCAGGACGGCCGCGAAGGTTTCGTCATTCAGTCGCCTGAGGACATCGGCATGTGGGCGAGGCGGATCACCGATCTCTCATCGGCCGAGCTGCGACGAAAGATGTCGGAGAACGCGGTGAAGCTCCGCGAACAGATCAGCATGAAGCGCCATGTGGCCGAGCTGGATAGTCTGTTTCACGAAATCGTCGAGCGCAAGCAGAGCGCCACGCGAGCCTAGGTTGGAGGGTAGGTCGTTTGCTGGGGCGACTGTTCGGAAAGGGAAGCAAGCCGGAGGATCAGACGGGCTCGTCAGCCGGGGGTCCGACGCAGCGCGCCGTCATCGGCCTGTGCTTCAACTTTCAGCGCGGGCTGATCTACGAAAGCGAGTATTTCTTCGATGTCGGCATGAAGGCCATCTTCGATACCCTTAAAGAGCTTCGCCTGCGGGCGACCTTTCATTGCCCGGCCAAGCTCTGCGAGATCGCGCCGGACCACCTCGCCGCGATCGCCGAGGCCGGCCACGAAATCGCCATCCTCGGATTCTCCGACGAGTCGCCCAGTGAACTGACCGACGAAGCAATTCGGCAGCTCGTGTTTTCATGCAGATCGGCCTTCGCCCGTCGCGGCTACCACCCGGTCGGATTTCGCTCGCCGCACTCGCAGACCGACGCGCGCCTGTGCGAGGAGCTGGCCCGGCAGCATTTTCTTTACAACTCCGAGCATGACCACGCGAAGCACCCGTATGTGCTGGTGCCGGGCAGCCCGCCCCTGGTTCGCATTCCGATTTACACCGATGATCGCGGCCTGCGGCGCCGCGAAGAGACCTACGACGCGACCGTTTCGAAGCATCTGCGTGTCTTGCGGAAGGCACTGCAGAACAGGCGCTTCGCCTCGATTGTGTTTCACCCATGGATACTGGCCGAGGACATGCAGCGGATGGAGCACTGGCAGTCCTGGGTGCGCGCCGCGGTAAAAGAGGGCGCACGGGTGTGCGCCCTGGAAGACGCACTGAAAGAATACGACCTGGTCGCCCCTGTTTAGCCCCGCCCCATCGGGGTCGGGTGCCGGCAAGATGACGCATTATTACGTCAGTGGCGTCCTGCGCCGCCGGTCTCTCGAAGCGGAGTCGCCTTGCTCTGGCCGATCGTCATCTTGCTCGTCTCGTCTTATCTGATAGGCGGCATTCCTTTCGGTCTCATCGTCGCGCGGCTGAAGGACGTGAACATCCGCGCGCACGGCAGCGGGAACTACGGCGCCACCAACGTGGGCCGCGTTCTCGGGCGCAAATGGGGCGTGCTCGTCCTGCTGCTCGATGCAGCCAAGGGTGCATTTACCTCCCTGGCCGCCGCGCCCGTGCTCAGACTCATGGACGTAGAGGTGTCGCAGGCCAACCTCGATTGGGTGTGGCTCGGCACTGGATTCGCGTGTGTTCTGGGAAACACCGCCCCAATTTATTTGGGCTTCAAGGGCGGCAAAGGCGTCGCCACCTCACTCGGCGTGATTCTCGGAATTTACCCCTATCTGACTTATTCCGCGCTCGTCGCACTCCTCATGTGGATCATCGTGGTGTTGCTGACGCGATTTGTCTCACTCGCATCCATCGCCGCCGCCGCCTCCGTGCCGCTCGCGTTCGTGACGTGGGCCGTCGTATTGGCCTGGCGGCTCTCGGACCATTACCCCTTATTGGGCCTCACCATCGCCGCGGCCCTGCTGGTCATCTTTCGACACCGCACGAATATCGGCCGGCTCTTGCGCGGGACCGAGTCTCGGATTGGCCGCGAAACACCATTGGCGAATTCCGTGCCACGTCCCAATTCGGAGCGGTCCGATCATGACAGGAACGTCCTTTCTTGAACGGCCGCGTCAATTGACCTAAACTTTAAGCGTAGCAATCTCCCCGCATGGACGATCCGAGGATTAGTGCGTGCGGACGGGGGATGGGGGGCGGTAAACCCGCTCGCAATCTTTCGACCTTGCACAATCCGGTTTTCCTTTGAACGCCGCCACGGACGGACGCGCGTGATCGCCCGCGACTTATCCGCGGGACGACGTAATTTGTTTTTCCGGGCGAAATCTGTCCGGGCGGTTGGAGAAAAAGCGTGAATTCGATCAAACAGCTCATGCGGCGCACCGTATTTTTCACCGCAACGGCGGCCTGGGCCATGATCCCGATGGCGGGTTGCGAAGGCGTGGTGCCTCCCTTCGTCCTGCCGTTCGGCGAAGTGACGGCCGTGCAATTGTTCGATGAGACGAACTACACCGTCGCCTTCTCGGTTGAGTCGGCCGTGACGGATCCGTCGGCGGTGACCCAGGTAAACTGGGTCTTTGGCGACGGCGGCGGTTTCGTTGAAGGCCCCAATGACCGGGCGACCCATACCCACCGATATGACGCCCCCGGCGAATACGCCGTCACCGCGTACATTTTCGGCCCGGCCGGCTTCGTCGATGAGATCACCACCACCATCGTCGTCGAGGAAAATGGCGAAACGCCGAACCCGCCCGACCCCACCGATCCCGACGAGCTGCCCGGCAGCATCTCGGCGCCATCGCCTGCCGATGATGCCGAGGACGTGGCAGTTGACGCCGAGCTGCGCTGGACGTCGGGAATTCTGAGCGACACGCACGATGTGTATTTCGGAACCGACGAAAGCGCCGTCGCCGATGCGACCACGGACGACGACGCGTTCCAGGCAAATCAGGAGGAGTCGATCTTCGATCCCGGCGATTTGCAACCGAACACGGATTACTTCTGGCGGATCGACGGGGTGAACGCTCTCGGCACCACAAAAGGCGACGTGCTGCACTTTACCACCGCCCGCGCGCCCGAGGCCGCCCGAAATCCCACCCCGGGCAACGGCTCGGTCACGGCGCGGGTCGACACGCTGCTGGCGTGGACGGCCGGCGACCGATCCGATGGTCACGACGTGTATTTCGGCACGGATGCAAGCGCGGTGGCGGATGCGACGACGGATGACGACACCATCTTCCAGGACAACATCAACGCCACCGAGTTCGACCCCGAGGATGACGCGGCCGAGGAAGCGGGCCAACTCCTCGCGGACACCGAGTATTTCTGGCGCATCGACGAAGTGGGCGACGGCGGCGTCACTCAGGGCGACGTTTGGAGTTTCCGCACCGCGGCAGCGCCGGCGAAGGTCACCTCGCCCACGCCGGCGGATGGCGCTGTGGATGTGAACGTCGAGCAGGTGCTCACGTGGGTCGCCACGCCCGATGTCGAAACGTTTGACGTCTATTTCGGAACCGACCCGATCGAGGTCGAAGAAGCCCAGCGCAGCAGCCCGGAATTCGAGAGCAACCGCGGCACCACCACGTTCGATCCGGCCGATCTGGTCGGCTCCACGACCTATTACTGGCGGATTGATTCGCTCGGCCGGGGCGGCACCACGAAGGGCGACGTCTTCAGCTTCACGACCATCGATGATCCCGCACAAGTGACCGGTCCGTTCCAGCCGCTGCATGCGTCCTCGAACGTCACGATTAATCCGGAGCTTTCGTGGAATCTCGGCGCCGGCGGCGGGCCGACGACGCAGTTCAAAGTTTACTTGAGCGAGAACAACAGCGCCGTCGTCAACGGCGACGCGGTCGCCCTGCAGTCCACGCAGGATGTCCAGTTCACCACCTTTGAGATTGAGGAAAGCAGCAGTCTCGAACCCGACACGCTCTATTTCTGGAAGGTCGACGCGATCGGACCCGGCGGGCAAACCGACGGACCCGTGCTCAGCTTCACCACCGGCAGCGAGCCGGCCGTCGTTGGCGGGCCGAACCCCGCGAATAATGCCAAGGGTATTGCACTCACTCTGACGCTTCAGTGGTCGGCCGCGACGGGCGCCGATTCCTATGACGTGTTTTTCGGAACAAACCAGTCCGACGTGGACAACGCGGATACCGACGATGCTGCGTTCCACGAGACCGTGAACGGCACCAGCTCTTCGCCGCCGAACATGCCGCTGGAAGGCAACACCCAGTATTTCTGGCGGATTGACTCGCGCGGCCCCGGCGGCAGAACCAAGGGACCTCTCTGGCGCTTCACCACGGCGCCGGCGACGGCCACGGCGCCCGAGCCCTTCGATGGTGAAGATCAGATCGCACTGGACGCCGCCCTGTCCTGGACCGCGGGCGCCGGTGCGACTTCGCACGACGTCTTCCTCGGCACGGACGAGAACGTGGTGACCACCGCCACCCGGGCGGCGAACGGCGGCACGCTTGTCTCCACCGGCCAGGCCGGGACGACCTTTACGCCGGACGATGATCTGGACGGCGGCACGACCTATTACTGGCGAATCGATGAACGCAACGGCGACGGGTTCACCATCGGCGACGTGTGGGAATTCACCACCATCGCCGGTCAGGCCACCGATCCGGTACCGGCGGATGGAGCCACCGGCGTGTCTCTGACGCCTTCCCTCGACTGGACGCCGGACATCGACGCCGACTCGCACGACGTGTATTTCGGCACGACCGAAGCGGCCGTCGACGAAGCCACGACCGGCAGCGCCGAGTTTCAGGGCAACTTTATCGTGGGCGGCGGCGTGCCGCCGTTCCAGCCGCCGAACATCCTCGACGGCCTGACGTTCTACTTCTGGCGTGTCGATACGGTGACACCGAACGGCACGGTCAAGGGCGAGGTCTGGCGCTTCCGCACGCGCCCCGGCCGGGCGACGGCGCCCGTTCCGGCGAACTTCGCCACCGACATCTCGCCGACCACCACGCTCTCCTGGACCCCCGCCGCGGGGGCGGTGACGCACGAAGTTTTCCTGAGCACCAGTCAGAGCGACGTGACCAACGGAAACGGGGGGGCCTCGCTGGGCCTCACGAATCCGGGCGAATCGCAAATCAGCCCGGGAACGCTGACGGCTAACACACTGTATTTCTGGCGCGTGGATTCCATCGCCGCCGACGGCGTCACGCGAACCACCGGCAGCGTCTGGCGTTTCACCACGCTCGACGTGCCCGCCCAGGCCAGTTCGCCATCGCCCTTCAGCGGCGCGACCAACATTGACGTCGATGTGACACTGAGCTGGGCGGCGGCCGCCCGGGCGGACACTTATGACGTTTACTTCGGCACGAACAGCAACGCCGTGCTGAACGCGACCACCGCCTCGCCGGAGTTCCACGGCAACCAGGTCTCGCGCACCTACCAGCCCGGCGGCCTGGCGAACAACACGACGTACTACTGGCGAATCGACTCGGTCAACGACGCCGGCACCCGCAAGGGCATCGTCTGGTCGTTCACGACGGAGCCGTAATCGCCGGACCGACACGGCCGACACGGTCCGGCTCGCGATGGCTTCGCGATTTTCTGAGCAGCCGAGAGCCGGTAGCGTGGGGGCTTCGACCGCTCGCGTTTCATTGACCGCAGGCCGTACGACTGAGTTGGGATCTCCACGCCGCATCGTTAGTCAGGGTGAATCACTTCCACCGAGCACTTGGCGCGCATCGCGAGGCTCGATGACACGCTGCCCACCAAAAAGCGCTCCGCTCGTCCGAGTCCCTGCGCTCCGAGGAAAATGCAGTCCGCCGCGAATTCATCGGCTTGCCTCAACAATCCGTGCGATGGAACGCCGTACGTCTCGACGACGGAGGTGGTCAGCCCGGCGGCACGAAGGGTCTCCGCTGGACCGGCCAATATTTGCTTCGCCGGCGCGTCGCCCGGCATCATCATGGCCGAAAGCAATCCCGGCGGTGTCGTAAGCAAACGAGAGTCGACGACAGTCGCCAGCCGGCATTCGGTTCCCGCCGGCCAGGAACGGCGTGCAACCACGTCAACCGCGGCCGAAGATCCGGCCGAGCCGTCGACACCGACTAGCAGGCGGATGGGCTGCGATTTCGAGGCCTTTTTCAATCGGCCGACGCGAACGGAGCGCCGCGAATTCATGAGCACCTTCTGAGCGACGCTCCCGAATACGAGCCGGCCAAGGCCGGAATGCCCCGCGGCGCCAATCACGATCAGATCAGCTTTCCAGGATTGTTGGTCGGGACCTTCGGCGCGTTTGATGATTCCCCAGGCGGGAGAGTCAGCGACCGACTCGCCCGACGCCTTCCAGTCCGGGAACTCGACACTTATTCGATCGACGGCGCGCTGGGCGTTGGCTGCCGCTTGCGCCAGTGCTTCGGTGACGCGTTGATCCGACTCGGCGGGTTTGGGCGCGGCGTAAATATCCGCCGCACAAAGCACGACGACTTCCGCGGCCGTCGGAAGCCCTGCGCGATGCAGATCATCCACGGCCTCATCTGCAAATGTCGATCCATCGTATGCCAGCAATATGCGCATCGGATGCTCCGAAGACATGTCGGTGAACTCATTTCCGGATACACGCCAGGAGAGACGTGACTCCATTCAGCCGGCCGGGACGATTATCCAGGATCGTGCGCCGCGCGCCGGTTTGAGGAATTATAGATCAGCGATTGAGGCGTGAACGAGAAAATGCGGAGGTGAGGATACTAATTTCCCGCGCATCGGGGAATGGTGATGCTGAGGGTCGTTCCAATTCCCATTTCACTTTGCACTTCGATGCGGCCGCCCAGTTCCTCGACGAGTTGCCGGCAGACGTGCAGGCCCAGGCCCGTGCCGCGGCGAGACGATTCGCTCTGGTCGGACTTCGTGCTGAAGAACGGCTCGAAGATGCGCTGCATATTCTCGGCGCCGATGCCGCAGCCCGTGTCTTGCACGGTGATCACGGCCTGGTCCGCGTCGATCGGGGCGGCCGACAAAGTCAGTCGGCCCGGATTACTAAACATCGCCTGCCAGGCGTTGAGCACAAGGTTGAACAGCACTTGCTGAAGGGCGGCGGGGTCGGCGAACACGGAGAGGTCGGCGGGCGCTACGATCGATACCTGTATTTGATCTTTGTGCAGATCATGGCCGAGACACTCGACCGCTTCCAATAGCAGCGGCTTCACCAATATCATTCGGGCTTCGCTGCGCGAGTGTGTCGCAAACCCAAGCATACGCTGACATAGATTTGACAGCCGCGCGGCGTTCTTGTTCGACCTCTCGGCCGCGCTCTTCCAGAGGTTCGGGTCCTCGCGCTGCAAGGCATACTGCGTATAGGTGAGGACAGGCGTGAGCAGATTGTTGATCTCGTGGGCGAGCATGGCCGAAACGGTGCCGATCGACGCCATGCGCTGGAGCTGCTGGACCTGCCGCTGCAGGGCGTCAAAGTGCTGCTCGAGCGCGTTGATCTGCCGCTCGATGGAGTGCTGCACCGTCGGCGGTTCGGATCGCTGTGGCGGCGCGGTTCGAGGGCCGGCTTTGTTTGAAGTTGATTCCATCGGACTTTCGGAACTCTGATGAGACTGACGCTCGTAGTCATATCGGCGGGGTCGTAACGACATTGCGACAAGCCTTGACCCGGTAATATCTGCGGCGGAAGATTCATCACATGGACCTATACGCCCGACTGGAAGCGATCCTTGCCGCCGCCGAGGAGATCGGACTGGTCGTGCAGAAAGTGCCGGTCTCGGGCGACGGCGGCGGATTGTGCGTTGTGAAGGGCGAACGGCGGCTGTTCGTCGATACGCTGGCCGACAGCCAGACGCGATACGAGCGCACGCTCGAAGCGCTGGCGGGCCTGCCGGAAATGGAGAACGTATTTCTTCCGCCAATGGTGCGGCAAGATTTGGATCGCGAAGCGGGCGTTTGAGACCCGGCGACGCATGTCGCGATCCGGGTAAATGAAATAATGCAGGACGCAACATGACCTTGATGATCAGCGTTTCCGGCGTGCGCGGTCTCGTCGGCACCACGATGACACCCGTGCTGGCTGCGGAAATGGGGGCTGCATTCGGTTCGCACCTGGGCGGCGGAGCAGTGGTGATCGGGCGCGATTCGCGCACCAGCGGCGAGATGGTGCAGTGTGCGTTGGTGGGCGGACTTCTGTCGACCGGATGCGACGCCATTGAGCTTGGCGTGGTGACGACGCCCGGCACGGCGATGATGATCGGCGAGCTGCGCGGCGCGGGTGGGGTGGTGTTGACGGCGAGCCACAATCCAGGCGAGTGGAACGGAATCAAATTCCTCACCTCGGCCGGCATTGCGCCACCTCCGGAGCTGGCTGATCGGATCTTCGCGCGCTACCGCGCGAAGCAATTTAACTACGCAGGGCCGGACCGAATCGGTAAGCGATCCTCCGACGCATCGACGCACGAGCGGCACGTCGCCAAGGTGCTGGCGATTTCGAACGTGGATGCAATCAGGAAGCGGCGTCCGAAGGTGGTGCTCGACAGCGTCAACGGCGCGGGCGGCGCGGGCGGGGCGATGCTGCTCGAACGGCTGGGGTGCGACGTCGTGCGGATGAACTATGGGCCGACGGGCCTCTTTGCCCATACGCCCGAGCCGACGGCCGAGAATCTGGTCACGCTGTGCGACGCGGTGAAACGCCAGGGTGCTGACATCGGCTTCGCCCAGGATCCCGATGC
>Ga0190265_10000595_pt1 | contig 25101 bp, 17 predicted proteins | sample Popmic124T_FD_133135 | JGI IMG/M metagenome (GOLD analysis project Ga0190265, IMG submission 133135) | Populus adjacent soil microbial communities from riparian zone of Indian Creek, Utah, USA - 124 T | ecosystem: Environmental > Terrestrial > Soil > Riparian zone | place: USA: Utah | collected...
GCAACCGCCGCAGGGTTGCGCAGCGCAGCAGCACGGCGTCGCGATCAAACGGGCAGCGCGCCACGACCCACCGGGTAAGCGGGTTCCAGGGGTTGTGCTCGAACAGCGCCACCATTCCACCCGGCCGCACGACGCGTGCCATCTCGGAAACCATTGCTGGCCACTCGGCAACCGCCACGTGATGGAGGACGCAGACGGCAAAGGCGAAATCAAACGCGCCGTCGCAAAATGGCAGGCGCCTGCCGTCGTACCTGAGGAATCGTGCGCCGGGAACGTGGTCGCGGGCCTCGCGCAGGCCGGCTACAGCGATGTCGATACCGTACAACCGCTGGCAATGCGGTGCGAGCAAACCGGTCATGCTGCCTGTGCCGCAGCCGACGTCGAGCCCGACGAGCGTCGACGGATCACCGCAGCGCGCCTGCGCCAGAGAAAGGATGTGGCGAACCTTGGCGACGAGGAAGAAGTCATGACCGCGGCCGGAGAAAGCGACAGCGCGCTCGACTTCCTGCGTGTAGGTGGCGGCGTATTTGTCGAAGTCCATGCAGAGTCACCCTTCAGCGCTGCGGCTGGGAGAAGGCAGCGCCGCTGCGCAGGGCCTCGTGATAGATACGGCGGATGTTCGATGCCAGGTCGGAGGGCCGCCAACCCGAGGGAAGGACCGCGGGGGAAAAGGTCGAGTCCTCACTGTTTTCGGGCATAAGCGAATAGCTCAGGTAGATGCGGCGGCCGATGACACTCTCGATCAGCCTCTGGATCTCCCAGATCGAGGTCGGCTTGCCATGGGCGAGTATCACGGGATGGGCCGCGAGGGCGATGTCGACAAGAATGGCCCGAGCGAGGAAATCGGCGATGTCCTCGGCGAAGACGAAGTCGCGGAGAGTGCTCATTCGGCCGTTGATGTGAGTCACGCGATGCCGGAGACCGTTGAGCAGCAGAATCGAGATCAGTCCGATCCGCTGGCCTGGCCGCACGAAACCATAGACGGAGCTGAGCCGATAGACGCGGCTGGCTATGGGAGCCGCGGCGAGGAGCTCCTCCTGCCTCTGTTTGAGCAGGCTGTAGGGCCGGCGGGGCGCCGCCACCGCGCGGCAGTCCACCTGCCGCTGGCCCTCGAACAATCCCCCTGCCGAGCTGATCAGGTGGAAAATGATCCGTGCGCCGGGAGAGTTGGCGGCGAGCCGAACGGCAAGCGCCAGTACCGCCTGGAAGCTCGCGAGCTCGTGAGTCGTCTCGCCGAGTCCCGCGCCGAAGCCGGCGCGACCGGCGCTCCACAGGAGATCGACGCAGGGCGAGGCGTTCGCCGCCTCCACCAGCGCCTCGGTCAGCTTGCTCTCGAGCGCGGCGAGCTGGCGCTCTTGGCGCTCCGCGTTGCTCCAGTCAAGCGGGAATATATCGCGGCATAGAGCAGCGTGCCGGCCGAGCGCCCGTGCCGTCGCCTCGCCGATAAGACCGGCGCCAAAGATGGCGATGGTCTTTGCGGGCTGGCCGACGCCGGCCTCGGTCAGCAAGATCACCCGGGATCCTGCTGACCGAGCAGGTCGTGCAGCAGCCGGTCCTTGCTCCGGTCGACGACGAAAAAGGTTGGCTTTCCCTGCGCTTGGGTGAGCAGTGTCGACATGTACTCGAGGATGATGACGACAAGCACCGAGATGAGGCCGCCGAAGAAGGCGCTCACCAGCATCAACGAGGTCCAGCCACGAACCTCGATCCGCTCCGGGTAGAGGAGCTTGAGGACAAGCGTCACAACGCTCAGCACGATGCTCGTGGCGAGCGCCAGCGTCCCGACGAGCGCTCCCAGACGTAGCGGCTTGATCTGCGAGGAGATGAGCATGCGACGGGCGTGGCGCAGCAGAGAGGACAGATCGTAGCTGCTCGGAGCCCGTGTCTGGGAGCGGATGTCAACCAGCGGCAGCGGCAGCGCGTCGAGCCGGTTGGTGAACCAGCAGAGCACGACATCGAAGTAGCTGTCGGGTGCTGCCACCGCTGCGGCGGCGCGCGCGATGCTGCCGCGAAGCATGCGAAAGCTGTTGAATTTGCGTATCTGGGGATTGCCAACCAAGCGAGAGATCAGCGCCTTGTACAGTCGCGAAGAGGAGTTGCGGAACCACGAGCGGTGTACTTTAATGGCACTGGCATAAACGACATCCTCGTTGCCGGCCACGGCTCGGGCGAGCAGAGGGATCAAGAACCGCGGGTGATGCTGCAGGTCTTCATCGAGCGTCGCCACCCAGTCGCCCGAGGAGTGGAGAATGCCGCCAATGGTGGCCGGATGTTGCCCGAAGTTGCGCGACAAATGAACAACCCTGACCCAAGAATACTTCGCGGTAAGCTCGGCGAGGACCTCGTCCGAGTCGTCGGACGCTCCGTCGCTCACGAAGATGGCCTCGAGCAGTTCCAAAGGGATATCCCGCTGCGCGAGGCCCGCTCGCACCGTCTCCAGTTCGGCCACCAACTGCCTCAGGTAGGCGGCTCCCCGGAAGACAGGCGTGACCGTGGAGAGATATACTTTTTCGGCGTTCACTCGTCTCCGTTCTATGGCTCTCGACAACCTGCCGCAGCGTACAGGGTGATGGTGACAAGGCCCCGACGCTCAACGCGACCAGGTTCGCCTACCAACTGTACCAGTGTTGCATGGATGCGATCGAGGCCATCGCGCCGACGTTGCACGTTTTGGTCCTCGCGCACCACTTGCCAGACCCGGCGACAGCCAGAAGCCGGTGGTACAGATAGCCTTGCTCTCACTTCCGAGACGAAGGCGGCAGGGGCATCAGGCTGAAAGGCCACGATTCCCTCTGGCGGTAACCGCCGGAGATAGTGTCGCAACGGTCCCTGCGCGTAGAATGGGGAGACGAAGACTAGGTCTGCCGGCTCGAGACGAGACTCGATGAGCCCGGCGACCTCCTTCCAGGGACCGAAAGGCTTGCGTCCCTCGACCAGCAGCCACCAGCCAGAGAAGATGGCCGCCATGGCGACGACCGTCGCGATGGCGAAGCCGCGCGCCACTCGGCCCTGCAACCGGCCCAGACGCACACCAATGAAAGCGATCGCGGGTACCAGGACGACGAGGCCTGTTCTTGCCACCAGAACCGGTACGATCAGCAGCGATACCAGCACGAGTTGTAGAGCCAGAACCAGGGGAGCAGTCAAGAGGGGCAGGTCTGCGAACCGCGGCCGCGGAATGACGATGAGGAGAAGCAGGCCGGCAAGGAGGAGCACCGGCAACCCGCCCTGGAGAGCCTCACCGAACCAGACCAGCGCCGGCCAGCCCAGGTAACTACGGCCGATATCGCTGAGCAGGGCAACGCTCGGCCGCTCCATCCACCACGTCGCCGGGTCGTAGACCTGTGTCAGAAATACTCGGGTAAGGAACAGGAAGGTCACCGGTACGGCAACGATTGGCAGAATCAGGGTGAGCGGGATCCGCCTGCGCTCCTTGAGAAGCCAGAAGCCGAGATAGAAGAGAACTGTGGTGGCGACGAACACCGCAACAAGGTGAGTTGACACGGCAAGCGTGAGGACGGTCGTCAGCGCCGCCGACAGCCGCCAATCGGACCACTTCTGACGCAGAAGATCCGCAAGCCAGAAGCTCAGGGTCGTGAGCAGAAGCAGGAGCCCGTACATGCGCATTTCCTGCGAGTAACGGACGAAGAATGGATGCGTGGCGGCGAGAAGTGCAGCACAGGCGGCACCGAATCGCGAGTAGCGAGCAATCCATAGCCACATGCAGAATACGGCGGCGACACCCGCAATGACTGAAGCGAGGCGCAGGAATGAGTCATTCTTAGCCACGAGGCTGAATACTTTCAGCACAAGGTAATAAAGCGGCGGATGGTTGTGCGCACGGAGGGTGGCGATCAGGTTCTCCCCCGAGATCATTCGCAGCGAGCCATACTCGTCCTGCCAGATTCCCTTGTCGAGAGCAAGCAATCGCAGGAGGCAGGCCAGCAAAAGGATTCCAGCCGGTATCAGCAGGCGACTGAGGCTGTGCAGCGGCTCGGAGCCCGGGGCGTTCGCGTGCTCATCCATGACCATATTCCTCGTCCCGTCAACGTCGTAATATAGAGTATATTCTCGTTTTATGGACAGGAACCCCCAGGTCAGCGTCGTCGTCTGCACTCGCAACCGGTCGCGAACCCTGGCGCAGGCCTGCACAGCATTCCTGGGGATCGACTATCCTCCCGAGCGGTGGGAGCTGCTCATCGTCGACAACGGCTCCACCGACGATACGCTGCAGGTGGCGCACGGCATCGCTCGCAGCCGGCCGGACCTCGTGCGGGTCATCGAGGAACCCCGGATCGGTCTTTCCGCGGCCCGCAATACCGGCGTTCGCCATTCCCGAGGCGACATCATCGCCTTCGCCGACGACGACGCTTTTCCCGAACCGGGATGGCTTCATGCCCTCGTCGACGTGCTGATGCAAGAGAACGTCCTCGCCGCCGGCGGGCCCGTGGAGCCCGATTTCCAGGGCGAGCTCCCGCCGTGGTTCAGTGATTGTTATCTCCCTTACCTTGCCGCATGGGATAAGGGGGCGGAGATCCAGCCCCTGACCTACAACGACTACCCGCGCGGCAATAACTGCGCCTTCCGCCGTGAGGTCTTCCAGCGCTTCGGCTACTTCAGTCCTCATCTCGGTCGTACGGGCAGCTCCTTGCTGTCGTGCGAGGAGATCGAGCTCTGCCTGCGGATCGAGCGCGGCGGCCGCCGCATCCTCTACGCTCCAGGGGCCCGTATCCGCCACCTGACCGTCACCGAGCGGATCACGCCTGAGTGGCTGGCGCGGCGCTTCGCGGCACAGGGGCATTCGGAGGCCATCATCGACTGGCAGCATGCCGGCTGGAAGGGCCTGCGACGCGGATGGCCGCATTTCTACCGGGCTGCGCGAGCGGCCAGGCAGAACCACCTTCTGCCGGATGGCCAGATCTTTGCTCGCTGCTGGCGACAAGCGCTCGTCGGCTATTCCCTGGGGCTCCTCAGGGCGCCGCTAACCGTCCCTCGTTACCGCCCCACTGGCGCCGCCTCGGACTGGCTGCCGTGGACGTGAATCGGCGAACGCCGACCGCCTTGACACGGAGTCAGGAGGCATGATATCCTGCCTCATCATTTGCTCCGGGATTGCTTCGAATCGTACTGCTTGATCCTCATGCCTTTTCAGATTCCCCATTCAGCGAGGATTCTCGTTGCGGGTCACCGTGGCTTGGTTGGCTCGGCAATCCTGCGCCGCCTGCAGGCGGAAGGCTTCGAGAATCTCTTGATGGCGACTCGGGAGGAGCTCGATCTCCGGGACCAGGCGGCGGTCAATTCCTGGTTTCGAGCCAACCTCCCCGAGTACGTCTTCCTGGTGGCAGGTACGGTAGGAGGGATCCTGGCGAACTCGACTCGCCCCGCGGAGTTCATCTACGACAATCTCATGATCCACGCGACCGTGGTCCACGCCGCGTACACGTGTGGGGTCAAAAGGCTGCTCTACCTCGGGAGCTCCTGCATCTACCCGCGTGAGTGCCGCCAGCCGATCGGCGAGGAGGATCTCCTGACAGGGACTCTGGAGCCGACCAATGAGGCCTATGCCGTGGCGAAGATCGCCGGGATCAAGCTATGCCAGGCTTACCGAAGCCAGTATGCTGCGGATTTTATTTCCGCCATGCCCACCAATCTCTATGGTCCCAACGACAACTTCGATCTCGAGAGCTCCCACGTCCTTCCGGCGCTCATTCGCAGATTCCATGAGGCCCATCTGCGAGGAGACCGTCAGGTGACGATCTGGGGTAGCGGCTCTCCCAGGCGCGAGTTCCTCCACGTCGACGATCTGGCCGATGCATGCTTGTTCCTGATGAGGAGCTTCGACGGCGAGACGCACATCAACGTAGGGACAGGAGAGGACATCACCATCCGGGAGCTCGCGGAAATGGTCCGCGAGATCGTAGCGCCTGGAATCGGGCTTCAGTTCGACACCTCCAAACCAGACGGGATGCCTAGAAAGCTCTTGAATGTGGGGCGCCTTCACGCTTTGGGGTGGCGGCACCGGATCGGCTTGCATGAAGGGATCGAGTCAACCTATCGCTGGTTCGTTGCGAATTATGAGAGCGCGGTCCAGGGCAGAAGAGTCCCCAGCAAGAGTCCATGCAGCTTGACGAGCTGACCCGCGCTTCAACAATGCCTGATCCTATTTCAACTCGGGAGGGCACTGCTGCCCGCACACGCTACACTGCGGCCCGTCGAGAACATTGGAATCAGGTTGCGCGTCTCACCGACCGGTGGTCGGGATGGGGGGGCGCCTATCATCGCCGGCTCCGGAACGTTTACCGCGCCATGGTGACACCGGGCCAGCGGGTTCTCGATCTGGGATGTGGCCGCGGCGACCTTCTTGCCGCAATCGAGCCCCAATTTGGCGTGGGCGTGGACTTCTCGGAAGAGATGCTGGCGCGCGCAACCCGGCGCTATCCCCATCTCCGCTTCGTTAACGCAGATGTCCACGGCCTCGAGGGTCTGGAAGGTCCTTTCGATGTGATCATCCTTTCGGATCTGGTCAACGATCTTTGGGATGTTCAGGCGGCCCTTGAGCAGCTCAAACCTCTGATGACCTCCAGCACGCGTCTCATTTTCAACCTCTTCAGCCGCCTGTGGCAACTCCCGCTTGAGACGGCTCAACGCCTCCGCCTGGCCAAATCGGTCCTGCCACAGAACTGGCTCACTGTCGAGGATCTTCTCAATCTCTTTCGCTTGTCCGATCTGGAGGCGATCCGTAGCTGGCAGGAATGTCTTCTGCCGCTCCCCGCACCCATTCTCGAGCCATTCTGCAATCGCTTTCTCGTGCGCCTGTGGCCGTTCAAGCACTTGGCGTTCTCGAACTTCGTCGTGGCGAGGTTTGCGGCAACCGGCTCTCCTGCGGATGAAGCTCTGGTTTCGGTGATCGTTCCAGCGCGTAACGAAGAAGGCAATATCGAGCAGATCTTCAGGCGTACTCCAGAGATGGGAAGGGGAACGGAGATCATCTTCGTGGAAGGGCATTCAAAGGACAGGACGTTTGAGGTCATTGACGAGGAGATTCGCAAGAACCCTGATCGACGCGCCAAGCTCCTTCGCCAGCAGGGTGTCGGGAAAGGCGATGCCGTGCGGCACGGCTTTGCCGCGTCCTCGGGTGAGATCCTGATGATCCTGGACGCGGACCTGACTGTTCCGCCTGAGGATCTTCCCAGATTCTATGAGGCTTTGCGTTCAGCCAAAGGCGAGTTCGTCAATGGCGTTCGGCTCGTCTACCCCATGGAGGCCAAGGCCATGCGCTTCTTCAACCTCCTGGGGAACAAGTTTTTCAGCCTCGCCTTTTCCTGGCTCCTGGGGCAGCCGATCAAGGATACGCTTTGCGGCACCAAGGCCGTTTCCAGAGCCAACTACGATCTCATTGCCGCGAATCGCTCCTATTTTGGGGATTTTGATCCCTTCGGGGATTTCGATTTGCTCTTCGGCGCCGCGAAGCTGAACCTGCGGATCGTCGAGATACCGATCCGTTACCGCGAGCGTACTTACGGCACGACAAACATACAGCGTTGGAAGCACGGCTGGCTGCTGCTCAGAATGGTCCTTTTCGCCGCGCGACGAATCAAGTTTGGCTGACCTGATGTTACACCGCTGGCTTGCCCACCCCCTCACCCGGGGTCTCGACTTGGATGATCCTCGCACCACGCTGCTGCGGAAAGACATCCTCGGGCAGAAGCGATTTCTGCGCAGGATCTACAAAGAGTGGTACGCAGAGATCGCGTCCGCGATCCCTGTGCCTGCCGGCAAGGTGCTTGAGGTTGGTTCAGGCGCAGGCTTCCTTTCCGAGTACCTTTCCGGGTTGATCACCTCCGAGGTATTCCCCCTTCCCGGCATTCGCTGCACGTTGGACGCGACAGCCCTTCCCTTCGCAGATGCGGCACTCGGCGCAGTCGTAGGCACAAATGTGCTCCACCACCTGGCGCGCCCCCGGGAATTTCTTGTGGAGGCGGCTCGCTGCCTTCGACCAAGGGGTGTGCTGGCATTTGTCGAGCCCTGGGTCACCCCCTGGTCGCGCTTTGTCTACTCCAAACTTCATCATGAGCCCTTCGAGCCGGAGGCAGCCGAGTGGGAGCTTCCGGCGAGCGGACCTTTGTCGGGAGCCAACGGCGCGCTGCCTTGGATTCTCTTCTGTCGGGATCGGGATCAGTTCGAACGGGAGTTCCCAAGCTGGGAAATCCGGTCCATCCAGCCCTTCATGCCCTTCCGTTACCTGCTCAGTGGTGGAATCTCTCTCCGTTTCTCAATGCCCGGGTGGAGCTTTCCCTTATGGACCCTCTTCGAACGCAGGCTCAGCCAGTGGAATCGGTATAATGCCCTGTTCGTGAAGATCGTCCTCCAGCGAACGGCAACCGCGCAGTAGAATCGCACTGCGTTCGGCTCGCCGCCCAGTCGACCCAGCGCACGCGCTGCAGCCGTCACTTGCGGCGAAAGACGGTCACCTCGCTCTGATCGGGCAGCCGAACGGCGCCAATGCGGTCGAAGGGCAATCCTCCCTCGTGCAGCAGGCCCAAGGCCTCGGCACTCTTCTCATTGACGAGACCCTTTCCGGGAAGCCCTGATTTCGTGAGCAAGTAGTTTGACTGCTTCCGGACACGCAGGGCAAACTCACTAGGCGACTCCGTTGCCGGCGACCAGAAGTGGTTGAATCTGACCGCCGACTCCCGGAGCGCTGCCAGGTAGTTCAGATTGTGCGAGTTCAGCTGAGGATAAGAAAACATCACGGTGGCCGTTGGCCGAGCAACACCCCGCTGCGCAGCGTCGGCGGCGACCATCACGACGATGTCCTCATTCGGCCAGTGCTCGGCGGTCGGCGGGCGTGCCCATGACAGGCCGCCGCTTATGAGGATCAGGCCGGCAGCCCGTAACTCGATCCCGCCAGGCCGAGCCGCAAACGAGTAGTACATGTAGTTGAAAAGGGTCAGGGCTGCGATCAACCCCAGGCCCGCCATTCCCAGCCGTCGCCGCCGAGCAATTCCCATGCATCCGGCGCCGATCAACAACGCCAGCGCCGGCAGGTAGGGCATCGAGAAGCGAACGTCTTTGCTGACTGCGAAGGTCAAGGCGAGCCAGGGAACGATCCACCAAGCCATCAACAGGAAGAAGTCACCGCCGGCGACGTCCAATCGGTTTTCGCTCCGCCGCAGCCAAAAGCCGACCCAGCAGGCGACGATCACGAGCAGGAGAAAGCCGTACCCCCCCAACCCGAAGTTGATCAGGTCCAGCCAGTATGCTCCCACGGTCCGCAGAGAGAACACGCTTCCCTTGCCGAAAGCGTGAGCCCATTCGCCATAGCCGGCTTTCATGACGAACCCGCCGACCGACGACCAGTTTTTAAAGTACCAGATTCCCGCGATCGGTATTGCGACAGCGGCAACGCGGGCGAGACTCGGCAGAAGGGTCTGTCGCAAGCTTCTCTGCCGCAGTGCCTTCTGCGTGAGCGCCAATGCTGTCGGAACAGCAACATAGAGCGGGAAGGTAACCTTCATCAGCATTCCCAGGCCCAGGGTGATGCCCAAAGCCCATGAAGATCGCTTCTCTTCACCTCGCTGCCATCTCACCAGGTAGTACATCCATATGATGACCAGTGTCATCAAACCATACTCGACCAGAAACTGCCTGGACATGCCGGCCACCAAGGGGAACGTGTTGAGCAAGACCACGCTCAGCAACGCCGCGCGTCGTCCCACCAGCATTTCACCGAGCCGGAACAGGTACCAGGACGCAAGGACAATGAACACCACGTTCACATAGCGTGCGGACAGATGCCCCTCGCCCAAGAGGAAATAGAAAGGAAGTGGCAGCGCCGTGATCAGCGGCGCCTTGATCTTCAACGTCTCCGAAAATGCTGACAGGAACGCGACCGGGCCACGGTGGCGGAGGGTGTGATACAGAATCTCGCTTTCCTGGAGGTATTGAGCCTGGTCCCAGAGAGGCGGTACGCTGTCGATGTTCACCCAGACCACGGTCGCGACGACAAAGAAGGTGATCATCAGGCCCAGCGCCACCATTGCTCCGCGGTTCCCGGTCATAGAGACTCTCACCTCCTCAAACAGCAGGCCCTACCACTTGATCCCCGGGGAAGCAGTATACTTCGTTTTGTGAGCCCGTTTTCTCTAACCAGCAGGTGGACAGGTGAACGCCGGGGGCCCACCCCTCCTGTCGTAGGGTGGGTCAAAGCCTGGTGGCATACCGGGCCGCTTTCTCGGACCGACCTCCATACCCGGATCGACGACCGTGGCTGCCCCTGTTGCGGCGGGCGCGTCTTCGAGCAGCAGAAGGTGATTCGTGATCACCTGGCCGAGAGCTGGGAGCTGAGCCCGCTCGAGCGGGAGTGGTTCAACCAGCGGGAAGGAAATTATTGCCATAGCTGCGGGATGTCGCGCCGAGTGCGGATGCTCGCCTGGAGCCTGCGCCGGCTCTTTCCGCATCTCGCCGAGCTATCCATCCTCCATCTCAACCAAGTCAACCACCTGAGCCCGTTGCTGCGCCAGGCGAAGACGCTGGTCGAGACGACTCATGTGGCCGACAGGCCGTGGGTTGAGGAGATCGATGGACTGGTCAATCAGGACCTGGAATCCCTGACTTTCGAGGAAGGATCGTTCGATCTGATCATCCATTCCGAAACCCTGGAGCACGTGTTCGACTACGGGCGTGCGATGAGCGAGATCCATCGGGTGCTGAAGCCCGGCGGATGCCAGCTCTACTCCGTGCCGGTGCTCCACGACCGGACCACCCGCCGGAGACTTGCCAGGGCGGACGGCGGAGAGGTGGTCGAGCTCCTGCCGCCCAGCTATCACGGAGTGGACCGGGAGTTCCCCGTCGTCTGGGAATTCGGCGGCGATTTCATCCGCGGGCGCCGGAGGCACATCGAGCGCGTGCACTACGATGACTTCTGGCGCAACCCCACCGTCTTCTCGATCCTGGAGAGGAAGCACGCCTAGGCTCGGCTCGTCTTGCTCCAGTGATTGCCGCGGAAGAGCTGGAAAGGCCGCAGCAGCGGAAAGAGGAGCTCGGCCCAGGACCGGATCTGGCCGCGGGCCAGGCCGCGCAGGAGCTCGGCATAGATGCGGGGCAGCGCGAGGTCCTTCAGCATGTCGGACAGAGAGTAGGTCTCGCCCAGGGTCCGCCAGCCGAAGCCTTCGCTCTCGCAGCGCCGCAGCAGGCTCTTCATCCCATAGTTGTGGGTGTGGAAGACCGCCGCGCGCGGCGCCACCGCGATGCCGTAGCCGGCCTCCACCACCTCGCGCTGCCACTTCTTGTCTTCCATGATCGGGGCGTAGCCGAAGGGATGCCGTTCCCAGACGTCCCGACGGATGGCGGCGTTGACGGTGGAGAAGCCGATCCCGAAATAGCGCTCCATCCAGCGCCGGGACTCGCGCGTGAAGTAGAAGCGGTCGCCGCAGGAGTGCCAGTAGAAGCGCTGGGTGTCGTCGGGGACCTCGAGGATCCCGCCCTGCACGGCGGCGCAACCGTTCGCGGCGAACAGGGGGGCGGTGATGTTCTCGAGCCAATCGGGATCGCAGGGGACCGCGTCCTGGTTGATGAATACGAGCACGCGGCCGCGGCTCTCCGCGGCTCCCAGGTCGCGCGTCAGACCGTGGTTGAACTGCGAGCGGTCGATGCGGATCACACGGGCACCGTGGCGCTCCATGGCCGCCAGGTCGGCCGCGGAGGAGCCCGAATCCACGCAGACGATCTCGAACGACCGCTCCGTCTGCTGCTGGCGGATGGCGGCGAGGCAGCTCTCGAAGACCGCGCCCCCGTTGAGCGTCGGGATGACGACCGAGATGTCGACCTCGCTCTCGCCGGACGGAACCTCCTGGATTGGCTCCGGCGAGCCGTTGAGCAGGGCGGCGTACCCGGCGAGCGCCGCGGCGGCGCTCTGTTCCCAGCCGTAGAGGCTCTCCGCCAGATGACGTCCTACCCGTCCCAGCCGGTCACACAGCTCGTCGTCCGTCAGCAGCCGGCAGACGGCTTCGATCATCTCTTCCGGGGTGTCGGCGATTAGGAAGTGCTCGCCGGGCGATCCGTCGATCCCTTCCGCGCCGATCGTGGTCGTGGCCACCGGCGCCCCGCAGGCGAGCGCCTCGAGGATCTTGAGCCGGGTGCCCGATCCCGCCCGGATCGGTGCGACCAGGGCCCGGCACTGCTGGTAGTAGGGCCGGGTCGCCGGCACCGCCCCGACCACGGAGACCCCGTCCCGTCCGTCGTAGCGGCGCACCGACTCGCCGACGCGGGCGCCGACCACCAGGAGCTCGGCGTCCGGCACCCGCTGGCGGATCCGCGGCCAGAGGTCTCCCAGGAGGAAGTCCAGGGCGTCCAGGTTCGGCAGGTGGTCGAAGTTGCCGACGAACAGCAGCCAGCGGCCCCTGGGCCCGGCAGGAGGCCGGTACTCTTCGAGATCCACCGCGTTGGGCACGACGCGGATCTTCCGCGCTCCGCCAGGGAGGAAGCGCGCCAGGTAGGCGCCGTCGACCTCCGACATGACGTGCACCTGGTCGGCCCGGCGTGTCACCCGCAGCTCGTAGCGGAACTGGCGCATCCAGTCCGCCAGGGAATAGCCGAAGATCCGGTCCAGCGTGTAGCGGCGATGCATCCCTGCCCGGCGGCGGCGGGCCCGGGAGCGGAAGGTGATGTCGATCTCGCTGAGAACGACCTTGACTCGCGCGTAGCGCGGCAGGCCGTACTGGCCCAGCTCGGTATATTCGAGCTGCAGGATGTCGATCTTCTCGCGCGACAGGATCTCGTTGATCAGCGAGCGCACCTCGGGCGCATCGAAAAGCTGGGCACCGGGCGGCTGGAGGCCCCAGCGGTCCGGGCGCAGGCTCGGCCGCCAATGGTGGAAGTAGAGCTTTTCCACCAGGGGCTCGAGCGCCTGCCGCTGGTCCGGATCGTCGTCCGCCTGGATGAAGATCAGCAGGTGGAGGTCGCAGTGCTCGGCCAGGCGCCGGACCAGGTTGTAGATCCGTACGCCTCCACCATGGTCCGCGGGGTACAGCGGGTACGGACAGACCATCAGGATCCGCGGGCGCCGGCGGAGGGAGGCGGGCGCCGGCGCACCTGGCGAATCTGTCCTGGCCGGCAGGCCGCGACCTTGCCAGGAGGCGCTCAGCCAGGCTCCCGCCGTCCAGATGGCGAGATGGAGCCAGCCGAGGACGCGGGCCAGCGCGCGTGGCACCAGGCGGAGGCGGTGCACCGAGCTCCGGGCCATCCGCCGGGCGAGCTCGAACGGGGACAGAACGGCCCGGCGCAGCGCCTGATAGGCCATCCACAGGCGCCACATCTTCGACCGCTTGATCGCCTCCACTTCCGACTTGCGCTCTTGCCACTGCCCATAGCACCAGTAGAGGTCGGCTTGCGTCCGCTCCAGCGTCAGCCCCAGCTCGAGCGCCTGCCGCTCGCGCTCGGCTCCCTGCTGCTCCAGACGGCGGACCTCTGCTTCGAGAGCCTGCTGCGCCCGCTCTCCCGCGAGCAGATCACCCTGCAGTGCGGACATCTGGCTTTCGAGAGCCCGCCGCGACTCCTCGAGAGCGGCTCCCCGCGCTTCCGCCACCGCCGTCTGCGCCTGGAAGCCCGCGATCTGTTCCCCGAGCTCCGCGACCTTCACCTCCAGGGTTTCCCGCTGCGATCGCTGCTCTGCCAGCTCGCCGATCAAGCCCGCGGCCTCCGTCTGCCGCACGGCATACCCGGCCTCGATCTCGCCGCCGAGCTGGCGAATGCGCTCGTCGAACTCACCGAGCTGCGCGACCAGCCGTTCCACGACGGGCTCGTACTCGGCGTGGATCGCGGCCTCCGCCTCGATCCGGAGCGCAGACTGCTCTTCGCCGAAGGCCTCCAACCGGCCGGTCATGACGGACTCGCAGGCCGGATGCCAGCGCTGCCCTCTCTCTCGTCCACACAGGGCGAGCAGGTAGATCGGCCTGTCGTCGTCCACGAGCCCCTGTGCGAGCGCGGGCTCGGGCTGGCACGTCTCCAGCCGCCGGGTCGACATTTCGCGGCTGAAGTCCCAGACGACCGATCCGGCCACCAGCCGCTGGCCGAACAGCGCGACGTCGCCGAAGTGGGGGGCGAGCAGCTCCTGCAGCTCCTCAACGTTGAATTCACGCACATGGAACGGATTCGAGTAGCCGCGGGCATCGCTGTAGACCGGCCGATTGGGCGTGGAGAGCAGCAGCTGCCCACCGGGAGCGAGCACGCGGGCGATCTCGGCCACAACGCCCTCGCCCTCGCCGAGATGCTCGATCAGCTCGAAGCAGACGACCCAGTCGAACGTCCCGGACGGAAACGGCAGCCCGCGGGCGTCTCCCACCAGGTACTCGACGTTCGGCTCCGCGAGCTCGTGTCTGGCGAAGTCGACGGTCGGCGTCGAGCCATCAATGCCGACGACCCGGCGTGCGGCGCTGGCGAGCAGCCTGGAGCCGTACCCCACGCCGCACCCGAGGTCCAGCACCGTGCCGTTCACGATCGCGGCGGCCAGCGAGTAGCGGTGGAGGTGCTCCAGGTGGATCGCCGGCCCACCCCACCCGGGCATGAACCGCTCACCGGTGTAACGCAACTGCATGATCTAGGCGGCTTTCCTCCGGGCGAGGAAGAGGATGAGCGGCGACCCCAGGTAGCCGAGGTCGCGAGACCAGAAAGAGTACGCGTTCACCTCCGCGAAGCCGGCGGCGCGCACCTGGTCGAGCAGCTCCCAGCCGAAGCAGTAGAAGGCCAGGCATCCTTCGGAGTGCAGCGGGTCGCCGTGGTACTCCGGCGGCAGCAGGTGACGGATCTCCCCATTCCCGTCGACGACCGCCCGCACCAGGTTCTCCTGGTGCTCCTGCTGGAAAGGCACCGAGAACAGCAGGCTGCCACCCGGCCGCAAGACGCGGTGGCACTCGGCGAGCGCCCGCTGGAGCTCCGGCACGTGCTCGAAGACGTCGAGCGAGATGACGGCGTCGAAGCTGGCGTCGGCAAAGGTGAGGCACGTCACGCTCTCGTTGCGGATGCCGGCGGCGTTCTGCTCGCCGAAGCCGATGGCGTGCCCCAGGTACTCGCTGCCCATCGCGTTCGGATGGCGCTCGCGAAGGTAGCGGAAGAGGGCAGTCGTCTGCTCCGTGAGATAAATGGCGGCGCCGGGGGGCGGCGCCACGCGCTCCTCGAAAAAATGGATCGTGGCGCGCATCCGGTTGTTGAGGCAGCAGCCGGGGCAGAGCAGATGCTCCCGCCAGTTGGGGGTGAGCACACCGTCGACGGGATAGGAATACGAATAGTCGACCTGGAATTCGGACGGCCGCTGGCAGATCCAGCAGTGGCCGGGCACGGTGAACCGATCGCCGCAGGTCATCAGCGCGCGTTCAAACGCTCGGCGGCGCCGGATTTCCGGCGCTGCCGCCGACTGATGTTCACGCAGGGCTGCAAGGCTGCCGAGCGGAACCCAGTCGACGGCCGCAGGCCGGGACGAACGGCCGTGAAACCAGTGCGCCGCCTGGCGCAGAGGGCTCATCAGCCGCGCCAGAGGGCCTGACGCTGCGCTGGCTCTCGCAAAACCCGGTTCGCCCAGACGACCTCCTGTTCTCCCTTCGCCGCATGCGTTTGTTGCGCGTCTGCGCAATGTAGCACCGGGAGCTCCGGAGGGTCAAGGCGCGGCGGCCGGCGAAGCGGGGTGGGCAGGCGCGCCGCCCACCCCGCCTGCTCGCTGGTCCTACTGGCAGGCCATCGTGGCGTCCCAGATGCTGAAGATCGTCGTATCGATGTAGGGACCGTACATCTCGCCAGGCCGTGCCGGCGAGATGTACTTGTAGCTGTTCAAGCCGTTCCAGAACTGATTGACGGTTCCGGTGCCCTGCTTGTAGTCCTTGATCCACGCGCCGCCGCTCGATCCGCCGGTCATGCCGTTGCCCACCCCGAGCGTATTGGGGAACATGGAGCCGTCGAGGTCCGCGGTCGAGCCGAGCTCGAACACCAGGTTGGCGCCGCTGAACGGGAGGGCCGCCGGCCAGCCGGTCATGGTGAAGTGAACGGGCTGCGGCTGGTCCCACGCCAGGCCCAGAGAGCCGGTCACCTGGTGCAGCTCCTGGAACGAGCCGTTGGGGGCGGTCTCGAGGAAGCAGACGTCGCGTCCCAGGTCTCCGAAGTTGAACCACGCGGTGGGAACCGTGACCGACTCCCAGTCCCAGACGCCGAACGGAGCGGCTCCCGCGCCGCCCAGGTTGCAGTTGGCGCCGAAGCACGCGGGCACGAACTGGAAGTTGTCGAACCAGGTGACACCGTCGCCGGCCGCGCAGCAATGGCCAGCGGTCATCACCAGGTTCAGGCCGTTGCAGACGACCGCGGCAGCGGAGCAGACGAAGTTGTTGGGGCCGTCCGAGAAGAACAGCTTGCCCAGCGTGCTGTGGGGATAGAACGTGTTGCCGAAGCGTGGAAAGTACCGGGTGTGGGGGGGAGGGTAGGGGTACCACTCGGTGCCGCCGAAGATCTGGGGATTTGGGGTGCCGCTTCCGAGGGAGACCTGAGGGATGAACGCTCCGGCGGCCACGCCCGGCAGCGAGCCCTGGACGGAACCTGACGGGCCCGCGGGAGCGAACTGATCCGGCATGACCGGCGCTCCCTCCTTCGTGCGCAGCGGCATCGGGGCCGGCGCCGCGGTCGCGCCCGCCCAGTAGTCGGTGGTCTTGCCGGTTGGCTTTTCATTGCTCCGCGTCACGACCTCCTGCGCGGTGAGCGTCGAGGACAGCGCCCCGAGCCCGATCAGCAGAACCGCCAGCGCCAGATCCCTCCTGTGGCTGTTTTCCTTCGACTCATGCATCGCCGTTCTCCTCTCATCCATGGATCGTAGAAGACCGCCGCCTCGGCTACCTCCAGGGCTACGCGTCCCGGCCCGTGTGCGAGACAGCAAGACTCCTACTATAAGTCAATACGAAATGATTTGAAGTTTCCCTCACCCCGGCTGCCAGAAGCTGGCGGCAGGAGGTCGGCCGGTGTAAGATGCGCGGGCGCAAGAGTTCCGACATGCGTACTTCAACCGCCTTCGCTCCCTGGATCGCGACGGCCGCCAAGGCGGCCGTCGCTCTCGCTGCCGCGCTCCTGTGCGCTGCCTGCTCCCCCTCCGAGCCGGGGCCGGCGGAAGGACCGGCGCAGAACGTCGTCATCCTCTGTATAGACACGCTTCGGGCGGATCATGTGGGTGCCTATGGCTATGAGCGGGAGACCACGCCTTTCGTCGATGGTCTCGCGAGCGGCGGCGCGGTCTTCGAGAACGCCTACGCCCACTCGAACTGGACGGTGCCGTCGACAGCGAGCCTGCTGACCTCTCTCTATCCTTCAGAGCACGGCGCCGGGATCGAGGGGGAGGTCCGGCTCCTGGGGGAGAGCACTCCGGTGCTGCAGATCCGCGACAAGGTGGAGACGCTTGCCACCCACCTCCGCCGCGCCGGCTTTCGGACCGGCCTGTTCTCGGCCAATCCTTTTCTCTTCGGACGCTTCAAGCAGGATTTCGACGCCGCCGAGGTGGCCCGCAGGAATGCCACCGAGCTCACCTCCTCCGCGCTGCGCTGGCTCGACCAGGCGGGGAGCGATCGTTTCTTTCTTTATCTTCAATACATGGACCTGCACCAGCCCCTGGAACCGCCGCCTCCCTTCTTCGACCTCTTCGAGGTCGACGAGGGTGGAGTCCGTGGGCGCGAGCACACGGACTGGAGCTTCGGTGGAGTCAAGGACCAACGGGACCTCGAGGATCCCTCCTTCCGGCGTTATCGTGCCCACCGGGTGGCGCTCTATGACGGAGCTCTGCGCTACATCGACGAGGAGATCCGGCGGTTGTACCGCCGGCTCGAAGAGACCGGCCGGGCCCGCCAGACCCTGCTGGTGATCACTTCCGACCACGGGGAAGAGTTCTGGGATCATGCCCTGGCCGAGCACGCCAGCGGTGATGACCCGCGTGGCTACTGGGGCATCGGGCACGGTCACACGATGTTCGAGGAGCTTCTGCGCGTGCCCCTGATCCTCCACGGCCCGGGAGTTGTCGGGAATCGCAGGGTCGCATGTACCGGCCGCCAGATCGACGTCGTACCGACTGCGCTCGATCTGCTCGGCGTCGCGCGCCCTCCCGGGCTCCGCGGACGCAGCCTGGCGTCGCTGCTCGCCGAGAGCTCCGAGTCGAAGGATTGCCCGGCGGCGGTTCCCGTCATCGCGGAGTCCCCGGCCTACGGTCCGGACAGCAAGGCCGTGATCTGGAAGGGCCGCAAGCTCATTGTGCGCGGCAAGGGAGAGGAGCTTCTCTTCGATCTGCGGCAGGATCCCGGGGAGAGCCGCAACCTCGCCGGCAGCCATCCGGACCTCGCCGCGGCCCTGCGCGCGATCCTCGAACGGGAGCTGGCCGGAATGACGACCCGCGGGAAATCCGACGCGATGGACCTGGACGAAGAGACCAAGCGCCAGCTCCGGGCGCTCGGCTACTTGAACTAGCCTGTGGCTCTTGCCTGAAAGACGTGCGCCGGCCGGCCGGGTGATTCTCAGGCCAGCCGGCGCCTCCCGCTACTCCACGGTGTAGGTGCCGTTGGGCGCCGTGGTCGCGGTATTGCCGGCGACCCGGTTGTTCCCCGCCGATTCCACCGTTGCGCCACCGACGAACGTGATGCCGGTGGCGTTGTTGACGATCGTCGTATCCGAGATCCGGATCCGCGATCCGGAGACCGCCGCGTTGACTCCGACCGTGTTGAACGCGAGGACGGTGTCCTCGACATTGATGACCGCCCCGATGCCCGCGGCACGCACGCCGGCAAGGCCGTTGCCGCTGAAGTTCGAGTGCTTGATCGTGGCGAGGGTGCTGCCGGCGACGGCCTCGAAGGCCTGCCCATCCACGTTCTCGATGCGCACGTTGTCGAGGCTCGCCTGCAACGTCCCGCCAGTGGACGTCAGCCGGATGCCGGCCTCGCAGTTCGTGATGGTGGTGTCTTTCACGAACAGTTTGCCGGAGGCCACGAGCGAGACGTCGACGGCCTGGCTGTTGACGTTCGCCTGGAAGCCCTTGATCGTCACGTTCTCGAGCGTCAGTTGTCCGCCCGCGAGGTAGCGGATTCCGTCGAAGCCGCTGTTGGCGCCGTTGATCGAGACGTTGCGGATGACCACCTTGTCGTTGGCGCCGGCGTTGACGATGATGCCGTTCGTGAGCGCGGCGAGAATGCCCGCCAGCGTGCCATCGCCGTTGATGGTGATCGACTTCGTGATCGTGACCCCTCCGAAGCCGCCGGGATCGAGCACCGAGATCTCGCCGCCGGCGGCGGTCTTCGAGATGGCGCCGGCGAAGGTCTTGCACGGTGCCGTACGGCTGCACGGGTTGACGTCGTCGCCGACTCCGGAGACCCAGGTGCGGGTCGCCTGCGCCTGGGCGGCTGGCACGATCGCCAGGGCGACGAGCGCGACGGCCAGCATGGTCATACTGAGACGCGATGTGCTCATGATCTTCCTCCTTGGTTCGATTGGGACGGCCCCTGGCCGAGAAGGCGGGGAAAGTACCCTCCATCCTGTGGGAACTTCGGAACTATAGGTCACCTGCCGGAAGAAGGCAAACGGCTGTTGCGCAGTTCCTGCGCGACCGGCGGGGTGTCGTGGAGCCGCGTTCGCGGTTATACTTGTCGAGTGGAAAACCCGCCCTTCGACTTCCCGCCGCGGCCAGGCGACGGCGCGCTGGAGCTTGCCGGCTCGGTGGAGAGGCTCGTGCGCGGGGCATTCCGAAGGCTGCGCCAAGGGCGCAGGCTGTTCGAGCAGGCCGAGCTGAGCCGCGCCTGGTGTCCGCGCCTGTCGCCGCCCCCCTCCGACAGCGACGAGCCCGCCGGCGGGGGGCTCGTCTACTTGGCGGCGGTACCCTGGGATTACAGGTTCCAGCGGCCGCAGCAGCTCGCGCGGGCCCTTCACCGCCTCGGGCACCCGGTGCTCTATGTCGAGGCGTTCGAGCGTCAGCACCTGCAGCCGCCCGTCCGCCAGAGCGGCCAGCCCGGCGCTCCATGGGTGGTCAAGCTCCGCGTGCCCGACCGGCCCGATCCCTACCGGAGTTCCCTCGATCGCGCCGTGGCACCGGCCCTGGCCGCGCAGCTCGTCCGCGGATTGCGCTGCCGCCCGGATGCCATGATTCTGCAGCTCCCCTTTTGGTGGGAGCTCGGCCGCGAGCTCCGCGACCGTCTCGGCGTTCCGCTGATCTATGATCGCCTCGACCTGCACACCGGCTTTCCTGGGATTCCCGAGCTCGTCGCGCGCACGGAGGAGCGGCTGATGAGCGAGGCGGACCTGGTCACCGCCAGCTCCAGCCACCTCGCCGTGAGCTGCCGGAGACATGCCCGGCACGTCCTGGCGGTGCCGAACGCGGTCGCCATCGAGGACTTTCCTTTCGTCCCTGCGCCCCCCCCGGGTGGCATCGTGGTCGGGTACGTCGGCGCGCTCGGGCCGTGGGTGGACGCGCCCGCGGTGGCTGCGGCCGCGAATGCTCATCCGAGCTGGTGTTTCGAGCTGGCGGGGCGGGTGGAGAGTGACGAGGTGGCGGCTCTTGCGCGCTTGCCTAACGTGCGCCTCCTGGGCGAGATGCCCTACCGGGAGGTCCCGGCCTTCCTTGGGAGCCTGCACGCGGCATTGATCCCGTTCCGCGACCTGCCCCTCACGAGGGCCGTCGACCCGGTGAAGCTCTATGAGGCGTTGGCCGTCGGTCTGCCGGTCGTTGCCACGGCACTGCCCGGAGTCGCTGCGTGGGACGAGCCGCTCGTCTACCGCTACCGCATGCCGGGCGAGCTGCCGAGGAGGCTCGAGATGGCTGTGAGCGGCGATAACGAGGCGCACCGCCGCCGCCGCCGGGACGCGGTGGCAGGGCAGACCTGGAAGGAGCGCGCGCAGCTGCTGCTGGCCGAGCTCGCTGCGCTGAAGGCGAGCCCCAGAGACGCGGCCGGCTGACAGGGCACGTCCTGTCCGAGCCTGGCGCGCGGTGAGGATCAGGCTGACGCTCTCGGCGGCCGGGCCTTGTGCGGCTGCCAGGCCTCCCCCCACTTCTCCTCGAACTTCCGGCGGTTCTCCTCGAAGAGGCGGCGGTATTCCTCCGTCTCCATCGCCCCGAAGGACGCCCGGCCCCAGTGGTGGATGAAGACGTCCTCGGCGCAGACCACGCGGCCTCCGGCGGCCCGCACCCGGCGCGACAGGTCGTCGTCCTCGAACATGCCGATGCCGAAGCGCTCGTCCAGCAGGCCGATCCGGTCCAGCAGCTCCCGCCGCATCGCCGCGCAGTACAGGGCCAACATCGGGATGTCCCAGGCGGTCACGCCCTCGTGGCGCCGCACGTGAGCCGCGGCAAACTCCTCCATCTCGCCCATCGTCTCGTAGTCGACCTCGATGCGCGCCTCGTTGCCGGTCCAGTTGGTCACCGGTCCCACCAGCTCGACCCCGGGCGTTTCGAGGTGCCGCAGCAGCCTGCCGAGCCAGCCGCGCGTGACCACGGTGTCGTCGTTGAGCAGCACGACGTAATTGCAGGCGCCGGCGGCCTGGATGCCCATGTTGACGGCGCGCGGGAAGCCCACGTTGCGATCGTTGAGCACCACCTTCAGGTCGGGATGGACGGAGGCCTTCTCGCTCAGGAGGCCGCGCACGCTCGCTGTCCCCGAGTTGTCCACGACCACGACTTCGAAGTTGGGGTGCTGGGTCTTGCCGAAAATGCTTTCCAGGCACATCCGCAGCCGCGCCGCGTCGGTGTAGGCCGGGATGACGATGGCGACCCTGGGGTGGGCCGCGCCCACCGCCTCCGCCAGCCGGTCCGCGCGCGCCCGCCAGGTGTTGCCCCTCGCCAGCTCGATCCGGGCCTGCTGCGCCGCCGGGGAGCGCTCGCCGAGCGCCTCCTCGAGCCGCGCGAGGAAATCCGCCGGCGACCGCACCGGGTAGAACAGGTCGGCGAACGGCGCGAGCTCCGGCAGGTCGACGGCCACCACCGGCTTGCCCGCGCTGAGGTACTCGTAGAACTTGACCGGACTGGTCGCCTCGGTGAGCGCCGTGCGGCGGAAGGGGATGATGGCGACGTCGAACGCGTGCAGGTATCCCGGCAGCTCGCCGTAGGGCCTCTCTCCCAGGAAGTGGACGTTCGGCAGCGGGCGGAGCGCCGCGAGGTCGGCGCTGAACGTGTCCCCGACCAGGACGAACTGCCAACCGGGGCGCTCGGCCGCCGCCGCGGCGACCATGCCGGCGTCGAACCACTCGGCGATGGCGCCGTAGTAGCCGATGATCGGCCGCCGCAGGCCGCGCAGCGCGGGCGGCTCGGGCGCGTGCCGGTGGAAATGCTCGAAATCGGTGGCGTTGGGCAGCAGCAGCACGCGGCGCGCGCGGCTCTCCCAGCGGGAGAAGAGCACCTGGCTCGACGCGATCACCAGGTCGCTCGCAGCCACCAGCGCCTCCTCCTCCCCCTGCACGGAGTCGCCGTTGGTGGAGAAGCCGCCGTGATCGTCCATGCAGTCGTAGATCACGCGCCAGCCCCACCGGCTCCGCGCGGCCTCGACCAGGGGTCTCCAGGAGGGGAACTGCACCCAGCAGACGATCTCTTCCATCTGGAAGTCCGCGCGCAGGCCGGCGAGCGCGGTCAGGCAGGAGCTCACCGCCTCCTCGTCCAGCCGGTCGCCATAGAGGTTGAAGACGCCGGGGCCCGGCAGGGCCACGGTGGCGACCCTCTCCGCCACCTTCTCGACGTGACGGCCCTCGCCCTCGGCGAGCTGGGTCCGCAGGTAGAAGATGCGGTGCCCACGCCGGGCCAGCTCCATCGCCAGCTGCTGCGGGCGCTGGAAACGGAAGTCCCAGTCGATGATCGGGAAGACGAGCAGGTCGTAGGCAGGAGTGGGCGGCAGGAGGCGCGGCAGCCTCTTCTGTCCCAACCGCCTGCGCCAGCGCAGGACCGACCGCCAGCCGCGCCGCAGACGGAGCTTCCAGGGCCTGGGCACCAGCGGCGCGATCCGGCGCCGGGCCCCGGCCGCGAGGTTTAGCAAAGAGACGTTCATCCGCGCAGATTGGTGCCTTTCGGGGTGCGCCGTATAGTATCAGGACTCCCTATGAGCCTTCTCTCCCGAGCACGCCGGTTCCTGCAGCGCTTCTGGGGCGGCTCGGAAGATCCGCTCCTCCGCATGGCGAGCTTGGCCGGATCGTGCAACGTCTGCGGCCGGCCGGCCACGTTCCACTACGACGATTGGCAGACCGCCCGCGAGTCGATGGTCTGCGTCCATTGCCGCTGCACCAGCCGGTACCGTTCCCTGGCCAGGGGCCTGCTGCGCGCGGTCGAGGAGCTGCGCGGCGTGCGGGCGGACAGCCTGGCCGAGCTGCGTGCCCGCACCGCGGCGGAGCGCCTGGCCGTCTACGACACGCAGGTGGCCATCACGGCGCTGCGGGGCGCCTATCCCATTTCGTCGCTCCTGGCGGACGTGCCGTGGATCGACCTGCGGACGTCGGCCTACCGGACGTCGCTCCCCTGGGGAACCGAGGTGGAGAAGGGGGTGACCAACCAGAACCTGGAGGCCCTGACCTTCCCCGACGCCTCCTTCGACGTGGTGCTGACGAGCGACGTGATGGAGCACGTCCGCCTGGCGGCGGACGCGCACCGCGAGATCCGCCGCGTCCTGCGGCCCGGCGGCGTCTATCTCTTCACCGTGCCGCACGACCGCGGCCAGGCCGCCACGCTGGAGCGCGTGCGCATCATCGACCCGGCCGATCCGGCGCGCGACGAATTCTTGATGGAGCCCGAGTACCACGGCGACGCCAACTCGCCCGACAACCGCGCCCTGGCCTACCGCCTCTACGGTCTCGACCTCGATGACGAGCTGCGGGGTCTCGGCTTCGCGGTGGATTACACGCGCGAGGACGACCTGTCCCTCGGCATCGTCAACACCGAGCTCTTCTACTGCCGGGTGGCCGGCGAGCCCGCCGCCCCGCTTGCCAGAAGGAACGCCAGCGGCTAAACTCTCCCGGCTCCTGGAATAGGGGCCCGCCCGGAAAAGTTTACAGGGGCACCGCCGGCATAGCTCAGCGGTAGAGCTACTGTCTTGTAAACAGTAGGTCCCCGGTTCGATTCCGGGTGCCGGCTCCAAGATCCGGCGCGAAAGAAGAAGGAAGAAAGTTTTCGGAGGCGTACCCGAGTGGCCAAAGGGGGCAGACTGTAAATCTGCTGGGCCATGCCCTACGGTGGTTCGAATCCATCCGCCTCCACCATATCTGCTCCCAGCGGGAGTAACTCAGGGGTAGAGTCACAGCCTTCCAAGCTGTTGGTCGCGGGTTCGAATCCCGTCTCCCGCTCCATTCTCTCTTGTCCGAACCGCTCCCACCGCCCCCCGCTCCCCCGCGCTTCCGCGCGGTGCTCTGGCTCGCCAGCATAGCCTGGGTCCTGCCGCTCTGGCTCATCCGCTACCTGCCGATGGTCGACTATCCGCAGCAGCTCGCGGTGGCCTCGATCCTGCGCTACTACAACGATCCGGCGCGGGCGCTCCAGCAGGCCTACGAGCCCGCGCTGCTCCGGCCGCAGGGGCTGTTCGAGGTCATCGCCGCCGGCCTGGCCTGGCTGATGCCCATCGAGCACGCGGGCAAGGTGGTGCTCGCCCTCTCCCTGGCTCTCGTGGTGCCGGCTACCGTGGCCCTCTGCCGCCGCGCCGGCCGGCCCGACTGGTACGCGCTCTTCGCTCTGACCGTGACCTACAACCACGCGTTCTACTGGGGCTTCACCGACAACCTCCTGGCCTACCCGGTCGTGCTGGCCGGGGGCGCGCTCGCCGACCGGCTGTTCGACCGGCCCCGTTTCGGATGGCGCGAGTGGCTCCCCCTGGCCGCCTGCGGTCTGCTCTTCTACGGCATCCACCTCCAGTTCCTGCTCGTCCTCGCCGGCCTCGTCGGCTGGCTCGCGATCGCCCGCCGGCCGGGCTGGAAGCGCCTGGCCCTCTGGCTGTCGACGCTCGTGCCGGGCCTTGCCCTGGGGATGGGCGTCCTCTCCTGGATCCATCTCCACTCGGCGGAGCTGATGACGGACTACCAGGAGCGCATCCAATCCACGCAGCCGTACTACTTTTCCTTCCTGGACAAGATCGGCAAGATCCC
>Ga0190265_10000596_pt1 | contig 25098 bp, 19 predicted proteins | sample Popmic124T_FD_133135 | JGI IMG/M metagenome (GOLD analysis project Ga0190265, IMG submission 133135) | Populus adjacent soil microbial communities from riparian zone of Indian Creek, Utah, USA - 124 T | ecosystem: Environmental > Terrestrial > Soil > Riparian zone | place: USA: Utah | collected...
AGCCGCTTGGAGCCGAAGTTCGAGATCGGCTTGATGCCGATGCCGCTGTCCGGCCGGACCTCCTTGCCGAGCTGGCCGAGGAAGTCGATCAGCTTCTTCGCGTTCTCCGAGCCCGCGGGCCACTCGATGCCGGCGTAGACGTCCTCGGTGTTCTCGCGGAAGATCACCATGTTGACCTTCTCGGGCTCCTTGACCGGCGAGGGCACGCCGTTGAACCAGCGCACGGGCCGGACGCAGGCGTAGAGGTCGAGCACCTGGCGCAGGGTGACATTGAGGCTGCGGATGCCGCCGCCCACCGGCGTGGTCAGGGGTCCCTTGATGGCCACGCGGTACTGCGTGATGGCGTCGAGCGTGTCCTTGGGGAGCCATTCGCCGGTGCGGGTCTGGGCCTTCTCGCCGGCGAGGACCTCGAACCAGGCGATGGAGCGCCGGCCGCCGTAGAGCTTCTCCACCGCGCCGTCGATCACCCGGCGGGTGGCGCGCCAGATGTCGGGACCGGTGCCGTCCCCCTCGATGAACGGGATGATCGGCCGGTCCGGCACTTCCAACCGGTCCTCTCCCGCGATCCAGCGGATCTCCTGGCCGTCCGCGGGCGGCGTCATGTCGTTGTAGGTCCTGGCCACGCCCGTGCTCCTCCTGGGATGATTGTAGGAAAGGGTGCGCCGGACGGGACCGTCCGGAGCGGACGTACGGTATCACAAGCGTGTTAGATTGGCCGCATGGACTGGGACCGCCTGATTGCCGCCGCTGCCGCCGCCCGCGCCAACGCCTACGCGCCCTACAGCGGGTTCCCCGTGGGAGCCGCCCTGCTCATGGAGGACGGCTCGATCTGGGCGGGGGCGAACGTGGAGAACTGCATCCCGGCCCTGGCCGTCTGCGCCGAGCGCAACGCCATGTCCGCGGCGGCCTCGGCCGGCCTGCGCAGGCCGCAGGCGGTCGCGGTGATCACGGAAACCAGCCCGCCCGCCCGGCCCTGCGGTCTCTGCCGCCAGACTCTCTCGGAGTTCGCGGACGACCTGCCCATCCTGATGACGAATCCCCAGGGAGAGCGGGAGGAGACCACGCTGTCCCGGCTGCTGCCGGACCGCTTCTCCCTGCCTCCCCGGTAGCCGTCTACTCCTCCGGACGCACTTCCCGCGTCAGCCACTCCTCCACGTACCTCTTCATCTCCGGGGTGTCCGGGAACGGGTCGCCGTACTGCTTCATGGAGCGGAAGGGGAGCGGCTCCATGCGCTGCGGCTCGTAGGTGTTGCGGTCCGCGTCCTTGTCCCAGCCGTGGCTCTCCAGGAAGAGGGTTCTCGTCCATCCCTCTCTCAAAGGCGGCAGGCCCGCGGCATCGAAGACGGCGGCGATTTCGTCGCCCGGAGCCAGGATGACGGAGCGGTCGTCCGGGTCAAGGAGCAGCTCCTTCACGTCGCCGAAGCGGGTGTAGCGGCCGGGGAACGGGAGCCAGGGGGATGCCGCCGTGGAGCGCTGGTACTCGTAGGCGTGCGGGGCGTTCGGAGCGCGGCGGACCAGCTCCGAGAAGCCGCGGAAGCGCAGCTCGGCCGTCTCCGGAGCGAGCCGGGAGACCACCACGGCCTCCTCGTCGGCCGGCGCGGTGGTCCAGGCGATCCGGTCCCAGGCGAGCCACTGGTTGGACACGATGCGCAGGCGGCGCGCACCGGCCGGGAGCGGCGGCGTGTCCACGACCATGGTCTTGGTCTTGCCCGCGGGGAAGCCCATCTCCGCGATCAGGACCTTCCAGCCGGAGGCAGTTTCGACCTCGACCCGCGGGAAGACCGGAGGGAGGTCCCGGCGCTGAGCCACAGCCAGGTTGAGGCTCGCGTCGGCCGGGAAGATCCAGCCGTCCAGGTGCAGGCGGACCGGAGCCGCCGGGGCATCGCCGAGATCGAAGGTGAAGGTCCACGGCCGGGCCGCGACTCCCTGGTAGGTCCCAACCGGGTAGCCGGAGGCGTAGACCTCGTCGCGCTTCCGGACACGGGCGGTGGCGTCCTCCCCTGCTCCGTCCCAGGCCGCGGTCACGGGCCGCAGGTCCCGGCTGGCGCGCACCTCCTCGGGCAGCGACTTCCCGGGGATCACCCGCAGGTTGCTCGCCACCTCCACGTCCCTGGGATGGTCCACGACCCAGAGCCGGACGGCGTCGAAGAAGGCGGCCTCCCACAGCTCCTCGGTGATCCGCAGCTCGTAGCGGTCCTCCCGCGGACGGAGCCCGTCGATCCTCACCAGCTCGCTCGGGTCCGCGCCGGCCCAGACGCCGGGCGCCACGGGCAGGCCGATCGGCGCGTTCCAGAGCAGGTCGGTCACGAACGCGAAGCGCTCGCCGTCCCAGGCATAGAGGAAGGGGCAGCTCCCCTTGAGGACCTGCTCCTCCACGATGCGCTGGTCCCCCTTGGGCTGGATGCGGTTCTGCGGCACGCCGTTCGTCCAGGTCACCCGCAGCAGGTCGGGCTGCGCGTGGCGGCCCAGGCCGAGGTGGGTCACCTGGCCGGTCGCCTCGCGGAACTGGTAGGCGGCACCGGCCCGCACTTCCAGCACCGAGCCGAGCCCCTCGACGTTGTTCTTGCCGTTTCCCTGGGTCAGCGCCTTCAGGCGGACGGTCAGCCAGTGATTGCGGTTGCCGCCGTCATTCTCCAGCCGGTGGAGACCGTTCGGTCCCGCGGCGAGGAGGTCGAGGTCGCCGTCGGCGTCGAGGTCGGCCGCGGCGAGGGCAGTCCCGGACGGGGGCGTCCCCTCGACCGCGAGCAGCTCGAAGCTCGGGCTTGCGGGGGTCCCCCGCTGGGCCAGGACGAACAGGCTGGAAGGGCCGATGGCAGCCAGGTCGAGCCGTCCGTCGTTGTCCGCGTCGAAGGCGAGGACATCCGCGAGCGCGGGTTTGGCGGGCAGCCCGGTCAGGGGCCAGGGCTCGAAGGCGCCGCCGCGGTTGTGCCAGGCGGCGAGGCCCCCGCTGCCGGCGGAGATCAGGTCGGGACGGCCGTCGTTGTCCAGGTCCGCGCTCGCGACCGCCAGGGCCGGACCGCTCTTCGCCAGGCCCGCGGCGGCGGTGCGGTCCGCGAACTTCCCCTGGCGCAGGTTGTCGAGCCAGGCGATCCCCTGGTCGTGAGCCATGGCAAGATCTAGGTCGCCGTCGCGGTCGAGATCGGTCGCGGCGAGCGCTCGCGGCTGTGGGAGCGGCTTCGGCAGGGCCTGTTCCCCCACGTCTTCGAGCGGTCCCGAGAGGGCGTTGCGGAACAGGCCGCTGCCCACGACGAGGTCCAGATCCCCCTCGATGTCGTAGTCGAGCACCGCGGCGGCCTCGCCCCGGGCCGCGGCCAGTCCGGCGGCGGTGGTGGCATCCTCGAAAGTGCCGTCCCCCTTGCCGCGCCACCAGATGACGCGCTGGGGGCCGTAACCGATCAGGTCGGGCTTGCCGTCGTTGTCGAGGTCCGCGGCGAGCAGGCCGGTGATCCCCGGGGCCGGGAGAGCCGCGGCGCCGACCTCCAGCTTCGGCTCCTCCCCTCCCTTCACCCGGGCCACGTCCATCTTGCCGTCGCCATTGAAGTCGCCCACGGCCAGGGCCCGGCCCGCGGTCGCGCCCTCGGCGAGACGGGTGGCGCGGAGCTTCACCGGCACCGGGTCGCCGAAGCTGGAGGGTGGGGGCTCGCCCGCGAAGCGCTCGACCGGCAGGCCCTGGATGCCCGGCGAGAGCTCGCTCAGGCTCTGCTGATAGAGCTGGGTCACCTTGAGGACGTTCTCCAGCCGCACGGCCGGGATGCGGGCCGCCGCCAGGTCGTTGGCCTCCAGAGCCTTGACGAGTTGGTCGAGGCTGGCCGCGGCAGGCGGCGGCGCCTGCCCCAGGATCTCCCGGACGCGCAGAACGGCCCGGGTCGCCGCGGTCCGGTCGCCCGCTCGGACGGCGCGCTGTCCCTCCTTGAGGAGGACGACCAGGTTCTCCGGCCGCAGGCGGGTGAGCGCGGCGAGGGCCTCCGCCGTGGCCGCTTGGGCGGCCTCGGTGTCTCCGAGCGAGGACGCCTGCTGGTAGAGGGAGAACTGGACGTAGACGCGGCCGGGGTCCGCGGACGCGGCCTGGCGGTAGGCGGCGAGCGCCTCCTCCACCTTGCCGCTCCACTGCAGGACGTCGCCCCGTAAGGCCAGCAGATCGGCGCGGCCCGGCGCCTTGGCCAGCGCCTGGTCGATCCACGACAGGGCCTCGTCGTTCTTCTGCTGGCGCAGGAGGGAAACCGCGAGGTTCGCGTAGGGAAGAGAGTCTCCGGGGGCGGCTTTCACCAGCTCGCGGAAGGTCGCCTCGGACTGCGCGGGCAGCTCGTTCTCGAGCTGGGCGAGGCCGAGGTTGCGCAGCTCGACAGCCTTCTCCGAGAGAGAGGCGCTCGGAGAAGCGAGGGCGAGGGCGAGGAGGGCGGCCCGGAGGCTCATGGCTTCTTCTGCGCCGCGGACAGCTCCTGGAACTTCGCCAGGGCGTTGCGCGCCTCTTCGCGCCGTCCGGCGCCGGCGAGGGCCTGGCCGTAGAGCTGCCACGCGGTGGCGTTCGAGCCGTCGAGGACCGTGGACCTCTCCAGCACGGGCACGGCCTCGGCCCAGCGCGCTCCGGTGACCAGGGCCCGGCCGTACTCCAGGGCGATGGCGCCGTGGAGCGAGCGCTCCGAAGCCTGCGCCTGGGCGGGATCGGGCATCCGGTCCACGAACGGTTTCAGAGTCGCCAGAACCTTCTCGGGATTGCCGGTCTGCTGGTGAGCCTGGGCCAGGAGCAGGGCCAGCGCCGCGTCGTCTCCGGTGTGCCCTTCGAGCAGGGCGACGGCCCCCGCGGCCTCTCCGATCTGCAGCCGCGCCTCGCTCAGGACCCAGCGCAGGTCCCGGTCGATCTCCTTGGGCGGCGCGGCCGCCAGCGGCGCGAGGGTGGCGATCGTCCCCCGGGGATCGCCGCGCTTGAGGAGGAGCCGCGCCCGGAGGAGGCGGACCTGCGGGACGTCCTCCGGCATACCGGTGAGGAGCGGCTCGGCCTCGTCGAGGCGGCCGAGCTCCACGGCGCAGAACGCGGCGGCCAGGCGGGCATCCCCGTCATCCGGGTGCGCCTGGACCCAGGGGCGAAGCAGCTCGTACGACTCCGCCACCTTCCCCTGGCGGCCGTAGCGGATCCCCAGGGTCCGGGCCGCCATCGACTGCGGCGCTACCTGGATCGCCCGCTTCAGGTACCCCTCGGCCTTCTGATCCTGGTCGAGGGCGAGCGCCGCGCGGGCGGCGTTGTAGAGAATGGCCGGACCGGCTTGCGCGCCCGAAGCCACCGGGTCGAGGAGAGTTTGGGCATCCTTGAACCGGCCCAGCTCGACGTAGGTCCCGCCGAGCAGGGCCAGGATCGCAGGCGGCAGCGAAGGGTGGCTCTTGCGGAGCGGCTCCAGGAGCGTGAGGACTCCCTGGTAGTCGCCCGCCTCGAACTTCTGGTATGCCTGGCTGAAGCGCTGCCGCAGGTCGTCCGGCGCCTGCGCCCCGAGGGGGAGGACAACGAAGAGAAGGCAGAGGAGAATGAGAAGGCTACGTCTGTTTTTCATGGCTCGTGAGCTAGGGAATATACAGCACCCGGGAGAGAGAACCCGGGCCGGTGCAGTATCCTTCCTCCCATGCGCAGGACGTCCGCCCTCCTCATCCTGATCCTCCTGCTCCTGGCCACCGTCACGGTCCGAGCCCAGGATTCAAAGCCCCCAGCCCCCGCTCTCACCCTGGAGGCCGTGAAGGTCGACCCCGCCACGCCCGGGCCGGACACGCTGTGCCGTCTGAGCGTCACGGTCCGGAACGCCGGAGCGAAGACCGCGTCGGCCCTCGCCTTCCGCGTCAAGGTCGACGGCAAGGAGCTGCCGGTCTATCGCAACGAGCTGTTCTTCCGTCCCGTGGCACCGGGCGCGGCGACCGAGATCCGTCTCCACAACTTCTGGAGCAACGAGACCGGCCGGCCGTTCCCCGCGAGCGGGAAGATGACCGTCGAAGTGACCCTCGTCGAGGCCCGGTGGATGGACGTGAAGACCGAGAACGGCGCCGAGGTCTGGACACCAACCGGGTCCGTCGAGGGGCTGCCGGTCTCGAAGAGCGTCACGCTCACCCTGAAGAAGACGCGCTCATAGCTCCAGCTCATCCCCTTCGTCCAACACCCGGAACCCCTTGGCCTCGATGTTCTTGCGGGCTTCGCCGTTCGGGTCGAGCGCGGGATTCGAGTGGTTCAGGTGGGTGAACCAGACCTTCACCTTGCCCGCCTTGACCAGCGGCCCGAGCAGCTCCATGGAGTCGGTGACCAGCGGGTGCTTGATCTTGGTCACGTCCCGGTCCGGCAGCTCGTCCGGGGAGTAGAACGTGGCGTCGAGGAGGGCGTAATCGACCTTCTCCTCTTCGATTACCTGGGGCAGGGGGCGCGTCCAGGTTTTCCAGGTGTCCGTGTCAGGTACGTAGAGAAGCGTCCGCCTCGGGCCGCGGATCAGGAACGCCATGGTGTCGCTGTACTCGTCCCGGTGCGGCACCGGGAAGGCCTTGACGGACACCCCCTCTCCGATCGGGAACCACTCGCCGAGCCGGAGCTCCACGAGCTTGATGTTCCCGAGCCGGACGAGTTGGCTCCACGGGCCGTTCGTGCGCAGGTACTCGGCCATGCGAGGCGAGACGTGGACGGGTAGGTCCTTGGTGTTCAGGCTCTCGAAGCCGAAGTGGGCAAGCCCCAGGTAGTGGCCGATGTGAGCATGGGTGAGGAGGACCCCATCGAACGGCGCCCGGTCCACCCGCCCCTCGGGGAAAGGACGGAAGGTGTGGACTTCCTGGATCTGCGCCGGAAGGTCAGGCGAGGCGTCCACCAGGAAGGTGCGCCCGCCAGCCACGATGGCCAGGCTCGCCACCCGCCGCGCGAGCGTCGGGTCCTTCCGGGCCGCGGCGCAGGCGGCGTGCTCGCAGCCGGTCTGGGGCATCCCGCCATCCTGGGCGGTGCCGAGAACGACCACTCGGGGGCCAGGTTGTGCGGAGGATTCTGCCACCGCGGGCGGGAGCACGAGGAGAACGATAAGAGCCAGAGGCTTCATGCGGGAGATCTTATCGGCTCAGCGGTGTTTGGGAACGAGGTTCGCCTCGATACCCTTTCCTGGCTCGGCCCGGAAGCGGCGGGCCCAGGGCTCGTAGCCCGGCAGGACGACCTGGATCTCGTGGATTTCGAGAGCGAGCTGGAGGGTGATGGGCGTCTTCCCCATGTAAGTTCCACCCATGATGACGTCGGCCCCGGCAGGCGTCGAGCTGACGGGCACGTTGATGAATTGTCCGGCCACGCCGAGCCCCCCGACGACCTGGGAGAGGGCGCTCCGGAGGTCGGGCTGAGCCTGGTCGAGGAGGGCCGTCAGCAGCTCGCTGGTGAGGTCGATCGGCTGGCGGGGGGCCGAGTCTGCCTTGGGATATTGCTTGACGCGCTCCACGTCGAAGCTCTTGGAAAACTGCACGCGCGCCGTGTTGACGTCGAGGATCTGGAGACTGATCGTCATGCGGAAGACGTCCTGGAGAGCGCTGGTGCCGTACCCTTCGAAGGTCCGGCGCTCGACGTCGTAGCGCACGATGGAGCCGGTGACCAGGGCGTCCGCCTGGAGCAGATGACCGACGCGGCTGATCCCCTCTCCCGTGTTGACGGTGTCCGGCAGCTTGATCTCTTTGCGGATGGAGGCCAGCCGGTCGCGGCTCACCAGGACGACCCCGGGAAGGGTGTGCAGGTAGGAGGTGGTGATGTCCTGCGCGACGAATCCGAGGTTCGGAAGATCTTTGGCGCTCCGGTTGTCGAAGTCCACCACGGCCACGGTGATCTGGCGGGACGACGCCTTTTCGCCCTCCCGCGGCGGCGGCGGGCGCAAGCTGATGTCCAGCTTCCAACCCTGGACGATCTTCAGAACCGGATCGATGCGCAGGGCGCGGCAGTAGGGGCGCTCCTCTTCGATCATCATCCCGACGAGCCGCCACTGCTCGTCGAACACGGCGCCGCCCGAGTGCCCCTGCGGACAGGCTGATTCGAACAGGAAGGCGTTGGCTCCGTCACCCTTGCCGAACCGGACCGGCTCTTTCGGGGAGATCCAGGCGCTGGCCGTGGAGTGTCCCAGGCTATACAGCGCATTCCCGGGGTCGAGCTCGCCGGAGGCTCCAAGCTGGTCCAGGGGGACGCCCTGGAGCACCTCCGCGCGCGTGAGGCGGAGAGGTGCGAGCTCGGCCCGGAACACCGCGAGGTCTTCCTCGTAATGGAGCTTGAACGCCTCGACCGGAAGCTGCCGGCCCTGCCAGTTTCGGAGCTCCGCCTGCAGGCCATCGATCTTCTTCCCCCTCTGGAACACCACATGCTTGGCCGTGATGCCGTAGACGTAACGGTCATCGACGTGGAAGAGAATTCCGGCGCCCTCGGTGTTCGGCGCCGTGATGCGGACCACCAGCAGCTCGGCACGTTCCGCGTCCTGGTAGAGGTTGGCACGCTCCGCGCCCAGCGCGGGGACTGCGCAGGCCAGCAGCCAACCGACTGTCAAAGCCCGAATTTTTTGTTGAATCTTCACATTCGCCTCCTTCAGTCGCCCGGGTGATAGAGCTCAAGGTCCTGCTCGACGGAAAGGCCGGATTTTGGAAGAGCCGTGATGACGAGCCGGTAGAAGCCTGCCGGTCCGAGCTTGCCTGTCGAGAAGACGGTTGGTGCGGCGGTGGGATAGTAGTCGTAACCCAACTCCTCGTTCCGGCGCAGCGTGGCCGCCGCGTTGCCCTGCGCATCGAGCCGGCTCACCGTCACGCGGACCTCGGAGAGCCGTACGGAGGGGATGAGGGTGACCTCATAGCCGTCCTCCGCCTTCGCCGCGACCGGGCCGGCGCGAAGCGGGAGATGGACCGGCCGGGAAGCGCCTCCCGGGCCGGGCAGGTCGATCCAGGCGACGAGGCCGAGATCTTCCCGGCCGAGCTTCACCGAGGCCAGGATGTCGGCGGGCCAGCGATAGGCGTTCCGGGCAGCCGGCACGGCCGTGTCCATGCGGTAATAGGTGCGCGGCTTGAAGCTGAACGCCCGCAGCCGCACGTCGCGCGTGCTGCCGGGTGGCGCCGTCCAGGCCAGCACCAGATCCGGGTCCTTGGCTGGATCGAAAGGCCCGAAGCCCGCGACGAGCGAGCGGACTTCAACGGAAATCGCGCTCACCTGCTGGGCGTAGATGCCCTCGCAACGGTCGTCGCGCATGTGGTAGGCCAACGGGCTGTCCGTGTCTTGCGCCAGGCCCGGGTCGCAGAGGGATTCCGCCCCAGCCGGTCCCGCCATGAAAAGGATCGCGCCAAGGAGATGAATCACGCGCAGGGCCGTCATTACTCAACCTCCTCGCGCTTGTCATCCAGCGACTTCTTGAGGCCCGGGAGTCTCGTCGCCCACTCCAGGATGCGTGAAGTGCTCCCTTTGAGGCGGACCAGGCTGGCAAGGGGAGGCTCCTCTTTCGACTTGAGCTTGCAGGTGGAGATCTGGGCGGAGGCGGTCACCACCTTCAGCTCACCGATCACTTTCATGGGAGCCGACAGCACCTGACCGGTGACGGGATGGATGATCTGCTCCCCCTCCTGCACGATCTCGAGAGTGTCGCCATCCTTCAAGCCCACCTCGGTCCCGAGGTCGACGATCACCTCCTTGCCCTTGATGCTGACGACATAGCCCAGAGGGGGAAACGCGTCGCGAATGCTCTTGTAAAGGAGCTTTCCAGCCTCTCTAGGCGTCGAGGACGGCAAGATCAGGCTGGCGCGATCGCTGGTTATGGTCGCCAGGATCGATGCGCTTTTCACGTCCACCAGGCGGACGTCGATGATGCATTTCGTCACCGGCTCCCCCTGGGGAGACTTGGAGGTGCTCACGGTGTAACCGATGATGCCCACGAGGTCGAGCCCGAGGACGTCGGTCAGCTTGTTGTTGACCTGGCCGCCGATGAACTCCTGCAGGCTCTTCTCGGTGAAAATGGCGTCGAGCTGTTTGCGCTCGACCATGGTGAAGCGGCGCGCCGCGACGAAGGCGTCGGTGGCCGCATTGAGGACGTCTTCGCGAAAGCGCCTTTCTTTTTCGCTTTCACGGCGATTGTCCTTCTCTCCCGAGATGAGGCCAAGCTTGTAGACGCTCTTCTCCACTTGGGCAGCAGCGGGAAGGGCGATGGCCAGCAGGAGCCAGATCGCAAGCTGCGGGAAGGGTTTCAAGGGCATTTCGATTTCCTTTCTCTGAGCAGGGGAATATCCAGAGCGGCGAACAGCAGGACCGTCAAGGCCAGGAGCCCGCAGGCTGCTTGCATCGCGACTTGGACCGGCCCGGCGATCCACAGGTCGAGGACGGAAGGCATCAGGCTCTCGGGGCGGAGCCCTTGCGAAACGCGCGCGAGCCCCGAGGCCCGCCCCTGGAAGCCGAGTCGGATGCCGTCTGCACCGGGCTGCAGAGCGGTGAGCGAACCCGCGAGGTCGGCGAAGCGCAACGCCTCGCCCTTCGCCAGCCGGGCTCGCCGGCCGGTTGCCTGCACGTACACCTCTCCGGCGAGCACGGTGGATTCCTTTCGCAGCAAGGTGGCCGCGGTCGTCTGTTGGTCGATCACCCGGAACAGGTCGAGAGCGTCGACGGCGACGTCGCTCGCGAAGCTGTCCGGCGCGAAGCGCGCAAAGGTGACGTCCACCTCCACGGCGCCGCTCTGGGGATGGAGGACGAGCGCGTCAGCGCGGTCGAGCCGGACCTGGACAGCCGGCGCGGTGAGCGGCTTCAGCATCACGTCGCCCAGGAAGGTCACGCGGAGCGGCTGGTCCGAATCGGTCACCGCGATGCGGTAGGAGCTCTCGCCCTGGTGCTCGATGGCAAATCCGGCCCCGGGCGGCAGGGGGGGTGTACGGAGCGTCACATGCGAGCCGTCGCCGCGCACCTTGAGAAAGAAACCCTTCACCCTGCCGTCGCCAGCCCGGACTGGAAAGGACGACGGAAGGCGCAAGGCGGCGAGCCGGGTCGCGGCGAGCTCTTCGAGCTCGAGGCGCTCGACGACCGTCGCGCTCTTCGCCAGCCGGAAGAAGAGCTGAGAGACCTGGAGATCGAGGCGCACCTCGGCCTCTCCGGCAGGCCAGAAGCCGAGGACCAGGAGCGCGATGGCCAGGACTGCCGGAATCCAGGGAAGGGGCCGGCGCAGGCGGTGAAGGGACAGCCGGAGGCGGGGACGGCGCTCTTCAGACTCCTCTGCCTCCGTCTGTGGAAGCCAGAGCCTCCCGTCGGCGAGGCGCGAGTAGAGGACCGGGCTGCTCCAATCGATCCCTCCGGGCTCTGCCAGATAGAGCTGCTGGCGCGCCTCGTTGACCGCCGCGTCGACCCGTCCGGTCTGCGCGATATGCCGGTAGAGATGCTGGGTGAAGAGATGGGCACTGTCGACGCGCACCGCCCGGCGCATGGCAATCACTGCCGGGAGCCCGCGCTGGACAAGCCGGCCGGCGAGGCCGCTGAAGGGATCGCCGGAAGACGGCGCTCCCCCGTGGCAGGCGACCAGGGTGACGAGGCGCAGCTCGCGGTCGCCCAGGAAGACTTCTGCCAGCAGCTTCTCCTCGACGCGATGCATCCGGCCCTCGTCATCCTCCAGGACGAGGGCGGAGACGCCGCTCCGGGTCTGGCCATGGCCGAAGAAATGGAGGAGCTGGAACCCTCTGCCCTCCGTCAGCCGCTCCCGCAGCCGGCCGAGGGTGGCCGGCGGCTCGAGCACGGCCACTTCGACGGCATCGGCCAAGGCTCCCAGCGAGGCTTGGAGGCAGCTCAGAACCTCGTCACGGCGGATCTCGGCCATGCCTTTCCGGGCGAGGTCGGACGGCGCAGACACGACGCACAACAGGCGGGGCCGTTCACTGGCCGCCGCTCCTTGCGCCTGCCGCACGTCCAGGTAGCGGGAGAAGGGAGTAACCGGCGAGCGGGACAGGGCCAGGTGGCGGTCGGGATCGGTCAGGAGCTCCCAGAAGAGGGCGTGGACCCAGTCGGGGAGGTCTGGTGCGAGGCGCAACCGGAAACGGAGGCGGCTCTTCTCCCGTTCCGCCGCGAGGATCGCCTCCCGCAGCCCTTCCCGCAGCTCACTCTGCCTGGGGAAGACGGCTTCATAGAGCTCGCGCCCATAGGCTTCGTGCTGGCTCTCCAGTTCCTTGAGCCGCTCCTCCAGGTCCGGCCCCAGCGAGGGCCGGCCACGGTAGTCTCCGCCGGGCCAGGAGAACCGGGCCGACTCGAGGCTCGACAGGGCAAGCTCACTGTCGAGGTAGGCCCACTGCGACGCCGCCGCCATCCCTGCTCAGTCCCCCGTCGCGTCCGTCGCGAGACGCACCGCCGGGTCGCCGAGCACGACGTAAGACCGCGCGTCGTTGGCAGCCGTCCAGAGGTCCGACAGGCTGAAACAGTCGGGTGGAGCCCCCCAACTCACCTCCTCGCGCTCTTCCCTCAAGTCGGTGGACAGCTCTGCGTATCGCTGATTGAAGTACTCCATCGCTGCGCCGACCGGGTAACCCTCGAGCAGCCGCCCGATCGCGCTTTCGAAGACCTGGAGCTGAGATCCCGACTGCGGCCAGTCAAAGGAGAAAGTCCAGACCCGGTCGACGTGCCCGACCACCGCCAGCGCCCCGCCACCCGGATGTCCAAGCAGGCGCTGCGGCAGCCGGGCCACAAAGCTCTCGGCCGCGACCTGCCGCTGCTCTCCCTCCATCACAAAGCTGTCGTAGAGCGGTGTGCCGGCGCCATAACAGGCGAAAAGGAAGGCGATGAGGCCCGCCGGCGAGGCAGAATCCGGAATGTCGTCGCCGGCCAGGTAGTGCTCCTGCGGGACCTTGCCCCGCCATGCCTTGGGACCGGGCCAATCCTGGCAGAGCAGGGCTCCCTGGTGCCCGGCTTGCCGGGGGTCGGACGGATTGAAGAGCAGGCCGTGGCCGGCGGTGAAGAGGAGAGCCGGGGTACGGGACCCGCCCAACCGCTCGGCAAGCGCCGCCTTGGTAGCCTCAGGGCCGAGGACATTCTCGATCCGCCAGTCCGGGCGGTCGCGGGAGATCCTGGAGGACAGAGGCTCCACCAGGTTTCGCAGGCTCAACTCGGTGGCCTGGTCGTCAGGATGGGCGAAGCCGAAGAATGAAACCTTTCGGGAGGGCGTGAACTCCCCCCTCTCTGCCGCCACCACGCTCTCGGCGTATCGCGCGTACTCCTCCGTCGTAGCGAAGCAGAGCCTGCCTACGGCGTACTGCACATCGAGCTGATATTGGAATCGGAAAGAGATCTCGCCGGGGCTGGCGGCGATCAGCAGGTAGTAGGGCAGGAGGTCCGGATCGACTGGCCCGGGCCCCGCGCCGTGACGGGCGAGGAACCGTGGCTTGGACTCCTCACGGTGATAGGTCAGTTCTCGGTAGCGGTTCTCGTGGCTGCTTCCGGCTTGGGATCTCCGCAGGGCCAGGAGCGGCGCGAGAGCCTCCCGCAGCTCGTCCTGCCGGCCCTCCGCAAAGATGACTCCCCACCCCGTCTCCGCCAGGTTGCGGGGGTCGATCTGGAATCGGGTATCGAGATGGTCCTCCCGGAGGAGGCTCGACCACCGCCTGAGCTCCTCGGCTTCGCCAGCGGCGAGATGCTCGCCACAAGCAATGGCCGCGATCTGCTCGATCGTCGCACTCGGAAGCGACTCGCCCGTGGAGGCATTGATTCCGGTCGAAGCAGGTACCCGGTGCTCGACTGATGACATGAAAGCTCTCCCCCCAGATCGATGGAATGACACCGAGCTAAGAAGAAACCAAAGCTCCCGATTTGGTTAGGAATGCGGGGGGTGAACGTAGGATCGGTGAGATACTCCCCTGCCATGCGGATCATCTCCCTCGTCCCCAACGGCACCGAGATCCTTTTCGCGGTCGGCGCGGGGGGTATGGTGGTGGGCGTCAGCCATGAGTGCGACTTCCCCGCGGAGGCCCGGACGCGCCCCATTCTCACCGGCAGCGCCCTCACGCCGGGGATGAGCTCCATTGAGATAGACAAGGCCGTGGCGGCCCAGGTGGGGAGCGGCGAGAGCCTTTACACCTTGGACGAATCGCGCATCGCCGAGCTTGCTCCCGACCTCATCGTCACTCAGCAGCTCTGCCCGGTCTGCGCGGTCAGCACGGCTCAGGTGGACGGCGCGATCCAGCCTCTCCCTCGCTGCCCCGAGGTCCTCTCCCTGGATCCCAGGACTCTTGCGGATGTTCTGGCCGACATCCGCCGCGTCGGCGAGCTAACCGGCCGGAGCGCGGAGGCCGAGGCCCTGGTCCGGGACCTGGAGCGGCGGCTCGATGCCGTCCGTTCCCGCGTCCAGGGCCGCCCCCGGCCTCGGGTAGCCGCTCTGGAGTGGCTCGATCCCCTCTTCGCCGGGGGTCACTGGGTGCCGGAGATGGTGGAGATCGCGGGCGGGACCGATGTCTTTGCCCGGCCGGGCGATCACTCAGCGCGCCTGTCCTGGGATCAGGTGAGAGAGGCCGATCCCGACATCCTGGTGGTCATGCCGTGCGGCTATGACGAGACCGGGGCCGCGGCCCAGATCAGCCAGATCGCGGAGCGGCCGGAGTGGCGGGAGATCCGGGCCGTGCGCGAGGGGCGGGTCTTCCCCGTGGACGCCAATGGCTGCTTCAGCCGCCCCGGGCCACGCCTGGTGGACGGCATCGAGCGGCTGGCCGGCATCTTTCACGGCTGAGCGCGCAGCCAGTCGATCACCTCGGAATCCATCCCTTGCGGGAAGGCCACGTGCCCTCCCCTCACCCAGTCCACCCGTAGCCGGGGGGAGGCCCGCTCCAGCGCGGGACGAACCGCCCTCGCCGGCACCATGGGATCGCACTCGGAGTTGAGGAGCAGCGCCGGCACCCGGAGATCCGGCAGAAGCGGGGCAACGCTCATCCGGGTGTAGTAGTCGGCGGCGTCCGCGAACCCGTGCCTCGGCGCGACGATGCGGTCGTCCCACTCCCGCATGAGCCGGATCTCCCCGGCCTGTTCCGCCGGGTGGGGCACCGGGCGCCGGGCCGCAACAGCCCGGTAGATGTCCGCCAGGCTGCGCAGCAGGTAGCGGCGGTAGAGCCCGAAGCCGGGCGAGTCGATCTCCCTCACGGAGAGGGCGAGGTCCACCGGGGAGCAGACCGCGGCCACCGCCACGAGTCGCGGGTCGGCCGTCTCGGTCGCCAGGCGCAGGACGACGTGGCCGCCGAGCGAGTAGCCGAGCAGGTAGATGCGCCGGTAGCGGGCGGCCTCGGGGCTGGCCAGGGCCGCGTGGAGGTCCGCGGTGAGACCGGCGTGGTAATAGTCCTCTCCGAGCCGGTCCGCTCCCCGCAGGTAGAACCGCAGGCAGGAGAGCCCGGCCTTCTCGGCCGCCGCGGCTCCCCGCACCATGTAGTGGCTGTCGGTGCCTCCCCCCAGACCATGGACCAAAACGAGGAGATCGTCCCCGGGGAGATCCCGCAGCCAGCCGGTCAGGCGGACCGGCCCCGCTTCCGGATCGTTCACGACCGTCTCCCAGGGGCGGGACTCCGGCGCGAGGCGGGGCCGCACGGCGTGGCGGAGCCGGGGACCGAGGGTCCAGAGGTGGGGCAGCAGATCGAGAGCCATCGAAGCGGATGGTACGCGACCCTGACCGCGTTCGCGCTCACTGGCAGACAGATTGCAATTTGAGAATGACCGGAGCCGGAGAAGCTCCAACGGACTCTGTCTGTCAGAAGGAGGAATCGCGATGAACACAAAGAAGCTTGGAAGTGTGGCGTGGGCGCTGGCTGTCGCGTGCCTCTTCCTTGTCCCCTCCGCGTCCCGGGCGGAGGTCGATTTCGGCATCCGGGGCGGCCTCTACAGCGATGCAGAGGCCGGTTTCATCGGCGGCGAGCTGCTCTGGGACGTCACCCGGCAGTGGTACTTCAATCCGAACCTCGAGTATGTGTTCGTGGACAACGGCGATCTCTTCACCGTCAACCTGGATTTCCACTACGACTTCAATACCGGCTCGCCATTCTACGTCTGGGCGGGCGGCGGCCCGGCCATCGTTTTCGCCAGCGCCTGCGAGCGTTGCGACGACGAGAACGACCTGGGGCTGAACCTCCTCGGCGGCGTCGGCTTCGGCAAGGGTCAGGCCCTGCGGCCATACATCCAGGGAAAGATCCTGCTCTCCGACGAGACGGAGGCGGTGCTGGCGGTCGGGATCCGCTTCCACTGAGGATCAGGGCGGCGGCGGGACGGGTGGCGCGCCGCCCGTCCGCCGCGGATCGCCCTTGAACGTCGGCCAGCCCTCCCCCGACGGTCCCGTCTCGATGGCGTAGGTCATGGCGATCGGCGTGCGCAGCAGACCGAGCACGATCCTCCCCAGCACGACTTCCAGACCGCCATCCCCGTCCAGGTCCGCGGCGACCGGGGAGGAGAGCACCCAGCCGTCGAGGTCGCGGGGCCAGCCTGGGAGCGGACTGGCGTCGGCGCGCAGCGCGTGGAGCTGGCCGGAGAGGTCGGGCACGACCACCTCGCGGCGGCCGTCGCCGTCGAGGTCCAGCAGGGCGGCGGATGCGCTCACGTCCGCGCCGGTCGCCAGGGGCCAACCCGGCATCATCACCCCCTCGGCGTCGAAGAGGGAGATGAACCCCGAGCCGTTGCCCTGGCCGCCGCCGACCGCGATCTCGGCGCGGCCATCGCCGTCCAGGTCTCCGAGGGCGGGAGACGAGAAGCTGTACTGGCCCGCGACCCGGCCGGCCGCGCCCTGGGTGCCCCGGCGGTCCAGGATGGCAAGAGCGCCGGCCGCGGTGACCGCCACGATCTCGATCTCCCCGTCTCCGTCCAGGTCCCCGGCGGCCGGCGAGGCAGGTCCCATCATCCCCACCAGCACCGGCCATGACCCGGGCGCCGGGATCCCGTCCGCTCGAAGGGCCACGAGCCAGCCATCGGTGGTGCCGGTGAGGATCTCCATGCCCGGCTCACCGTCGAGATCGACCAGCGCCGGGGTCGTGTTGCTGAAGGCGCCCACCTTCCTGGGCCAGCCCGGGAGGGCCTTTCCAGCGGCATCGAAGACGTAGAGGCGGGCCTGTTCGTCAATGACCACGACCTCCAGGTCGCCGTCGCCGTCCACGTCGCCGGCCGCGGGCGAGCAGAGCACCAGGGAAGTGGTCGGCCGCGGCCAGCCCGGCAGAGGCCGCCCGCCCTTGTCGAGCACATGGACCTGGCGGTTCACGGCGAGCACGATCTCCGCGCTCCCAGGATTGGCGCCAGGATTGGCGCCAATACCATCGAGGTCGGCCACGAGCGGCGAGGCCTGCTCGTGGTTGCCCTGGAACCGCACCGGCCAGCCGGGCAGGGGCCTTCCATCGGACCCGCGGACGAAGACGTCGCCGCGCATGGTCATGGCCACCACCTCGGGCCGGCCGTCGCCGTCCACGTCCCCGAGCGTGGGCGCGGTGACCAGCCCGTCCCCGACCTGCAGCCCCTTGACCGGCCAGCCGCGCTTGTCCGCGGGACCGTTGAGGACGAGCGGCACAGGGATCTCCAGCTCGAAGCCGGCGCCCCGGACTATGGAGCTCCGAACCATGGCGCGGACGGCGCCCTCCACGTTGCGCGGGGTGCCGGAGGCCACCTCCAACACCGCGCCGAGCGTGCGGACCTCCCCGGCGCGCCAGCGCCCGGCGGTGAGCCGGTCCCCGGTCACTGTTGCTCCAAGGCCGTTGGCCTCGAGCCCGAACGTAACGCCGTCCAGGGTCCTCCCGGCATTCTTCAGAGAGACCCGGAGCCGCACCCGCTCGCTCGGCTCGGGGACCTTGTCGCCGTCGCCTCGGTCCTCCAACACCTCGTAGGAGTGCAGAACGATGGACGGCTGCGTCTCAGCTTCTAGGGCACGGAGCATGTCGAGCCGGCCGGAGCCGAAGGCGTGGAAGCGGCCGTTGCGGAACGTGGTCTCACCCGTAGGGGCAGAAGCGGCCGCCAGGCGGGCCAGCACCCCTTCGGGTGCCAGGTCCGGGTAGCGGGAGAGCACCAGCGCCGCAGCTCCGGCCACGTGGGGGGCCGCCATGGAGGTGCCGCTCGCCCGGATGTAGAGCCGGTCCGCGCCCACCACCGAGGCGAGGCCGGTCAGCGTCGTGCCGGTGCCGCGGAGGGAGACGACCTCGCTCCCCGGAGCGGCGAGGTCGACCCGGCCGCCCCAGTTGGAGAAGTAGACGCGGAGATCGCTGCTCACCGTGGCCCCGACGCAGATCACGCGCGGGTCCGATGCCGGAAAGTACTGTCCCGCGTCGGCCGCGTCGTTGCCCGCGGACGCCACCAGGACCACTCCGTGATCGTGGGCGTACTTCAGGGCAAGCCGCAGGAGCTGGGGCTCCTCCCCGAAGCCGCCGAAGCTCATGTTCACGACGTCGGCGCCCTGGTCCGCGGCGTAGACGAGGGCGGCGGCCACGTCGTCGATCTCCAGCAGCCCGACCTCGCCCGCTTCGCTCCGGATGGTGAACCCCACCCGCAGCGGCATCACCCGCGCCTTCCACGCGACCCCGGCGATCCCCCTGCCATTGTCGGCGATGGCCGCGATCGTCCCGGCCACATGCGTCCCGTGCCCGTTGCGGTCGGAGGGATCGGAGTCCGCCTTGCGGTAGTCCTCCCCCTGCACGAGCTGAAACCCGGCCCGCACGTAGGAGGGGACGTGGATGTCCACGAAATCGCGCCCCGGCCGCCCCTTGGAGTCGCGCCAGATGTTGGCCGCGAGGTCCGGATGGCGGTAGTCGACCCCGGTGTCGAGCACGGCCACCGTGATCCCCCCGCCGCCGATCCTCCCGGCATCCGGCCACAGCTCCTTCTGCCGCTCCCAGACCTCGCCCCAGCCGGTCCGCTCCAGGCCCCAGAGATCCGCGAAGGGCTGCCCCCACTCAGCCTCGTCCCAGGCACCGTCCCGGTCGGAGTCGGCGAAAGAGTCGTTCGGCAGCGTCTGGGTATAGGCCAGGAAGTTGGGCTCGGCGAGCTCGACGTGGGGATCCTGGCGGAACGCCGCGACCGCCGCCTCGACGTCCGCATCCGGAGCCAGGGTCAGGCGATAGACATGGAAGAGCTCGGGGGTTCCAAGGGCCGGCCGGCCGGCGGTCTCCTGCTCGCGCCTCCGCAGCTCCGCGAGGGGCGCGGGGGCCACGGGTCCCTCCCCCACGGTCCGGAAGACGGCCCGGACGTCCCGCACGCCGAAGCGCTGGAACAGCTCGTCGAGGGAGGGCGAACGGAGCGATCCGCCGAGCCGGAAGCGGGCCTCCGCGCACTCGGTCACCCGGTCGTTGAGCCCGACCAGGATTTCGGGGGAGATCCACCTCGGCCGCTCGGGAGCAGCGAGGGGGACCCGCGGCTCCACGACGCCCGCGAAGGCGGCAGGGACCGCAAGGACCGACAGGACCATAAGGAGGGCACACTTCCGCCACATGCTGGGCGGTAGCCTATATGAAAAGGACCTCACCCCCTGTTTTTCCCTGGGAGCGCCGGCATCCTTGCCGGCCTTTTGGAAGGGAAAAGATGCCGGCAGGATGCCGGCGCTCCCAGGGAAAACCCTACGGCAACCGGGTGGACTGCCAAGCCGCCAGCCGCCACCCGCCCTCGCCCCCGGTCCAAACCGAGGTGAAGCGGATCGCGAAGGCCATCGGGTTGCCCTGGGCCTTGATCTTCATGTCGGCTCGGCCGGTCATCACGGCCGTGTTGCCGTAGACCCGGACCTGGACGTCCGAGGGCTCGACGACCTCATAGTCGATCTTGCCCGAGGAGACGGCGGCCAGGAACTGCTCCCGGTTCTCCACCAGCCCGTTCGTGTGGGTATAGGTCAGGTCCTCGGCCAGGAGGGGGATCAATGCCGCCACGTCCCCTTGCACCAGGGCGGCGATGCGCTTGGCGTCGGCCGCCCGGATGTCCTCCCCGGGTGTCTGGGCCAGGGCCGCGACCGGCAAGAGCAGGACGGCGAGTAGGGCTCTCTTCATGACGGCAACCATCCTACATCGCCTCCCTCTGCACCGCCCAGAAGCTGTGGTACATGCGGCGGTGGTAGCCCTCGGCGTCGCGGTAGATCTGCTGGATCGAGCCCACGTCCTTGCTCGCCACCACCAGGTTGACGTTGTAGAAGAAGGCCGCGTTGCCGTCGAGCGTGCGCAGCCCGTCGGCGAGCAGGATGAAGAAGCTGCGGCGGCGCTCGCCCGGGCCGATGTTCGTCATCGCCGACAGCTCCTCCAGGGGCGGCCGGGTGATGTGCGCCGGGCAGAGGAAGACGAGCGACGGATACTCCTGCAGGTAATACTCGCGGCAGGCCTCCACCGACGGGAAGTGGACCGCCTGGAAGCCGAGCGCCTCGGCGGCCTGCCGGGCGGCCGGACTGTCCACCCCGGCGATCAGCGCCTTGGCGGCGAGGTCGTCCTCGAGGATCGCCTGCGACTCTTCCTCCGAGGGCGGCGGGGTCGACGCCTGGGGAGGCAGCGGGGTCGCGGCCGGTTTCGGAGCCGGCGCGGCGGGCACCGGGGCGGGAGCGCCTGCCGGAGTGGCGGCCTGCCCCGCGGTCCGGCGGTCCACGGTCAGGGCCGCCTTGCAAGCCGGACAGGGGAAGATCACCTCCCGCATCGGGAGCTTGGCCTCATCCACGAGGATCGGGCGATGGCACGCGTGGCAGTGGATCCGGATCATCAATCCTCCAGCATGGACAAGAGCGACTCACCCTCTTCCGCAATGGCCCGGGGCTCATCCGGCGGCACCCCTTCGACGAGGCGCAGGGCGAGGTTGGTCGGGTTCGTGGCATAGGCGAGGGCGGTGTCCTTGGAGACCGCCTCCTTCTCCCACAGCTTCTCCAGCTCGTCGTCGAACGTCTGCATGCCGTCGATGCCGCCGTCGTGCATGGCGTCCAGCAGCGAGCGCCCCTCGGTCTCCCCCTTGAGGATGTAATCGCGGGTCCGGTTCGTGGACTTGAGGATCTCCAGCACGGCGATGCGCCCGCCGCCGGCCTTGGGCACCAGGCGCTGCGAGATCACATACCGGAACGACTGGGCGAAACGGGTGCGGACCTGCGCCTCCTGGTCCTTGGGGAACACGCCGATGATGCGGTCGATCGTCTTGGCCGCGTCGATCGTGTGCAGGGTCGAGAGCACGAGGTGGCCGGTCTCGGCGGCCTCCATGGCCGTCTCGACCGTCTCCAGGTCGCGCATCTCGCCGATCAGGATCACCTTGGGAGCCTGGCGCAGGGCCGCGCGCAGGGCCAGGGCAAACGACTTCGTGTCCGAGCCGATCTCGCGCTGGTTCACCGTCGACTTCACGTGCCGGTGCATGTACTCGACCGGGTCCTCGATGGTGATGATGTGGTACGCCTGCTCGTGGTTGATCTGGTTGATGATGGCCGCGAGCGTGGTCGACTTGCCCGAGCCCGTGGGGCCGGTGACCAGCACGATGCCGTTCTTGAGCCTGGCCACATTGTGGAGCTCGGCGGGCATGCCGAGCTTCTCCAGGGTCGGAATCCCCTCCGGGATCACCCGCAGCACGATGGCGTAGGTGCCGCGCTGGGAGAAGATGTTGACCCGGAAGCGCGTCTTGCCCGGGATCGAATAGGAGAGGTCCACCGAGCCGTTCTGGAGCAGCGTGCGGGTGAGATCGTGATCGCCGCGCAGCATGTGGAGGGCGATCATTTCCGTCTGGAACGGAGTCAGCCGCGGGAAGCCGGTGAAGTTGACGCCCACGAGCTGGCCGTCGATCTCCACCTGGGGAGGCCGGCCCACCGAGAAGTTGAGGTCGGACACGCGGTCCGACACCTTCAGCATGGCCTCGAGGATCGCGTCGAGATTGAAGTTCTTCATTCGAGCCTTTCTGGACGGAGCCGGACGGGAAACCTTCCCGACCCGCTCCGGGATCGTCCTCCGCTGCGCCTTAGGGGTGGCGCCCTATTCTTGCGCACTTTCGGGGTTTGAGGAAACCCGGGGGGCGGGTTGCAGGAGTAGAATGTCCTCCCCCCCTTGCGGGGCACAGGAGGGCAGCTCTTGGCGAGCAGGTCGTCTCTCGATAGCCGGGTCCAGGAGAGCCAGCTCCGGGAGCACCTCGGGCCGCCGGTGGGGTCCCCCATCCGGCTCGGACCGAAACCGCTGCGGCTCGATGCGGGCTCGATCGTCCTGATCGGGATCGCGGCCGGGCTGCTGTTCACCGCCTTCCGCCTCGCCGTCTCCGCCACCGGCATCGGCTTCACCCTGATCTTCGGGCTGGCCATCGCGGCCCTCGCCACCGGGCCTGCCGCGCTCCTCATCCTCCGCCGCTCCCGCCGCTCCACCCTCATCCCCTTCGAGCGCGGCCTGATCCTCGAGAGCCGCGGCCGGAAGCGGACCTTCCTCCTCCAGGACCTCCAGGCCCTGGAGTTGCGCGAGCGGGACGTCTCCGGAGGCTTGACGCGGCGGATCACCCTGGAGGACGGCGAGGGCAAGGTCCGGTTCGAGCACTTCGCCGGCAGGAAGGAAGAAGACCGCCTCGGCGGCTTCCTCGTCCACCTCCTCTCCCGCCTCGTAGAAGTCACCGAGCGGAAGCTCCAGGCCGGGAAGACCCTTTTCGGCCGGGATTGGACCCTCGGCCCCGAAGGCCTCGCCGCACCCGCGGACGACCATCCGGTGCCCCTCGCCGAGATCGGAGCCGTGACAGTGCGCCAGAACCGGGTCGCGGTCTGGCGTCCCCAGGAGCGCTTCCCGTTCTTCGTGTTTCCGGCCGACTCGCCCAACGCGGTGCTGCTCGTGGCCCTGCTCAGCCGCCGTTTGGAAGAACGAGGCGAACGTTTTTAGGCTTCAGCAACCACTCGAAAACCCTCCCAGGGTCGTTTTTTGGAGTGGAATCCGCGCCATTGGCGCTAAATCCACTCCACTGGCATTAGACCCAACTTAAATAGATAGAAAATCGAGCCAAATTAGAAAAAACTCTGGACATACTTCCATTCGTCTGCCCATACTCCTCTCCGTCAGTTGACGTCACAGCAACCGCCGGTGCCAACGAAGGTGCCGTTCGGGATAACCCTCCAAAAGGGGAAGAAAGGAGCAGTCATGGCAGAAATGCCGGAGTACATGAAGCGTGTCGCAGGCTGGGATCTCACGAACACGGCAGTGGTCGCGAACGTCGAGGATCTCCGTCACCTGGAGGTCTATCAGGCCGATCTCGATCAGAAGACGGACCGCTTCAAGGCCCTGATCGCTCGGCAGGCGGCCCAGAAGGCGAGCAAGCAGGAGACGAGCCGGGAGATCAAGGAACTCTTCCGCGAGACGGAGACTCTCGTGGACTACATCCGCACCGGAGTCCGGCAGCACTACGGGCTCAACAGCCAGAAGCTGGTGGAGTTCGGGATCAAGCCGACCGGCAGGCATGCCCGCGCCGCCAAGCCGGCCCCGCCGCCCGGACCGGAAGCGCCCGCCCCCGCCGAATCGGTCTCTGATCCTGAAACCGCGAAGTAGCCTCTCTTGACAGGGGGCGTGCTGCCTCACGCCCCCTGCTTTTTCCCCTCCCTGCCTCCAAGCTGATTCAACGGGCTGAAAATTTTTTCGGCGCGCCGATTTGTCTGCAAGCGCGTCAGAAAAAAATCCAACGCGTCAAAAAAATTTTCGACGCGTCTACCGGCATTTTGGCACGTCGATTTTAAATTCAACGGGCCTACCGGCATTTTGGCACGTCCGCACCGAAATCAACGGGCTGAAAATTTTTTCGGCGCGTCTACGGAAAATTCGGCGCGTCAAATTTTTTTCTAACGCGTCTACCGGCATTTTGGCACGCTGAAAAATTTTTCAGCCCCCTGCCTGGCTCATCGGCTGACCCGGGGCGCCGGAGTGCTCAGTTGCCGGGGCTCGGAGGCATGCGCCTCCGCCAGTACCTCGGGCGCCGTTTGTGGTGGGCTACGGCGACCACTTCGATCCCACCCGAGATCTCACGGTAAATGATGTCGTAGGGGAACTTGCGGAGAACGTAGCGCCGCGTTCCGGCCTCAAAACGTGGCCAAACAACCGGTGAGCTCGCGATCAGCGCGAACGCGCTTGTCGCTTCACGAACAAACGCCTCGGCAGCTTGGAAGCTTGGAAGCTTGGCAGCTTGGAAGCTTGGAAGCTTGGAAGCTTGGAAGCTTGGAAGCTTGGAAGCTTCGCTCAAGATACCACTCAAATGCGTCATCGATCTCCCGGAGAGCCTCCGGGGTAAGCTCAACCCGCGCGTCGCTCACTCAGTCTCGCCAGGAACCGGTCCCGGATCTCTCCCCAGGGAGTCGTCTCCACCTCTCCTGCATCCAGCGCCGCGACTCGAGCAGCGACTTCCTGGCGCCACACCGCCTCAACGTCGGCTTCCGGCTCAGGCCCTAAGCTCTCCAACAACGCACCAGCGATCTCAGCCCGATCCTGCTCGGGCAGAGTCAGCGCTTCCTGCAATACGGTCTCTGCATGGCGTCTCATGGGGAGAGATTTTACCACCTCTCGCACGCTTCAACCTACTTCCACGACCTCGCTTGCCTGAGTTGGCCCCGGAGATTCCAAGGCGTATAGTCCGGAGATCAGAGCTCCGCAGGCGTAAGGTCGGCCGGGAGGGTGGCAGCATCAGCGGTCGGATACACCCAGGCAGTTGGTCAACCTTTAGGGTGCGATGGAGGGTCGATGGAGCAGTCCGGTAGCCGTCTGGAGGCAACCGCCAGAATCATCCAGACCGTAGCGGTTGTGGCTGGAATCGTTTTTGGAATTCACGAGTTCGTGATCAAGGACAGGGACCACGATCGACAGCTCCTCGATCTGACAATCCAGCAGGCGGATCGCCTACGCAGTGATGAGGTGAAGGAATCCCAGCGTAAGCTGAACGACTTTCGGGAATTGGCATTCGGCACGCCGGTATCCGCGGAGGATATCCATATGCGCCTGAAGGTCGCTGAGCAGTTCCAGTTGGAGACTCGTGATCTGGCGCACTTCTACGCGCTCATACACCGCTGTACTGAAGCGGGATTTTGCAACCGTGATCTGGTCCAAGTCCTCATCTGTGAAGATGCGAGTAAGTATCCCCCGGCAGAGCCGGGGGCTTTAGAGTATGTGAGCCGCTCAAAGCGGCTGGAAGGGGTCGCTAACGCGACCCCTCATGGTTTGAGCCACCGTTCCGGTGGCAGTTTATCGCCA
>Ga0190265_10000597_pt1 | contig 25048 bp, 28 predicted proteins | sample Popmic124T_FD_133135 | JGI IMG/M metagenome (GOLD analysis project Ga0190265, IMG submission 133135) | Populus adjacent soil microbial communities from riparian zone of Indian Creek, Utah, USA - 124 T | ecosystem: Environmental > Terrestrial > Soil > Riparian zone | place: USA: Utah | collected...
AGGATCAGCCGGTGGCGCGCCCGCCGCTTGCGGCCCGCCAGGACCTGCGGGATCACGGTGAGGAGCAGCAGGAGCAGGGAGGCGGCGGCAAACTGGAGGTAGACGCTCCCGCGGTCTTTCTCCGCGAGTTGCGAGAGGGTGGCGGCGAAGTAGGTGAAGAGGATGATGCCCGGGACGAGGCCGATGGCGGTGGTGGTAAGGAAGAGGGCCGGGCGGATGCCGGCGAGCGCCGCGCAGTAGTTGACCAGCGGATAGGGGAGCGGCATGAAGCGCACCCCGACCATGCCCCAGAAGCCGCGGCGGGCGATGACCCGCTCCACGCGCTTCAACCGGTTGCCCGCAAGATGGAGCACGAAGTCGCGCCCCAGCGCGCGGCCCAGAAAGTAAGTCGCCGAACCGCCGAGAAACGTGCCGAGCAGGTTGTAGGCGGAGCCGAGGACGGTGCCGAAGACGATGCCGCCGGTGATCATCAGCGGCGATGCCGGCACACCCAGCGGGCAGAGGACGACGTAGGCGGCGATCAGCGCCAGCGGCGCCCACCAGATTTCCCGCAGCTGGTCGAACAATCCGGAGATCTTCTCGACGGTGAGATGGTCCGCGAGCGGCGTGAAGCGCATCACCAGGAAACCGGTGATGACGATCGCCACCAGGATCAGGAAGCGGACCAGGAGGTGGCGCGGCACGAGTCGAAGGGAGCGTCTAGGGGCTCTCCGGCTTCGCCAGGGCGGAGCCGGGGAAGAGGAAGTCCCGCATGTGCTTGTTGAGGATCTCCTGCGAGCCGGGGTCCATGAAATTGAGCCGCAGCTCGTTGATCACCATCACCTCGGACTTCTGCCACTCGGCCCAGCAGTCGGCGCAGATCTTTTCGCGCAGCTCCTGGCCCGCCTTGCCGGGCAGCGGGGGCCGCGGCAGGGCCGGGGCCTCGGGACGTCCGCAACGGGCGCAGTGCACGGTAGCCATTACCGGACCTCCCCAGGAAGGACGATCAGGCTCTCGGCGCGCTCCTGGACCTGGCGCGGCACCCGCACGAGGAGCACCAGGTCGCGGTCCTCCTTGCGGGCGCCGCCCTTGAGCCCCTTGACTACCTCGTCCGGCACGGCGAGGGTGACGTAGGCCGGGCGCTTCGGGTTCTGCCGGGCGCTGTCGGTGACCAGCTCTTCGATCGGTACGATCTCCACCCGCTCCGGGTACTTGTCCAGCGCGAAGGCCAGGGCTCTCAGGGGATCTTGCATGGCTTGATTCTACACGGGCTGGAGGCCCTGCTCGGCCAGCGCCTGGCGGAAGTAGCGGATGGTGCTCTCGAGGCCCTGGGCGAGCGGCACCTTCGGCTCCCAGCCGAGGCGCTCGCGGGCCTGGGTGATGTCCGGCTGCCGGGTCTGTGGGTCGTCCACCGGCAGCGGCTTGAACTCGATCGGGCTGCTGCTGCCCACGGCGTCGCGGATGGTCTCGGCGAACTCGAGAATGGTCATCTCGTGCGGGTTGCCGATGTTGCAGGGCTCGCGGAGGTCGCTCATCAGCAGCCGCCAGATCCCCTCGATCAGGTCGTCCACGTAGCAGAAGGAGCGGGTCTGCTGCCCCTGGCCGAAGACGGTCATGGGCTCGCCGGTCAGCGCCTGCTGGACGAAGGCGGGCACCACCCGGCCGTCGCGCAGGCGCATGCGCGGGCCGTAGGTGTTGAAGATGCGCACGATGCGCACCTCCAAGCCGTGGTAGCGGTGATAGGCCATGGCGATCGCCTCGGCGAAGCGCTTGGCCTCGTCGTAGACACCGCGCGGGCCGACCGGGTTGACGTTGCCCCAGTAGGTCTCCTTCTGCGGGTGCTCCTTGGGGTCGCCGTAGACCTCGGAGGTGGAGGCGAGCAGGAAGCGGGCGTTCTTCGCCTTGGCGAGGCCCAGGCTGTTGTGGGTGCCGAGCGAGCCCACCTTCAGGGTCTGGATCGGCAACTCCAGGTAGTCGATGGGGGAGGCCGGGGAAGCGAAGTGGAGGACGTAGTCGACGGGTCCCTCGACTTCGAAGGACCGCGAGACGTCGTGCTTCAGGAACTCGAAGTCGGGCCGCCCCAGGAGGTGGGCGATGTTGGCGGTCCGTCCGGTCACCAGGTTGTCGACGCAGACCACCTGGTGGCCGTTGGCAAGCGCCCGCTCACAGAGGTGCGACCCCAGGAACCCGGCTCCGCCGGTGATCAGCGTGCGGCTCACGAGCTAACCCGCCTCGCCTCGGCCGGCACAGCGTGGGGACGGGTCTCCGGGATCCCCTCCGGCCGCCCGATCGACACGTAACGGAAGCCGGCGCCGGCCATCTTCTCCGGCTCGTAGAGGTTGCGCAGGTCGATCACCAGAGGCTGGCGCAGCAGGCCGAGGAGCCGGTCGAGCTCCAGCTTGCGGAACTGGTTCCACTCGGTGACGATGACCAGCGCGTCGGCTCCCTCGGCCGCCTCGTAGGCGTTCTCGCAGAAGTCGACGGCGGGGAAGAGCGGCCGGCACCCCTCCATCGCTTCCGGGTCGAACGCCCGCACGGTCGCGCCGCCGTCCAGCAGGCCCTGCACGATGGGCAGGGCGGGGGAGTCGCGGATGTCGTCCGTGTTCGGCTTGAAAGAGAGGCCGAGCACGCCGACGGTCTTGCCCTCGATGCCTTCCATGGCCTGCTCGATCTTGACCAGCATGCGGGCCTGGGTCTCCTCGTTGACCTCCAGCACCGCCTCGATGATGCGGAAGCGCTGCCCCTGGTCGCGGGCGATCTGCGCCACGGCCCGGGTGTCCTTGGGGAAGCAGGAGCCGCCGAAACCGGGGCCGGCGGAGAGGAACTTGTGGCCGATGCGGCTGTCGAGCCCCATGCCTTTCGCCACCACCTCGACGTTGGCTCCCCAGGCCTCGCAGATCTGCGCCACCTCGTTGATGAACGAGATCTTGGTGGCGAGGAAGCCGTTCGAGGCGTACTTGATCAGCTCGGCCGTCTCGACGCCGGTGATGATGAACGGCACGTCGGCGGCGGCGAGCGGCGAGTAGACGTCCTGCATCAGCTCGGCGGCCCGCGGGTCGTGGGTGCCGATCACCACCCGGTCGGGGTGCATGAAGTCCTCGATGGCCGAGCCTTCGCGCAGAAACTCGGGGTTGGAGACCACGGCGAACCGGTGCTTGCCCCCGGCCCCTTCGCGCACCATGGCTTCGATCATCTTGCCGGTGCCGATCGGCACCGTGCTCTTGGTGACGATGATCTTGTAGCCGTTCAGGTGCTGGGCGATCGAGGCGGCCACGTCACGGATGAAGGTGAGGTCGGCCGAGCCGTCGGCCTTGGGCGGCGTGCCCACGGCGATGAAGACCGCCTGGGCCTCCTCGATGGCCGGCCCCAGGTCGGTCGAGAAGCGAAGACGCCCCTCCTCCATGTTCTTCCGGACCAGGGTCTCGAGACCCGGCTCGTAGATCGGCACCTTGCCTTCGGAGAGGGCGGCGACCTTGGCGTGGTCCTTGTCGACCCCCACCACCTTCATGCCGAAGTCCGCCAGGCAGGCACCCGTCACCAGGCCGACGTAACCGCTACCCACGACGCAGATGTTCATGGCTCTTGGTGTCTCGCTTTCACAGTTTCAGTTGGGACGGCTCCGGCACGCTCACAATACCAGGCGACGAAACGGCGCAGACCTTCCCGTAGGGGGACCTTGGGAGAGTAGCCCAGGAGCCGCGCCGCTTTGCTGACGTCGGCGTAGGTGATCGGGACGTCCCCGGGTTGGGATGGAAGATATTCAATCCGCGGCTCAATCGCAAGCTCTTCGCCGATAGAGCGTACCAGGTCGGCGAGCGACGTGGTGTCCGCTCCGCCCAGGTTCAGGATCTCGAAGCCGGGGGCGAGGTCGAGGGTCGCCACCAGGCCGTCCACGATGTCGTCCACGTAGGTGTAGTCCCGCCGGCTGCCGCCGTCGCCGTACATCGGCACGGTCTTACCATTCCAGATCAGGTCGGTGAACTTGTGGATCGCCATCTCGGGGCGCTGGGCCGGGCCGTAGACGGTGAAGAAGCGCAGGCAGGCGGTCTGGAAGCCGTAGAGATGATGGTAGTTGTAGCAGAGCAGCTCGCCCGCCCTTTTGGTCGTGGCATAGGGGCTGATCGGCTGGTTGACCTCGTCCGCTTCGGCGAAGGGCACCTTTTCGTTGATCCCGTAGACCGACGACGAGGAACCGAACAGGAAGATCTTCGGCCCGTGGCGCCGGGCGGCCTCGAGGAGGCGCAGCGTGCCGATGCAGTTGACGTCCTCGTAGAGGACCGGCTCGCTGAGGCTCGGGCGCACCCCGGCCCGCGCCGCCAGGTGCACCACGGCGTCGAAGCGGCCTTCAGCGAAAGTGCGGTCGACCAGCGGCTCGTCGCGGATGTCCCCTTCGACCAGGCGGTAGTCCTGGCGCTCCAGGAGGGGAGCGACGTTTTGCCGCTTGCGTTCCGGGGCATAGAAGTCGTTGAAGTCGTCGAGCACCGTCACCCGGTCCCCCCGGGCGAGCAGGCGACGGGTCAGGTGCGAGCCGATGAAGCCCGCGCCGCCGGTGACCAGGATGTGTGAGGGCATGAGAGAGTCAGATCCCCTTTGTCGGTGCCGCGCTCGGCGGCGGTGTGGACGGCTCCTCGGTCGGCGGCGGCTCGCTCGTGGCGGGGGGCTCCGGGGTGGGGGCGGGCGGCGTCGCCGGATCGAGGAGCGGCGGCACCGCCTGCCCGGCCCCTTCCAATTCCTGCCGGGTGTCCTCGTAGCGTTTTTCGATCCCCTTGTTCTGGCGGTTCCGCAGGAGCCAGCGCAGCACCCGAGACTCGTTGACGCCGATGATGATGTCGTTGACCGCGTCGTAGACCTGGGGATCGTTGATCAGCTTCGAAGCCGTGCCCTCGCCGGTGGAAAGCTTGCGCGAGATCTCGTTGAGCCGCTCGACGATCTGCCGCACCTGCCCGGTGACCTCGCGGCCGTACTCCTCGTCTTTCACCAGACGGGGGAGCAGGGCGTCGCTCGTCTCCAGATCGGCGGTGAAGCGTTGCAGATCTTGCGCCATTGCGTTCAGCTTGGCGAGGGTGTCGTTGAACTGGGTGCGCGTCGCCGGGTCGTTGAGCAGGCCGGGCAGCAGCCCCTCGCCCCCCTCGGCCTTGGCAAGGAGGCTCTCGAAGCGGGCGAGCGAGCGGTCGAGCTTGCCCGCCATCTCCCGGTCGTTGAGCAGCCGCGGCAGGGGGCCGTCCCCGGTCTCCAATTTCAAGGCGACCCGCTGGAGGGTATCCGCGGTGCCGATCAGTGAATTCTTGAGCTGCTGCCCCGACGGCGAGTTCGAGGTCAGCTCGCCGAGCAGCCCCTCGCCGCGCTCCATGCGGTCGAGGATCTTGGACAGCGAGCTCGAGATCTCGACTACGTTGCTCATCACGTCCTCGCCGGAGGCGATCAGCGCGTCGACGTTGGTGGGGTTCGCCGCCGGGATCTCCTCCCCGTCGGCGATCAGGGGATAGCGCGGCGAGCCGGAGTTGATCTCGATGAACTTGTCCCCCAAGAGGCCCAGGGTCTTGATGCGGGCCCGCGACGGGGTCTCCCCCTCGATCGGCGCCGCTCCGACCGGGCCTCTGATGCGTTCGGCGTACTGGCGGTCGACCTGGATCCAGATCCGGATCTGCTGCATCCGCGGATCCTGCGCCAGCACGACCTTCTCCACCGCCCCCACGTCGACGCCGTCGAGCTGCACAGGGTTGCCGGGCTTGAGGCCGGAGACCGAGCTGAACTCGATGAAGTAGCGGCTCTTGCCCCCGAAGAGGTTGTTCTTGTCGCCGATCAGGAAGACGCCGACGGCCAGCACCGCGAGAGCGGTCAGGATCAGCAGGCCGACGCGGATCTCACGGCTCTTGGACGGCATCTTCTTCCTCCTCCTCCCGCTCCTCGCGCCCGGCGAGGAAATCGGCGAGCTCCGCTCCGCCGGAGCGTTCGGCCGTCTCCCAGTCTCCGATGAAGGCGAAACGGCCGCCGGAGAGGAAGGCCAGCCGGTCGCCGACACGGCGGGCCAGCGGTATGTCGTGGGTGACGACGACCGAGGTGACTCCCAGCTTCTCGCGGATCGAGCGGATCAGGTGGCCGATGGTCGCCGAGGTCACCGGGTCGAGGCCGGTCGTCGGCTCGTCGAAGAGCACCACCTCCGGGTCGAGGGCGAGCGAGCGGGCGAGCGCGACGCGTTTCTTCATGCCGCCCGAGAGGTCGGAGGGCGCCTTGCTCTCGACGTCCTTGTCCTTGAGGTTGACCATGGCGAGCTTGCGCCGCACGGTGTGGGCGATCTCCTCCTCCCCGAGGCCGCTGTGCTCGCGCAGGGGGAAGGCGACGTTCTCGAAGACGTTCATCGAATCGAACAGGGCTCCGCTCTGGAACAGCATGGCGATCCTCCGCCGTATGGGGAACAGCTCGCGCTCCTCGAGTCCGGTCAGCTCGGTGCCGTCGAAGGTGACGCTGCCGGCCTCCGGCTTCTCGAGGCCGTTCAACTGCCGCAGCGTGACGCTCTTGCCGCTCCCCGAGCGGCCGAGGATCACCAGGCACTCGCCGCGCAGCACGTCGAAGTCGACCTGGTCGAGCACGGTCCTCTCGCCGTACTTCTTGGTCATGCCACGGACTTCGTAGAGCGCTTTCGGCACCGTGCTTGCCTCTCAGGCCAGGAGATAGAAGAACTTGGTCAGGAAGAAGTCCGAGACCAGGACGAGGATCGCGGCGAGCACCACCGTGTTGGTCGTCGCCCGGCCCACGCCGTCGGCGCCGCCGGTGGTGTTGAGGCCATTGTAGCATCCGATGATGGCGATAAAGTACGCGAAGAAAAAGGACTTAGCGACGCCGCTGAAGATGTCGCCGAAGGTCAGCGAGTCGAGCACGTCGTTGACGTAGAGGCCCGGCGCCAGGTCAAGCGTGTAGGTCGCGACGATCAATCCGCCGAGGATTCCCAGGGCGTCGCCGATCACGGTGAGCGCCGGCAGCATCACCAGGGTGGCGACCAGCTTGGGGGCCACCAGCTTCTTGACCGGGTCGGCCGCCATCGAGCGCAGGGCGTCGATCTGCTCGGTGACCTTCATGGTGCCGATCTCGGCCGTCATTCCGGCGCCGATCCTGCCGCCCACGATGAGCGCCGTCAGCACCGGCCCGAGCTCGCGCACCAGGGACTTCGAGACCACCGAGCCGATGTAGTACTTGACCCCCAGGGCGGGCAGGCTGAGCGCGGTCTGGAGCGCCAGCACCATGCCGGTGAAGATGGTGGTGATGCCTGCCACCCCCAGCGAACGGACGCCGATCTGCTCCATCTGGCGCACCCAGAGGCCGATCTCGTAGGGGGGCGAGATCATGGCGACGAACGCGCGCCAGGTGAGCACCCCGAGCTCGCCCGTCTGGGCCGCAATGTCCCGGGCCTTCACGAGCGGATGGGCCACCAGAAGGCGGCATGGGAGACGCCCAGCGCGAGGTCCGCCGCCGCCAGGGGGAGCAGCCCGCCGAGGCCGGGGTGGCGCCAGGCCGCCACCGCGAAGGCCAGCGCGCCCAGCACCCGGCCGGCCGTGGCCACGGCGATGACCGCGCTGTAGCGGCGCGGATCCTGGGCGGCGGCGAGATAGAGAGCGGCGAGCATGAGCAGCAGGGTAGCCATGATCCACAGGTAGAATGCGCCCTCCGGCAACGGCGGGAGTGGCAGTTTCAAGATCCGTGCCGGAATCTGCGGCGCGGCGATCATCAGGACGGCGAAGACGGCGTCGTAGAGGGCGCCCAGCACCAGGCTGCCGCGCAGCAGGGTCAGCAGACGGAAGCGTTGGGCGTAGGGGCTGGTCGTCACGGAACGGCATTCTATCAGGCGCCGTCCCTCGCACCTGAGCCGGCACTGGACGGCGCGGTTCCCGGCGTGGACAATAGGCTCCAATCCAATGGAAGACACCGCCGCCCTCCGACCCTCGCCCCCCCCGGCGTGGCTGACCCTCTTCGCGACTTTCACCGGGAACCTGTTCCTGCTGGTGGGCAGCCTGATCCTGGGGCTCGTCGCCATCCTGGTGAGCTGGCTGCCGCCGCGCGGCAACTGGACCTTCGCCGTGGCGCGGCTCTGGGCCCACTCGCTGCTGCGGGCGAGCTGCCTGCGCGTCGTCGTCCACCGCACCGCCGAGCTGGACCCGACGGCGAGCTGCATCTTCCTGTCGAACCACCAGAGCCTGTTCGACATCCCGGTGCTGCTCGCGACCGTGCCCAACCAGGTCCGCCTGATGGCCAAGCGCAGCCTCTTCCGCATCCCCATCTTCGGCTGGGCGCTCGCGGCCGGCGGCTTCATCCCGATCGACCGCGGCGACCGCAGCACCGCGCGGCAGAGCTTCGCCTCGGCCATGGAGCGGCTGCGCGGCGGCACCTCGATCCTCCTCTTCCCCGAGGGCACCCGGGCGACGACCGACACGCTCCTACCCTTCGAGCGCGGCGGCTTCCTGCTGGCGATGAAGCTCGGGCTGCCCATCGTGCCCGTCGGCATCCGTGGCACCCGGGCCATCCAGCGCCGCGGCAACTGGGCCATCCGCCCGGGTACCGTCGAGGTCCGCTACGGAGCTCCCATCGTGGTCGCCGACTACGGCCTGCGCCGGAAGCGCGAGCTGATCGCCGAAGTGCGGCGGCAGGTGGCCGAGCTGGCCGCCCTCGACCCGGGGGTGGACGCGGAGGAGCGCGGGCCGGCGGCTGCTCTGCCGGATGGTACTCTGTAGCCGGCGCGATCGCGCCGCATTGGCCGCATCACAAGGAAGGAACATTCAACATGGCGAACGACTTTGAAACTAGGGTGTGGGACGCCTTGAAGACGGTCAAGTTCCCGGGCATGAGCCGGGACATCGTCTCCTTCGGCTTCGTGCACCAGGTCAAGGCCTGCGCCGGGACGGTGGCGGTGGAGCTGCAGATGGCCACAACCCCGGCGGCGGGCGAGAAGGTGCGGGAGGAGGTCGAGCGGGTGGTCCGCGCCCTGCCGGACGTGAACGAGGTGCGGGTCGAAATGCACGTCACCAAGCCCCCCTCCCGCGAGGAGTCGGCCCAGCGGGCGGTTTCCCAGGACTCGAACCTGATCCCCGAGGTCAAGCACGTGGTGGCGGTGGCGAGCGGCAAGGGCGGGGTCGGCAAGTCGACCGTCGCGGCCAACCTGGCGATCGCCCTGGCGCAGCTCGGCCACAAGGTCGGCCTCCTCGACTCGGACATCTATGGCCCCTCGGTGCCGATGATGTTCGGCATCACTGAGAAGCCGCTCCTCCACGGCAACCGCATCCTGCCGTTTGAGAAGTACGGCATCAAGCTGATGTCGCTCGGCTTCATCCTGGAGACCGATACGCCGGTCATCTGGCGCGGCCCGATGGTCATGCGGGCGATCGAGCAGATGCTGGGCGACGTCGAGTGGGGAGCGCTCGACTACATGGTCCTCGATCTGCCACCGGGCACCGGCGACGCGCAGCTCACGGTGACCCAGCGCGTCGCGCTCGCCGGCGCGGTGATCGTCACGACACCTCAGGACGTGGCGCTGATCGACGCGCGGAAGGGCCTCGCGATGTTCCGCAAGGTCAACGTGCCGGTCATCGGCATCGTCGAGAACATGGCGACCTTCGTCTGCCCGCACTGCGGCCACGAGACCAACATCTTCAAGAAGGACGGCGGCCGCAACACGGCCGACCTCCTGGGGACGGCGTTCCTGGGCTCGATCCCGCTCGACCCCAAGATCGTCCTCGGCGGCGACGCCGGGGTGCCGATCACCGTCGCCGAGCCCAAGGGCCCGCACGCCGCATCCTTCCGCCAGGTCGCCGAGGCCGTGGTGGAGGAGGTCGCGCGGCAGACCGAGCTCAAACCGAAGCTGTCGATCGTCTAGTGTCGGTCGCCCTCATCGCAGACTCCCACCTCTCCGGGCCGGGCGGCCCGGCCGGCCCGCTCGTCTGCCAGCTCGAAGCCCTGCCCGCCGAGGGCTGCCGCCGGCTGGTGCTCCTGGGCGATCTCTTCCAGGCCTGGGTAGGCTTCCCTGGCTTCGAGACGGAGGACATCGCCGCCGTGGCCGCGGCCCTGCGCGGCCTGCGCCGGCAGGGGATCGAGATCGACTACGTCGAGGGCAACCGCGACTTCTTCCTGGCCGGCAGCCGTTACGCCGACGCCTTCGACCGCGTCGTCCTGGAGACCTCCTTCACCGTGGGCGGCGTGCGCTACCTGGCCGTCCACGGGGACGGCCTGAACGACCGCGACTGGAAATACCGCTTCTGGAGGTGGCTGTCGAAGAGCCCGCCGGTCCGCTTCCTCGTGGGCAACGTCCCGCAAGCGTTGGCCCACCGGATGGTCCACTCGACCGAGCGGCGGCTCTCCAAGACTAATTTCAAACACCGCGCCGTCCTGCCCGAAGCCGCCATCCGCCGCTACGCCGAGCAGCGCCTGGCCGAGGGGTACGACGTGCTCCTCCTCGGCCATTTCCACGAGCCTCGCGTCTGGCAGGTCGCGGGCGGCGAGGTGAGGCTGCTGGACGCCTGGTTCCGCAGCCGGTCGGTGGAGTGGCTGCGGGAGGGTTGACTCCCGTGCCGTTCGTCTACATCCTCCGCTGCGGCGACGGCTCGCTCTACACCGGGATCGCCAAGGACCTGGACAAGCGCCTCGCCCAGCACCAGGCCGGCCGCGCCTCGCGCTACACCCGCTCCCACCTGCCGGTGAGGGTGGCGTGGACCCTGGAAGTGGCCACCTGGAGCCAAGCCCTCCGCGAGGAGCTGCGGATCAAGGCAATGACGCGGGAACAGAAGGAGCAACTAGTGAGACAAGAGAGCGAAAACCCGTGACGCCGCCGCTGCTGCTGAGCGCCGAATCGATCGGCAAGGGCTATGGCCGGCCGCTGTTCGAGCAACTCTCGTTCGGCCTCTACGAAGGGGACCGCGTCGGGCTGATCGGGCCGAACGGCTCGGGCAAGTCGACGCTCCTGAAGATCCTCGCCGGGATCGAGGAGCCGGACTCCGGCAGCCTGTCGCTGCGCCGCGGCACCCGCTTCGGCTACGTCCCCCAGGACCCCGCGTTCGAGCCCGGCCACACCGTGGAGGAGGTCCTCGTCACGGCCCTGGCGGACGACCCGGCCGAGGACTTCGAGAAGGCGGCGCGGGCCGGGGTCACCCTGGGGCGGGCCGGCTTCTACGACCCCGAGCAGCCGGTCGACATCCTCTCCGGCGGCTGGCGGAAGCGCTTGGCGATCGCCCGCGAGCTCGCCAAGGCGCCGGACATCCTCCTGATGGACGAGCCGACCAACCACCTCGACGTCGAGGGCATCCTCTGGCTGGAGGCCCTGCTCAAGAGCGAGCCCCTGGCCTACCTGGTGGTCAGCCACGACCGCTATTTCCTGGAGAACGTCGCCGCCCGCGTGCTGGAGCTCGACCGCCGCTACCCCGAGGGGCTCTTCGCGGCCGAGGGGAGCTACAGCGACTTCCTGGAGAAGCGCGACGAGGTGCTGCGCAACCAGGCCGAGTACCAGGCCTCGCTCGCCAACCAGGTGCGCCGCGAGGTGGAGTGGCTGCGGCGCGGCCCCAAGGCGCGCACCACCAAGGCCAAGGGGCGCATCCACGAGGCGAACCGGCTGATCGCCGAGCTCGACGAGGTCAAGGCGCGCACCGGCCCGGGTGTGAACCAGAAGGCCGGCATCGACTTCAACGCCTCGGACCGCAAGACCAAGAAGCTCCTCGTGGCCGAGGGTCTCGGCAAGTCCTTCGGCAGCCGGCGAATCGTCCACAACCTGGACCTGAAGCTCACCCCGGGCATGAAGCTCGGCCTCTTGGGGCCGAACGGCAGCGGCAAGACGACCCTGCTCTCGCTGCTCGACGGCTCGCTCCAGCCCGACTCCGGCACCATCGACCGCGCCGAGTGGCTGCGCACCATCCGCTTCGAGCAGAACCGCGACACGCTGGACCGCTCCGTTTCGCTCCGCCGGGCGCTCGCGCCGCACGGCGACTCGGTGCTCTACCAGGACCGTCCCATCCACGTCGCCGCCTGGGCGAAGCGGTTCCTCTTCCCCGCCGAGCAGCTCGACACGCCGGTCTCCCGGCTTTCGGGAGGCGAGCAGGCCCGCATCCTGATCGCCCGGCTCATGCTCCAGCCGGCCGACCTCCTCATCCTGGACGAGCCGACGAACGACCTCGACATCGCGACGCTCGAGGTGCTGGAGCAGAGCCTCATGGAGTTCCCGGGCGCCCTGGTGCTGGTGACCCACGACCGTTTCCTCCTGGAGAGCGTCTCGACCCACATCCTGGCTCTGGACGGCAAGGGCAACTCCGAGTTCTTCGCCGACTACCCCCAGTGGGAGGCCTCCCGCAAGGCCGCCGCTTCCCCCGCCAAGGCGGCGAGCGCCGCCAAGTCCGCGTCTCCCCGTGAGGCTCCGGCCGGCAAGAAGCTCTCCTATCTCGACAAGCGCGAATGGGAGCAGATGGAAGGCAAGATCCTGGCAGGCGAGACCGCGCTCGCCGCCGCCCAGGCCGCCGTCGAGGACCCCGCCGTCGCCTCCGACCCGGCGGCCCTCCAGGCGCGCTGCACGACTCTGGAGACCGCCCGCGCCGAAGTGGAGAGGCTGTACGCTCGCTGGGCGGAGCTGGAGGAGAAGCAGAAGTAGGCTGGAGCCGGGATCATTTTTTCTGATCGATGAACTCGTCGATCAGGGCGCGGGCGATCGACAGCCGCGACGGCAGGCCCGGCAGGTTGTCGACGGTGAACCAGCCGGCGTCCTCGATCTCCCCGGGCTGCGGCGTCAGCTCCCCGGACTCGTAGTCGGCGACGAAGCCGATCATCAGCGAGTTGGGGAAGGGCCAGGGCTGGCTGCCGAAGTAGCGCAGGTTGGTGACGGTGATCCCGACCTCCTCCAGGATCTCCCGGTGCACCGTGCCTTCGAGCGACTCGCCGGGCTCGACGAAGCCGGCGAGAGTGCTGTAGACCCCCGGCGCGAAATGGGGCGACCGGGCGAGGAGGATCTCATCCCCCCGCTCGACGCGCACGATGACTGCCGGCGAGAGCCGAGGGAAGTGCTGGAGGCCGCACCGGGAGCACTTCCTCGCCAGCTCCGTCTCCTGCGGCACGGTCTCGCCGCCGCAGCGGCCGCAGAAGCGGTGGTTCCTGTCCCAGTCGAGGATCTGCACCGCCCGGCCGGCGATCCTCCAGGCCTCCTCTTCCAGCAGGCCCCAGAGCCGGCGCAGTCCCTGGAACGTGAAACCCGCCGGCGGCTCGGCCTCCGCGGCGAGCTCCACCGCCCAGCACGCGTCGCCGCCCAGGCGGCCCACCGCGTGCTGCCGCCCGGCCGCCAGCCCGAGCGCCTCCCACTCTTCGCTCGTTGGCACCACAGCGGCCGAACCGTCCTCCCGCACCAGCAGGTCGCTGCCGCGGAACGCGAACCACCAGGCATCGCTCTCCATGGCTGAAGACGATACACGATCCTCTCTGTTCGTCCTTGTCACCTTTTCTGAAACATGAGCACCCTGTGATTTAGAGGCCCATGGTAGATCCATCCGGGAGTCCGGGCGATGCCGCGGCCGGGAACACCTGTTCAAGGAGACTCGACGATGATGGGAGATCGCAGGTTCGTGTTGGGGGCCTCAGCAGCCCTGCTCGCCGCCGTGAGCGTCCACGGCGCCTTTGCCCAGACCCAGCGGGGTTCCGCCGCCAGCATCCGCAGCAGCCGCGATGCGTCGCTGCTCGCTTTCGAGAACAAGGCGGTCTGCACGGTGGACCCCGCCCGCGAGCTGTTCATCACCGACCTGTCGGTCGTCAACGACTGCTTCCGCACCAGTTGGTCCAACGCCTGTCGGCGGCCGGTCCTCCCGGCGACCCAGGGCGCCTGGACCTTCGGCGGCCTCATGCCCGGCATTTTCGGCACGAACAACCCGACGGACCTGTCGAACGAGGTAGCGAGCTGGCTGAAAGAATGGGCCATTTTCCAGAACATCAACGGCGATCCGATCCAGCCGCGGCCGAACGTCCAGAATCTGGTCATCGGTCCCTGGTTGGCGGCCAGCGGCGGCGTCGAGCTCGACATGAAGCTCGCTCCCTTCCGCCTGCTGGCGATCGTCTCCCGCCTCGATCTGCGCCAGCCGTCGAGCTCCCCTGGCGGCGTCACCGCCGGAGAGGGCCGGTTCGTCTTCAACCTGCTCGACGCCAACGGCAACACGACCGAGTTCCTGTTGATCTTCGAGTACGGCCTGGACGCGCGGGAGTGCCATGACGTCAAGGCCTGGGCCAAGGAGTGGCACAGCCTGGGCACCATCCCCTTCGGGCCGAATTTCAACGCCGCTTTACAAAGGATCACCGACCGCTTCACGACGATCAACGCCTCGCCCGGTAAGCCGAACGGCAGCGCGCTCAACCAGTCCCGCACCAATGACTTCTTTCTGGCCAGGCCCTGGGAGCTGCGCGAGTTCACCCTGCAAGGCGGGCCGACCGCGTCGCTCAAGATGAGCACCGTGGCGCAAACCCCGGCGGACTCCCACCAGCACTCGCCGCTCTTTGCCAGCTTCGTGAACGCCGGCCCGCCCTTCGACGTTCCGCTGTCTTGGCTCTCAACTCCCTTCCGCGGTGGTGCCTCCACCCACAGTCTCGATTTCGACTGGGACGGCCCGCAACCTCCGCCCTGCGCGACGATCGGGAACCCCAACTTCCGCCACGACGTCTCGCTCAACACCTGCAACGGTTGCCACGGCGGCGAGACGGGTACCCGCTTCAAGCACGTGGAGCCGCGCCCCGCCGGAGCGCCTTCCGTGCTTTCCGCGTTCCTGACCGGTAGCCCGGTGATCAACGACATCTGCGGCGTCGGCCATTCCTTCGGAGACATCAAGCTCCGCCGTTTCGATCTCTGCAAGCTCCTGGCGTCGAGCTGCGACGTCATCGAGGCGGAGCCGGTCAACAAGTTCGTCCACTGAGGATCTCGTTTTGATCGCACAAGGAGATTTAACGATGAAAGAAATCCGCTCCAGCCGAAGGCTCGTATTGGTGGCTTCCGTGGCCCTGCTCACCCTGAGCGTCCAAGGCGCCTTGGCCCAGGCCCAGCGGGGTTCCGCCTCAAGCATCCGCACCAGCCGCGACGCGTCGCTGCTCGCTTTCGAGAACAAGGCGGCCTGCACGGTGGACCCGGCCCGCGAGCTGTTCATCACCAACGTGTCGGTGGTCGACGACTGCTTCCGTACCACCTGGTTCGCGCCTTGCCCGCCGCCGGCGGTGCTCCCCGCCACCCGCGGCGCCTGGACGTTCGGCGGGCTCATGCCTGGGATCTTCGGCACCAACAACCCGGCGATCCTGTCGGCCGAGGTGACGAGATGGCTGAACGAATGGGCTGTCTTCCAGAACATCAACGGCGATCCGGTTCCGCCCCGGCCGAGTGTGCAGAACCTGGTCATCAACCCCTGGCTGGCGGCCAGCGGCGGCGTACAGCTCAACATGCGGCTCGCCCCGTTCCGCCTGCTGGCGATCGTCTCCCGGCTCGACCTGCGCCAGCCGGCGAGCGCCCCGGGCGGCATGACCGCCGGTGAAGGCCGTTTCGTCTTCAACCTGCTGGACCCCAACGGCAACACGACGGAGTACCTGTTGATCTTCGAGTACGGCCTGGATGCCGCGGTCTGCGGAGACGTATTGCGTTGGGCCAACCAGTGGCACGCCCTGGGTACCATCCCATTCGGCCCCAACTACAACGCGGCCCTCCAGAAGGTCACCGACCGTTTCACCCGCATCGGCGCCTCGCCGGCCAAGCCGAACGGCAGCGCGCTCAACCAGGCCCGCACCAACGACTTCTTCCTGGCCGCTCCCTGGGAGCTGCGCGAGTTCACCCTCCGGGCGGCCGGCGGGCCGGTGTCCTCGCTGCTCATGAACACCGTGGCGCAGACCCCGGCGGACTCCCACCAGCACTCGGCGCTGTTCGCCAACTTCGTGAACGCCGGGCCCCCCTTCGACGTGCCGCTCACCTGGCTGTTCACTGCTTTCCGCGGTGGAGCCTCCACGCACTTCCTCAACTTCAACTGGGACGGTCCGCCCCCGCCCTGCACTTCGATCCCCGCCTTCAACGACCGCCATCTGGTATCGTTGAACACCTGCAACGGCTGCCACGGGGGCGAGACGCAGACCATCTTCAAGCACGTCGAGCCGCGCAATCCCGGCGTGCCCTCCGTGCTCTCTCAGTTCCTGACCGGTAGCCCGCCGATCGTCGACATGTGTGGCCTCACCCACACCTTCGGCGACATCGCCTTGCGCCGCGCCGACCTCTGCAACCTGCTCGTGACGCCCTGCCCGGCCCTCGCCGCCGAGCCGGTCAACAAGTTCGTCCACTGAGGATTTACGAGTGAGGCCGGCCGCCCGGCCGGCCTCACCGGGCCTCTCGGGCCTTAGCGGGACAGATTCAGCAGGTAGTCCGCGAACACCTGGTTGAACAGGGCGCCCGGCCGCTTCCTGCGCAGGTAGGCGACCGCGTCCTCGCCGCTCATCCCCATCTCGACCAGGATCAGCCCGGCGACCAGCGCCGAGCGGTTGAACCCCATGCCGCAGTGCGAGAGCACCTTGTGCCCGGCGGCGACGAGCGAGGCCCCGAGCCGCACCACGGCCTGGAGCTTCGCCATGTCGGGCAGGTCCTCGTCGTAGATCGGGAAGTAGACGTAGAGGATGTGGTTGGGGATCGTCGGCACCCCGTGGTCGATCTCCCCTTCGAGGTCGATCACCACGGTGATGCCGTGGTCGTCCAGGTGCCGCCACTCGCTGATCTTGGGAGACAGGTAGAGGCAGCCGCCGTCGTCGAGACAGAAGATGTCCATGGGTCGCAGGCCCTCCTAGGAAACGTCCTCTTTCCTCAGGTGCTGATCGATCATCACCGCCGCGATGTTGCCCGTCCCCATCGCCACCGCGACCTGCTGCGTCATCGGCCGCAGGTCGCCCGCGATCCAGACTCCCGGCACGTTGGTGTCGCCGCGCTGAGATTTCGCTTGCGCATGATTGCCGGTCGCCGACATCTCGACGCCGAGCTGCTCGGCGAGGTCGGTGCGGCCGTGGGCGGGGCTCGAGACGAAGAAGGCTTCCGCTTCGACGACCGTGCCGTCCCGCAGCTCGAGCCCGGAGAGGCGCCGCTTGTCGCGCTCGTCGCCGAGCAGGCGGACGATCTCGCCGGAGAGCACCGGGATCCCCTTGTCCCGCAGCCGTTCGGCCCGGTCGCCGGACATCTCGCGGTCCCCGGTGAGCAGCACGCGGAGCTTCGGCGTGTAGCGCGAGAGCCCCACCGCCATCCCCGCCGCCGAGTCGGCCGGCCCGGTGCCGATGACGACCGTCTCCTTGCCGATCAGCTCCGGGCCTTCGCAGTCCGTGCAGTAGAAGAGGTTGCCCTTGCCGGCGTAGGCGAAGCAGGGGGTGAAGTCGCCGTCCACCGTGGGATGGTAGCGCGCCACCCCGGTCGCGAGCAGCAGGGTGCGGCCCCGCCACTGCTCCCCCTGGCCGCCGGTCAGCAGGAAGCCTCCCTCGGTGGCCTCCGCCTTCACCACGTTGCCCCGCTGCAACTCGGCCCCCATCTCCACGGCCTGGGCCTTCAACCGCTTCTGGATCTCGGCGCCGGTCGCGCCGGGCTGGCCGGGGACGTTCCACAGCTTCTCCAGGGTGAAGAACAGGGGGCCGGTGACGCGGTCGATCACCAGCACCTTCCGCTTCTGCCAGCCGAGGTGGAGGGCCGCGGTCAGGCCGGAGGGGCCTCCGCCCACGATGAGGGTGTCGTACGGGGTCATGAATCGGTCTCCGCGAGGAAGTCTATCAGCCTGCCGGCGTCGTACAGGATTGACGCCGCGGAACCTCCCTCATACAGTAGGGCCTCGATTTGACCGCCAACGGACCAAGAAGCGCCTTGCGAGGCGCGCAAGGGAGGCCCGATGTCCTACGTGATCACCGAGATCTGTTTGGGAGAGCGTTACGCAACCTGTGTTGCCGTCTGCCCGGTGGACTGCATCAAGCCCGGCGACTACCTGGACGAGGAGTTCATGATCATCGACCCGGACGCGTGCATCGACTGCGGGCTCTGCCTGCCGGAGTGCCCGATCGGCGCGATCGTGGCCTCGGAGGACGAATCGCCCGAGTGGGCCGTGATCAACGCCGAGCTGGCGCCCTCGTTCAACGAGAATCCGCCGGTCGCGGAGCGCCCGCGCAACGATCCGCCCCGCAAGCCTGGGCACACGATCGTCAACCCCTGAGGCCGGCTCGACCCGCCCGCGGTCGCGATCCTGTCCATGGGTTGGTGCCCTCGCCCTTGACTGGCGCTCCTCCCGGAGGAGATGCTGTCAGGTGAGGGCACGCAGTCTCAAGCCCGATCCGAGGACGCCATGACCGAGATCACGCCGGCCGCACCTCCGCCGCGCCGCCGCCGAGGCAAGCTCCTCGCCGGCGGCCTCCTGCTTCTGCTCGTGCCCCTCATCCTCTTCGCGCTCTATGTGTGGTTCGCGCTGAGCTGGAGCTACTCGGAAGGCGAGCGCGCGGGCTACGTGCAGAAGTTCTCCCGCAAGGGCTGGGTCTGCAAGACCTGGGAGGGCGAGCTCGCGATGGTGAACCTCCCCGGGGCCCTGCCCGAGATCTTCCGCTTCACGGTGCGCGACGACGCGGTCGCCGCCCGCATCAACGAAGGCATGGGCCGGCGCGTGACCCTGCACTACGAGGAGCACCGCGGCATCCCCACCACCTGCTTCGGAGAGACCGGCTACTTCGTTGACGACGTGCGAAGCGTCGGCCCCTGACGTCGAAACACCGGCTCGCTCCGGTACGTAGTATCAGGTGGAACCGAAGGAGGGTTCGAAAATGGTGACCTTTCTCGCCTGGCTCGTCCTGTTCGTCGTCTGCTGGCCCGTGGCCCTGCTGGCGCTGCTCGTCTACCCGCTGGTCTGGTTGATCCTGCTGCCCTTCCGGCTGCTGGGGATCGCAGTCGACTCCGTCTTCTCGTTCCTGCGGGCGATGCTGTTCCTGCCGGCCCGGGTATTGGGCGGGCCCCGGAGGGCGTAGCGGGCGCGCCTGAGCCCGGAGCCGCTCTCCGCCTCGCGACCGCTGCTTTCACGGGAGGGACCGAAGGCCGCACCTTCCTCTGAGGGGTGTTTCGCCCCGGGTCCGCGGCCGTCCGCCTCACGAGGCGAGTGACCCCGGAAGTGAGGCGGATCCCCTGTTGAGCGAGGCGGGCCGTCTGGCTACGCCCAGCGGCCGTCCACCCTCTCCCTGGCCGCTTCCTGGCGGTCAAGGGGCGACTCGCCTCGCGAGGCGGGACGCCGCGGACCCGAGGCGGAAGGCTCCGGCAGGTCCGGGGGAGGCTTCTGAGGTGGGGGGAGCCTCTCGCCTCGCCAGGCGAACGCCTCGGAGGGTAGGTAGGCACCCCTCTTGCCGAGGCGAGAGGCCCCGCCCGGGAGGCGGACGGCTCCCCTCACTTGCGGGATGCCTCGCCTCACTCCCGAGAGCTCTCGCCCCGCTAGGCGAACGGGCGTTTTTTCCGCAGGTTTTACACCCGCCGGCCGGGCTTGAGCTTCTCCGCCAGGGCTCACCCCGGCCATTATACCAAGCCCGTTCACCGGCCCAAACCCGGAATCTCCTCCAAGTGGGGGAGCGGGGAGTCGAGCACGTCCGAGAAGAGGGTGAGGACACGGAAGGTGATCCCCCAGATGGAGCTTCCCCGGAAGCTGATGGCGGGATAGAGGAGGCGGGTGCCGCTCCTCTCCCAGGCCAGGTGGCTGGCGTTCTGGGGATCCCAGAGGTGGGTGAGCGGAATCCAGAACGCCTCGGCCACTTCGTAGTTCGGGATGAAGGCAGGGAGGTCTTCTCCGAGGAAATAGACGAAGGGCGACAGCACCATCGTACGCCCGCTGCCGCCGAGCCTCACTGGCATCTCCGAAAGCCCGCCGATCCAGTGCTCCTCGCCGAGGGCGAGCCCGACTTCCTCCAGCGTCTCCCGCTCGGCGGCCGCCCGCAGGCTCGCGTCCTCCGCCGAGTTGCGCCCGCCCGGCAGCGCCATGTGGCCCGACCACGGGTCTTCCGGGTGCTCGGCACGCCGGATCGCGCAGATCGAGAGATCGCTGCCGGCGCCGGCCAACACCAGAGCCACCGCCGCTTCGGACTGCGTGGGCTCGCGCTCGAGCAGATGAGGCCGGTGGCGGGCGAGAGCCCGGCGGATCTGGTCGATGGTGAAGGGCATGGGCTTCTCTTTTAGAGGCCCTAGTTATACCAGAGCGGGCTAGCGCAGAAGGTCGTCGACCGGCAGCGACCACCCCGGCAGGGCCGGCTCCGCGTGAGCACGCTCTCCACGACGGAAGATCTCCGGGACGTCGGGGCGGTCGGCCCGATAGGAGCGGATCTCCAGGTTCCTCAGGACATCGACGTCCCAGACCACCAGGGTGCCTGCAGCGAAGTAGTCCGCGCGCTTCTTCGCCAGCTCCAACTCCGCCGCAAATCCATAATCGTTCTCGCTCCGGACCTCCAAGGCGAACCTGGGGGCGCCGGCGAGGAATTGTCCGCCGGCCGGGAGCTCTCCCACCCAGAACGCCGCATCAGGGCTGAAGGAGCGCCGGTGGGGGAGGTCGACGAGGAAGCCCACGTTGTCCGGAAAGGCATAGCCACCCCCCACCTCTTGCTCATGGTCGTCCAGGCTGCGGTAGATCCGCCCTGCCGCGCGCCCGGGTACACCCCCGGTGGGTGACATCAGGACGATCTCCCCGTTGACCAACTCCGCCTTCCCGTTGTCTGGAACAAGGTACAGATCCGCGACCGTGGCGCCGGCTCGAGCCGCCATGGGATCTGTCCTTGCAGGCTTCCGATTGCGGCTTAGCATAACCGAGTTCCGTCCGTGAGTGTCCTCATCTCCATCCGATTATACCGCCAACCCTTCCAGGGTGTCCCCTTCGCCGTGACTCGGGTGAAACCGGCGTAGAATTGTTCCTGCCATCCTGTACAGCCCGTCACCTTTAGGGGAGCAGCTCTTGAAGGGAGGAACGATGTCGATCCAGAAGATTTCTCGTCGCACGGCCGCGGCCGTGCTCCTGTTCGCGGCCCTGGTCCGCCCCGCCTTCGCCCAGGCCTCCGTCGTGCCGCTAACCGGCCGCCAACTGGTCGCAGGCTCACCCCACGTGGTGGTGGCGGTGGTAGAGGAGGCACGGACCCGTTGGAACCGCCAGCGGACCCTCCTCTTCACGGATTACACCCTGCTGGTCGAGGAGCGTCTGCGCGGTGAGGCTCCCGAGCGGGTGACGATCAGCGTTCCGGGCGGCTCGCTCGATGGCGAGACGCATTCGACCAGCCTCTCGACACCGCTCGAGACCGGCGCGCGCTACCTCCTGTTCCTGGAAGACTTCGACCACCCCACGCTCCTGCCCATCACCGGCGGCTGGCAGGGGGTGATCCCCGCGGACGTCGACCTTCCCGATCTCGCCGCGAAGGTCCGCGGGCTGGTCGATCTCGTAGAGACGAGCCCGGAGCCGGCAGACATCGCCTGGCTCGCCCGCGGCGAGGATCCCGGACTTCCCGCGAAAGCCTGGGAGCCCACCGTTCGGGGTGGGGAGAAATTCATCGTCCGCGATCCCGCTGTCGCCCCCATCCTTTTCAACCCGCTGGCTCGGGACAACCGTTTCTCGCCGCACGACCAGAAGCAGATGGCCTACTGGAACCTCTACGCGAGGGACCTCTTCCGCGTGCTTCCCAACCCATCGCCCAACTGGGCCTTTGGCAACGACATCTCGGACATCGCAGGTTTTCCCACCAGCGCCCAACTGCAGCAACAATTCGATAGACCATGGCCCAACGGCGGCTTCAGCTTCACCGCGACACGCATGCGAGAAGGGCACATCGTGGAGTGCGACATCGCCTTGAACCCCGCCTTCCAGTGGACTCTGGACGACGCGGCCTCCACCGTGCCGCAAGGCCCCCTCTCCTTTCGAAACACGATTCTTTCGAACTTGGGGCGTGCCTGGGGATATCGAGGGCAATTCGATCTCTTGGGGGGCATCAGTCTCAGCCCGGTGACGCGGGACTCGGTCATGAACGTCAAGGAGCCGGCCCACTCTCTGGCCACCCTCCTGGCCGAGGACACGCGGGCGGTCCGTTCCATCCATCCCGGCACTTCGATCCGCGACGGAGTGATCAGCGCCTACAGCACCGAGCCCTTTCCGTTCACTCCGGTCTACGTGCCCATCCGCACCTCGGCCTCCTCGGTCCGCGCCGGCGGCACCTTCGCGCTGCTCAATCCCGTGAAGATCGAGAACACCGGCACGGAAGACCTCGCGAACCCGACGGTCGAGGTCTACCTGGTGCCCAATCGGTTCAGCCTCAACCGCTCCATCCTGGTGAAGAAGGTCAATCTCCAGGCCCTCCTCCACTCGGGAGACGCGCAGACCTTCAGCCTCGGAGTCGTCACCCTTCCCCGCAACACGCGCCCCGGCACCTACTTCTTCGCCTTCGTCTTGCGAGATGCGAAGGACGGCTATCAGGCCAACAACACCGCTTGGAGCCAGTTCGACGTGAAGATCCGTGTGAAGGCGAGGTGAAACAGAATAGCCCGAAACGCGATTCGTGAGGTCCTGAAGGTATCAGGGATCTTCGTGAAAGGTCTTCCAGTCGAAGATCTCGGCTATGTTTCGGAAATGCTTGTCGTTGGTGGTGACGATGTGTCCACCAACCTGCCTGGCCTGGGCGGCGAGGATCACGTCGACGTCGAGGTTCTCCTCCGGGCTCCTGGATTGTCCCTGGGCTCGCGTGTGGGCCCAGATGCTCGCCGCCAGCCTCATCGTGTCTGTCGTGAGGGGCACGTAGCCGACCGAAGCAAGACGATCCAGGACATGTAGGGCCTCGTGGGCCCACTTTCTCGCCTGGTGTGGACGTTGAGTCAGGTGCAGGAGCTTCCGGCGATGCTCGTAATCGACAATCTCGGGGACACAGACTTCGAACCGAATGTCTTCCAAGAGCCGTTGGATGGACACGACGATGGGTCTGTGCTCTTCCAGAGCCGGGCGCATGATCTTCGAAAGAATGTTGCTGTCCAAGAGAAGAGGAAGGGGCATCAGCGGAACGTCAGGCGCTCCTTGTCGAGCTCAGCATCGAACTCGCGCCAAAAGTCCCTCTCGGCTTCGGTAACGGGTCGGTCCATCACCGTGCCGAGAAGCGAAGCGAGTTGCCTGCGTCGCTCCATCTCCTTGGAAGAGGCTGGTTGCTTCATCTTCAACTCGGTATCCTCTAGACGGGCAGTCGCATGTTTGGGCATCGCGCGTTCCTCGCAACCGCATCACATCGCCCCCAAAGAATACCACGCCGCCAGAAGAGGGAGAAGCGGTTCGACCGAGTTCAGGAACAATCGACACCGTTCATTTCCGAACACCCCCGTCCACACCCGCACGCACTTCCACCCGTCCCAATCCCCACAAAGTTAGGTATTTCAAGCATTTAGCCTCTGGCACAAGCCTTGCCCCTACCGCTCCTCGACGAAGGGAGCTAGCACCATGGATCGTGAGCTGGATGCGAGTTATCGGAATCGACGGATCGGGCGGCGGCTGGCGATCGCTTTGCCGATCCTTGGGCTTTGTGTGGCCGTGCTGGTCCTCCTTCCCGGGTGGCTGCGGCCCTCCTTGGATCGGGAGCGGATCCGGACGGGGGTGGTGGACCGGGGGCCGATCGAGGGGATCGTCGAAGCTTCAGGGTCGGTGATCCCGGCGTTCGAGGGGGTGCTTTCGAGCCCCGTCGAGGCGCGGGTGCAGAAGGTTCTCAAACGGCCGGGCGAGGTGGTCCGGGCCGGCGAGGAGATCCTGCGGCTGGACACCTCGGCGTCGCGGCTCGACCTCGAACGACTGGAGGATCAGCTCGCCAAAAAGGCCAACGAGCAGGAGCAGGCGCGGATCAACCTGGAGACCCGGCTGGCCGAGTTGCGTGGACAGATCGAGAGCCGGAAGCTGGATGCCGAAGCGCTGCGCTACCGGGCGGAGCAGAACCGCACGCTGCGCGCCGATGGCCTGGTTTCGGAGGCGGTGGCGAACGCTTCGGACGTCGAGGCGCGCAAGGCGCAGATCGAGCTGGCGCAGCTTCAGGAGAAAGCGGGCAACGAGCGCCGCTCGACGGACGCCCAGCTCCGCGGCCTGGAGCTCGATCTCGCCACCCTGCGCAAGGAGCGCGACGAGGCCGGCCGCCAGTTGGAGCTCGCTACCACCCGCTCGGACCGCGCCGGCGTGCTCACCTGGGTCGTCCCCCAGGAGGGCGCCACGGTGCAGCGCGGCGAGGTGATCGCGAGGATCGCCGACCTCGACTCGTTCCGCGTCGAGGCGACCGTCTCGGACGTCCACTCCTCCCGTCTCCACGCCGGGCAGACGGTGCGCGTGATGCTCGACGGGGAGCGGCTCACCGGGCGCCTCTCGACGATCGATCCCACGATCGAAAACGGCGCCGTGAAGTTCAAGGTGGATCTCGACGACGCGAGGAACCCCAAGCTGCGCAACAACCTGCGCGTCGACGTGCTGGTCGTCACCGACTCGCGTGCCGACGCCCTTCGCGTGCCCAAGGGGCCGTTCGCCCAGGGCGAAGGGACGGACGAGGTGTTCGTCGTGGCGGGCGACCGCGCTCTGCGCCGGCCGGTGCGCTTCGGCCTCGTGGGCTACGACGTGCTGGAGGTGGTCGACGGACTCGCCGTGGGCGACGAGGTGATCGTCTCCGACATGAAGGACTATTCCCATCTCGATCAGATCAAATTGAAATAACGAGGAGAGATCCATGATCCGCATGCAGCAGGTCAGCAAGATGTACCGCACGGACCGCATCGAGACGACGGCGCTCGACAACATCAACCTGGAGATCGAGAAGGGCGAGTTCATTTCGATCATGGGCCCGTCCGGATGCGGCAAGAGCACGCTGCTCCACCTGATGGGGTTGCTCGACGAGCCCTCGAACGGCACGGTGACGCTGGACGGCAAGGCGATCGACCGCTACGGCGACCGCGCCCTGGCGCAGGTGAGGAACGAACGCCTGGGCTTCATCTTCCAGCAGTTCCACCTGGTTTCAGACCTGTCGGTCGCGGACAACGTGGAGATTCCTCTCCTCTATCGCAAGATGTCCAACAAGGAGCGCC
>Ga0190265_10000598_pt1 | contig 25039 bp, 18 predicted proteins | sample Popmic124T_FD_133135 | JGI IMG/M metagenome (GOLD analysis project Ga0190265, IMG submission 133135) | Populus adjacent soil microbial communities from riparian zone of Indian Creek, Utah, USA - 124 T | ecosystem: Environmental > Terrestrial > Soil > Riparian zone | place: USA: Utah | collected...
CTGCGTCCCGCTCGCTATCCGCGATCGCCTGGCCGGGGCGATCTACGTCGACCACCGCCAGTCCCGCCACCTGTTCGGGCCGAGCGACCTGGAGTTCCTGGTTGCCTTCGCGGATCAGGCGGCGATCGCCATCGAGAACGCCCGCCTCTACGGCGAATTGGACGCCGCGCGGCAGCACCTCAAGGAGGAGAACGAGTCGCTGCGGCGCGAGATCGTGTCCAGCCACGGACTTAGCTCGCTGATCGGGCGGAGCCGGGCAATCGAAGACTTGAAGCGAACGCTCGAGAAAGTCGGTCAGAGCTCCTCGACGACAGTCCTGATCCGCGGCGAGAGCGGCACGGGCAAGGGGCTCGTGGCGCGCATCGTCCACGCCATCTCGGCCCGCCGGCAGGCGCCGTTCATCCACTTCAACTGCGCCGCTTTACCGGAGACCCTGGTCGAGAGCGAGCTGTTCGGTCACGAGAAGGGTGCCTTCACCGGGGCTGCGGCGCAGAAGCCGGGCCGCTTCGAGTTGGCCAACAACGGCACGATCTTTCTCGACGAGATCGGCAAGGTCTCGCGTGTCGTCCAGGCCAAGCTCCTGCGCGTCGTCGAGGAAAAGGAGTTCGAGCGCGTGGGAGGGACCCGTACCCTGCGCTCGGACGTGCGGATCCTCGCCGCCACCAACCTGGACCTCGAGCAGGCGATCCTCGACAACGAGTTCCGTGAGGACCTCTTCTACCGGCTGAACATCATTCCGGTCGTCCTGCCGCCGCTGCGCAGCCGCAAGGAGGACATCCCCTACCTCGTGGAGCATTTCCTCGCCGCGATCAGCCGCGACCTGGGCCGTCCCCCCAAAGAGCTGGATCGGGCGGTGCTCGACCTCTTCGACAGCCACGCCTGGCCAGGCAACGTCCGCGAGCTCCAGGCGGCGATCCATCGAGCGTTCGTGCTTTCGAGCGATGACACCCTGACGGTCGCCGACTTCGCCTGGATCGCCGAAGGCCGGGACGCCGGCTCCCGGCCCGCCGCGTTCGCCAGCACCGGCACTGGCACCGCGGTCAGCTTCGCCGATGGCGGCTACGAGGCTGCCCTCGACCGCTACGACCGTCAGCTCGTCTCCATTGCTCTAGTCCAGAGCAAAGGCAAGATCCGCGAGACCGCGCGCGTGCTGGGGATCGCCCGCAATACGTTGCGGGCCAAGATGAAGAAGTACGGGCTGCAGGCGGCGGGAGAGTGACGCCGTCACCCCCTGTTTGACACCCCCGCCCTCTCCGGCTACAATTCGCGTCCCTGTGGGGCCGTAGCTCAGTTGGGAGAGCGCTTGAATGGCATTCAAGAGGTCGTCGGTTCGATCCCGATCGGCTCCACCAGATCCCTTCCTCCAGTTCCCTCGACCGGTTGAGTGGGGTCCCCGCTCGCTGGGAGTGCGCTAGAATACGAGTTTCTTCCTCGTGACCTCCGGGAGACTGCCGTGCAGCCAAGGAAAGTGCTCGTCGTTGACGACTCGAAGCTGATGCACAAGATGTACGAAGTGATGCTTCGGCAATACCCGCTGGTCTACGCCCTAGACGGGCGCGAGGCCCTGCAGCGTATCCAGGACCATGAGGACATCGACCTCGTGCTCCTCGACATCAACATGCCCAAGATGAACGGGCTGGAATTCCTCGCCGAGCTGCGGGTGGATGGCTCCCGAGACGGTGTTTCTGTCATCATCATCAGCACGGAGGGGCGCGAGGAGGATACGGCCCGCGGTCTGGAGGCCGGAGCTACCGCATACATCAAGAAGCCGTTCCACAGCGAGGAGATCCTCGACGTGATCGCGCGCCTGGAGAAGAAGGGTTCCGCCGCTTGAGCGAGAGAAGCGCCACCGAGACGCCGAAGACGCGGCTGGACTCGCCCGATATGCCCGGGCTCGAGCTGGTCTCCGAGTTGCGTCAAGCCCTGGAGCGCGCCGGCGAGCTGGCGCGAGTCGTCGAGGTCAACCTGCGCGAGGCCACTGCGGGAGGAGGCGACACCTCTTCATCCGACGAGCGGGTGGCCGAGCTCGAGGGGCGGCTCTCGACGGCGGAGTCGGACGTCAAGGAATTGGCTTCGCGCCTGGTCGACTCGGAGCACCAGGGCGGACGGCTGATGAACCTGTATGTCGCGACCTACCAGCTCCATGCCACCCTGGACCCGGCAGAAGTGCAGGCGACGATCGCCGAGATCGCCATCAACCTGCTCGGCGCCCAGCAGTTCGTGCTGGTGCTGCGCCGCGAGGACGTCGAGGGCGGCGGCTACGAAATCGCCCTGATCGAGGGCATGTACGGCGAGGCGGCCGCGCTCTATGCGAGCGAGAGCTACGCCGGGGGCGACCCGATGGTCGACGCGACGCTCCGCGACGGGGTGCTCCGGCTGGGCCCGACCGCCGAGTCGCAGGCCTTGGCGGCGGTGCCGCTCCGGGTTCAGAACGACATCGTGGGCGCGCTGGTGCTGCTCAAGCTGCTAGACCACAAGCCGATCCTCCGTGCCGAGGACCGCGATCTGCTCGACCTGCTGTCGGCCCACGCGGCCTCGGCGATGTTCGCGGCGCGGCTCTTCGCCACCAAGGATCGCAAGCTCCGCACCCTGGAGAGCCTGGTCAAGCTGGCTCGAGGGGAGTAGGTCCAGGCCGGCTCCCGGCGGGGCATGACGTAAACTCACCCGAAACAGAGAATTATGGCGATCTCCGGCAGTCTCAAAGACGTTTCCGTCGCCGACGTGATGCAGTTCATCCACCTCGGACGGCGGACGGGCACGCTGTTGCTCCACCGCGGCGCCGAGCGGGCGATGATCGGCTTTCACGGCGGCCGGCTGGTCTCTGCGCAGGCACCGCGCACCCCGAAGCTGGGCAACCTGCTGATCTCCTCCGGGATGATCGATCGCGGCATCCTCGACGCGGCGATCCGCTCCCAGAGCGACGAGCCGGAACGGCGCTCGCTCGGGCAGATCCTGATGAGCTCCGGCTCGATCGACGCCGAGGGGCTGCGCCAAGTCATCGCCACGCAGATTGAGCAGGCGGTCTCCGAGGTCATGGTGTGGGACACCGGCAACTTCGAGTTCGCCATCGACGACCTGCGGCCGATCGACGACATCGCGCTCTACCCGAGCGACGTGCTGCCGGACGCCGACATCAACACCCAGATGGTGCTGCTCGAGGCGGCGCGGATCTTCGACGAGCGCAACCGCGACCAGGCCGAGGCCGGCGCCGACACCAACCCGGACATCCGCCGCCCGTCCGAGTCTTCCGGCGGGTTCGACGGCGACTCGACCCACCCGGCCATGCTGGACTCGACGCACGCCTATCCCGTGCGCGGCGGCGCCCTCGCGATGGCCGACCCGCTCGAGGCCGAGACTCCCAAGCCCGCCGCCGAGCTGCTGCGGCTGCAGATCGTCTCCTCCGACGTGCCCTTCGCCGAGGGACTCGCCGAGGCGTTGCTGCAGGAGGTGGCGGGGGTCGAGCTGACCGGCCTCCACCAGGCCGGGGTGGTGGAGCGGGGCGAGCCGCACCCGATCGTCCTCATCGACCTGCGGCGGGGCGGTGCCTCTCTGGAGCAGGCCTCCACGCTGCGGCGGGCTCGCCCGCGGGCGTCGATCATCGCGCTGGTGGACCCCGGCACCTCGTTCGCCCGCGTCTACGAGACCGGCGTACTGGCGGCGCTGCCGGCGGAGGTCGAGGCAGTGGTCGCCTGCGTCGAGAACATCATCGAGAGCCGGCGTGACCTGGTGCGCGGAGGCGCCCCGGCGGTAGAGGGAAAGTCGGGCGTGGCTCGGCTGCGCCGCGTCTTCGGCGATCTGCGCTCCGGGCTCATCTCGGCGACCGTAGCGCTCAACCTCATGCACATCATCTCCGAGTCGGTCGAGCGCGCTGTCCTCTTTCTGGTCAAGCGCGACCACCTGGTGGCCTTGGGAGCCTTCGGCGCCGACTCTTCGGGCCGCCCGCTCGCCGAGGTGACCCGCGGCCTCAAGGTGGAGCTGGACGTCGAGAGCGGCCTCGCCCGCAGCCTGGACACCAGCGAGGTGCAGAGCATCTCTTTCGAGGAGGCCTACCTGCCCGAGCCCTTCCGCTCGATGGTCGGCCCGCCGAAGAACGGCCAAGTGGTGATCTTCCCGGTGCTCGGCTCACAGCGGGTGATCTCCGTCATCTATACCGACAACGGCGACAACGAAAAGCAGATCGAGGACATCGACATCCTGGAACTCGCCACCGCCCAGGTCGGAATGGCCTTCGAGAACGAGCTCCTGCGCCGGCAGATCAGCCAGCACAAGGACTAACGGGCCGTATATCCGGCCGGCGGGTCGTACTGACCGGCGGGCGCTTCTTTCTCGGCGACGGCGACGAGTTCCTCGCGCGTAGTGAACCGGCTGCCGCTCATGGTAACGCTGGACTCGTTGAGCACGGGGAAACCCTCGATCTTCGCGAGCTCCCGGCCCCAGACCGCGCCGCCCGGCTGGAGGGCGGACAGGCTCACGGCCAACCGGGTGAGAGCACCGTGGGACTCGACGTCCGTGCTCGCCCAGGTCGTGGTCTCCAGGTCGAGGCCCGTGACATTTGAGATTCGAACCTTGTATTTGCGGGCGTTCCAACCCTTGATCTTGCGGGTCTCGCCTGTGGGGGTGACCTGGATCGAGGTCTTGAGCGGGTCCCCTTGGCTCTTCTCGAGGTCGGCCAGGGTCAGCGCGGTGTAGGTCTTGTCCCCGTGGTTCAGGATGTAGAGTTTACCTTGATCCAAGCGGAGCAGGTAGGAGATCTCGCCATCGTCGCGTCGTAGCCGGTCGCCGGCCACCCAGATCCGCACCTCGCCCTCCGGCGACTGGCCCGGCATGTTGAGCCCTTCGACGCGGGTCTTCACGGTGAGCAATGTGTCGGCCCCAGCCGGGGCCGTTGCGGCGAGGAGCAGTAGGAGCGGGAGGATCGAGCAGCGGGTCAACATAGACGCCGAGCTTACCTCACCCCTCCTTGCGGCGCACGTAAAGGAGCTTCTCGACCTCGGCGACGACCTCGCCTGCCTCGTCGAGCACGTCCACTCGGAAGGTCGGCTCCACCTTGCCCCCCGAGTCGGCTGCGGAGCGGATCTCGTCGATACGCTCCTGGGGGATGTGAAAGGTGGCGCTCACCTTCCCCCGCCCCGGCCGGCGGAAGCGGATGGTAGCCTCCTTGTCCCATACCACGTAGCCCCGCCCCAGGGCCGCCATCAGGATCAGCATGAAGAAGGGATCGCACATCGTGTAGAGCGACCCGCCGAAGTGGGTGCCCACGTAGTTGCGGTTCCAGCGGTGGAGGCCCATCCGCACTGTGAAAGTGCGAAGGTCCTGGGAGGCCCGTACCCGCACGCCGGCGCCCAGGTAGGGTGGATAGAAGCTCAGCATCCGGAGCAGCCAGGATCGCGAGGCCATGGGTTGAGATTATCCGACTTCCTCGCGGTCGATCTCCGCGAGATACGCCTCTTCGAGGTTGGGCTCGACCGGTTCGCCGGCGAGCGGCTCGCCCGGCCGAGCTACGGCTCGTGCTTCGATGCCTTCGAGGACGCGCACCCGCGAGGTGACGCGGTAGCGCTGGCCAAAGGCGGCGAGATCGGTGTCGTCGACCAGGGCACGGAAGACGCGGCCGCGGGCGCGGTCCACCAGGATTTCCGGAGCGCCGTCGAAGCGCAGTCGCCCGCGGTGGAGAAGGAGGATGCGCGAGGCGGCGGCCTCGATGTCGCTCGCGATGTGGGTGGAGAAGAGGACGATGCGGTCGGCGGCCTGCTCCAGGAGGATCTGGCGGAAGCGGCCGCGGGCCTCGACGTCCAGGCCCGTCGTGGGCTCGTCGACGATCAGGATGGGCGGCGCACCGAGGAGGGCGCGGGCGATGCCCACCCTCTGGCGCATGCCGCCCGAAAAGTCGCGCACCTTGCGCTTGGCGTGCTCGGCAAGGCCTACCTCGGCGAGGAGCCTCTCGATCTCCCGCCGGCGCTCCTTGGGATCGGAGAGGCCGCGCTCGACCGCCCAGTGGTCGAGGAACTCCTCGGCGGTGAAATCGGGGTAGGCGTTGAATTCCTGGGGCAAGAAGCCGATCCGCCGCCGGTACTCCGCCAGGTTCTCCGCGGAGATCGGAACCCCGCGATAGAGGACGGCCCCGCGGCTGGGCTCGAGCAGGCCGGTCAGCGTGCGCAACAGGGTGGTCTTCCCGGCGCCGTTCGGCCCCAGGAGACCGACGATGCCCGGGGTGAGGGTGAAGCCGACCCGGTTCAAGGCGGGCACGCCACCACCGTAGATCTTGGTCAAGCTGCGCACTTCGAGTATCGGCTCTCCCGCCGCCTCCCAGATCGGGGGGTGGCGGCGCCGGCGGATCTCTTCGGGATCACGCTCCTTGAGCCGGGTCCCGGCCAGGAGCAGCGCGGGCACCAGCACCGCCGAGAGGGCCAGGGAGACGCCGCCCGAGAGCGCCGCGGCGCGCAGTGGAGTCACCCAACGCATCTCGTGGAGGTCCGCTCCCAGAGTGGGAAGGGTGAGGGCGAGCGCCAGCCCGGGGATGGCGCCCAGGATCCACGGCACCTGCCGGCGGACGGAGCGGTAGAGCTTGGCTCCGGTCACCGGTCCGGCCGCGAGGGGCGCTCCGGCGACCTCTGCGAGGGTGGGGAGGGCGAGGGCGAGGCTCGCCGCCAGGGCGAGCACGGTCAGCTCGTCCACCTGCCCGAGGCTGGCGGCAACGAGGGGCGCCGCCGCCAGCAGGCCCAGTCCCAGGGGGATGAGGACGACCAGGGCTCGCAGGGGTGAATCGAGCCGGCAGGCGGCCACCGCGAAGAGCAGCAGGGGGACGGCAAGGGCGAGCAGCAGGACGCGCAGGCGCTCGCGCTCCCAGACGCTGGGGGCGAGGCGGGGGCGCTCCAGGTCGCAGCCCGGCGGGAGCGGCAGCCGGCCGAGGCTGGCGTCGATTTCACCGCGCTTCTTTTCCCGCATCTCTTTCGAGCTGTAGGGAAGCCGCACGTCGACGGGGAGCACGAAGCGGCCGGCCTGCCGGGCCACGCGGTCGTAGGTCACCTCCTCGCGGACAGCCAGGGCGGCGGTGGGGACGACTACGCGGTTGTCGAGCCGGAGGGGCCTGCCCAGGAGATCGGCCGCCTGGGGGATGGCACGGTCCGGCTCCTCCGGAGTGCCGGCGGGGACGACGCTCAGGGAACGCTCCTCTTCCCCGGGCAGCGGCAGGGACGGCGGCGCGGTGCTCGCGCGGGTGAGGCGGGCCGCCAGATTCTGGGCGTCGCGCGGGCTGGTCCCCGGCCAGGGATGAAGGACCAGGTGGATCGCCGGGGTTCCCCATCCCGAAATGAAGGAGCGCTTGATCTTCAGGGTCTCCAGGCGCTGTAGGAGACGGTCGTAGCCCACCCGCAACGTTGCCAGGTCGGCACTGCGCAGCACGACGCGGTAGGCCGCTGCCTCCTCGTCCGTCTCCGCGCGGTCCACCAGATCCGCCAGGAAAGCCCTCCGCCCGGCCTGGGTGCCGGTGGCGATCTCGACCGAGGCCAGGGCTGAGAGCTCGTAGCGCAGGCGGGTGGCGAGGCGGGTCATGCGGTCCGGGCGGCGGTCCCGCGGCCTGATCTCGGCCACCACCCGTGCCGCTCCGGGTACGCTGTAGCTCCAAGTGCGCTCGGCCTCTTCGGCCTTCCCGAGCTTCGACTCGGCCTGGGCGGTCCTCGCCACGGTTTCCGCGAGCGTGGCTCCCCCGGGCAGGCGGAGGACGAGGGTCAGATTCCCGCGGTCGGGCCGCAGGTCGCCCGGGGCGGGGATCAGGGCGCCGCCGAAGGCGGTAATCGCGACGTAGCCGGCGGTGAGGGCGACAAGGACGGCGGTGCCGGGATCGCGCAGCGCTAGTCCGGCACCGATGCCCGCAGTACGGGCCGCTCTCCCGAGTCGTCCCTCGCGGAGCCGAGGGCGGGGCAGGAGGAAGGTCGCGGCGACTCCTGCCGCGACCGTGAGGAGCAGGGCGCGGGCCGGCTCGGCGAGCAGGGGACCGAGCTCGGCGCTGACCAACGCCACGACCGCCGGAACCACCGCGGCGGCGGCAACTGCCGTCAGGGCCCAGGGCCGGGAGCAGCCCCGGCGGGTGAGCCGCATCGCCGCGAGCGGAACGATCCCCAGGACTCCCAGCGCCAGGGCCACCAGCGTGGTGACGTCGAGCGGCACCCCGGCGAGTTGGAAGGCGTTGGCCGCCGCCGCGAGAGCCGCCGGCACGGCAAGCCCCAGGGCGAGCGCGCCGCCGCGGCCGGCGAGCACGGCGCCGAGGATCGCCGAGAGTGCCGTAGCGAGCACGCCGGCGAGGGCCAAGCGGTTGACGAGGGCGCGGAGAGGAGTGGCCTCGCTCAAGTGGATCGTCCCCCGAACGCCGCGGGGGAGGCCGGCGAGGCCGCGACGCAGTGCGCGGTCGACCGTGAGGAGGGGCACGCCGTGCGCACGCCGCACGAAGAGGGCGCGGGCGGGTTGGCCTTGAAAGCGGATCTGGGCCTGCGGCGGTTTGCGGCGAGCCGCGATCGTCGCCAGCGTGCCCAGGGGGAGGGCGCCGCCCGCGGAGGGGATGGGCAGGGCCGCCAGCGACCCTGCCCGGCTCCGCACCAGGACCTGCCAGCGCCGTCCGCCCTGGTCTGCCGTGCCCAGCGACGGCGCCCGCAGCGACCGTGCGACCTCGGCCGTCACCGTCTCTGCGAGGCCCCAGGGATCGGCCTCCCCGGCGGGTAGCAGAATCCGCGTCTCCTCACTCGAGATGCCGAGAGGCTCGACCTCGCGCACGCCCGGCACACCGCGCACCTCCTCGGCCGCGGCGCGGGCGGCCGCATCGTCCCGCGCGCCCGAGAGCCAGACGATCGCGAGGAGGGCCCCGTCCCGCTCCGTAGCCGGCTCCACCCAGAGCACCGCGCCAGCGGGCAGGAGCCGGCGTAGGCGGGTTAGCTCGGCCTCCAGCCGGGCCGCTTTTCGCTCCGGGTCGGTACCCGGGGCGAAGCGTACGGTCAGCTCGGCGCCATCCGCCCGCACCTCGCCTCCCATCGCCCGCACCTGCCCCAACGAGCGAACGGCGCTCTCGATCGGTTCCATCCAGGCACGCGCTACCTCCTCGGGATCGCGCGGCTCGGCAAGCGCGACACCCACCGTCAGCTCCGGGAAGCTCCGGAGGGGCAGATAGTCGAGAGGAAGGCGGGCCAGCGCCACCGCGCCGAGGACCAGGAGGCCCAGGACGGCCACCAGCCGGGCGATCATGCGCGTACCCTTCTTTGCGCCGCCCGGTAGAGCACGGGGACCAGCAGCAGGGAGGCGAAGGCCGAGGTCGCCGTCCCGCCGAGGACCGCGAGGGCCAGGGCCCGGCGCAGCTCCACCCCCTCGCCGCCGAGCACGGCCAGAGGGAGCATGCCGGCCAGGGTGACGAGCGTCGTCATCAGGATTGGGCGGTAGCGCTCGAGCCCGGCAAGCCGGATGGCCACGTCCAGTTCCTTCCCGGACGAGCGGTGGTCCTCGATCCGGTGGACCAGGATGATGGCGTTGTTGACCACGACGCCCGCGAGCAGGATCAAGCCCAGGAAGGACATGATGTTGAGCGTCTGCCCGGCCGCTGCGAGCAGCCCGAGGGCGCCTCCCAGGGCCACGGGCACGGTGGTCATGACGACGAGCGGCGTGACGAGCGATTCGTAGAGCGCCGCCACCGTCAGGAAGACGAGGAGCAGCGAGAGCGCCAGCGCCAGGCGGAGCTGCGAGAAGGCGCGGCGCAACGCCAGGGCCTGGCCGCCGGGGACCGCCTCCTCGTCCGCCGCCCGCGGCAGGGTGGAGAGGACGGCCTCGGCGTTGAGTGGCGTATCGAAGGCGAGGCGCACCGCCGGCCTGCCGTCGTGCCGTTCGAGGACCGCGGGGCGCAGGGCGGCGCCGACGGTGGCCAGGGCTCCCAGGGGGACGACGCGCCCCTCCATCTCTTCCACGGGGATCAGCCGCGGGTCCGCCGGCTCCACCGCGCGGACCAGCACCTCGGGCTCGACCCCGTTGATGCGAACGCGGCCGGCGGACTGCTCGCCCAGCCCGGAGCGTACCTGTTCCTCCAGCCTCTCGCGGTCGGCGCCCAGGGCGGCGAGGCGCGCCACGTCCCAGGAGAGGAGGAGGGCCGGCCGAGGGCGGTCGCGGCGGACGGCGGGCTCGGGCGCCTCGGCCTCGCGTAGGTGGCCGGCCACCCGAGCGGCCAAGGCCTCGGCCCGTTCGGGAGTGGCGGCCGAGGCCACCACCTCCAGGCGGTCCCCGGCCCGCTCGATCGACTCGACGAAGGCGCTTGTCCGCGGCTCCACCCAGACCTCCACGTCGAGCAGCCGTGAGAGGGCCCGTACGAGGTCCGTCCGGGCCTGTCCGGCGCTCTCCGGGTCGGGGAAATCGAGGGTGATGCGGCCGGTCTCTTCACGATCGGCGGAGGCGAACCCGCGCTCCTGGGGAAGCTGCAGCGCCAGCAGGGCTCCGTTCGCGTGATGACCGGCATTCAAGACCGCCTTCGTCCGCGCCTCGACGGCCAGGCCCAGGCGCCGCGCCGCTTCCGGCGTGAGGTCCGGAGCGAGCCGGTAACGCACCACGAGGCCGCTCGCCGCGCCATCCGGCACCAGCTCCTTGGGCAGCAGGCCCAGGGCCAGGATGGAGAGAGCCGCGGTGGCGAGCCCCGCCGCCATCGCCAGGGCCGGCCGGGCCAGGGCGCGGTCGAGGAGTCGCAAGTAGGCTTGCCGCCCTGGATTCCTCCCTTCGCCGGGGAGGTTCCGCCGGTCGCGGGCGAGCACGGGTGTCACCGTCAGCGAGAAGAGCAGGGCCGCCGCGAGCGCGGTGACGATGGCGAAGGCCTGCACCCCGAAGAAGGCGCGCGCGAGCCCCTTGAGATAGATCAGGGGAAGGAAGACCACGGCCGTGGTGAGGAAGCCGGCGACGACCGGCACCGCGATCTGCTTCGCGCCTGCAATGGCAGGCTCGGCTTCGCCGCGCGAGCGGGCGGTCTCGATGCCCTCCAGCACCACGATCGAGCTGTCGACCACCATGCCGGCGGCGAGCGCCAGCCCGGCGAGCGAGACCACGTCCAGGGGGACGCCGCCCAGGTGGAAGCCGGCGAACGCGGCGAAGAGCGAGGCCGGTACGATCACGGCGAGCGCCAGGGTGGGGCGCCAGCGGCCGAGCATCCCGCGCAGCACGAGCACCCCGAGGAGCAGGCCGGTCAACGCCGCGATCCCCAACTCCCGGAGAGCGGCCGTCACCTCGGCGCTACCGTCTGTCACCAGCTGCGGTCGGGGGCCGGAGCCGGCCCGGCGGGCGAGCTCCTCCACCCGGCTGCGCGCTCGCGCCGCCAGGGCGACGGCGTTCGCCTCCGGCGCGCGGAAGAGGCGGACGAGTGCGCCGTCCCGGCCGTCCAGGCGGAAAAAGGTGCCGTCCTCCACCTGTTCCAGAGAGACGGCGGCGACGTCCCCCAGCACGCTCTCTCCCTGGGGACCGGGGATGCGCAGGGCGCGGAGCGCGTCGAGCGAGGTGGCGTCCTCGTGCACCAGGAGCGGGCGGACGACCGCTCCCGAGCGGGCGCGTCCGGCGGTCACGGCGGCACCCACCGGCCGCAGCCTCTCGACGAGGTCGGCCGGCGTCAGCCCCCGGGCGGCCAGGGCGGCGGCCCGCGGGCGCACTACGGGATGGAGCGGCGTGAGGCCGGTGGTCTCGATCTTGCCGGCGCCCTCCAGCCTCGCGAGCTCAGGCACAAGCACCTCGCGGGCGAAGACGGCCCTGTCCGCGCCGGTGCCGCCGAACACCGCCACTTGGACGATCGGCTCGGAATCGCCCGCGACCAGCCCGATGGAGAGACGCTCCACGCCGGCCAGATCGCCGAGCCGCCGCTCGGCCTCGATGCGCAGGCGATCGGCGTCGGTCTGCCACTCGCTCTCGACCAGCACGCGGGCGAAGCCGTCGCCGGTCGCGCTCCGTATCGAGGTCACCCCCGAAAGCGCGGCCAGGCGGCGCTCCAGGGGACGGGTGATGCTCTCCATCACCTCCTCGCGGGCGCTGCCGGGCGCCTCGGCGGTGATCTCCAGGCGGGGCCGCTCGAGCTCCGGCAGCAATGAGACCGGCAGGCGGAACAGGGAGAAGGCTCCGAGGACGACGACGGTCAGGGCGCCGATCAGCGTCGAGACCGGCCGTGACACGGCCTGCCGGATCATCGGCCTCCCTCCGGCGCCTGGCGGCCCATCTCGTCCACGACCGCGGTCACCGGTGCGCCATCGGTCAGCAGGGCGGTGCCCTCGACCACCACCCGCTCACCCGGCGAAAGGCCGGTCAGCACTTCGGTGCGGCCGCCCCCCCGTCCGCCCGTCGTGACCGGCCGCCGCTGGGCGAGTCCTGACCGGGCCTTGACCACGTAAACTGCGCTGCCGCCCTCCGCCACCACCAGGGCCTCCTCGGGGACCGTCAGGGCCTCGCCGCGCAGGTCCAGCTCCACCCGCATCTCGACCCCCTCCCCGGGGACCGGCAGTCCTTCGCCGTCGATCACCTCGACGACCAGGGGCACGGTCCCCCCGGCCTCGACCAGCGGCGCGATCTCCTGCAGCACCCCGTGGCCGGTGGTCTCGGGCGACCCCGGCATCACGAAACGCACGGTGAGGCCCGGGCGCAACCGGTCGCGGTCGGCTGCGGCGGCCCGGCCCTCTACCCGCAGGGCACCGCCCGCGGCGATCCGGGCGATCACCGTGCCGGCGGCCACCTCGCCCTCGGCCGGCAGCCGGCGGTCGATCATCAGCCGGCCGGCGACCGGTGAGCGCAGGTCGAGGCTCCCGAGCTGCTGCTGGGCCGCGGTGAGGCGCCGGACGGCCAGGTCCGCTTCCACCTTGAAAGGGGAGAGGTGGGAGGCCGAGATGAGGCCGGCGTCGAAGGCCCGCTGGTGACGATCGAGCTCCGAGCGCGCCGCGTCGAGCAGGAGCCGAGCCTCGGCCAGGTTGAGCTCCGACTGGGGATTGAACAGCCGGGCGAGGACCTCTCCCGCGCGGACCTCGGTGCCGGTGGCCAGGCCCGCCGGAAAGCGCGCCGGGTAGCGCAGCCGGCCCGCGACCGGAGCCACCACCTCGGCCTCGCCCGACGGCCGGACGACGCCCAGCAGGGTGAGGGTCGGCTGGAACGAGGTGCGCTCCACCGCTTCGAGGCGGACCGGCAGGGGAGGCGGCTCCTCCGGAATGGCGGGCGGGCGGGCGCAGCCGGCGAGAAGCAGGGCAAGAAGGATCGCAACTCTCATACGGCCTCCATCACGAGATCATCAGTTCCGGCCGGCGCAGGCGGCGCCGGGCGTAGAGGAAGAAAAGGACCGCGCCGAACGACAGCACGGCGAGACTCCGCAGCCAAGGGAGCGAGCCCTCGCCTCCGGGCACGAGCGCACCGAAGGCGTAGCGCTCGGGGATGGGGCTCGTGAAAAACCACCGGCCCATCACCAGGAGGGTGAGCACCGAGGCCAGCCATACCCCGGCGGCGGTCTTCAAGCGCACCGCCCAGAAGAGAGCCACCGCGCCCAGGAACGCGCTCACCACCACCACCTGGAGGAGCGGGGCGAAGAGCGGGAACGAGAAGCCCTCGTAGAGCCAGCCCAGGAGCAGCACCGCCCAGCCCTGGGCCACCGTCACCGCCAGCACCGCGCCCACCCGGCGCAGGAAATAGCGCTCCGCCGACGGCGCCGAGAGGGCGAGGTCGAGGCAGCCGGCCCGCCGCTCGACCGCCACGAGCCCGGAGAGCGCGGGGAGGCCCAGGAGCAGAGAGGGGATGAGGAAGACCGAGAGGTAGAGGTCGTTCGGGTCTCCCTCGGAGCCCAGCAGCACCGCGAGCAGGGCAGCGGCGATCACCACGGCGTCGACGCCGGCGAAGAGTGACAGCCGCCGGCCGAGGAGCAGCTCGAGCGAAAGGCGGATACCGCGGAGGAGATCTTTCATCGCTTCTCCCTGAAGAAGACGCGGTCCCGCAGGGCGCCCTTGGGGATCACGCGGTGGCACTCGTTGTCCGGGTCGAGAAGCACCGCCTGCGGGCGGTGCGCGGTCGAGAGGGTGAAGGGCGCGGCCTCACCCGTGCCGGCGCTCACCGTCGCCTCGACCGGACCGAGGTCTGTCGTGAGCACGATCCTGCAGAGGGCCTCGCCATCGCCGCGGTTGAGCAGCCGGCCGCTCACGCGCCAGCCTTCGGGAACGCACTTGAAATCGACTCCATCGAGGACCGGCTCCGGGATGGCTCCCACCACGAAGAAGTCGTGGATCATGCGGTCCAGGGGCGCCTCGCTCCGGCGTTTCAGGATGGTGAAGAGCTCGGCCGCGGTGCCTGGGCGGTCGCCGGAAAGGGCCAGAAGCTCGTCGACGGAGCCGCGGAGGGCCTCGGCTCCCGCCCGGTTCTCGAGCGCCGCCACCAGGGCAGGAAAGCGGGTGAACCAATACGAAACCCAGGGCTCGCTGGAGGGTGGAACGTGCATCGCCCCGCTGTCGCCCCGCAAGGGCCCGAAGACGGCGCCGGCCGGGGAGCCCATCCCGAGCCTCTCCAGGGCCATGGCCTTGAAGAGGTTACGGAAGAACACGGCGTCATCCGCCGCCAGGGGCCTCCGGCGGGAGAGCTTGGCGGCTACCACCTCGGCAACCAGGGTTTCTGGCTTGATCGGCTGAAGGCTCGAGAGATCCTGCTCGCGCAGCAGGACGACGTTGCCGCGCACCTGGATGGGCAGCTCGCCATAGCCGCCCCACAGGCTCCGCCAATTCCGGAACGGCCCGCGCAGGTCGTGGACCCGCGCGTCCGGCCACTCCAGAACCACCAGGGTCTCGAGGCTGCCCAGGCCGGGCCAGGCCTCTTCGAGAATCCGGCCACCCTGGGTCAGGAAGCCGAGGTGGATCTCCGCCTGGGCGGCGTGGCCGGGAAAGACCGCCACCGCCGGACCGGCCGCCGTCGTGTCGAGAACCCGCTGGCTCCCTCCGACCACGGAAAGCTCTGCAACGGGCAGCCGGCAGCGGCTCGCGAGGCGCCCCTGCCGGGCGATCTGGCCGCAGGCGTCTGCCAGGAAGAGGTCCGGGGGAACGGAGAGCGCGATCTCCAGATCCGCCACCGGCAACAGCGTCTCCTCCGGGACCACCAGGTTGTCCTCCTCGATCGCGTCGCCGATCAGCGTCCAGGGGAGGTAGCGGGGGACGGGAGCCAGGGCCTGCGCCGGGAGGTCGACCCTGCGCCCGGAGATCGCCGGCACCCGGTAGCTCCGCGACAGGTCGGACAGCTCGCGGCCGAAGCGGGCGCCGAGGTGGTCGGCGAAGGCGCGCTGGAAGTTCCATCCGGAGCTCCCTCTCTGGAGCAGGGTCAGGGCCGTGGTGCCCGGGCTTCCGGTCAGATGGAGGCGCACCTCCCTGCGGCCTCCGGGAGGGATCGGCGGATCGAGCTCCACGGCCAGCCGGTCCCACCGCCGGGAGATCGCGGCCCGCCCCTGGTCGGCCGCCGCCGCTTCGACCGCGAGCGCGGGATCGAGCATGAAGGCGAGGTGACCGCGCGGCTCGCCTCCCACGTTTCGCATCTCGGCTGTCACCGTAAGATCCACCTCAGCGCCGGGGCCGAGCCTCCCTTCGATGCGGAAGCGTCCGGGTACCACGTCGGGAGACATCGGCGCGGGTCCGCCGTCCCTCTCCGCCTGGAAGCGCTCCGCGGCGAGGCCGCGGTAGTGCTCAAACCGTCCGAGGACCGCCGTCACCAGGGCAACCGCCACGAGGAGCGCCGTCCCCAGGGCCGCGAGATCGGCGCGCGAGGGCGCCGGGTCCGGGGTGAAGCGCTCCCGCAGACGGGAGACCGCGACGAGGAAGGTCCGGAGCGGGTGCCGCGGAGCGATCCGCCAGGGCCTCACGTCCGGGCGGGTGCGGCGCAGGTAGAGCATCGCGATGCCAAGCCCGGCCGTAGCGAGCGCGAGCGGTAGGGCGAGCTCCGCCAGCGCCTGCTCGGCGAGCACGCGAACGTCCAGGGCCGACTCGCTCTCCGGCACGGGGAAGGGAAGGCTCCAGCCCTCCAGGACGCCGGGGTCGAACGCGCCTCCCATGCGGGAGATCGAAAACTGGATGAGAGGGAGGTCGAGGACCGTCGTCAAGGAGCCCAGGTGGATCCGGAAACGGGCGAGCAGGACGTTGGCAAGGCCGGGCAGGAGCCCCAGGACCAGGCCGCCGAGCAGGAGGGTGTTGATCGCACCACCAGCGATCGTGCTGAGCGAGAGAGCCAGGGTGGAGGCGGCGAAGGCCAAGGGTGCGATCTGCAGCAGCCAGGGCCCAAGGAATGGGGCGGGAGACGGCGGAGTGCCGAGCTGCGCGAAGGCGATCCCCCAGGCGGCCATCAGGGGAGCGGCCGTCAGCGGCAGGACGATCGCCTGAAGCGCCAGCCAGCGGCGCAGCAGGTAGCCGGCGTTCGACATCCCCGCGAGTGTGATCGTGGACCACACTCCCTCCTCCCGCTCGCGGTTGATGCCGTCCAGGCTGAGCAGCACGGCGAGGATCGCGGTCAGCAGCGGCAGGACCGCCGTCGTCTCTCGGGCGTACGAGGCGCCGCCTACCGCCTGCCAGGCCGTCTCCCGGCTGAGGGAGATCAGCCCCGCGGGAGCCGAGCCCGCCAGCAGGTAGACGGCGGCGAGCACGCGGAAGCGCAGCGACCGGATCTGGGTGCGCAGCTCGTGGCGCAAGAAGGCGCTGGTGGCGCTCACGATGCCGGGGCCTCCGAAGGTTCCGGTACCGCCGCGCCGTGGAGGACGAGGAAGGCCGCGTAGGACTCCTCGAGGTTCGGCGGGCGCGGCACGCCACCGGGCACCGGCCCGTCGTGGTAGACCACCCTGTCGACGCCCCCTTGGCGGTCGGCGCGGTGGGTCACCTGAACGGCCCCTTCCGGCAGCGGTACTCCCACGGGCACCTGCCACAGCCGGCCCGCCGCCCGCCGCAGCAGCTCCGTCGGCGCGCCGTCGAAGAGCAGCCGCCCGCCGGCGATCACTCCCAGGCGCGGGCAGGTGGCCTCGACGTCCTCCACGATATGGGTCGAAAGCAGCACGGTCGTCCGCTCCGCCACCTCGGTGATCAGCGACCGGAAGCGGATCCTCTCTTCCGGGTCGAGCCCGGCTGTGGGTTCGTCCACCACCACCAGCCGGGGCGAGTGGATCAGCGCCTGCGCGATCCCCAGACGCCGCTTCATGCCGCCCGAGTACTCCCCCGACCGGCGGTCGGCCGCCCCTTCGAGCCCCACGGCCCGCACCAGCTCCCGTACCTTCTCGGACAGCGCCATCTTCCCGAGGGGGACCTGGCGCAGCCGCGCGCAGTGGAGGAGGTACTCCCATCCGCTCAGGTGCGCGACCGGGTGGAAGTCCTGCGGCAGGTAGCCGACCATCCGCCGGATCGCCGCCCGCGCTGCCGGCCATGCCGCGTCGAGCCCGTCGTACACCCGCCGTCCGGAAGTCGGCTCGAGCGCCAGCACCAGGATCGAGAGGAGGGTCGTCTTGCCCGCCCCGTTGTGCCCGAGCAGGCCGAACATCCCGCGGTCCAGCCGCAGGCTTACCCCCTTCAGGGCCTCGTGGCCATCCGCGTAGGTCTTGGTGACGTTGTCGATCTCGATCATTGAAGACAGACCTCTCCCAGGAACGCAAACCGCGCTCTTCTCCCTGTGACTCTTAGGGTTGTCCTGGGCCACAGTGTATTACATCTACAGCACAGTTTACGAGCCAGGGTGAGAAAGTGTTGCGGTCCCGCCTCCAGGTGGGGTCCTGAAACTTTGCCTCCGCCGAGTCGTATCTCCTGTTGACACTCAACGACCCGGGTAGTACTATCCTGGTAGTTGACGCGAAGAAGAGACACTCATGGACACATCACACCACCTCGAGGATCTGCAGCTCGCCATCATGCGGATCCTCTGGAGCCGCGGCGAGGCGACCGTGGCGGACGTCCACGAGGCGCTGGAGGCCGAGCGTGGCCTGGCGCTGACGACGATCGCCACCATGCTGACCAAGATGGAGAAGAAAGGCGTGGTGGACCACCGCGCCGAGGGCCGCAAGTTCATCTACCGGCCGCTGGTGAGTGAGGACCAGGTCCGCCTGTCGATGGTGACCGACCTGACCTCGCAGCTTTTCCGGGGCGACGTGACCGCCCTGGTCAACCATCTCTTGTCCGAGCACGACATCGAGCCGGGAGAGCTGGCTCAGCTTCGCGCACTGATCTCGGCCCGCGAAGAGAAGGAGGAGAGGCAATGATCGCGAATTTCGGCGTCGCTTGGCTGCTCACATATCTGCTGCACAGCACCTTGTTCCTCGGGCTCGCCTGGCTCGCTTCGCGCCGTCTGGCCCGGTGGAGCGCTCACGCCGAGGAGGCGGTGTGGCGGTTCGCCCTCGTCGGAGCCTTGGTCACGGCCTCCCTTCAGCTCGCCGCCGGCTGGGAGCCGCTCGCCGGAAGCTGGGGCCTGCCGTCCGCCTCGGCTGCCCCGGCCGCGGAAACCTCGGCGCCCGCACCGCTCGCTCCGCGCTCCCCGAAGGCCACCGTCTTCGCGGCGGCGCCCGCCTGGACGCCCGAGCCGCTGGTGGCCCGCACGACGGAAGCGCCCACGGTGCCGGTCTCTCTTCCGGGTGTCGTCCTGGGGGTCTGGGCGCTCGGCGCTCTGCTTTTGATCGCGCGCTACGCCCACTCCTTCGCCCGCCTGGGCCGCCGTCTCAAAGACCGGCCGCGGGTGGTGGGTGGCACGCTCTACACGCAGCTCGACCGGCTCTCGGGCGAGGTGGGCCTGGACGGCCCCATTCGCCTCACCTCCTCGTCACGGCTGCCGGTGCCCATCGCCCTGGGGCTCTCTACGCGGGAGATCTGCGTGCCGCCGCGGGCGCTCGTCGGGCTCACGGCCGAGCAGCAGGAGGGGATGCTCGCCCATGAGCTGGCCCACCTGGCGCGCCGCGACCCGTTCTGGCTTCTCTTCAGCCACATCCTTTCGAGCGTCTTCTTCTTCCAGCCGCTCAACTGGGTGGCCCGCCGCCGCCTGCGCGAGATCTCCGAGCTGCTCTCCGACGAGTGGGCGGTCCGCCGAACCGGCCGGCCCGTCTCCCTCGCCCGCTGCCTGGCGGAAGTCGCCGGCTGGTCGGTGCGGTCGCTGGAAGCTCTGCCGACCCCCGGCATGGCCGACCGGCCGTCCCACCTCGCCCATCGCATCCGGCGCCTGCTGGACGAGGCCCGCTCCCCCGAGCGCCCGGCGCGCCGCCTCTGGCTGGGCGCCGCCATGCTCGCCCTGCTGATCGCCGTTGCCGCCGCCGCTCCGGTCGTCTCCGCGGCCGCCAAGCAGCACGAGGAGACTCCCTCCGTCGAAGCCGTGGTGGCCGAGGCCGTGGAGCCTCAGGAGCCGCGGGAGCCGGAAGAGGCAATTGAGGCCGAGGAGCCTGAGGAAGCGGAGGAGGCGGAGGAGGCGGAGCACGAGCATCACCATGACTATGACCACGACGACTCCGACTACGACGTCGATATGGACTTCGAGCTCGACTCCGCGTTCGACTTCGAGCACGAAGCCGACTTTGACTTCGACTTTGACTTCGAGCTTCACGAGGAGCAGCTCGAAGCGATCACCGAGGCCGCGACACAGATCGCGGACGCGACCCTGGAGAGCCTCTCCATGGAGCTCGGCGGGCTGGATGGGCTCGACGAGCTCGGCGAGCTGAACGAAGCCGAGCTGCATCATCTGGAGCAGGAGATCGATCGGGCCACCGACGAGATCGAGAAGTCCCTGCAACCGGAGCTGGACCGCCTCGAGCGGGTGATCGAGCAGAGGACCGAGGCGATCTCCAAGCGGATGACCAGCCCCGAGCTCGACCGCCTGCGCGGCGAGATGGAGCGCATGGGCGAGAGGATGCGCCCCTCGGACGAGGAGATGGACCGCATCCGCGCCGAGGTCGAGAAGCTCCGCGCGGACGGCGGCCTCTCCGCGGACGAGAGGGCGAAGCTCCACAGCCAAGCCCGGCGGCTCTCCGAGCAGTCACGGCCCAGCGCGGAAGAGCGCAAGGCCATGCAGGAGCTGGCGAAGAAGTACCGCGAGGAGACCCGCCGCGTCATGGGGGAGCACCGGGGCGAGATCGAGGCCATGCGCCGCGACATCGACCAGGAGTCCCGGGCTTTGCGGGATCAGATGCGCCAGCGGATGAAGGACAACCCCCGCCTGCGGGAGATCGAACGGAAGGACCGCGAGCGCGTCCGCGAGGAGGTTCGCCGGGAGCACGACAAGCACCGGTCCGAGGCGGACCGCCACCGCGAGCACATCCGGAAAGAGTCCCGCGAGCGCATCCGCGAGCGTCCCGAGCCGAAGCCCCGGCCGGAGCCGAGGCCGCGGGTCAAGGTCGAGGTCGACCCCAAGGTGGAAGTCGAGGTCGAGGTGGAAGCCGGCTCGGGATCGTTCTGAGCCCTACTGCCCCCGTACACCCTTGAGCATCGAGAGGAAGGCGTCGCGCTGCGGCGCCAGCGTCGAATCCGGGCCGGTCACCTTGAAGAACCAGGGGCCGCCCGGACCCTCGACCACCGCTCCCAGCAGCCGCGCGTCCGGCATGGGCGTCGAAGGCCCCATCCCCATCGTGCTCGGCAGGAGGGTCCCCTTCACATCCACCCAGGTGATCCGGTAGTTGTTGGCCTCGAAGGTCTCGGGGCTCGGAGCGGCGCCGGGCGCGAGCTCCATCTGTCCCACCCACCGATCGATGTTGGCCTGAACCGGTCCGCCGCCACCGGGGCCGAAGAAGAAGACGGCGAGCTGACCAGGGCCACCCGGCCCCGGAATCGTCGCCTGGGCCAGCCGCATGTTGGACTCCGGAGTCTCCGCCTGCCATCCCTGAGGCAGGTCGAAGCCGAGCCCGGCCCCGTCGACAGTGCTCCCGCCGCCGGCCACGGCCTGGTCGCGAGAAGAGATCGTGCCGATCTGGGCGTCGCTGGCGGTATCAACGGCCGGGGTCTCGGAGGCGGCCGCCTCCATGCTCTCGGCCGGGGCGGAATTCTCCTTGCAGGCGCAGAGGCTCAGCAGGAGGAAGGGGATCAAGAGAGGGCGTGCCATCGGTCTTCGTCTCCAAGTCGCTGATCCGGGCTCGGCACCGGCCGGCCGGGGACTGGAGCGTATCACCGCCATCCCGGGTCTTGCCCGCCAGAACGTTCAACAGCTCCTCCACCTCAAAATGTTGATGCTCTCCCATCAGGCAGACCTGGAGGAGGTTTCGCTCCACCAGGTAGCCGCTCAGGTAGCTCAGCCAGATCCCCTGCTCCTCGAGAGCCTCTCCCAGGAGGAGCGCCTCGACTCCCGGAGGCGGCCGCAGTGTCAGCACCATTGGGGCCGCGATCGGTTCCGGGGCCATGACAGAGAAGCCGAGGCTCTCCAGGCCCGTGCGCAGAAAGGCGGCGAGCCTGCGGCGGGCGGCAAAGCCGTCCTCCCTGGCGAAGCGGGCGAGGCTCGCCGAGAGGGCCGAGACCAGGTTGGTCGAGGTCGTAAAGGGCACGCTCTCTGAGCGCGCGTAGCTTCCGAGGTCGAGGTAGTGGGGGAGATGAGGGGCAGGCTCGATCCCCTCGGCGTGAAAGACGAGGGCCAAGCCGGGGAAGGACGCGAGCCCCTTTCCGGAGACCCCGGTCGCCAGGTGCACGCCTGAGAGGTCCACCGGAACATTGCCGATCGAGCTGATGCCGTCCATACAGAGAGCGACGCCGCTCTCCCTGAGGATCGCCCTGAGCCCCGCCAGGTCGTTGAGCACGCCGGTCGAGGTCTCGCAGTGGACGGCCCAGACCCAGCGGATCTCCGGGTCGGCCTCCAGGGTGCGGCGGAGCTCGGCGAAAGGGAGGGGTTCCCCCCAGCCGGCGGCGAGCTCGGTAAAGGAAAGCCGCCAGCGCCGGGCCTGGCTCGCCAGCCGGGCACCGAACTCCCCATTGTTGAGGACGACGCCGCGGCCCGGGAGGAGCGAAAGCTGCGCCGCCACGGCCTCGTTGGCCAGCGTCCCCGAGCCCAGCAGGATCTCGACCTGCGAGGCTCCGGTCATCCGGCAGAGGTCGCGGCGGACACCCGCCATGGTCGCCATGAAGGCCGCGCCCCGATGGGAAATGGGGGGCCGCGCCAGAGCCCGCCGTACCTCGCTGTGAATGGCCACGGGGCCGGGCAGGAAATTGATCGGTTGGTGGGAGGACTTCACGGCAGCTCCTGAGAACGGCCCAGCAGCAGCGGGCTCAGGCGGTCCCAAGTCAGATACATCCCCTGGTAGCGAGCCGCCTCGGTTCCCAAGGGTGGGCCGAAGGGTACGCAGCCCATGTGGCGGTAGAGGTGGAGCTGGCTCTCGGCGCCCGAGAGGAGCCCGAGGTCGTAGCCATGCTGCCGGGCATGGCGCAACACCGTCGCCATCAAGGCGGCGAAGACCAGTCCGCCGCGGTCGTCCTTCTCTACGGCGAGGAGGCGCACCTCGCAGGGTCGTTCGTGAGGAGGCAGGTAGGAGTCGAGGTTTTCCAGCTTGGTATCGAGCGAGAACGGGCGTTTGCCGGAGACCACCACCATGCCCCGCAACCGCCGCCCGTCAAGGCAGACGTAGCAAACGCTGCGCTCCAGCCGTTGGTCGACCAGCCGGCCCTCCTCGTTGGGAGAATGCTGAGGGATCTCCTCGACGAAGGTCCGGTAGGTGAGCCCATAGACCTGCTCGAGCTCCCACGGCTCCGACGCAATCTTGATCCGCAAGCGCTTGGGCTTCATCGGCTTCCCCTCAGGGACAGAAGAGCAAATCTGTGCCGACGACTATATCCCCGTCCGCGCCGCCATCAACGGGCCCCTCGTATGAGCTAGAATCCCTCCCGGAAGCGCTCGGGGGCTGGTGCCTTCTGCGGTCTTCAAAACCGTTGTCCGGCGCCGGTTGCGGCGTCGGGGGTGGGTTCGATTCCCATGCGCTTCCGCCAGGTTACTTGCATGAGCGTAATACAGAATTATAGAATGCGTAGAGCGGCGGATGGTCGTCGTGTGATCTCAACAAGGAGGTTTGCTCATGAAGTCGAACCGCACCTGGCTCCCCGTTCTTGCCCTCGCGGCACTTTCTTTCTTAGCATCCGCTGCGGCTCACGCCCTGCCGGACTGCAATAACGAGCTTATCTGCAATTGCGGCAAGGCTTGCAGCACCCGCTGCAGCCCAGGCCCCGGTTTACCGACCCTGAGTTGCGGTGAGTGGGGGTACGATTGCAACGGCTCTCCGAACTGTAATCTATTTAAAGGCCCCTCTTCAGAATCGACGCACAACGCCTCCTCCGTTAATTCGGCCCTTCAACGGATCTTCAGTTCCGTGCCAGCCGAAGCGTCGGTAAATCGCTGAGCCGGTGGGACAGGAAACCCACCCTGCCGGTTGCGGCGTCGAGGGTGGGTTCGATTCCCATGCGCTTCCGCCAATCGGTTCAACAACTTACGACAGCTTCTCGACGCCAGTTTCGCTTCCGCTTCAGGCTACCTTACCGCCTCGAATCTACGCCCAGTGACACGGCAGTGACACAAGGGAAGACCGTAGGAGGCACCAGCCCCCGAGCGCTTCCGGGGGAGTTCTGTTTCTCCCGTCTTCAGGCGTAGCGATCCATCCAAAGGTACTGCTTGCCGAGGATGTACCCGATCTTTCTCTAAGAAGGGGATGACCTTACTATCTAGTAAGGCGGCTCAAAGCATGTGAAGGCATATTCATATATGACGTAGGGAGTGTTAGTTCCCGACAGAGTGTAGAGGACGCCATGAAGTAGGTGGCACTGAGGGGTGAGATACCCCACCACCGTTTGATAAGTATCGTCACTGTAGAACGTCGCATAATAGGCGGGTTGTGGATCCCAGTTCGGCAAGGCTGCCAGGTTGCCGGCCACCAACATCAACATCATGGCAACGGTAAGTGACAATAGCTTCGCGCGCTTGCTCATTGGTTTCTCCTATGAGTCTAGTTTTGCTACAGAAAAATATACAGTTAACAAGAATACTGTAGCATGAGAGGTGCCTCTGGAGTCAATCAATCGAAGAGATGTCGGAGAGGACCCGAGGTGGTCCCGCCACCAGCGGAGATGTCGAGCATAGTCTCTTGCGCTGGCGGGAAGGTCCGGAAGGACGTGCTCGGTGTAGCGGTCGATCAGGTCCGCCAAGGTCCTTTTCGACGCTTCCGGGCTGAGTAGATAGCGCCCGGTCTGGACGGCGGTTTCGTGCTGCTTGGCCCATCAGATGGCATCCGTCTTCCGGTCGAAGGTCTGGGATTGCCTTGGATGTCCTTTGAGGCGTACCTAGCTCTACTTTGTCAGATTCGCTGGGTGCCTTCCGTTCCAGGCGAGGGCGATACTCCTCGGCTCCTTCGATAATCTCGAACACCCTGCGCAACAAAAAACGGGTCTCTCCGGCTCCCCGCGCTGGCCGGAGAGACCCCATGATTGTGAATCGATTGTCAAAGAACACCCCACGCTTCAGCTTCGCCGAGACGCTCCGGCACCCCAGAAGCCAACTCGACGCCCTCGGCAGGCGGCGCGCCGTCCGCGGATACGGGGCGGGTTCTCCGGAAGATGCAGATGAGACTACAACGTATCCTCCATGTCAAGGGGTGTAGCTTGACGGATTTTTCGGGAATGTCTAACCTATGTGCATTGGATAGCTGTGCGGCGAGGCGGCTTCGGGAGCGTCTTCGCGGCAGCGGGCTCTTTGACAACTGAATCGAAGTGTCTCCAGCCGGGGGTGGACGGGACCCCCCGGCTCGGAGAGTCATTTCCGCTGGCCTTCAGGCGGAGCGGCTTCTCGAAGGCCGTGCGCAGCAGGCTGGGGAAAGGCGGCTCGACGGCCGGGATACACCTACTGAGGCAGTCCTTTCACCGACCGGCCCTTCGGAGCGACGCGGCCAGATTCGAGAGCCATTCCCGGAGATCCGCGAGCCACTCCCGCAGGTCCGAGAGTCCATCCCGAAGGTCCGGGAACCCATTCGGATGGTTCAGGAGCACTCCCGGAGATCCGGGAACCGCTCACCAAGGCACGGGAGCTACTCCGGAAGGCACTGGAACCAATCCCGGAGGTCCGGGAGTCGATCGAAGAGGTC
>Ga0190265_10000599_pt1 | contig 25034 bp, 23 predicted proteins | sample Popmic124T_FD_133135 | JGI IMG/M metagenome (GOLD analysis project Ga0190265, IMG submission 133135) | Populus adjacent soil microbial communities from riparian zone of Indian Creek, Utah, USA - 124 T | ecosystem: Environmental > Terrestrial > Soil > Riparian zone | place: USA: Utah | collected...
CGGACCGCACCAGCTCTACCATCTGGCGCCGGAACTCAGAAGAATACGGGGGTCTACCTCTTGCCATCGCGCAACTCCTTATCCCTAAGGATGACGAGTCCACGAAACCGGGTCAACTCCACCTCTCCCCACCGGGTAGAGCCCAGTACCCGGTGGGGAGACCCCTCTACCCAGTGGGGATGGTCCGGCATTGCCTGGATTCTGTCCGGTATTGTCTGGGTAGACCCCTCTACCCCGTGGGGAGAGGCCTCTACCTGCTGGGTACGGCCCTCTACCCCGTGGGTAGACCCCTCTACCCGATGGGTAGACCTGTCTACCCTGTCCGTAGAGGCAGCTCCCCAAGGGGTACGGCCCTCTCCCCGCTGGGTAGACCCTCTACCCGGTGGACCGAGGCCCGCAGCTCGTGCGTGGAGCGAAAACCCCTCCCCTGCCCTCCCCCGCTACGCGGGAGAGGGAGCCCCCCGCCCCTGCGAGGCCGCCGCGGCCGGGGTGAGCGTGGCCAGCCGCCTCGGCGAGTGCCCGAAGCCGTAGGAGCTGGCGCGGATCTAGCTAGGGGAGAGAAGCATGAAGAGGATGCTTCTCTCCCCTCTGCTAGTTCTGGCCCTCGCCGGTTGCGATAGCGAAGGCGGCGGCGGCCCCACGGAACCCACCCCCCCGCCCAACGTGAACATCCAGGGGGTCTGGACCGGCACCGCGAACTCGCTCTCGGCGCGGGGGACCTGCCTGGCGGACTCGTTCCTGCCGGTTACGGTTGCCGTTGTCTGGACCATCCAGAGGACCGGCGATGCGTCGTACACGGCCACGGAGGTCCAGAACAACGCGCAGGTGTGTGCCTTCACGGCCACGGTGCGGGGCGACACGGTGACCTTCCAGCCCGACCTCGCACGGTCGCAAGGAGTCTGCGGCGTCCAGAACCTCGCCTGCACCGGGACCCGGCCGGTCCGGATCGAGCTGAGCACGAGCCGCTCCACGATGACCGGGGTGGTCGACGGCAACCGCATGACGATCACGAGCGCCCGGGTCTGGCTGGCGACCGACACCAACACCGGCAACTCCCTCGGCGAATACGAGGTCTCGGGGCGCCAGGACCTCCAGAGGTAGAGATGGCTGACGTCCAGGTCCGCGGCTGCTGTTGCGGGATCCCCTTCGGCTGCGGGACGGTGGCCGTGCTCGGGCTGATAGCGGTCCTCTCCGTCGCTCTCTTCTAGCGCCGCCGCCAGCGCACCACCCGGGCAGGCGCTCCGATGGGACGATGGACTTCGGCCTCGACGGTCCTCCTCCGTCCCGCGAAGACGGCGGTCGCCACGACCTCGTAGCGGCCGGGGGAGACGAACCGCACCTCGCTGCTCAGCCTTCCCCCGCCGAAGCTCCTCTCCGCCACACCATCGTAGAAGGCATCCTCGCTGAGCCAGGCCAGGGTCTCGGCCAGGGCGGCGTCCGAGAGCGCGTTCAAGGTCACGGACCGGGCCTCGCGCAGGACGAGCCGCATCCGGAGCTGGAGCGAGGCCGCTACCAACGCCAGCCCGATCGAGAGCAGGAGGATGGCGAGGAGCACGGCCGGCAGCGCGAAGCCGGCGTCCCTCCGCAGTCCTACCATGCCTCGCCCAGGCCGGCGCCCCGCGGGGCAGCCAGGAACGTCTCGGTCCGCTCTGCGGAGCGGGGACCGCGGCGGACCGGGAGGTTGGGCAGCGGTCCGCGGCGCAGGGCGCTGCGGCGGTGGGTGAGGGTGATGCCGACCAGCCCGGGTCCCACGGGGGCGCAGCTCCAGGCGCTCACGCCGTGCAGCGCCGGACCCTCTCCCACGACATCGCCGCCCGCGCCGAGGACCGTCCGGAGCAGGTCGTCCCCGACCTTCTGATAGACGACCACGCCCGCGGGATGGCCGTCCAGGAAGAGCGCCGGCCCCTCGATCCCGGGCAGGACCGCGAAGCCCGCCGCGGCCCGGATGTCGCCCCGCAGGCGAGCGACGACGAGGGGCATGGGCGCGTCCGTCTGCTCGGCCGCGGCGTCGGTGAGCATCTGCGCCCCCTCCATCATCACCTGCGCCGAGAGGGCGAGCGCCAGGGTCAGCACGACGAGCGAGACCAGCAGCTCGACCAGGGTGAAGCCGGACTCGGAGCCCTCACCCCCCTGGCCCCCCTCTCCCACCTCCCCGGCCCCCTCCCTGGGAGTGGGGGGAACTGGCTCACAGGGTGTGTGGGGGCGCCCCTCTCCCGGCGAGGGGGGTGGGGAGGCGGGAGAGGGGACGGGGGTGAGGGTCCTCATGGCCTCCACACCATCGTCTCGACCCGCCTTTCGAACGTCCGGTCCCGAACCTGGTAGATGGCGCGCAGGGTGACCTGGTAAAGGCCGGCGGGTTGCGTCTGGGCCTCGGTCTCGACCCAGACAACCGGATCGTCCGGCGTTCCCGCGCCGTACCGCGCGTCCTGGAGGGGGAGGGCCCCGGCACGCAGAGCTTCGAGCGTGGAGTCGAGAGCGCCGAGGGCGGTCCTTTGGGCGTCGAGCCGGCGCACGACGCCGGGCTGTCCGAAGAGGAGCGGCAGCCCCATCAGCAGGGCCACGCTCAGAAGGACCAGGGCGACGAGGCTTTCGACGAGGATGGAGCCGCGCTGAGGGAGGGGAATGGGCGCCGCCGGAGGCATTCCGGCATTGTACCGGCGGCGCTTGGGAGGGTTACTCGCTTTCCAGCTTCTTGCGGTCGCGGATCGAGGCCACGATCAGCCAGATGCCGACGCCGACCAGGAGCAGGGGCCAGAGGTCGTACAGCCATCGGAGGTCCACGTCGACGTACTGATCCGCCAGGGCGATCAGGCCGAGCAGCGTCAGGATGACGCCGGAGATCAAACCGCCCTGGCCCGCCGCCGGACGCTGCGGCCGGTCGAGCAGCCCGAGGTCCTGTGCGTAGCCGTAGTTGATGAGCATGGCCTGCCGGTAGGCGTCCAGGACGCTGAAGGCCCAGAAGAAGACCAGCGTCATGGGGAAGAACGGCGTGTCGCCGCGGTCCGCCGCGCTCATCAGGCCCGCCACGATCAGGAACTGGATCAGGGCGCGCAGGTAGAGGCCGTTGTAGACGTTGCCCATGCCCGGGAATCCGGACAGCAGTCCGGCCAGGAGGGGGATCTTCCGTTCGATCGCCGGCCGGCCCGGCTGGACCGCCACGCCCGGCGGAAAAGCGGGCGGCATGGCCGGCGGAGGGTTCTCGGGGTGCTGCTGCGGCCAGGAGCTCTCGGCGGGGTTCATCTCTATCTCCTTGTGATCAGAGGTTCAAGGTTTTTCAGGGACTGGGAAAGCTCGTCCACCCGGTGGTCCAGGCTGCCGAGCGATTCTTCGAGGGACTCTTCCAGGGACTGGCGGGTCTCGCCATAGCGCTCGCGCACCTTGTCTTCCCACAGGTCCAGGCGGTCGAGGCGCTCGGATACAGCCTGGGACATCACTTCCGCGGCCTGGCGGCCCAGGTGGACCGGATTGGCGGCGGTGAAGCTCAGGAGGACCGCCATCACGTAGCTCGCGGCCACGGCGTAACGGGAGGTGCGGACCCAGGCGGGCAGCGGCCGGGGCTCCTGTCTCCGGGCGAAGCCTCGAAGACGGCTCCGCAACGGGTCCGGCAAGGGAGCCTGCGGCAGCGGCAGCCGGGGACCCTGGCCGACATCGCCGATACCGCCCGGGATGGCCCGCAGCTTCGACCGCAGCCCGGCCGGCAGAGGGAGCTTCCTGGCCGCCCGCTCCATGGCCGCGGCATAGGCGGTGCAGGCCGGGCAGGTCCGGCGGTGCGGGTCGTCCTGTCCCGGAGAGAATTCGGTCCGGAAGCGGCGGCAGGCCTGGCTCAGCATGGCGAGGCCTCCAGTGCCGGACGAGGCTCGGTGGGATTGCCTGCGGGAGTGGCCCAGCGGGAGCGGAACCGGGCATGGACCCGCTCCGCCACTTCCAGCCGGGCGCGGTGGAGCCGCGACTTGACGGTGCCCACCGGGATCTCCAGGTACGTGGACACCTCCTCCAGGCTCCAGCCCTGGAGGTCGCGCAGCAGCACGACCTCGGCCATGTCCTCGGGCATCTCGCCCAAGGCCTGGTGGACCGCCTGGACCTCCTCGCGCCCCTGGGCTTCGGCCTGGACGTCGTCCCCGGCCGGCAGGTGGGCGAGGACCTCTTCCGAGACCAGCAGGGAGCGCCGCTCCTGGCGCCCGCGGCGGTAGTGGTCGATGCACAGGTTGCGCGACAGGCGCAGGGCCCAGGCGGCGAGGGGACAGCCGCCCCGGTACTGGCGGAGGTTCTGGTAAAGCCGCAGGAAGATCTCCTGCGTCAGGTCCTCGGCCTCCTCCCGCGATCCGGCGAAGTGCAGGGCGAGGTTGTAGAGCTTTCCGCCGTAGCGGTCGATCAGCTCGTCCCAGGCGTCCGCCTGGCCGGCGGCGGCGCGCCGGGCGAGGAGGAGGTCGGGAGAAGGTATTGGCGCGATCATGGGGCGATCATGTCGAGATCATCGTCTTCTCCCCCTAAGACGAGAGCGCGCGGAAAAAGGTTCACCACCCCCTTGGCACGGCTCCTGCTTTTGGGAGATCCCGGTATGTGGACTTCCGATGGAAGAAGGTGTTGTACCCATGCATCTTCGGATTGCTTTCTTATCTGGTCTCGTTGCCGGCCTCCTGGCTGACCCGGTTTCCGCGGCCCTCCCGGCCGGCTTCAGCGACGTCCTGGTCACGACCCTGACCAGCCCCACGGCCCTGGCCTTCACGGACGACGGCCGCCTCCTCATCGCCCAACAGTCCGGCGCGATCCGTGTCTACAAGAGCGGGGCTCTCCTGCCTACGCCAGCCATGACCATCCCCGCCAGCCGGATCTGCAACAACTTCGAGAACGGGCTCCTCGGCATGGAGGTCGATCCCGGCTTCAAGAACAACGGTTTTCTGTATCTGTACTATACGGCCAAGAGGCCCGACCTCGTCTGCGTCAACCGGGTCTCCCGCTTCACGATGAGCGGCGACGCGATCAACCCCGCGACCGAGGTCGCCCTGATCGACAACATCCCGGCCCCGAACGGCAACCACAACGGCGGCGACCTGAAGTTCGGCCCGGACGGGTACCTGTACATCAGCGTCGGGGACGGCGGCTGCGACTATGCCGGGGACAGCGGGTGCCAGGCCCGCAACGACGCCTCGCGGGACGAGCACGTCCTGCTCGGCAAGATCCTGCGCATCACTTCCACCGGCGGGCTCCCCGACTCGAACCCGTTCCGCGGGGCGGGGACCGCCCGCTGCAACGTCAACGGGCAGACCACCCCCGGCAACAAGTGCCAGGAGACCTTCGCCTGGGGGTTCCGCAACCCCTTCCGCATCGCCCACGACCCGAACACCAAGGCCCTGCGGCTGTTCATCAACGACGTCGGCCAGAACCTGCGCGAAGAGATCGACCTGGCGCAGGCCGGCGGCGACTACGGCTGGCACTGCAAGGAGGGGACGCGGACAAACAGCAGCAGCGCGAAGTGCACGCCGCTGCCGTCGAACCTGAAGCCGCCCCTCTACGAGTACGAGCACGACGTCCTCGTGCCGGGGACGAGCGTGAGCGGCTGCGGCTCCGTCACCGGCGGCGCCTTCGCGCCCGCGCACATCTGGCCCGGCTTCGACGGCGCCTACATCTTCGGCGATTACGTGTGCGGCGCGGTCTTCAAGCTGACGCAGTCGGGCACCGTCTGGTCCGCCTCGGACTTCGTCACCGGGCTCGGCCCGGACAGCGCCGTGACCATGCTCTTCGGCCCCTCGGGCAACAGCCAGGCGCTCTACTACACGACCTACTCCAACGGCGGCCAGGTGCGGAAGATCTTCTTCGACGATCCCGGCAACGACCCGCCCACGGCCCTGGCCTCGGCCTCCCCGACGTCCGGTCCCCTGCCGCTCGACGTCACCTTCAACGCCACGGGCAGCAGCGACCCCGAGGGGGACGACCTGCTCTTCTTCTGGGATTTCGGCGACGGCTCCGACGGCGTGGTCACGACGAGCCTCCAGGTCCAGTACAGCTACCGGACCGCCGGCACCTTCATCGCCAGCCTGCGCGCCCGCGACGAGAACTTCGAGTTCTCGGCCCCGTCCACCGTCGAGATCCAGGTGGGCAACAGCCCGCCCGATCCGACCATCGTCTCGCCCGCGGCGGGGCAGACCTTCCGCGTCGGGCAGACGGTGACCCTCACGGGCAGCGCCACCGATCCCGACGACGGGCCGCTCCCCGCCTCGGCGCTCTCCTGGACCGTGCTGCTGCACCACAACGGCGACCACACCCACCCGGTGCTGGGTCCGTCCACCGGCAACAACCTCACCTTCACCGCGCCCGCGCCCGAGGGCCTCGCCGCCACGGATCTGAGCTTCCTGGAGATCCGGCTCACGGCCAGGGACGCGCAGGGCGCGAGCCGGACCGTCACCCGCGACTTCCAGCCGGAGCGGGTGCCGCTCACCTTCGAGACGGACCCGGACGGCCTCCAGGTGATGCTCAACGACGAGCCGTACACGGCGCCGGCGACCGTCACCTCGTGGGAGGGGTACGAGCTCGCCGTGGCCGCTCCGAGCCAGCACTCCGCCGGAGAGTCGTACGTGTTCGTCTCCTGGTCCGACGGCGGCGCGGCCAGACACATGATCACGACCCCCGCCGCGGACGCGTCCTATACCGCCACCTTCGAGCCCGCTCCGCCCCCGCCGCCGCTCGACTTCCACACCGTCGTCCCCTGCCGCGTCCTGGACACCCGGGCGGCCGGCCAGGGTCCGGCCCTCCAAGCCCAGGCGGAGCGGACGTTCGCCATCACGGGGCTCTGTGCCGTACCGGCCACGGCCAGGGCAGTCGCCGTGAACATGACCGTGACCGGGGCGTCGAGCGCCGGCAACCTGCGGATCGCTCCCCAGGATGCCGCGGCCACGATCACCACCGCGATCAGCTTCCGGGCCAACCAGACCCGCGCCAACAACGGCATCCTGCCGCTGAGCGACGCCGGGACCGTGGCGGTCTTCTGCGGCATCCCGTCCGGGTCGGTGCACTTCGTGCTGGACGTGGTCGGGTACTTCGAGTAGATGGTAGAGGCTTTCGAATTCTTCGATGAGCTGCTAGCCTGAACGGGTCCAGAGGAGGGTTCCGCCCATGCCCCGAGCCGTGCCCCGCCCGCTCCTTCGTCTCCTGGTTCCGGCCCTGCTGGCCGCGGCGCCGCTGACGGCCGCCGTGCCCGCCGGCTTCACCGACGCCCTGGTCGCGACTCTCGGCAGTCCGACGGCCCTGGCCTTCACCCCCGACGGCCGGCTGCTGATCACCCGCCAGAGCGGCATCCTGCGGATCTACCAGGGAGGGGCGCTGCTGGCGACGCCGGCCCTGACCTTCCCGGCGAGCTCCATCTGCAACAACTCCGAGCGCGGGCTGCTGGGAGTGGCGGTCGATCCTGCCTTCGCGACGACCCGGCACATCTTCCTCTTCTATACGTTCGAGCAGCCGGGGGGGAACTGCGTCAACCGCGTCTCCCGCTTCACGCTGCCGGACACTAACGTCGTCGATATGGGCACGGAGCTGGTCCTGGTGGACAACATGCCGTCTCCCGCCGGCAACCACAACGCGGGAGACCTCCACTTCGGCCGCGACGGCTTCCTCTACATCTCGATCGGGGACGGCGGCTGCGACTATGCCAACGACAGCGGCTGTGCCGGGGCGAACGATGCCGCCCGGGATCAGCATGTATTGACCGGCAAGATCCTGCGCATCACGAAGACCGGCGGCATCCCGGCTAGCAACCCCTTCCAGGGAGCGGGGACGGCGCGCTGCAACGTCACCGGGCAGACGACGGCGGGCAACAAGTGCCAGGAGACCTTCGCCTGGGGGCTGCGCAATCCCTTCCGCTTCTCCATGGACTCGAACGCCGCCGGCACCCGGTTCTTCATCAACGACGTCGGCCAGGGCCGCTGGGAGGAGATCGACGAGGGCACGGCCGGCGCGGACTACGGCTGGAATCTCTGCGAGGGGAAACACAACAACAACTCCGACGCCGCCTGCTCGAACGCTCCGCCGGGCCACGTCCCCCCGGTCTACGACTACCGGCACGGCCAGGTGATCCCGGGCACGACCAGTCCGACCGACTGCAACTCGATCACCGGCGGCGCGTTCGTGCCCAACGGCGCGTGGCCCGGGTTCGACGGCTCCTACCTGTTCGGCGACTTCGTCTGCGGCGAGATCTTCAAGCTGACCTTCTCGGGAGGCTCCTGGTCGGCCACGGACTTCGGCCAGAGCCTGGGGGGCGTGACCACGATGATCTTCGGCCCCCACGGCAGCGGCGGCCAGGCGCTCTACTACACGACCTTCGCGAACGGCGGCGAGGTGCGGAGGATCTTCTTCGACCAGCCGGGGAACGATCCGCCGGTCGCCGTGGCCTCGGCGGTCCCCACTTCCGGTCCCGCGCCGCTCAACGTCACCTTCGACGCCACGGGCAGCTCCGACCCCGACCCGGGCGACACCCTGACCTACTTCTGGAGCTTCGGGGACGGCACGCCGGAAACCTCGACCGCGAGCCTGACGATCAACCACACCTACACGGCCCCCGGGACCTACACGGCCACGCTGCGCGCCCGGGACAACAACTTCGCCTTCTCGGCCCCGGACACGGTCGAGATCCAGCCGGGCAACTCGCCGCCCTCGGCCACCATCGTCTCGCCCGGCGCGGGGCAGACCTTCCGCGTCGGCCAGACCGTGACCCTCACGGGCAGCGCCTCGGACGCCCAGGACGGCACGCTGCCGGGCTCCGCCCTGTCCTGGAGCGTGCTCCTGAACCACAACGGGAACCACACGCACCCCTGGTTCTCGGGCACGGGCAACAACCTGACCTTCGCCGCTCCGGCGCCCGAGGACCTGAACGCCACGGACGGCAGCTTCCTCGAGATCCACCTCACGGCCACGGACTCCGGCGGCCTGCCCGGCAACGCCCAGCGCAACATGCAGCCGAGCAAGGTCACGCTGACCTTCGACACCGATCCGGCAGGCCTGGATCTGAGGGTCAACGGCACGACGATCACGGGGCCGCACTCGCTGACCTCCTGGGAGAACTGGACGCTCAACGTCTTCGCGCCCAACCAGTCGGACGGCACAGACTTCTGGGTGTTCTCGTCCTGGTCCGACGGCGGCGGCCAGTCGCGGCAGCTCGTCACCCCGTCCGCGCCCACGACCTACACGGCCACCTTCCAGGCCTCGGTGGAGACGGGTCCCCTGGACTACTTCACGGTCAACCCCTGCCGGCTCGTAGACACGCGGACGGTGGGACCGGCGATCGCGGCCGGCTCGACACGCACCTTCACGGCCGCGGGCTCGTGCGGGATTCCGGTGGGAGCCAAGGCGGTCGCGGCGAACGTGACTGTCATCAATCCGCCGAGCACCGGACACCTGCGGATGTGGCCGGGAGGGACGCCGGCCACGTCCACGAGCGTGATCAACTTCAACGCCGGGAGCTCGCGGGCCAACAACGCGACGATCGGGCTCGGAGGCAGCGGGGACTTCCAGGTGCAGGGCTCGTTCCCGAGCGGGTCCATCCACCTGGTGGTGGACGTCGCGGGCTGGTATCAGTAGGGCCTTAAGGCCGAGGCCTGCGCGATGCCTTCAGCTCGGTGACCAGCTCCTGGACCCGTCCCGTGAGGTCCGGGTCGCCGAGCCCGGCGGCCTGGGCCTGCTCCAGGGCCTGGGCCTCGGGCACGCCGTTCTCCAACACCAGCCACGCGTAATAGAGGCCGGCCGCTCGGTTGCCGGTGCTGCAATGGACCAGCGCCGGGCGCTCGGCGTTGCTCAGCACGGTCAGGAAGTACTTGATGGTCGGGCCGTCCAGGGTCCCCGGTGTGACCGGGATGTTGGCGTACTCGAGCTTGGCCTTGCGGGCGGCCTTGGCCTCATCGAAGCCGCGGTCCTCCTCCAGAGGCCGCAGGTCGATCACGGTCTTGTAGCCCGCCTTGGCCGCTTCCTTGAGCTGCTTGGCCGTGGGCTGTCCGGCGAGGAGGAGCCCGTCCTCGGGCTGGGCGGTGTTCGGGATGCCGAGGCCCCCTTGGCCGTACAGGGCGGTTGCGAGCAGGATCGGGAGCGCAACGAGCAACGTCCTTCGAAAAGCCATGATCATCTCTCCTCGATCCAAAGCCTACGCCGATTCCGGCTCGCGGACCAGGAGCCCCAGCAGGTCCGACGTGGTGACGATCCCCACGACCCGCTCCCCGCTGGTGACCAGTAGGCGGTGGATGTGGCCGTTGATCAGGGTCTCGGCCACCTCGGGGACGGGGGTGTCCTGATCCACCGAGTGGACGGACGGCGTCATGATGTCGCGCACCCGCATCCCGGCCTCGTCGAAGCGGAGCCTCTCGATGTCCTCGCGGCGGAGGGTGTCGCCCCACTCGCGGACGAAGAAGTCCGGGTTCGGCCGCTCCGGCCCGAGGTCCATCCCCCGGGCCATGGCCTGGGCCAGGTCGGTGACGGATACGACGCCGACCAGCCGGCGGTTGGCATCCTCCACGGGCGCGCCGGAGATCTCGTTCTCGACCAGAAAGCTCGCCAGCTCTTCGAGGGTCATGTCCTCCGGGACCGTGAGCACGTTGGGGCTCATCACGTCCCCGGCGGTAATGGGTCTCATGCCGCTTCCTCCTCGCGGAGAGAGTATCGCGGACTGCTCGCGGCATTAAACTAGGCCGCCAATGGACAACCTCTGTCACACGCTGGTGGGCGCCGCGCTGGGGGAGGCGGGGATGAAGCGGCGCGCTGGGAGGGCCTCCGGGAAACCGATACCGCTGGCCATGCCGGCGCTGCTGATCGGGGCGAACCTGCCGGACGTGGACATCCTCGCCTATGCGTGGGGGCAAACGACGGCCCTCGGCTTCCGCCGGGGGTGGACCCACGGGGTGCCGGCGCTGGTGCTCTGGCCGTTCATCCTCACCGGGCTGCTCCTGGCCTGGGACCGGTGGGTGCGCAGACGGAGCCGGCCTGAGGCGGAGCCGGCCCGGCCACGGGAGCTGCTCCTGCTCTCGACGGTGGCCATCCTCACCCATCCGCTCCTCGACTGGCTCAACACCTACGGCCTGCGCTGGCTCATGCCGTTCGACGGCACCTGGTTCTACGGCGACGCGCTGTTCATCGTGGACCCCTGGATCTGGCTGGCGCTGTCGGCCGGGGTGGTGCTGTCGCGCCTCCGCCGGAATTCCAAGTCCGCCCGCTGGGCCGTGGCCGCGGTGTGTGTCTACATCGTTTTCTCGTGGAGTCTGCAACTGGCTTCGCGGCAGGTGGCGGCGAGAGCGCTGGCCGCCTCCGGCCGTCCCATCCACCGGATGATGGCCGGCCCGGTGCTGGCGAATCCGTTCCGCAGGGAGATCGTGTCCGACGGGGGAGAGGGCTACGACCTCGGCGAAGTGGACTGGCTGGCCGGGCCGGAGCTCCGGCCGCGCCGGCCTCCGTACAGGCCGAAGAACGACGCCCTCCCCGGTGTGGCCGAGGCCGCGGCCACGAGGGAGGGCGCCATCTTTCTCGACTGGGCCCGCTTCCCCTTCTTCCTGGTCGAAGAGAGCCCGGATGCGCGCATCGTGCGGATGACCGACGCGCGGTACAGGCTGGAGCGGGGGGAGGGCTTCGCTACGCAGACGGTCGTGCTGCCCCGCCCCTAACCCTTCCGCGAGTAGGTGCCGTCGAACTGCACGGCCCAGGTCTTGCCGTCGTCGCGCGACGCTTCCCAGAACTGGCGGAGGCGCCCGCCGTCGAGCGGCGTCCAGGTTACGCGGTGGAGCACGGTCTTGCCGGGGTCCCGCTGGGACGGCAGCGTAGCGCGCATCACCATCTTCCCGTCCTCCAGGCCGCCGGTGAGCTGCAGGAGGTTGCCCCGGTCGTCCACCCAGGCCTGGTGCCACTTCCCGTCGGGGGCGTAGAGGTTCAGGCTGGTGCCGTTCACGCCCTGGGAACCCTGCCAGCTCTCGCGGATCGCGCAGCCGCCGAGGATGCTCTCGATCCGGTTCGTGCCCGCCAGGTTGCCGGCCGGGTTGCGGACCTCCCAATCTCCCAGCCAGAAGTCGAACTGGCGGTGCTGAGGGGCCGAGCAGGGGGCGGGCGCAGGCTGCTGGGCAGGGGCGCTGGTGGAGCAGGCGACCGCCATCATCAGGAGCGCTAGGGACCATCGACAAGCGTTCATGCCGGTTTTCCTCCTTGGTCGTTGACGAGGAGAACGTACCGGAGCGCGGAGAGCCCCCGCTATCGAAAACTTGCTTCATGTAAGATCGTAGGAGCCATCATGGACCGGCCGCCGTTCGACACGCTGCTCTACCGGAGCCCGATCGTGACGATCGCCAGCTTCCGGGCGGAGCCGTCCCACCCGGGATTCCGCGACTCGGGGCCGGCGGAGAACCACTGTTTCGTGTTCCCGCGCACCTCGGTGCGAATCGTCCACGTGGACCGCAGGTCGGTCGTGACCGACCCCAACGTGGTCACCTTCTACAACCGGGACCAGGTCTACTTCCGCGAGCGGATGACGCAGGACGGGGACCGCTGCGATTGGTTCGCGGTCGAGCCCGGTGTGCTGCTGGAGGCGATGCGGCGGCACGACCCCGCGGCCGCGGACCGTCCGGACGCGCCGTTCCGCTTCACCCATGGACCCGGGGACGCGGAGAGCTACCTGCTCCAGCGGCTGGTGGTGCGGCACCTGGCGGAGGGCGGCCCCGTGGACCCCCTGTTCGTGGAAGAGTCGGCCCTGAGGCTGCTCGCCCAGGTCGTGTCCCACGCCGCGCGGGCCTGGGATCTGTCCATGAAGACTCCCGAGCCGCGGCAGGAGGACCTCGCGGAGGCGGCGAAGACGGTCCTGGCGGGAGAGCTCGGGGAGCCGCTTACCCTGGACGAAGTGGCGCGGCGGGCCGGCAGCTCGGTCTTCCACCTCTGCCGGACCTTCCGCCGCCACACCGGCTCGACCCTGCACGGCTACCGGACCCAGATGAGGCTGCGCACCGCCCTGGAAAGAGCGGCGGACCCCGGGACCGACCTCACCGACCTGGCTCTGGACCTCGGCTACTCCTCCCACAGCCACTTCACCGCCGCCTTCCGAAAGGTTTTCGGCATGGCCCCGTCGGCTTTCCGGAAAAAAGCGACGGTGCAGGCCGTGCGGGAGCTGATCGGTTCTCAGTAGCGCAGAAGGGCCGCCACCTCGCCGGCCTCGGAGAGCGCCGGGATCGGGTCCACGAAGTCGGCCTCGGCGCTGGTCAGGGCGAGCAGCTCCACGAGCTCGTTGACCAGGTCGACCTTGAAGACGTCCTCCGAGCCGCAGACCTTGCACTTCCGGGCTTCGCCCGGCAGGAGGTTCTCGCACTCCCGGCAGCGCGTGCCGGGGAGCTTCGCGTCCCGCGTCACGGCCATCTTCTCAACCCGGCCCACGGCCGCGGCCTTGAGCACGTCCTCGGCTCCGGTCACCGCCAGGCCGCCCCGGAAATACTCCTCCCGGATGCGGTCCCAGAGCTTGCCCTCGGCCTCGCGCTCGGCTTCCGAAAACATTTCGAACGCCGCTTCGTGGATCGGGTCGTCCCCGCCGCTGAAGTCCACGCTCCGCTTGCCCGCGAGCTTCGCCTGGAGCGGCGCCGGCAGGGCGTTCTCGATCTCCAGCATCGTCTCCTGCGAGCCGACCAGGAACAACCGGTCGAATTTCTCCTTCTGATCCATCTCGGCCAGGATGTCCACGATCTCCTTGGCGTAGTGCATCAGCTCGTTGCTGCGCCGGCGCTCGTAGCGCTTCTGGGACCAGCCGCCCTTCTTGACGTTGTTCTTGACGTCCCCCTTGACCTTGGCGTCCTCGTCCGCCCGCGCCGAGGTCACGAAAAAGACCCGCGAGGCCGTGTTGTCCGCGGCCACCACGACGAAGTTCTCGTACTCGTCCTGGAGCTCGGCGATCGGCCGGATGTAGGGCGAGGAGTCCACCCAGATGAACTCGGGACCCTTGACCGTCAGCGGGAACGCCTTCACGAAGTCCAGCGCCCAGCAGACGAACAGGCAGACCCCCTCTGTGTCCCAGGTGTGCCCGGCCAGCCACGTCTCGACCAGCTTCAGGTTCTCCTCGAAGTGCTCGGTTTCGACCGGGTCGTCCGAAAGCAGCGTCCGGATCTTGTCGATCCGCGGCTTGAGCTGCTGGAAGGAGTCCGGGGTCGTCAGATAGACGCTCACAAAGGCTCGCTCGGGTCCCGACACCCCGGCAAGCTCTCTCAGGTCGATGTTGTTGAACATGGGCGTTCGCTTCCTCCGCGCGCGGCAGGTGCAAGAAGCCGGCCACGCTTCTGACCCCCAACGGTCCCTCCGGACCCTTCGTATACTTGGGCATGAACGCAAAAGCAGGAATCTTTCTCAGGCTTCTCCCGCTCTGCCTCTGCCTGCTCCCGCGCCTGGCCGCGGGGCAGGGCTCTATCGGCCCCTTGCAGAACCTCCGGTCCTTCTCCCTCGCGGGCCCACGCTCTTTCGTCCAAGCCGGCGACCTGGCCTTTTTCACCGTCACCCCCCCTACGGACTCCGAGTCGCTCTGGCGGACCGACGGCACCGCCCAGGGGACGTTTCAGCTTGTTACGACGGGCAGCTTCCCGCCGAATCAGGGCTTCCGCTTCTGGACCGTCCAGGGCTCCCGCCTTTTCTTCACGGGGCGTCGCACCCCGGAGCCCAGCGAAACGCACCGGGCTCTCTGGCGCAGCGACGGCACCGTCGAAGGCACGGTTTCCCTGACCCAGGCGATGAGCTTCGCGATCGACGCTTCCGCCGGGGCGTCGCCCACCAGCCTGGCAGTCCCGGAGACCGGGGTCGTGTTCTTCTCCGCGGGCGCGGAGTCGGCGCAGCCCGACTACGAGCTCTGGGCGACTGACGGCACCGCCGAAGGGACCCGGCTCGTCAAGGATGTCAACCCGGAAGGCCCCTCGAAACCCGGCTTCATGGTGACGCTCGGAGGACAGCTCTTCTTCATCGCCGACACGCCGCAGGGCAGTGAGCTCTGGCGCAGCGACGGAACGCCGGAAGGGACGGAGCGGGTCGAGAGCCTCCATCACCTGGGCGCCGGGGTCGTCGCCCTGACCAGGGCGGGCGGCGCGCTCTTCCTTCTCGCGGAAACGCTCGCGGAAACGGCCGCGGGCGTGGAGCTTTGGCGCAGCGATGGGACGGAGGCTGGGACCTCTCGGGTGCTGGAGCTCCCGGCGTCGCGGCTCCTCGGGTACGCCGCGGCGGGCCGGCGCTTCTTCCTGGCGGTCGGGGACGCGAGCTTGCAGGACAAGGAGCTTTGGGTGGCCGAGGGCGGTACGGGGGAAACCGTCCAGGTTCTGGACACGGCGGCGCCGGGAGAGCTCAAACTGCTCGCGTTCGGCGACGGCGCCCTCTTCGCCCTGTCCGAGGCGGGTCACGGGCTGGAGCCCTGGCTGTCCGACGGCACTCCTGGGGGAACGAGGCGGATCGCCGACATCTGCCCGGGGCCGTGCGACTCCTCCCCGGTGCTTCTCGGGATCTACGCCGGGCGCGCCCTGCTCCTGGCCGACGACGGCGACTCCGGCCGCGAGCCCTGGTCGAGCAACGGAACCGCCGCGGGAACCTATCGCGTCGGCGATCTCTGTCCCGGAGAGTGCAGCCCCGCTCTGGGCGGTCGCGGAGAGGTTGCCGGCTGGCTGGCGCTGGGGGCGGGCAACCGGATCTGGCTGTCCGACGGCAGCCAGGACGGCGCTTTTCCGGTCGCGCAGTTCTCGGCAGCGCTCGCAACCATGCTTCTCCCTCCCTTGGCCGATCGGCTCCTCATCATGACGACGGACCCCGCTTTCACGCTCGGCCTGTGGTCGCTGCCGGTGACGGCTCCGGCTCCGCCGCCGGGCGGTTGGCTGGAGTCGGCCCGCGTGCCCGGCTTCCGCTTCAAGGTGCAGATCGGCGGTCAGACCGCGGGCCGGCAGGAGTCGGCGTGCATGGCCCGGACCCTGTGCGTGAGCGGCGCGCTGCCGGGCCGTTCGGAGGTCTTCCTGCGGGTGCCCGAGCCCGGGTCCGCCGAACGCTTCGGGCCGGCCTTGGTCAAGCTCGCGACCTCCGCCGTCGACGTCTGGGTCCTGCAGACCGCGACGGGCCATCTCCGCCATTACCGTCTGAACGGTTCCGGCCCGGCCGGCTCCACCCTGCCGGGCATCCTGGACCGCGCGGGCTTCAGGAACGTCCCGGGCGCGCTGGCGGCTGCCGCCGGCGAGGCCAAGGCACCCAGGGATCCTCAGCCGCCGGGCCGCTGGATCGAGTCCAAGACGGTTCCGGGCTTCCGGGTCCAGGCGCGGCTCACGTTGGACGGGAAGAGCCAGGTCCTGCGCAAGGAGCCCTGTATCGCGGAGACCTTCTGCCTGAGCGGCGCGACACCGGGAACGCCGGGAATCACCGAGTTGCTCGTCCGCGTGACGGGTCCCAAGCCCAACAGACATTTCTGGACGATGCTGGCCCGCTTCGCCCCCGCCACGCTGGAGGTGTGGGTCCAGCAGAGGAAGACCGGAAAGATCCGCTACTACCGGCTGAACGCGCCGCCGGCTGGCAGTTCCCAGCTCGACGGATACGTCGACCGGCAGGGATTCAAGCGGTAGGTCACGTTTCAGGGCGAGGTGCGAGCCCAAGCGAGCCGAGCCGGCGGCGCGAGAGCCGGCCGGCTCGGCGAGGGGTTGGAGCGCTCAGGGAACGGAAGCTTCAATCTCCACCGTGAGGTCGTTTTGACCGGCGGCCCCCCCGTTTGCCCCATGGACCAGAAGCAGGATCCATGTGACGAGCTCTGCCCCCAGCCCCTCCTTGGCAGCTTCAATAGCCAGGCGCAGAGCCACATTGATGTCCCCGTTGTCCGCCGTACCTGAGAATCGTGCCATTCCGATGTACCTCCCTTTTCTTGCGCTGCAATGTTCGCCGGCGCGAAAACGTCAAACGTCGTCTTCAGCGCCGTGCGTCCAATGCGAGGCTCACTGGCTCACCAACGCGGATTGTACCGGTTTGCACCACCGTTCCATAGATGCCCGCGTTGTTTTTGTTTAACCGTACGACTGTCTTCAGCACCCGCTTGTCTTGTGTGGCCGTGTCCGGATCGAGGTTGATCATCATGCATCGCACGTCACGCACCGTCACGCTCACGGCTGGCCTTGGCTCGCTGTTGCCGAACACCAGTGTCCCGCCGACCCACCCATCCTCGAGAAACGGCTCGCGGTGGTGAGTCTCAATGAGAATGTTGGCTCGGAAGCGCCTGCGATCGAGGTTCACTCCCGCCTCGCCACCGATGCCAGCAATGGTCGCCAGGCTAATCACCGATACGGAGGCATCATCGAAGATCCCGTGCTTGAGCTTCATCAATTCCACGCTGCTCCCAAAGCGTTCGGCGACCTCGCTCTGGAGCTCTATGCTGCGAAGCTCCACGTGCGTTCCGGCCGGTGTGCGTACGTGAGTTGGCAGGGGCTCGCCTGTACTCTCGTCGAGACCAACAGGGTGGTACAGAAGGAGCTCAGGGACGCGGCTCGCGGTAAGCCACGGGAAGCCGCTGTCATCTCCCAAGCGCCGGAAGGCGAAGCGCCGATCACCATCGAGACCGTGCCACCCGAGAAATGCCGACTCGGTCACGGTACCAGCCATCGACTTGACGGGATACCGCACAAGCTCGCAGACATGCCCGAGCTCATTCATCATACAGTCACTATACGTCACGCCGCGGACGGGCAGAGCGGCGTTCTGAAGGGGCCAATCAGGTCCGCAGGCTCAGCACCCGGAAGAACTCCTCCGCGACTTCGGCGGGATCTCCCACCAGGGCTCCCGCTCCTTCCTCCGGGAGCCAGTCGGAGGGGAGATAGTTGCGGTAGGGGGCGGAGAGGAAGCGCTGGTCAAAGAGGGCGATCACGCCCGTGTCTCTCGGCGAGCGGATCAGGCGGCCCGCGGCCTGGACGACCCTCGTCATTCCCGGCACCACGAAGGAGTACTCGAAGCCGCGGTCGAAACGCTCCTGGTAGTACGACTTGAGGAGCTCCTGCTCCAGGGTCAGCGCCGGCAGGCAGGGGCCGACCACGGCCACGGCCTTGAGCACTTCTCCCGGGTAATCCACCCCCTCCGCGAAGACTCCTCCGGCCACTGCGACCAGGAGGACATCCCCGAAGACCGCGGAGCGCAGGGCCTGGAGGATCAGGTCCCTCTCCTTGTCGCTGTCCGCCTGGCGCTGGACCAGCACCCTCTTGTTGCGCAGGCGCAGGCGCCCTGTCACCTCGGAGAGGAAGGCGTAGCTCGGGAAGAGCGCCAGGCAGTTGCCGGGCACTGAGTCCGCGAAGGCCGCCAGCCGCTCGGCGATCCGCTCGTAGTTGGACGGGCGCTCCTTCCACGTGGTGGCCACCGTGGGATCGATCACCACCCGGCGGTTCTCCAGCGGGAAGGGGTTCGGGATTTCCACGAAGGCAGTGCGGCCGGCCTCGAAGCCAAGCAGGCCGGTGTAGAACTCCGGCGGCGACAGGGTCGCGGACAGCCCGATCGTGGCGTGGGTGCGGCTGAGCACGCTGCCGAGGAAGCGGCTCGGGTCCTTGCAGAGGATCTTCAGCCGGGCGTCCCCCTTGCGCACCTCGGCGCAGTGGCTGAAGGCCTCGCCCGACACCGCCAGCCCGTTGAGGAAGCGGAGGAAGTTGAAGTAGAGGGCGACGAACGGGTCCTCGGGGTGGAAGGTCTTGGTCTCCCGCTGGTGCTCCAGATAGTCGACGAAGGCGGCGTCGAGGTCCGGCCGCAGGCGCCAGAAGCGGTCCTCGGGGATCGGGTACTCGACCGCCCGGTCGCCGCCTGGCCCTTCCTCCAGAGCGTCGGCGACCGCGTCCTCGATCGCCTGGGCGAGCTTCAGGCAGAGGTTCGCGATGCGGAAGTGGATCGGCTCGCCCCAGCGCCCCAGGGTCTCGGCCGCCCGCCGCGCCGCCTGCATCGACAGCTCGGGGCTGTAGTAGCCCCGGCCGCGGTCGACCAGGTTGTGCACCTCGTCGATGACCAGGACGATGTCGGAGAGGTCCTGCTCCGGGGCGAAGGCGGTGAGGGCCACGTAGGGGTCGAAGGCGTAGTTGTAGTCGCAGAGCGTGACCTGGACCCGTCCGGTCAGCTCCAGGCTCACCTCGAAGGGGCAGACCTCGTGTGCCCGGGCGGACTGGAAGATGGCGTCGGGCTCCAGGGCCGGGTAGGAGTCGTAGAGCTGCCCGAGGAGGCCGGAGGTGGCGAGCTTGAGGCCGTAGTCCTTGGCGTAGCGGCAGTACTCCTCGTGGCAGATGATCTGGTCGTTGGCGCACATCTTGGCCTTGGCCCGCAGGCGGAGCGAGCGGAAGGCCCCATCCTGGTTCAGGAGGTTGAGGACGGCCGTGGCCATCTCCTGCTGCGTGGTTTTAGCTGTCAGCACGAAGAGCCGCTTGTCATGGGCCAGGCAGTAGCGCAGGGCGGGGTAGAGGGTCGCCACGGTCTTGCCGATGCCGGTCGTGGCCTGGAGCAGCAGGTGCTCGCGGTTGGCCACGGCCGTTTCCACGGCGGCGAGGATCAGCTCCTGGCCGGGGCGCGTCTCGGGATAGGGGAAGCGGAGGCGCTCGGCCGCGGCCCGCCGCTCTTCGAAGCGCTGGCGCTCCGCCTCCCAACCGTAGACTAGGGAGTTGAGGCGCCGGCGGACGACCGCTTCGAGGAGCTGGAGGTCCACCTGCAGCGCCTCGCGCTCGATGTCGTCGCTGCCGATGGAGATGAGGACGAGCTCGGCGCGGACCGGAGCGTCCGCGGTGGTGCGGCCGAGCATCCAGGCGTAGAGCAGGGCCTGGCGCTGGTACATCTCGCGCACGGACGGCGGCAGCGAGGCCCCGCGGCGGACCGATTTGATCTCCTCGACCACGATAGAGCCGTCGGGGTCGTTGCGCAGGCCGTCGATGCGGCCATGGACGCGCACGGTCCAGCCGCGGTGCTCGAAGGTGTAGGAGACCACGACCTCGCGGCGGTAGGAGGGGTCGGCGGCCAGCGCTTCTTCCTGGTACTTGCCGTGGATCGCCTGCCCGAGCCACATGCGCTCGTAGCCGCCGCGGCTGGAGAAGCCCAGACTTCTCAGCGGCCCTTCAAGAAGGTCGGCCACCGAGAGGTCAAGCGTCAAGGCCTCGGGGTCGAAACGGGGAGGCATGCGGCGTAAGTATAGCGGAAGGCCCTCACCCCCCTAACCCCCCTCTCCCACCTCCCCAGCCCCCTCCCTGGGAGAGGGGGGAAGCATGTCGGGTGGTGGCGCCCCTCTCCCGGGGAGGGCGGGTGAGTGTGGCGGGAGAGGGGACGGGGGTGAGGGCTCTCACGAAAAAGCCCGGGACGCATCCGTGCGCCCCGGGCTGGTTGACCTCAGGTTAGCTCTTCCTACCGGCGGTCGCGGTCGGCGTCGCCCGGGAGGGCGTGCTCCACGCGGTGCCAGGCGTCGCGGACGGCGTCCTTGACATGGTCCCAGGTCCGGCCGGTGGTGCCGTGGGTCCGGTCCCAGTTGCTCCGCAGGTCGTTCTCGGCGTCGTTCCAGCTCCGGCCGCGGTACTGGTTCGCGGACTCGTAGCCGTAGCGGTAGGCCGGGCTGAGGTCGTCGTAGCTGCGGCCCGAGGCGTACGGGCGGGACGAGTAGTTGTTCCGCCAGTAGTTGTCCTCGTCCTCCCAGCGGCTGGAGCCACTGCCGGAGCCGGCGCTGCCGGTGCCCGACCAGCCCGTGATGGTGCTGGGCGTGCCGCCCGCGAGCCCGGTAGCCGCGGTGCCGGTGCCGATGCTGCCGGCGGTGATGCCGCCGCCGCTGCCGGTCAGGTGGCTGCCCGCCGGGCTGTTGAGCGTGGTGCCGGTGCTCGTGGCGGGGCCGGTCTGGTTGCCGAGGTGGGTCGGGCCTTCGGCCAGGCCCTTGGTGCCGAGCTGGTGGCCGGCCATGCCGCTGGCCACCGAGCCCGCGGCGGTCCCGCCGGCGCCGGTGAAGCTGGTGCCCTCGTAGCCGGTGGTGTTGCCGACGTCGTTGTGCAGGCCCGAGTGGCTCCCCTGGTTGCCGAACCGGTCGGTGATCCGGTCCCAGGCGTCGCGGGAGGCGTGCTTGGCATCGTTCCAGGCCAGGCCCGAAGAGCCGTGGCGCTGGGTCCAGTCGCGCTCGAGATCGCTCTCGACATCGTTCCAGTTGCGGTTCTCCTGGCGGGTGCGGGCCTCCCAGCCGTAGCGGTAGGCGGGCTGGAGGTCCTCATACTTGCGGCCCGAGGAATAGGGCCGGGTGCTGTAGTGGTCGCGCCAGAAGGCGTCCTCCTCGGTCGGGTTGACCGACTCGGAGATCCCCTTGCCGGCCAGGCCGCCGGCGATGCCGCCAACCGCCGCGCCGACCATGGCGCCCAGCGGGCCTCCCACTGCTCCGCCGATCACCGCGCCGACGGTGCCGCCCGAAGCGGCCCCGATCCCGGTACCGACCGGATGAGCCCCGGGCTCGCCGGTCACCGGATCGCGGTTCGCGTCGTGGATCTCGTGCTCCAAGGCCGCGGTGCCGGGGGTCACGCCTCGTGCTCGCTCAGCCTCTGTATTGCGGTTTCTCTCGTCGTCTCTCATGCCGTGCCTCCTCTACGTGACGTTGGCGAAATTCCCTGGGCTCCGAGGTGCTTCGGAGGACGATCAAACAACTGCATCTAGAGTTGTTTGCAAGGAGGAGGCCAGATTGAGAGTCTGCTACTATCGGGCGCATGAGACGCTCGATGGTTCACGCGCTTCTCTGCGTCGCCCTTCTCCTGGGCGCGCTCGACCTGCATCCGGCGGACGCGCCGCACGAGCCTCTGTCCCTCGGGGGAGAGGCCGTCTACTTCCCCGGCGCGGCCCACCCGGGCGAGCCGGTCCACGTCGAGTCCGCGACTCCTGTCGAGCAGCCCCACTGCGCCGCCTGCCTCCACCGCCTGGAGACCCGCGGCGCCTGCCTGGAGCCGGCCGTGCTCGTCCTGCCGGCCGACCTGACGTTCCGCCTCTGGCTCGCGCCCGCTCCCAGCGCCGCGCCGGGCTCCCGCCGCGCCGCCGGCGCCCGCGCGCCGCCGCTCTCCTGACCCCCTGATCCGCGCCGCCGCCGGCCGTCTCCGTCCACGGGGAAGAGCCAGCGCATTACCCGCAACCGATCGGGGCGCCTCCGGGTGCCAGGAGATTTCAGATCATGGAGCATTCCTCTTTCCTCAAGGGGGTGGCGACGCCACTCCTCTTCTGCCTGGTTATTTTCCTCGTAATGGCGGGCGCCGCGTTGCCCGTCCTGTCCCAGACCCTCCCTCCGGGCAGCATCGCCGGCCGGGTCACCACCGCCGAAGGCGACCCGGTGGCCGGCGCCGAGGTGCTTCTGGCGGAGCTGCGCCGCCGGACCACCGCGGGCGACGACGGCTCGTTCCGCTTCGACGCCGTGCCGCCCGGCGAGTATGTGCTGGAGGCCTCCAGCGACCGGCTCGGCAGCTCGGTCCTGCGGGTGCGGGTGACCGCCGGGGCGACCGTTGAAGCCCCTCTGGTCCTGGACCTCCTCATGCACCGCGACGAGATCGTGGTCACGGCCTCGCCCGACGCGCGCAGCCGCTACGAGATCGCCCAGCCCACGAGCGTGCTGGGCAAGGAGGAGCTGGCGCGCCAGCTCCAGCCCACCCTGGGCGAGACGCTCAGCCGTGAGCCGGGCGTGAGCTCGACATCGTTCGGCCAGGGTGCCAGCCGGCCGGTGATCCGCGGCCTCGGCGGCGACCGCATCCGGGTCCTGGAAGGGGGGCTCGGCACCGGCGACGCCTCCACCACCAGCCCCGACCACGCGGTCGGCATCGATCCCCTCTCCGCCGAGCGCATCGAGGTGCTCCGCGGGCCGGCCACCCTGCTCTACGGCAGCAGCGCCGTGGGCGGAGTGGTCAACGTCATCGACGGCCGCATCCCCGAGGAGGTGCCTGCCGAGCGGATCACCGGCACGGTCGAGCTGCGCGGCGGCACCGTGTCCGGCGAGCGCAGCGGCTCGGCCGTGCTGAGCGGCGGGGCCGGCCGGATCGCCTGGCATGTGGACGCGCTGAAGCGCGAGGCGGACGACTACGAGATCCCCGGCTTCGCCGAGTCCGCGGCCCTGCGCCAGGCCGAAGGGGAGGAGGGCGAGGGCCATGAGCAGGCCTTCGGCGTGCTCCCGAACAGCGGAATCGAGAGCGAGGGGGGCGCGCTCGGCGTCTCCTGGGTGGCCGACGCCGGGTTCCTCGGCATCTCCGCGAACGGCCTCGACACCCTCTACGGCATCCCGGGCGGGCACCATCACCATGAAGGAGAGGAGGGCGAGGAGGAAGAGGCCGCGGTGCGGGTGGACATGGAGCAGCGGCGGTGGAACCTGCGCGGCGGCGTGACCCGGCCGTTCGGGATCTTCCGCGGCGCAAGCCTCCGGTTCGGCTCCACGGACTACGAGCACCGCGAGCTGGAGGGGGAGGAGACCGGCACGGTTTTCACCAACGAGAGTTGGGAGGGGAGGGTGGAGCTGCTCCAGCGCCAGGTGGGAGCGCTCTCCGGCTCGTTCGGCGTGCAGGCCATGAGCCGTGACTTCGCGGCCATCGGCGAGGAGGCCTTCGTGCCCCCAACCCAGACCGACACCCGGGCGGCCTTCGCCTTTCAGGAGCTGACTCGGGGCGAGTGGCGGTACCAGCTCGGCGCGCGCTACGAGGCTCAGGATGTGGCGGCGGAAGGGGGAGGTGACCGCTCCTTCTCCGGCGTGTCCGGCTCGCTCGGCGCGGTCTGGCAGCCGGGCGGCGACTACTCGATCGGTCTCTCGCTCGCCCGCTCCACCAAGCTCCCCAATGCCGAGGAGCTGTTCTCGAACGGACCCCATCTGGCCACCAACGCCTTCGAGATCGGCGATCCGGACCTCCGGAAGGAGACGAGCCTGGGCGCCGACCTGACGCTGCGCAAGACCTCCGGCAGCTTCACCGGCGAGGTCACCCTGTTCACGAACCGCTTCGACGACTTCATCTACGAGCAGGCCACGGCGGAGGAGGAGGACGGGCTGCCTGTCTTCCGCTACGTGCAGCGGGACGCCCGGTTCCATGGCGCCGAGCTGGATGGCGTCTTTCAGCTCGTCCACGGCGAGCCGCACCACCTCGACCTGGAGCTGGGCGCCGACTTCGTCCGTGCCCAGCTCCAGGGAGGCGAGCCGCTGCCGCGCATCCCGCCCGAGCGCTTCCGCCTGGGGCTCCACTACCGCAACGACCGGCTGGACGCCCAGGTCGAGGGGATCCGGGTAGGGGAGCAGGACCAGGTGGCGGCCTTTGAGACCCCCACGGAGGGGTACACGCTGCTCAATGCGACGCTCGGCTACCGCTTCTTCACGGAGCGGGCGGCGTTCGACGTGCTGCTGCGGGGGACCAACCTGACGGACGAGGAGGCGCGCAACCATGTCTCTTTCCTGAAGGACGTGGTCCCGATGCCCGGGCGCGACTTCAGCGTGGCGGTGCGGACGACGTTTTGACGTAGCCCCTGGCAGGAGAGCTCCTGCCGGGAGACGGGGAGCTTATGGCCCAGACCGACGCGCCCTGCGCCCACCTGGGCTGCTCTCCCCGCCTCCCGCAGGGGCTCTCCCCAGGCGCTCTCCTTGCCTTTCCCCTCCGCCTCCGGTAGCCTCCTCCGGCAAAAACACGGGTCCCGTCCATCAACGGAACAAGGAGGCGCGCTTGCGGTTCGTATCTCTCTTCGGGATGCTGGTCCTGCTCCTGATCGCCTGGGCGCTGTCCAACGACCGCCGCAGGATCCCCTGGCGCGCGGTGATCATGGGGACCCTGCTGCAGCTCACCTTCGCGGTGATCATCCTCCGCACCGAGTGGGGGCGGGCCTTCTTCGCGGGCCTGACCACGGTGGTCACCACGCTCCTCGGCTTCAGCGACGCCGGCGCGGCGTTCGTCTTCGGCGAGGGGTTCCGGGAGCACTTCTTCGCCTTCAGCGTGCTCCCCACCATCATCTTCTTCTCCAGCCTGATCACGATCTTCTACTACCTGGGCGTGCTGCAATGGATCGTCAAGATCTTCGCCAAGATCATGATGAAGGTGATGGGCACCTCCGGCGCCGAGTCGCTGGCC
>Ga0190265_10000600_pt1 | contig 25025 bp, 20 predicted proteins | sample Popmic124T_FD_133135 | JGI IMG/M metagenome (GOLD analysis project Ga0190265, IMG submission 133135) | Populus adjacent soil microbial communities from riparian zone of Indian Creek, Utah, USA - 124 T | ecosystem: Environmental > Terrestrial > Soil > Riparian zone | place: USA: Utah | collected...
ACGACGTGGACTCGATTACACGCTCAAGCGCGGCGATGGATTCGTCATGGCGGCCGGTCTCGCGCAGGGCGATGCCGGCGCCAAGCAGCGCCTGATACTTGCGTTCCTCGTCCGGAGCGATTCGAGAATAGGTGTCGAACGCGACGAGCGCTTCATCGAGCAGGCGGCGCTCGGGCGACCGGAGGGGTGCGATGGTCCCGAGATAAAGCTCGGTCCACGCGAGATTGAAACGCTGTTGATCGAGCAGAGCGGGAATCTGTTCGGCAATTCCCATGAGCAGATATCGTTCCTCTTCGGTGCGCAGGCCCACGTCGAGATCTTCGAGCGTCTTTCCGGCAAGCCGGTAGCACTCGCGAGCTTCTTCAAGGCGGGCACGCAGCCGTTCGGCGTCGTATTCGAGGCCGCTGGTGATTTCGAACTGATCCAGATCGCGGGCGATCCAGAACCGCAGAATCATCTCGCCCAGCTCGACGCGCCAGTGGGAGACGTCGAAGCGGCGCTTTTCGCCGCGCAGCCAGGCGGCATCGCGCGAAAGAGAGATAGCGCGCCGGTATTCTTCCGCAGCGCGGCCGTACAACTCCTCCCGCTGTTCCGGCGAAGTCTCATCAACGGCGGCCTTGGAATAAGCCCGGGCGATATAGACGCGGTGCATGGTCGGGGCGCCCGAGAGCAGCTCTTCGACCAGCTCGGGCATCCCGCGCTGAATCAGGCCGCCGACAAGGCGGCGCTGGTCGGGCGACAGGCGATCGTCAGGCTCGTCTTCAAGAGCCGACGCGGGAGATGTGCATAGCAACGACAACATCAGTGCGACCCCGGAAAAACAGAGTGTCCTGATAGGAGAAGTTTCCGACGACCCACAGGACGGCGACATCCATTCACCGCAGGCGTACGAACGCCCCTCCCGCGACCCCCACGCTGAAGTCTCAGTCGACATCGATTTGCACATCCGGATTCACCGAAAACTGTATGTTGCCGAAGCCGGAGCGCACGCATGCGTCCATCGCGGACACCACGTTCTGATAGGCGACCCCCGGCTCGGCCCCGATGAGGATGCGGCCGTTGGGATCGGCCCCCGCCTCTCGTCGCTGAACAAGCAACGCGGCCAGCGCGGCGAACGAGTTTTCCGCGAGTTCATGATCCATGATAATGATGCGGCACCCCGGTGACTCGGGCTGCTCGAAGAGCGCGATCTGCACGGTCGGCACAATGGCGACCTGCGCGCTGCCGCCTGGCCCGATCTGCGAAGGCAACTCGCTGGGCAACACGCCCTCGGAAACGCTGAAGCTCGTGCCGAGCATGAAGAAGATGAGAATCACCATGACCACGTCGACCATCGACGCGAGGTTGGGGGCATAGAAGAGGGTCGGAGAAAAGCCGCGCCGCTGTGTCACGGAGCTTCTCCCCCGCGCGGCAGGGCGCTAAATGTGATCTTCTTCACGCCGGCCTTGGCGCAGCCGAGCATCACGGCCTGAACGTATTTGTACGGCAACCCGCGATCGGCGCGGATGACGCAGTTGACCTCGGCGCGGGCGGAACGCTCGGCCTGAAGACGCTCCAGAAGCCCGGCGAGCGTGGTTTCCTTTTCCTGAACGAGATACGTGGCGCCGCTTCCCCCGGACAGGCGGGCATCCCGAATGTTGATGACGAATCGGTCGCCGAGGTCCTTCTTTTCAACCCGCTTCGCGGCGCTGGCCAGCGGCAGGTCGATCAAGCTGTTCTCGCTTTTGACCATCTCCGTCGTCAGCATGAAGAAGATCAGCAGACACATGGTGACATCGACCATGGCGGCCAGATTGATCGTGACAGAAGTGGGAGCCGGCGGCGAGTGCATCGGAAGACCTTATCCCTCCGCGAGTTGAACCGGCCCCGAGGGATTGAGACCGGAAGTCCCGGTGCGGAGCGGTCCGCCCGACGGTGCGGTTCCGGGAGGCGCGGCCGCGACGGCGCCGCCTGAAGAAATCGGGCCCAGGCCGTACGCGGATGACACCTGCGCGGCAGCAGCCATGGCCGATCCCGGCGCGGCGGGAGACATGGGCAGTTGAGCAGGCCGGAAATATTCGAGGATATCCACCGCAGCGGCGTGGGCGGCCACGGTCATCGAGTCGACGCGGTTGCGGCAGATGCCGAAAAAGAGCATCGACACGATGGCGACGACCAGACCGAGAAACGTGCTGACCAATGCCAGACTGATGCCACCGGCCAGGTTGTCCGCTCCATAAGCGCCCGAGCGCATCTGGCCGAATGACTCGATCATGCCCAGCACCGTCCCCAGAAGACCGAGCAGCGGCGAAATGTTGCCGATGATGTTCAAGTACTCGACCCGCCGGAACAGGCGGCTGCGCCACGCCATCGCCCGCTCTTCGACGGCCTCCTGCATCGCATCAAAACCGTGGCGGCCGTGGCGGAGGCCGACCGTGAGAACGTCGCCGAACATAGTCTTGCTCTTGCTGACCCGTTCGATGCATTCCTTGAACTGCCGGCGCTCAACCAGCTCGCGCACTTCCGTCACTTCCTCCTCGTTCACCATCGTGGATCGCCGGATGGACCAGAAGTGCTCGATGATCACCGAGACCGACCAGATCGACATCACTGCGATGACGACGCCGACCCAGCTCGATTCAAGAACGATCTGAATGAAGGTCGCGTCGGCCGGCAACTCGGAGGGGTCGGCGGCGCGACCGTGACTCGCGACCCCGAGCAGGACAACCATCATCACGGCGAGATTCAGCCGCAAATTGCGGAACAGCATCATGAGGCCTTTCGTCGCATCAGGAGCGATCAATGTCTTCCTGGGTCACGTGCTTGAACGTGCCGCCATTGCTCTCGGCAATGCGGCGTAGCACGTGCTCTCCGGCGCCCTGGATGTCATAAATGAAAAGAATGGTGTTGACAGTGGTCCGGCGACGGCGATTTCGCTGCGAAAAATAGTTCTCGAGCTTTTCGTTCTCCTCGCCGAAGTCGCCGTCGGAAAGGAGGAACATCACGTCCGGGTGATAACCCAGTGCCCGCCGCACGGCATCCAGCGGCTCGGTTTGACCCTCGGGAACGACGTTCTTGATCGCCGCGAAGGCGGCGCGCTTGTTCTCGACCGTCGCCTTGCGCATGCGAGTGGACCATTCATCGGCCCGGCCCTGATTGAACCACAATATGTTGAACATCTGTTCCGAATCCAGCGACCCGATCGACCGCATCAGCTCGCGTTGGAGAAGCGAAAACGTGTCGCTCATCGAGCCGCTGCGGTCCATGACATAGACGATCGTTCGCGCCTGCTGGCCCTTTCCCACCCCCCACATGCTGCCGACCGGTCCCCCGCCCGCCAGGTCGCGATCGCCGAGGCCCATCCCCAGGCCGCGCCCCTCCCCTGCTTCCCCGCTTCCGCCCGGAACGCCGCTCGTCCCGACCACGTCGCCGCGATCCAGCGTGTCCACGGCGATCGTGCTCAGACCGGAACCGCCAACGTCCACCGGAGTCATCTGCAACGACTTTTCATTTTCCAGCAGCGCGGATAAGTCCTGAATGCTCTCTTCCGTCATCCCGTCGTCGCGCTCGCGCGAATCGGGACGGTCGATCATCGCCCGGCCGGGAAAATGAAAACTGCCGACCGGCCCATCGCCCGAACCGACGGCGACAACTTTGGCGGTGAATTCAGTTTGAAGTGAATCCGCCGCGGCGCCGACGGCGAAGCTGGTCAGACCGAGTAGGAAGATAAACAAAAGATGACAGATGAAGCTCAAACCCGCAGGTCCGATGAAGTGCGTGACCTCCCGCCAGAAGGGCCGGTCCTGTCCGGTTCCCGCCCGACGCGGCGCCGAACGGGCGGCTCGTTGTGACGGCTGAACGACCTGTGGAGCTGAGGCGACCAAGTGCGGGGCCCTTTCCGAGGGATTGGGGTCCGAGCGTCCCGTCGGCGAATCCGGTGTGCGTACAACGTTTGCGGACTTTGTGCAATTATATCAGTCTGGGGTCACGCTTCAATAAACAGAGATTCGAGCCGCCGAAATTCGGTCACTCGGTGCCGGCAATACTGGAGCGTTGGGGTCAATTTGATGCGAGAAGGCGTTTTGACCCATTGGACCTGGAATGTTACATTTCAACGGAGAAGCGCCGCTGCGAGGCGCAATTGGACGTGATGCCCGACCCATGGTCGCCCGTATCCGTTCACAGGCCCAGCCACATGGGCGGCATTCGGCATCCGAATGCGCGGGCGCGCAAACGCGTCCGTTTGAACGTTGAATCATCGAGTCCTGGGAGCGATACCTTGACCCGCAGCCTTGGTTTTTTCGGCGCTCTACGTTGCTGCTGTGCGTGCGCGCTGCTGGCGATCGGCGCGCCCGCGCGGGCCAATGATGGGGAGTCCACGAAATCGTCACAACAGGTCGCTCGCGCCGATCTGCCCGCGGCCACCCGTTGCCTGGATCGTTTAGACATGAAAGGCGCCCGCGCGATCCTGGAGCGGCGGGACGCAAGCCTGTCATCCGCAGATCGCCATCTCGTTCGCGGGCGCATTGACCTTCTCGAAAATCGGCCGGCCGCCGCGCGCCGGGAGCTTTCGGCCGCGGTGCGTTCTCAACCGGGACGCGCGAGTCATCACTACTGGCTCGGACGGGCGTTGCTGGCGGACAATGCCTCCGCGATGGCATCCTCCGCGTTTCAGAAAGCTTACGCTCTGGGGCTCGGTTCGTGCGACCTGCACCGCTGCTGGGCGGAGGCGCTCCGAGCCAGCGGCGCGGCACTCGGCGACCTGCGTCAACTCCGCTGGCGGGACGTTCTCGACGCCGAACCGGTTGTCGGCGAAACCACGCCTCACGGTTTGGTCGTGCAAACGGTGCGGGGCCGCGGCGACGTGATCATCGTCGCCCCCGAGAAATCGGCGATCTTCCAGGCACAACAAGCTCTGAAGGCCGACCCCGGGAATGCCGAAGCGCTGCTGCTTGCCGGCGAGCTTTGGGCAGAGGTCGACCAACACCGTTTGGCGGTGCGGATGTTCCGGCAGGCGGCGCGTCAACTTGCTGGAGAAGATCCACAGGAAACAAGACTGGCCCGCTGTCACGAAAAATGGGCGGCCAGCTCGCTGGCGCTGGGCCGGCTCGATTCCTATCTGGATCACACCGGCGAGCGGGCGCGGCTGGTGGGCGACACCGAGCCGGCAGCGATGGCGCCGTATTACGAAATCGCCGCGCAAGAGGCATCCTCTCGCGGCCAGCTCGAACGACAGATCAAATACCTGACCCGTGCGGCCGAGTGCGAGCAAACCGCGGTCCGTCTCGTGAATCTGGCGGATGCCCTACTTGTGGCTCAGCGTCCCGAAGAAGCTCAGCTTCGCTTGAAGCGGGCACTGGCCCTCAATCCGCCCAGCCCGGAACGACGACAGATTCGATCTCGGTTGAACCGTACGGCATTTCTGACCGACTCAAAGGCAAAATGAAGTCCACGAAATGGCACCCCCGTGAGCCTCCTTCGCCGGGCGCGAACCGGTCCGTGGCGGCTTATTTGCCTTCCGCCCATCGCCGCCATGCGCCCGCCTTCTCGCCGTCGATCTGCTCCGCGTCTAATTGACCCAGTTGTCGGGCGACGTTGCCCTTGATATGTGGATCGTAGTATGTCAAGTCCCACGCACGGATGGTTTGGTCCAGCGCGGCGGATATCAGCCATCGGCCATCACGCGAGAAACGCAGTGACATGACCGATCCCGTGTGCCCTTCGAGCGTCATAAGCGGACAACGCAGCGATGAGTGCCAGATACGGACAGCGCCGCCCGTGTCGCCCGTCGCGATCAGTTCGCCGTCAGAGCTGACCTCGACGCAATAGATTTCCTGGTTGTGCCCTTCGAGCCTTGCGACTCGCTCGCGGCTGGAGACGTCCCACACGTCGACCGTCCGATTCGCCCCGCCCGAAAAAAGCCACCGGCCGTCCGGTGAAAAGCGCACTGCCCGCAGGGGACTATGCGTGACCGGACTCCACGTCTGCCGCTCGCCGTTATTTAGATCCCACACCAGCAACGCCCCGTTGCGAACCGCCGCCGCGATGTGCCGGCCGGCAGGGTCGAACGCCACCTGCGGCACACGATCGGCGACTTTGGCAAACTCATGCTCGATTGCGCCATCGGCGGCGCGCCAAACACGCACGACCCCGTCGTCGCACCCCGTACCGATCCTCGAACCGTCAGCGTTGAAACATGCGTGACTGACTCGATGAGGATGCAAGAGCGTCGCCGGAGGTTGATCGGGAGCTTGGGCATCCCAGACATACACCACGTTGCCATAGGTGGCCGCGGCGGTTCGGCGCCCGTCCGGTGAAATGGCCACCGATGAAATCGTCGACTGATTGTCGAACTCCAGGCTCGACGTGCCCAGCGTTGGGAACTCGATCCGGTGCAGCTTTCCAAGGCCCCCGCCCGCCACGCACCATCGCCCGTCGGGACTGATGTCGGCGCCGTGAAACGAGTCCCCGTCGATTTGGACCACCCGAGACGCAGCCTCAGTAAGAACGTCCCAGAGCCGCAGATCGGCCCCGTCACAGGTCCAGACGCCGCGCCCGTCGCCCGTGAACGAAACGCTCTGCACGCGCCCGGTGTGTGCGATGCACATCGACATACGTTTGCCTGTTCGCGCGTCGAAGATGCGCAAGGCCCCGCCCAGGTCGCCGATCGCGAGCAGCCGGCTGTCCGGGCTGAAACTCTGCACCCGATGCGTCCCCGGTTCGCCGGACAGCGGCACCAACGTGCCCGGTCGAGCGTCAAGATGCCAGACCCGCCCGGCTGTTTGTGCCCAACCATCGGCCAGCAGTCGATCGTCGGGTGAAAAGAGGAGATGTCCGATGTTGCGGCCCACCTCGCGCGAGACTCCGCTGCGTCGCGTGTCATCGACGAGTCGCCGCGTTTCAATGTCCCACAGATAGATGACGCCGTGTCGGTCGCGGGCGGCGAGACGAGCATCGTCGTTTGAAATCGCCACGGCCGTGAACGCCGCGTCGCTTCCAGAGAATCGCGCCACCTCCAAAAGCGGCGCCGAGTTCCAGACGATGGCGTCACCCCCGATCACCGCCGCGAACCGACGTCCGGTGCGAGACGCGCATTGGCCACTCGGATCTTCATTCATCGCCGAGTTCAAGACGATCAGCGGACGGTCTCCCATGTCCCGTCGCCAGACCACCAGTTGAACGCCGGCATGAAAAAAGGCGATTTGACCCGTCGGGTTGATCGACGGCATCCCGAGTTTCGGCGGAAAGCTGACTTGATATTCATCGAGCCGTACGCCGTATTCGTTCGATCTCTGAATCAGTCCCTGAGAATCGACGGTCCAGACGCTTCTTCCATCATCTGCAACGGTCGCAACGCGTAAGTACGCCGATGGCGCGGTGATCGTGCGCCGGCACGGGAATCGCCGGTAGAGGTCCCAGAGAGACCAGTATACCTCCGGCGACCCAGGCGGATCGTGCAACTGTATGGGCGAATCCTTCTCTCGACCCATGCGGTGCGTGAGGAGTTCGCGCCACAACAGTTGCTCGGCCTGTTCGAGATTTCCGAGCATGCCCGCCATGCGGCCTTGCTCGATATTGCTCTGGGTGAGCAAACTGGCAAGGGACGAGGCCGTTCGTACTGCCTCACGCTCGAGTTGGGTTGAATGTCGATAGAGAAACGCCATCACGATGCCGAAGACTCCAAAGATGGCCAGCAACGTGCCCCCGACGGCGACCCGAAGCCGATAGCGCCGCAGCGTCTTTCGAAGCACGTACAAGGCGCTGTCCCGCTTGGCTTCGATCGGGGAGCCTTCGAGATATCGCCGCAAATCTCGGGCCAGTTCCGCGGCACTCTGATAGCGGCGGTCTCTGTCTTTGGAGAGGCACTTGAGAACGATCGTGTCCAGTTCGCCGTCGATTTCCGGCCCACCGGCGCCGGCCACGACCTGGCTGGGCGGCGGCGGCTCGTGAAACATCACCTGTTCGAAGACGTCGCGAACATTGCTCCCAACATCGAACGGCAGCGCGTTGGTTAGCAACTGAAAAAGGATGGCCCCCAGCGAATAAACGTCGGTGCGCATGTCAATGCGCGAGGGCGTCCCCTCCATCTGCTCCGGCGACGCCCACGGAAGCGACCCGACGAACTGCCCGGTCTGCGTCATCGCTGAATCGCGCGGCGACTCCGTCGATTTTGCCAGACCAAAATCAAGGACGTGCGGCTCGCCGCGCGAATCGACCCGGATGTTGCTCGGCTTCAGGTCGCGGTGGATGATCCCGCGCAGGTGTGCCGCATGTACGGCATCACACACTTTGACAAACATCCGGATCGCCGCCGCGACTTCCGCCTTCGAACGATTGACCGGAGGCACGATCGAGGCGTCCAGCGTCTCGCCGTCGACGTAATTCATCACGAAGTAATGAAACCCCATGATGACGCCGGCGTCGTGAACCGCCACGATGTTGGGATGATTCAGCTTGCCCAGCGTCTCGATCTCACGATCAAAGCGAACCCGGTCCGCCAGCGTGGCGAACGGGCCCTGTTTCATGACCTTGATCGCCACGTCGCGCTTGGTCGAGAGCTGAACGGCCTGATAGACGACGCCCTGTCCGCCGCGATGAATCTCGCGCACGATTTCGTAGCCTGAAATCTCGACTTCATGCAGTTTTTCCGCGCGGGCGGCGATCGGCCAACTGCCCCCGATGGCGAAGTCACGCAGGAACTGATTGTCATCGCGAATGCGCTGCAGCGCCGCGCGGCAGGCGCTACAGGCAGCAAGATGCGCGCCGGCCTCCGGTGATGCGGCCGGGTCGAGGGCGATTCCCTCCAGAACGTCAGCCGATGGACATTCGGTCGTCACGTCGGCCATCGTTCATCCGCCCGCGTAGCTTTCTTCGTAGTGCTTGACGATCTCTCGAAGCCGCTCGACCACGCGATTCTTCGCGTTGTAAATCTCCTGCGGCGTCAGCTCCAACTCTGCGGACACCGTCTCAATCGATTCACGCCGCAACGCCACGCGCTCGAATGCTTCGATGGTTCGCTCGTTGAATCGCGAAGTTTGGCGCAGTTCTCCGATGGCCTGCTGGAAAATGGCGCGTCGCTCCTCGGCGTCCCACATCAATTCCGCGTCCGCATCATCGCTCAACCCGTTGATCGCCGATTCACCGCGCAGCTCCCGGCGCCGGCCCTTCGTGCGCCAAAGGTCTGCCAGCCGGCAACGGGCGATCCCGATCAGCCATGCCCGCAGTCGGCCCTGCTCCCGATCATACTTGTGCTGCCGATAGTCCTGCACAAAACAGGTGAGCGTTTCCTGGGCGACGTCGGCGGCGTCGGTTTCATTCAGGCCCATGCGGCGGAGAAATGCGAACAAAATGGGCCGATAGCGCCGGTCAAATTCCTCCCAGGCCGCGCGCTTGCCCGGCTCATGAAGCCCATTCAGCAAGTCGGTGGTCGTAATCAAGCCGGCTGGCTGCGGCATAAAAGCTGATTCCATTAGTGTAAAGTCAATATACCAAAATAGTTACGTTCGTTCAACGCGAACGGCGCGGAGATGCCGGGCGGCGAAAAATTCAGCGACGGCAGGAATTCTACCCTCGTAACTTGGAGATTTCGTCCCGGACGGCGGAGTCATTGATGAGTGCATACTTTCGCGCGCCGAAAGTGCGCGATTCACTCTTTATCGGAACTTGAAGGCCAAGCAGGGTTCAGGAGGCACTGGGATGTCAACGCGTTTCACGATTCTCATGGCGATTTCCACCGCGGCGGGCGCTTCGTTTGCGCAAGCGGCGCCGCCGACCAATGATAATTGTTCGAGCCCCTCGGCGATCAGCGGCGCGGGTACCTTCCCATACGACGTGACCCAGGCCACCTTCAGCGGTGAGGGCCAGGATCACTGCGTCGTGCCGCCGGACACGACCGCCTTCGACCACGACGTGTGGTACTGCTGGACGGCGGATTGCACCGGACTGGTCGGCATCTCCACCTGCGGCACGACGCTTGGCACGAAGGTCGCGTTCTACATCAATGGGTGCGCCTGTCCGACGTTACCTCCGAGCCAGGGGCCGCTTTGCTGCGGCGAAGACGTGAACTCGGCGTGCAGCGGCCAGCCTCTTTTCACGTGCGAAGTGGTGTGCGGACAGCAATACCTGATTCGTCTCGGCAAGAAGCCGGGCTTCCCTCCCGACACTGGAACCTTCACTCTGAATTGCCCGGGCACGCCCTGCGATCAGTGCGACGACTGCTGCGGCAAGCGCCCGAACTTCATCACCAACGCGGGCTTCAACGGCGGTGTCGCCGCCATGACGCAGCAGAGCGGGATCAACAACCGCGTCCTCGACTTCGTCAACATCGGTGCGCCCCAACCGGCAACCGGCTCGAACGTGAGCTGGTATGCTCCGTTTTATGCGCCCACCGCCGTTCAGGACTGGTCGATAACCAACCTTGGCACGGTGTTCGGCGTCACGATCAACAACCTGGGCGATGTGTTCCTGGCCCACACTTCCGTTTATGGCGACTTCATCAACGGCCCCGGCGATGCGATCGGGACGATCGCAGGCGGCGCGGCAGGCGCGATCTACAAGATTGGCACCAACACTGGCACCCCCTCGCTCTTCGCCGTTTTGCCCAATGCCGCCGTCATCGGCTGTTCCGGCAGCGATTGCTGGCCGGGCCTCGGCAACATTTGCTACTCCTGCACACACGACAGCTTTTATGTTTCCAATCATGAAGATGGCCGCATCTACCGCCTCGACGCGAGCGGAGCGATTCAGCAAACCTGGAAGCACGCCACCGGCACGATCATGAATGGCGCGGGGCTTGACCCCAATGACACAAACGGCTTCTCCCCGCTCGCTCCGCACGCATCCACGCAGCGCGGTCAGCGAGTCTGGGCGGTGCGAACCAACGGCGACCGCCTGTATTACAGCGTGTGGCGCGAAGACCTGGGGCGACCGGATACGACGCGCAGCAACGAGATATGGTCCGTAAGTTTGTTTGGAAACGGCGGCTTCATACCTGGCACCGAGCAGCTCGAAATCACGATGCCCGCGTATGCCAACAATTATTCGAACCCGGTATCGGACATCAGCTTCAAACCCAACACCTGTTGCATCCTCCTGGCCGAGCGCACCATGCAGGACGATACGACGTCGTATGCGCACGAAAGCCGGCTCCGTGAATACTGCCGCGTCGGCCTCGGCCCTTGGACTCCCTCGGGCAACATCTTCACCACGGGCAGCCCGGGCTATCCCGCCCTGCACTCGTGCGCAGGCGGCTGCGACTACGATTTTCATACCGGCGCTGGCGTAAACGTAAACGTGTGGGCAACCAGCGACGCGATGAAGCTTCCTCCTTACGACCCGCCGGCCACCGATCCGTGGGTCTACGGCATTGGCGGCATTCCGATCACCGGTGGCAATCCCTACCAAAGCGGCCTGATGATTGACTCCAATCAGTTCGTAGCCAACCACGACAAGTTCCAGCAGGGAAGCGTGCAGATCACCTGCCCGGCCGCGGACCCGCCGATCTGTGAGCCGCTGGCCGATGGCTCCGGTTGCCAGCCCGCGGACTGCATCAGCCCGGTCTTGGAGGAGTGCGAACCGAAGTGTATTCTGGTCGGCAACGACGGTGTCACGAGAGTGACCGAATGCGACTGCGTGCGTTCAGATGAGTGCCACGCCGAGCTAGTGGTCGGCGCGACCACTCCAGAGTGCCTCGGCGCCTGCCCTCCCGACCAGATTTGCATTCAACGCGTTAACGCCACGCCCGACGGCACCGAATACTGCTGCGAATGCGTGCAGGACCCACCCGAGTGCGTCCCGACACCCGACGGCCAGGCGTGCGAGCCGTTCGTCTGTGACGGGCCCGTGCAGGAAATCTGCAATCCGCGCTGCATCCGGATGGGAACGCATGGCGACTACACGGTGATCAACTGCGATTGCCGGGGTTCGAACGAATGTCACGCGGTATTCGATCCGGGCATCACGCCCTACTGCGTCGGTGGCTGCCCGGTGGGTCAATCGTGCTTCCAGAACATCATTTTCAATGAGGACGGCTCCGTCGACACCTGTTGTGACTGCGTCGATCAGCACTGCGAGTGCCTTGGCGATGTCAACGGAGACGGTGTTCTGAACGGCGCCGACATCCAGGGATTCGTGCGCTGCTTCCTCGGAATCTCCCTGCCGGAAGACAACTGCGCCTGCGTGGACATCAATGGAAACGGCGTCTACGACCAGGAGGATGTGGTGCTGTTCGTCGAGCTGGTCCTCTCCAAGACCGAGTGCCCTGAGACGCCATGCTGCCCGGCCGAGGATCTGGTCCTCGACCTCAAGTCGGGCGTCTATGACGGCGGCGGTCTGATTCCCGTAGGCCAGGACGACGACACATGGACCGTGACCGTGGACCCCAGCGGCGGCACTGTGCCACGGCCCGCTGTAGTAGTGTCCCCGCACCCGGACTGGGGCGGCATTCCAGGGGCACAGTGGGTCTCCTCGGATTACAACGACCCTAACGGCACTTACGAATACGAATACTGCTTCTGCCTCGACGGCCGCGTCAAGAACCCGGTGCTGAACATCCTTCTGATGGGGGACGACGACTCGTTCCTCTATCTGAACGGAAACCTCATCGGGCAGGGTGGACCGTACTCCGGCCCGCCCACAAATCTCACGACGAACAACCCGGCCTTTTTCCAGCCGGGAGAGAACTGCATCAAGATCGTCGTCGAGAATATTGGTGGCGCGCCGACCGGGTTCATCTTCGCAGGTGGCGTCACCGCTGACGACGGCAAGTGCTGCTGCCCGCCCGAAGATCTGGACAAGAACGTTGATTCCGGCGTGTATGACAATGGCGGCGGGCTGATTCCCGTCGGCCAAAACGACGACACCTGGACCGTGACCTGCGAGCCGAATCCGGGAATTATTCCGCGGCCCGCCGAGGTGATCCCGCCGCATCAACTCTATCTGACGATCCCTGGAACGGGATGGATCAGCGCCATCCAAAGCGGCCCGGCCGGCTGGTACTGTTACGAGCACTGCTTCTGCCTCGATCCGCGGTTCAAGAACCCCGTGCTGGACCTGTATCTGCGGGCCGACGATTACGCGGAAGTCTACCTAAACGGCAATCTCGTGGGCCAGACGCCCTTCGGCTGGGCCTTCAACACCCCGCAGCCCACGCACGTCTTCGTGACCAATGCGGACCTCTTCAGGGCCTGCGAGAACTGCATCGAGATCAAGGTGTTCAACGCAGGCGGGCCGACCGGCGTCAACATCAAGGGAACCATCACCGCGGATGACGGCAAGTGCTGCGAGGATGCGCCGCTATCCTGCTGCCTGCCTGACGGCAACTGCGTCGACCTGGCGCCGGGAACCGAGAAGTGCCCCTTCGGCGGCACGCTAATCGAAGGCCCCTGCCAGGACCCCCGGCCCTGCTGCCTCCCCGACGGTTCGTGCCTCGAACTCGAGCCTCGCTGCTGCGAGGAAGCTGATGGAACCGTCCTGCCGGTCGGCACAGTCTGCGGAGGCCAGACTCAGGCCTGCTGCATCCCGGGTGGTGTCGCCGGACCGCCGCAGTGCATTGACATTGATCCGGCGTGCTGCACGTATGCTCATGGTGGAACGCCACAAGGGCCTGGCACCGTCTGTCAGGGCGACATCGATGGCAACGGCCTTGACGAGTCGTGCGAAGAGTCTCCTGATTGTCACGTAAACCCGGCCACGGGCTACTGCAATCCCACGCAATGCCCGGTGCCCGGCGAGGAGTGCCTGCCGCGGTGCGTGCTGAGGGAAACGGGAACGCAGCAGGTCATTCAAGTGATTGACTGCGACTGCGTTCACGTTTCGGAGTGCCACTTGGAACTCTCCCCCGCGCCGACGACGCCGATTTGCGTCGGCACTGTCTGTCCGCCGGGCACCCATTGCGAGCAGACTGTCACCGACAACGGAGGCGGCCTGGAAACCGTATGCTGCGAGTGCGTTCCCAATCTACCGCCCACCTGCGAGCCCGATCCTCTCACGACTGGCTGCTCGCAAACTCAGTGCGACGGCATCGACGAGGTGTGTCAGCCCAAGTGCGTCCAGATCAGCGGCGGCATGGTGGTCGACGCGACTTCATGCGATTGCAGCTCTCCCGACGAGTGCCATATCGAATGGAATTCAGACCTTTCCAATCCCCACTGTGTCGGAATCTGCCCGCCCGGCGAATCGTGCAACACCACGTTCCTGGTGCTCCCCGACGGCACCCAGAGCATGTGCTGCGAATGCGCGCCGAACCCCCCGCCGGTCTGCGAGCCCGACCCGCTGACGCTGGGCTGCTCTCAGACGACATGCGAAAACCCGGACGAAATCTGCCAGCCCAAGTGCGTACGCGTCAGCGGCGGCGCGGTAACCGAGGTACTCTCATGCGATTGCGGTCCGGCCGACGGCTGCCACGTCGAATATGCCGGCGTCCCGAATCCGCATTGCGTCGGCGTCTGCCTTCCCGGCGAAGTGTGCAACACGATTGTCACCCCAAGCCCGGACGGGACGGCCGAGGACTGGTGCTGCGTATGCGAGCCGGTGCAACAGACCTATTGTCCACTCGATTCTGATTTCGGAAGCCAGTTGTGCCAGAGCTTGCAGCCGCAGCATTGTCCGTCGCCGGTGCCGACCAATGCATCCTGCAAGCCGCATACCGTCGTCACCAACAGCGCCGGCGGCTTTACCGTCGAGGAGTGCACCTGCTTCGAGCCTGGACCTTGCGGCGCCATCAGCATCGAACAGTTGGCGCCCGGCAACTACTTCCTAAGCTGTCAGGGCGGCTGCCTTCCAGCTTCCGGGTGGACATGCTACGTGCACGTCAACGGAACTCCGATCATGCAATCCGGTGTCGATCCGGCGACACTGCCCCCAAATTCAATGGTCACCTGCCGCTGCGCTCCGTAGGCAACGCATTCGTCTGATCAAATCCCAAGGCCCCCTGAACAAGGGGGCCTTGTGCATTGCAGGCGGAGCCGCTGAACCCCACTCCTTGCCGACCGTCGGACAGCAATCCGCCTGGCGATCCCCTCTCCGGCGCCGCTGAGAATCGGCCGTACAACGCGCGCTACACTTCCCCTGCCAGCATGGCTCCCAATGGGCCGGCTGACTGGAGAACCATGGAATGAACAGAATCGCGAGCTTCATCTCTGAAGCCCACGGATTGGCTGAAGCGTCCGCGCGGCCGGGCAACGAGGCGATTGGTCGCGACGATCGGGCACTACTCGACGCATACTCGCACGCCGTCACCAGTGTGGTAGAGAAGGTCGGCCCGTCCGTCGTCCACATCCACGTAACACAGAAAGGCGACCCGAAACACGCCGACCCGCGTCAACGTCGCGACGGGCGCGGCAGCGGCTCCGGGTTCATTATTACCCCCGATGGCTTCATCCTCACCAATAGTCACGTCATCCACGGCGCCGACCGCATCGATGTGATCCTCGCAGATGGGCGATCCGTTTCCGCCCGGGTGATCGGCGACGATCCCGATACCGACCTGGCTGTCATCCGCATCATCGCCGCCGAGCTTGCCGCCGCGGAGCTGGGTGACTCGTCTGCGCTCAAGGTCGGGCAGGTCGCCATCGCCATCGGCAACCCCTTCGGCTTTCAGGCGACAGTCACAGCCGGCGTCGTCAGCTCGTTGGGCCGCACCCTCCGCGCGTCGACCGGCCGGCTAATCGACAACCTGATCCAGACGGACGCAGCCCTGAATCCGGGCAACTCGGGCGGACCGTTGGTCAATTCGCGCGGCGAAGTGATCGGCGTCAATACGGCCGTCATCCTGCCGGCCCAGGGCATCTGCTTCGCCATCGCGAGCAATACCGCGACGTTTGTCGCATCGCGTCTGATCCGCGATGGCCGCATTCGTCGAAGCTACATCGGCGTCGCCGGTCAGGACGTGCCCCTCCACCGCCGCATCGTTCGCCACTTCGATCTGGCGGCGGAGAGCGGCATCCTCGTCGTCGGTCTCGAGCCCGACAGCCCCGCTACGCAAGCGGGGTTGCACGAAGGCGACGTGATCGTCGCATTCGAAGGCAAAACCACTTCTGGAATCGACGATCTACATCGGATGCTCACCGGCGAGCGTGTTGGTGAGGCGGTGAAGCTGTCCCTAATCCGGCGCACGGAAATGCTGAACGTCCAGATCACGCCGGCAGAGTCACGCCCGCGCCCCACCTAAAGGACGCCGCACGGGCGATTTACAATCAAACGGATCGCAGATGGCAGAATACGCTTGATATATTCCACTATGGGAATATAATAATGCCATGCCCCGCGCCGCAACAACTTCGGATGTGTTCAACGCGATCGCCGAACCGCGGCGACGTGAGATCATTGAGCTGCTCGCTCGCGGAAAGGCCTACGCCGTCGGGACAATCGTTTTATCACTTCGAATACCCCAGCCCGCGGTGTCAAAGCACCTCGGCGTGCTTCGCAAAGTCGGGATCGTGTCGGTCAGCAAGCAAGGCCAGCACCGTTTGTACCAACTCAACGCCAGGGAGCTGAAGCCCGTGTACGACTGGGTGAAAACGTTTGAGCGATTCTGGAGTCACCAGCTCTATCGGATCAAGCGGCGGGCCGAGCGCAGGACAACCGATCGATGAGACAGAAAACAAGAACAACCCCAACATGAAGGAGGAATGACCCATGCCAGCCACCACGATGGAACAGGAGATTTGCACGCTCAGCATCCGCAAGGAAGTCGAGATCGACGCGCCCATCGATGTCGCATTCGAGGCATTGCTCGAAGAGCTCGGTCCGGCGGGCGAAATGCCCGACGGCAAGCCGCTTCCGATGAAGATCGAGCCGTGGCCCGGCGGGCGCTGGTACCGCGACCTCGGCAACAACGCGGGGCATCTGTGGGGTCATGTGCAGGTAATCAAGCCGCCGACGCTTCTGGAGCTTTGCGGACCGATGCCGATGTCGTACCCGGCGGCGAACCACATCCAGTATCGCCTCAAGGAGGAAGGCCGCCGCACGCGCCTCACACTTCTGCACCGCGCGATGGGTCTCATTCCGCCCGAGCATCGCGATGGCTTGCCGGAAGGCTGGGAGCACGGTTTGAAGCGAATTCGTGAACTGGCCGAACGCAAGGCCGAGTCGACGCGCGCCGCCGGGAAGGAGGCGAAGCGATGAATCTGACCGACGCCCAAGTCGCAACCACGAGCCGCGCCAACAATTCGGTCAACGCATCGCCGGACGGTGCGATCGCACAGGCGATCCTCGATGAGTTCGAGCGGGAACTGGGCACTACGCGAAAGTTCCTGGAGCGGATGCCCGAGGAGAAGTTGACGTGGCGGCCGCACGAGAAGTCCATGACCGCCGGGCAGCTCGCCCTGCACATCGCGCAGGTGCCGGAGGGCGTGCTCGGGCTCACGCTCGCGGACGAAGCAACCGCGCCGGATTTCAGCAAGGAGCGTCCGCAGCCCGCCAGTCCGAGTGAGGTGCTGGACGCGCTTGACCGCAGCGCAGCATTTGTGCGCCAAACGCTGCCGACCATCGACGACGCGCGCATGCGAGACACGTTCACAGTCGTGCGCGACGGCCGCACGATAATGTCGGTGCCACGCGCTCTCTTTCTGCGCAACGTTCTGCTGAACCACTGGTACCACCATCGCGGCCAGTTCGGCGTCTACCTTCGGCTCGTCGGGGCCAAAGTCCCCTCGAGCTACGGCCCAAGCGGCGATGAATCGCCGTTCGCTTAGGAGAGAACCATGACGACTCAGAAAGTTGTTTCTACAGAGGAGTGGACCGAAGCAAGGCGGGCGTTGCTGGCGAAGGAAAAGCAGCTCACCCATCAGCGCGAAGATCTCGCCCGCCAGCGGCGCGAGCTGCCCTGGGTCAAGGTCGAGAAGAATTACGTCTTTGACTCCCCGCGGGGAAAGGTCAGCCTTGCCGACCTGTTCGACGGGCGCAGCCAGCTCATCGTCTATCACTTCATGTTCCATCCGGAATGGCGCGAAGGGTGCCCGAGCTGCTCGTTCCTGGTCGATCATTTTGATGGCACGATCCCGCACCTGGCGGCGCGGGATGTGTCGCTCGTGATCGTTTCCCGCGCGCCGCTGGCGAAGATCGAGCCCTTCAAGAAACGCATGAGCTGGCGCTTCAACTGGGTCTCGTCCTTCGGCAGCGACTTCAACTACGATTATCAGGTGTCGTTCACGCCCGAGCAGAAGGCCACCGGCAAGGTGTACTACAACTATGAGATGGAGGAGTTTCCCAGTGACGAGGGTCCCGGGACGAGCGTGTTCCTCAAGAACCCGAAGACCAGCGAGATCTTCCACACTTATTCCGCCTACGCGCGCGGCGTGGAGCAGTTGATGGGCACGTACACGCTGCTCGATCTGGTCCCCAGGGGTCGTGACGAAGATCAGCTTGCATTCTCGATGCAATGGCTCCGCCACCACGACCGCTACGGCACGAATCTGTTCCTGGATCCGACGAGGCCCTATTGGCCGCCCACGGCATCGCCGGAATCCTCGCCATGCTGCAGGCCGGCGGAGGCTCGCTCGTGAACGCTCCCGACTGCCGCCGGATTGAGAAGCAAGGCGTCCAGACGAGCCAGGATCATCCGCCCACGTCGTCGCGATGGCGACGCGGCGGTGAGATCGCCGGCTGGATTGTTCCGAGCGCCGTGTTGGCGCTGCTTCCCAAGTGCCCGGCCTGTGTCGCCGCATACGTCGCCCTTGCCACCGGTCTGGGCATCTCCGTATCCTCGGCGACCTACGTGCGAGGCGGCTTGATTGCGCTCTGCGCGGGATCGCTTGCCTACCTGGCCACGAGACGGATCCGACAGGCATTCCGATTGAGAACCAGAAAGTAATCCATGCGGACCAATGACCAAGGAGACACCAATGAATGCAGAACCGCAGAAGGAACATCAGTGGCTACAGAAGCTCGTCGGTGAGTGGACCTACGAGGCCGACTGCAACATGGGGCCGGATAAGCCGCCTGCAAAGTCCGGAGGATCGGAGAAAGTGCGGTCACTTGGCGGCCTCTGGGTGTTGTGCGAGGGCCAGGGCGAGATGCCGGGCGGCGGCTCGGCGACGATGTTAATGACGCTCGGCTACGACCCGCTGAAAAAGCGCTACGTGGGCACGTGGATTGGCTCGATGATGACGAACCTCTGGATATACGACGGCGAGCTGGACGCCGCTGGCAAGGTGCTCACACTGAACGCCGAAGGCCCAAACATGGCGGCCGAGGGGAAAATGGCGAAGTACAAGGACGTGATCGAATTCAAGAGCGACGATCACCGCGTGCTGACATCGCAAATGCAGGGCGATGACGGAAAATGGCAGCAGTTCATGACGGCGAACTATCGACGGAAGAAATAGATGTGAGCGGAAGCTCATTTGCGCGCGCACGTTGCGGCGCGCTCCAGGGGTAGCTCGCGCGCGCGTGCATTGCGCGTCAACCCCGCGTCGCGCTCGAACTCCGGACGGGCCTCGTCGAGGCGCACAAGCTTGAAGAGAAAGTCGCCGCGCACCGTCGGCAGCAGGTGATAGCCTTCAAGCGCTGGATCCGACGTCAGTGTATCGACGATCTCAAGGCCGACCCGTGGGCCGATGGGCACCCGGGCGTGCGGGTAGGCCCCTTCGAGATTTAGCTCAATCGCTTGGATGCAGTGGTCTGAATAGGCCAACCCGACTCTCGTCGTGATGGTCGAAGGTCTCGTTCGCCTCTAACCCGCGAAACGAAGGGGGCGAGATCACCCAGCACATTTGACTGGTCGCTGAAGGAGGTGAGGTAGCCCGCGACCAGAAGAACAACACTCTAACGGAGAAGGGGGGATTCGAACCCCCGGTACAGGTATTAGCCCGTACAACGGTTTAGCAAACCGCCGCTTTAAGCCACTCAGCCACCTCTCCGGATCATTCTGTAATTGATGATCATTCCTCGATCAATCCGGGATGCCGAGGGATGATGTTTCACCAATTAGCCAGAAAACCGATTTTAGCAAATCCTCCGGGCAGGTCAAGATTTGACTCGACCCATTGATGCACGGATTTGGGCCGAGTCGATGCAGAGTCTCCACGGGAGATCCAGAACACCCCCTCCCCGATCTTTCAACCGTTAGCGGCGGCGATTACCATGCGGCGCGCGGCGTGGATGAGTGATCGTGGGAGCATGATGTGACCAATTTTGTACGAACGGTTGTTGAGGATCGGATGGCTGCCATCACGATCAGCCGGCCGGACTTGCACAACGCCTTCAACGAAGTCGTCATTTCAGACATTACGAACGCCTTCCGCGAGGTGAGTGAGCGGGGAGACGTTCGCGCCGTGGTACTTCGCGGCGAGGGCAAGAGTTTCTGCGCCGGCGCCGACGTGAACTGGATGAAACGGATGGTCGATTACTCGTTCGACCAGAATATCGCGGACGCCACCGACATGGCCAACATGCTCCGTGCGATCCGCGAGTGCCCCAAACCGGTCATCGCCCGGGTGCATGGCGCGGCCATCGGAGGCGGCGTGGGCCTGGCGGCGGCGTGCGACATCGCGGCCGCGGTGAAGTCCGCGATATTCTGCCTGAGCGAAGTAAAGCTCGGTATTCTTCCGGCCGTGATCTCGCCCTACGTCATGGAAAAGATCGGGGCGGGTCCCCTGCGGCGATACGCGTTGACCGCGGAGCGCTTTGACGCAACGGAAGCTCATCGCCTCGGATTGATTTCGCACGTCGCCGAGGACGAGCCCGCTCTCGACCGATGGATCGCTGACACGTGCAAGACCCTGATGGGCAACGGACCCGAAGCCCTCGCCGAGTGCAAGCGCGTGCTTGCGGACGTGCAGGAGCGCCGAAGCTGGGATGCAAAACAGCGGCTGACCGTCAAACGCATCTCACGGCGGCGGATTTCCGCTGAAGGCCAGGACGGACTGAAGTCTTTCCTGGAAAAGCGCCCGCCGAACTGGACCGACGCCTCCGGAGGAGCCTGAACACGTCCCCTGACGCTTTGGAAAACAGATGGCTGGAACTTTGCGGCCGCATCGGACCCGTGCAAACAGGCAATGCACCTGCGCTCTTCCGATGCCTCACTGCCTTGTATGATCATCCGCCCCGGGCCTATCACAACCTGACACATGTGCGCGACCTGTTGTCGATCTTTGACGAGGATCGATCGCTCGTGCGCTCGGCCGACGCAGTCGAATTCGCGATCTGGCTTCACGATTGTGTCTTTGTCGCAGGCCGCGAAGACAATGAGATTCTCAGTGCCGACGTTGCCCGAGCCTTTCTGACCGCGTTGCGCTCCGAAAAGGGCTTCGCCTCGGGTGTCGCCGAAATGATCCTGGCCACCCGGCATGACGGCCCCGCGTCCAATCCAGACGCGCAGCTCACGGCCGACGTCGATCTTGCGATGCTGGCTGTTTCCCGCGACCAGTTTCAGGAGAACGGCAGGCGCCTTCGATCGGAATACACCGATTTCAACGACGCTCAGTTTCAGGAGGGCCGCCGCAGTTTCATTGAGAGATTCCTCGCCCGGCCGTTTATTTACCAGACAACGCCGTTTCGAGAGAAATATGAGGCAGCCGCGCGGGTGAATTTGTCGCGCGAACAGGCCGTCATGAAAAGTTGATGGACGCTCGCCACTTCGGTTAGAACACCCTTCATGTTCCGTAAAGTGCTCATCGCCAATCGCGGCGAAATCGCCGTGCGCATCTCGCAGACGCTTCAGCAAATGGGTGTCACAGCGGTTGCGGTCTACTCCGAACCGGACCGCGGGGCGCTGCACGTGGCATCGGCCGACGAGGCTTACCCGCTGGATGGCTCCACTTCCGCTGAGACGTATCTTCGCATCGATAAGATCATCGATGTCGCGCGGCGGCATGGCGTCGACGCGATTCATCCCGGCTTCGGCTTCCTCTCGGAAAACGAGGACTTCGCCCAGACGTGCCAGGATGCGGGCATCACCTTTGTCGGCCCATCTCCCGCCGTCATTCGCGACATGGGCGACAAGATCATCGCCAAGGAGAAATTCGCCGCCGCCGGCGTTCCCGTCGTGCCCGGGGCGACGTTCAGTGCCGTCGAAGAGCCACGGACTTCAGTCCGGGCGGCGATCGACACCGTGCGAATCCGAGCCGCCGAAATCGGCTACCCGATCCTCGTTAAGGCGGCCGCAGGCGGTGGCGGCAAGGGCATGCGCGTGGTGAAGTCCGAGACGGAGCTGGGCGATGCCATCGATTCGGCACGCCGCGAGGCCGGCGCCGCGTTCGGCGATCCACGGGTGTTCATCGAGAAGTATATCTCGCGCCCGCGGCACATCGAATTCCAGATCTTCGGCGACGCGCACGGAAACGTGGTACATCTCTTCGAGCGCGAGTGCAGCATTCAACGGCGACATCAAAAAATCGTCGAAGAGTCGCCCTCCACCGCGCTCTCCGCCGACCTGCGCGCGAGGATGGGCGAAGCCGCGGTGCGCGCCGCAAAGGCGATCGGCTACACCAACGCCGGCACCGTCGAGTTTATCCTCGACGAAAGCGGCGCGTTCTACTTTCTTGAAGTCAACACCCGCTTGCAGGTCGAGCACCCCGTAACCGAAATGGTCGTCGGACACGATCTCGTCCGGGCCCAGTTACTCGTCGCGGCCGGCGACCGGATGCCATTCGAGCAGGACCAGCTACGACAGAGCGGCCATGCCATCGAGTGCCGCATCTATGCCGAAAATCCGGGCGCGAACTTTGTGCCCTCCACCGGCCGCATCCAGCAATACGCCGCGCCGGCCAGCCCCGGGATTCGCGTCGACAGCGGCGTGCGCGCGGGTTCCGACGTAACGGTTCACTACGATCCCATGCTCGCAAAGCTGATTGCATGGGCCCAGTCACGCGAAGCGGCGATCGACCGGATGGCGTGGGCCCTTCGCCGATTCGTGCTGCTCGGCGTCACGACGAACATCGAATTCCTGCACGACGTCGTCACCCACCCCGCGCACCGCGCGGGAGATCTGCACACCCATTTCCTCGACGAACATGCCGAGTTGCTGACACGCAACCCGTCTACCCCCCCGCCACCCGCGGCCTTCGCCGCGGCAGCGCTCGCCGCGCGGATTGCTTCCGGCGGTCGCCCAGCCACGGCTAGCCCCGGCGCGCCACTTGAATCGATGAGTTGCCCATGGAATACGCACGGGGCTTGGCGCGCGTTCTGAAGTATTACCTATAAACACAACGAATGCTTCAACGCGATCTGTCTTCGCTCCGAAGGAGCGACGGGGTGTAGCCGCAGCCTGGCCGCCGTGGCGGGGGTGGAGTGGAGCGGAACCCGTGGATATCTCGCGCGCGATTCGGTCCGCTGGAGCAGCGGAAACGCCGCTTGTGCGACATTATCTATTGTCATCCGGTATTGAAGTAATTAAAACCCGGCGGGCGTATAGGGCTCAGGCCAGAGGTCGTAACCCGTATCCCGGCTGAAGCGGGTATCGATGAACCGATGTTCGGAATGGCCATCAAGAAACGACATGCTGTAGCGCGAATACCGCTTGTGCCAGCCAATCCCGAGTTGCTGCAAGCAGCTCTGTCCCGCGGAACCGTCGGCAGGTCTGCCGTCCTGCATCATCGAGTTCATGGTACTTTCCATGTGCAGGACAAAATTGGCAGCATCGCCTCCGACCTTGAGCCGAAGCATCTCGCGGCCGGCGGCGCTGATCAGATTCAGATCGCTGTAGATGGACGGCTTGTTGCTCCACGGTGGCGCCGCCAACCAATTCCAATTGATGGCGTAGCTGTTTCCGTTGATGCTCCACGAGGCCACGTTTTCGGAGCGCACGGGAACGGCGCACGGGTCGGCCGGAAACGAACTCACTGCGAAGCTGTCCGACGGACAGACATAGGTCTGAACCGGCCCGTTGCAAAGCTGCGGAGCGATGTAGCGATTATACGGCCGGTCAATCGTCGCGATCTTTCGGATGTCAACCCGCTGGCCAAGAACCGGATGCACCGGGTCAACTTGAAAGCCGCCGAAGACGAACTCGGATACCTTGTCGATGTCCGCCCCGCCCGCGTTTAATCCCATGTGCCAGGGTTGCGTGGGATACCCTTCGTCATCCATGTACATCAGGGACGCCGCGCCGATCTCGCGAAGATTCACCAGGCATTTGGTGGCGTTGGCGGATTCGCGCGCCGCCGAGAGCGACGGCAGCAGGATCGCCAGCACGATCGACGTGATCGCCAGCACGACGAGCAGCTCGAGCAATGAAAACGCGCGCGCTGACCTCGATTTGAAAATCCCCCGCTCGCTAAAGCAGATGGGCATCTTCACGGTTTCCCTTTTTTCCCGAGACGAGATGTGCTGCACCCAGTGCGAGTATAGCAAAACCCCCGGACGGAAAGCTAGACCTAACCGGGGCGGAATCGTTTGAGACGTCCGCGACGCGGCTAGGGGTCCGCCCACGGGCCGATCTCCACACGAACGATTCAATATACATATGTCGGAAAACCATGCGAAAATTGCTGCTGATTCGCAAGCAGCACGCATAAGCCAACTCGTAACTAATTAGAAAGCATGAGTTTATGAGACGCAGGCATCAAGGACACAGCTTGACACCCGGCGTTGCATCTCTAGGCTTACCCCTCGGGCGACAGCGCCGTCGCGTTGCGCCTCACGGGAGCATTCATGGCCGCCGGCTCCACCCTCGCCCTCGTCGAGTTTACCCCCCTTCTCATCGCCGCCCTGATGGCATGGATTCTGTGCGTTTGCCTGCACGAATTCTCGCATGCGCTGGTCGCATACATCGGCGGCGACGAATCCATCAAGGCGCGCGGCTATCTGACGCTCGATCCGCTCAAGTTCATCGACCCGGTCTTCAGCCTGCTCATTCCGGCGATCATTCTGCTGATGGGCGGGCTGCCGCTCCCCGGCGGCTCCGTGCCGATCGACGAACGCTCGCTGAAAAGCCGCGCATGGGGCATGTACGTCGCGGCGGCCGGACCGGCCAGCAATTTCATCCTCTTTCTGCTTTTCGCTCTTCCGCTGCATCCGAAACTCGCACTCGTGGATTACTCGCTCGAGACCCAGCACTCTTGGGTTTATTTTTGCGGCGCGATGGCCGTCCTGAACTTCATCGCCAC
>Ga0190265_10000601_pt1 | contig 24969 bp, 22 predicted proteins | sample Popmic124T_FD_133135 | JGI IMG/M metagenome (GOLD analysis project Ga0190265, IMG submission 133135) | Populus adjacent soil microbial communities from riparian zone of Indian Creek, Utah, USA - 124 T | ecosystem: Environmental > Terrestrial > Soil > Riparian zone | place: USA: Utah | collected...
ACGGCGTTAGCGTGAACATCCATCCGGGTCCTCCTCGAGGTCGTGAGCTTCGACACCCACAGCCTCTTGGCGGGCCCGGATGGCCTCTCAGCGGTTCACAACGTGTGTAGGCGGGTCAGCTAGACCGGGTCCGCCCCTTTATTGCGTCGCCTGCCAGGCAGGACGACTGCGGCTTCATGCCGCGCGGAAGGGGTTCCGTGGAACCGGAACAGTCAGAGAACTTCATAGATCCTGAGGTTAGGCCGCCTGAGCAGCGCAAGCAGGAGGCAGAAGCGGCGAAAGTCGAAGCCGAAGCTCGTAAAACCGCGTACGAAGCCAAAAGAGAAGGAGAGAGAGCGCAGCACGAACGCAAGCATCTGTGGACCACGCTTTCGGAACGCTGGCTCTACCTGGGGGTCGTGGTGCTGAGCGTCCTGGCCGGGATAGCTGTGGTCGCAGCCGGGATTATCACCTCGGAACTTTGGCTAGCGCCTTTTGGCGTCAGCATCCTCGTCGGTGCTTCCGGGGGTGCGGCTTGGGGGCTGAGCAAAGCCCGTCCGACTCCAGACGATGAGTAGGGCGCAGCCTCGTGTTCAGCTGACAGGCGAGCCGAGCGCGGCGCGGATCTCGCCGATCGCCTGCTCGTTGTCCTGGAAGTGGACGGCGCTGAGGCCCGCCTTGCGGGCGCCTTCGCAGTTGACCAGGACGTCGTCGACGAAGAGGCAGGCCTCGGCGGGCAGGCCGATGCGCTCCAGGGTCAGCTCGTAGATCTTCGATTCGGGCTTGCGGCAGCCGACGAAGCCGGAGTCGACGACGTCCTCGAAGATCTCGTCGACGGGCAGCATCGGGCGCCACAGCGGCTCCCACTCGCGCACGTTGTTAGTCAGCATCGCCATCCGGTATCCCTCCGCCTTCAGCTCGCGCATCAGCTCGATCATCGGCGGGTTCGGCTCGAGTGCCTCGAAGTAGATCTCTTTGAAGCGGTGCATCTCCGGCCGGTGGCCAAGTAGCGGCTCGAGGTGGTCGGTGAGCGTCTCGAGGAAGCCGACCTCGGTTATCTCGCCTCGCTCCATCTGGAAGAGCGGGTTTTCGCCGATGGTCTGGGTGGCGGCCTGCATGCCTTGGCCGAGCATCTCTGTCGTGATCCCGGTCCTGTCCTGGAAGGCCATGAAGGACTGCAGCAGCGGCGTCGTCAGCACGCCGCCGAAGTCGGAGACGATCGCCTCGATCGGTTTCTCAGGCATCGGCCCAGACCATCTCGTAGTGACCTAGCCCTTCGCGGCCCTCGACCGACCAGCGGAAGAAGGCGATCTCTGCCTCGAGGCCCTCGCGCCGCACCGAGCTGGCGCTGATCAGCGTGCCGGCCCCCCGCAGCGGCCGCCCCTCCTCGTCGTCGGTCCACAGCTCCAGCGTCGCCCGCCGCTGCACCCCGTCGGGCCCGTACTCGGTCGAGAGCAGTGCCTCAGAGACCTCTGCGGGCGCGCCGTCAGGCCCGCAGAGGACCGCGGCCACGGTCTCCTCGCCGTGCCCTCCGGCGCCGGCCGGTCGCACCGCGCTCAGGGCCAGCAGCCCGCCGTCGGAGAAGACGATCCCGATCGACCGTCGCAGCACCGCTTTGTCGGAGTCGCTCATCGTCCGGCAGCCTATTAGCGTGGGGTCGGCATGAGCCCCTTCACGATCCGCGACGTCGATCCCGAGCGAGATGCCACCGCCTGCGCGGCGATCTACGCTCCGCACGTCGAGGCAAGCGCCACGTCCTTCGAGGAGAGGGCTCCCAGCGCCGACGAGCTTTCCACGCGCATCGAACGGCTCACGGCGACCCACCCTTGGCTGGTTGCCGAGAGCGCGGGCGAAGTGATCGGCTACGCCTACTCCTGCCGGCACAGGGAGCGACCCGCCTATCGCTGGTCGGTGGACGTCTCCGTCTACGTTGCGGATGGATGGGCGAGGCAGGGCGTGGGGAGGAGCCTCTACGAAGGCCTGTTCGAGCGACTCCGCCGCCAGGGGTTTCGTGTGGCCTGCGCCGGCATCACCCTGCCGAACGAGGCAAGCGTGGCCCTTCACGAGCGACTCGGGTTCACTCCCATCGGCACATACCGCGGCATCGGCTGGAAGGAGGGCGCCTGGCGCGACGTCGGCTGGTGGCAGCTGGACCTGGCTGCAAACGGCCACGATCCGCCCGCCGAGCCACTGAGACCGGACGCGTTGTGTAGCGCCCGGCTACCATTGGCCCATGTCCGAGAACGAGACTGCGGTGCTGACCGAGGACGACGTGATGGAGGCGCTTGAGGAGGTGATCGACCCCGAGCTGGGGCTCGACTTCGTCTCGCTGGGGCTGGTCTACGACGTCGAGATCGAGAAAGAGGACGTCTACGTCACCTTCACCCTGACCACGCCCGCCTGTCCGATCGGCCCCCAGGTCTCCGAGCAGATGAAGGAGTTCGTCGGCGACCTCCCCGGAGTCTCCGCCGTCCACCCGAAGATGATCTTCGACCCACCCTGGTCCCCGGAGATGATGTCCGAGGACGCCAAGTTCGCGCTCGGCTTCTAGGCGGGGATTCCGGGGTCATAGGGTCAGGCGGGACTCTTTCTGTCCCCCGGCCCGTCCCGATCCAGCGACTTATCTCGATGTGGAAGTTCGCTCACATCTGGCGCTCCAGAGCCAGATGTGGCCTCAAGTTCCGAGGTTTACGGGCCTCCACTGGTCCGGTCTAATAAACCAGTATGAAAAGAACTCGTCCAAAAAAGTGAGGTTGCACCGATTGATCTAGCAACTTAGGGTGCCTCCCGACGTACCAAATTGATCCAGTCGAGTGTCAGGGCGAAGCCTTGCTCTCGTGTGGCTGGAGGACAGGGGAGGCAGGGATGCAGGGGATACGGCTGGCCGGAGCGATGCTGGCAGCGCTGGTGGTCTTGGGAGCCGGCATCGCGCTGGCTCAAGAGGGCTCCGCGAACGATTCGAGCCAGCCCGCCGCTTTGGGCGCCATCCCCGGCGTAGAGCTGGACGCAAGGCGCGCCGCAACCTCTAAGACCTTCCGCCTTTCCAGCGGAGCCCTCCGGAGCACGATCTACGAGAGTCCGATCCACTATCGAGATGCTGATGGCAAGTGGAAGCCGATCGGCGAAGGCCTCGCAGAGCAATCCGACGGCGCCGGCCTCACCAATGGCCCCAATGCCTTCGACCTCACCTTGCCGGACCGAATGGGAGAGGGTCCGGTTCATCTCAGCTTCGACGGCGGATGGATAGCGACCCGCCTCCTGGATTCTCCTTCGGATTCGGCAGACGTACAAGGCGCCACCGCGAGCTACGAAACCACTGAAGGAGGCACGCGGTTCGAGCTGACGAGTCTCGCCAACGGGGTCAAGGAGGACATCGTTCTCGTAGATCCTTCTGAGCCGCGCGTCTTTCGCTTCGCGTTGGAGATATCGGAGGGGCTGAGTCCAGCGCTCCTCAAGGACGGATCAATCGAGTTCCGGGACACAAGCGACCGGCCGCTCGCCACGATTCCGGCACCGGTGCTGCTCGACAGCTCACCCGAGCCAAGGGTTTCGGGCGACGCCCATTACGAACTCCAGTCCGTGGACGAGCAGAGCTGGGAGCTGACGGTCAATGCCGACAGCGAGTGGTTCAAGCGCGAAGACCTAACTTGGCCGACCCACATCGATCCGACGCTCGAACTGAGCAGCCCGAGCCTCGACTGCACCTTTGGCGGCACGAAAACGCCTGGCGTGCCTCCCAAACTGCTCGAAGGAAAAAACGGATGGGGGCTTTGCGGCTCCGGTGGCCAGAAAGAGCTGTATACGCGCTACCGCCGGAACGGCATCACCGATGAATGGGCACGCTCTCTGCTGAAGTTTGATCTGAGCTCGATTGGCAAACTAGGCAAAACGGCCTACATAATGGCGGCAACGGTCAAAGCCCACGCTTCCGCAGCTGCCGTCAACACCTCGGGAGTGGAGTTGCGTCGCGCCACGAAGGGCTGGAACGCCGGCGTGATCTGGAACAGATACGAAAGCTTCGGCACACCATGGAGCCTGATCGGCGGCGACTACACCGCCGAAGGCACTGAAATCCTGACCAAAGACCGCGGCAGCCAGGCGGGCTGGTGGGAATTCTCTTCGCTGGGGTTGACGACACTGGTCGATCGGTGGGTCAACCAGACTCTGATGTATCCCAACCAGGGCCTGATGCTGAAGCTCCTCGACGATACGAAACTCGAATGCTCGCCGACCTGCATAGAACGCTCGTTGACGTTCGACTCCAGCGCCGCGGTCGACACCAGCAAGCGACCCTTCATGGAAGTCATCTACTACGACAAAGCTCCCAGCACCAGCAAGGTCACCTTCCCGAGTGACGGAACCAGGACCGCCCGTCGCCTCAAGCTGAAGGCCGGTTGGACCGAAGCAGGCGTGACGGGCGTCACCTTCCAGTTCCGCGAGGGCAAAACCGGCAGCTTCAAAACGATCTCGCCCAGCCTGGTGCGAGATGCGCAAGGCAAAGAACCCGAATGGCCGATTCCACCCGAAGGAAAAGAAACGTCGCCGCTCTTCTTCGATGCGGCCCACGCGACGAGCACGCTCGAAAAAGACGGCGGCCCGGTTCAGGTCAGGGCCCTGTTTGAGTCCGGCCTCTCGGCAGCCGGCTACAGCGCCCCCGTGGAAGCAACCGTCGACCGCAACATCGGCGGGACGCTCGACGCGACGACGCAGGTCGGCCCCGGCAGCGTCAACCTCCTCACCGGCAACTTCACGGTGATGAGGAGCGACGTTTCAATCCCGGTCTTCGAGACTGCCCTTGAATTCAGCCGCACTCACAGCTCCCGCGACCCGAAAGCCACGGACACCAGCGTGCTGGGGCGTGGCTGGACGCCCGGCGTCCCGATCGAAGCTGCCGGCGGCGCCGAATGGCGGAGCGTGCGCGAAGTGGTCGTCTCGGCCGAAGAAAAAGAAGAAGGGCTCGAAAACTACGTCCTGCTCACCGATCTCGAAGGCTACGAATACGCCTTTGAAAAAAACGGGTCGGGCGGCTATGTCCTGCCGCCGGAGATGACGGGCTGGCTCCTCACCAAGAGCGAAAGCGGGAGTGAATTCTCCCTCACCGATCCCGACGGCAACCGCACGACCTTTGAAAACAGCTCAGGCGGAACCGAGTACTTGCCTAAGTCGGTGTCTACGACCGGCACCGGCAACAAAACGCGGATGGTCTACGAATTCGTAGGTCCCAACCGACGACTCAGCAAGGTGATCGGGCCGTCGATGTACGAATGCACGGATAAAGAAGCGCAGGCGATGCCGGGGTGCCGCACGCTCACTTTCCAGTACCTCCCGGCGACCACCTGGGGCGCTCCGGGAACCTATGGCGATCGCCTCGCCTCGATTACCTATCACGCCGCGGTAGGCAGCGGCGGGCTTCCTTCGATGAAAAGCTGGCAGGTGGCGAGCTACAAATACAACGCCGAAGGCAGGCTCACCGAAGCATGGGACCCGCGGATCTCGCCAGCGCTTAAGGAGACCTATTCCTACGAAGCAGCCGGGCAGCTCAAATCGATCACGCCTCCGGGGGAGGAGCCGTGGAGCTTCGGATACGGCGCTCACGACGGCGAGAAAGCAAACGGGCGCCTGATCAGCGTCAAACGGGACAGCCTGCTCAGCAGCCCCTCCGTTGCGCAGACGACGATCGCCTACGGGGTGCCGACCAGCGGCACGCCCTACGAAATGAGCGGGACCACGGTCGCCAAATGGGGCCAGGCAGACATTCCGACCGACGCGACGGCGGTATTCCCGCCCGACGAAGTTCCGGCGACGCCGCCAAGCAGCTACTCACGCGCGACGGTCTACTACTTGGACGCCGAAGGTCAGTTGGTCAATACCGCAACCCCGTCTGGCGCCGGCACCTCGGCACCTTCGATCACGACGAGCGAAACCGACGAGCACGGCAACGTAGTGCGCGAGCTCAGCGCCCAGAACCGTCTCAGAGCGCTCTCTTTCGGATCCGAGTCGAAAACGAAATCCGAACAACTCGACACCAAACGGGTCTTCTCTGCCGACGGCGTGCAACTGGTCGAAGAATGGGGGCCGCTGCACGACACTCGGATCGCCGAAACGGGCGAAACCGTTCCGGCTCGCGCCTACCGCTCGATCGAATACAAAAACCCCACGCCCCCGTCCGGTGAGCCTGCCTACAACCTGCCTACGCGCGAAACCGCCGGGGCTGTCTTTCCGAGTAAAGGCGGCGTCGCCGATCAGCGCATCACCGATACCGAATACAGCTGGACGCTGCGCAAGCCGACCGTCACGATCGTCGACCCGGGAGGGCTCAAACTCAAGACGCGTATCGCCTACAACCTAAACGGGCAGGTCACCGAACGAAGCCTCCCGGCCGAACCCGAAGGCAAAGACGCGCGGACGACCAAGATCGTCTACTACGGCCTCCTCGGGCCAACAGAATGCATCGTGAAGCCGGCCCTGACGGGGTTGCCGTGCAAGGTGGAACCCGTCAAACAGCCCGGCACGGCGGGCCAGCCGGACCTCCTGGTCACTAGGACCCCTTCCTACACCGGGTTCGCCCAGCCGACCGAAGTGATCGAAAGCCCTGGCGGCACGTCCGACCCAACCAAGACGCGCAAGACGCTCACGACCTACGACGAAGCGGGTCGGATCACGCTGGTAAAACGCGAAGGCGGCGGGGTCCCGGTCCCAACGATCGAGACTCTCTACAACCCCAGCACCGGGCACCCGACCACTCAGCGCTTCGTCTGCGAAAGCGGATGCAAAACGAGCATCGACTACTCGACCTCCTACGGCTCCCTGGGCACCGGCAAAAAAGAATTCAACTATCCCGCGGGCAGCGCCTTCGACGCCCAGGGCAACCTCTGGGTGGTCGACAACAACAACAACCGGGTCCAAAAGCTCGATTCCGCAGGGAACTACGTCTTCGAGTTCGGCGGGCTGGGGTCCGCCAAAGGCAAACTCAGCGACCCCATGGACATCGCGATCGACGGCAATGGCAATCTCTGGGTTGCCGATAGGGGTAATAGCCGAGTCCAGAAGTTCAACCAGAAAGGGGAATACCTGGACGAATTCGGCTCTCTGGGCTCAACCGACGGCAAATTCTCGAGCTACGGGCCGAGGAGCATCGGGATCGACGCCCAGGGCGAGCTCTGGGTCAGCGACTACAGCGGCCGCGTGCAGGAGTTCGACGCCGAAGGCAACTTCATCAAAGCGGTTGGGCAGTTCGGGGAGTCAGCCGGCCTTGACGTTGGCGAGGGCAAGGTCTGGGTCGCCGATTGGACCAAACACCGGGTCAGCGTCTTCTCCGCAGCCGGCAAACCTCTCTTTGATTTCGGTAGCCAGGGCTCCACCGAAGGCAAACTGATCAACCCGGATGCGGTCGAGGTCTCCAAAGGCAATGTCTGGGTCCTCGACGCCGGCAATGATCGCATCCAGCAATTCGACACCGACGGTAAATACATCGCCCAATTCGGCAAACCAGGCTCAGGCTCCGAACAGTTCAGCCTGAACTGGCCATCGGGACTCGCAGCCGACTCGACTGGCAACGTATGGGTGTCCGACTCTGGAAACAACCGGATCCAGAAGTGGAATCTTTTCAGCAGCTACGACCGTCAAGCGACGAGGACGATCCACGACACACTCGGCCGCCCGATCAGCTACGAAGACGCCGACGGCAACCTCTCGAGCACGGGCTATGACCTACTAAGCCGACCGGTGATCACCAGCGACGGCAAGGGCGTGCAGACACGGACCTACGACCCGACCTCGGGCTTGCTCGTGCAGCTGAACGATTCCGCGGCCGGCACCTTCACTGCGAGCTATGACGCCGACGGAAAACTGGCCGAAGTGGGACTGCCGAACGGCCTCACGGCAGAGATCACCTACGACGAGGTCGGAGCCCCCGTCCATCTCAGCTACGAGAAGACGACCAACTGCGTCTCCGAATGCACCTGGCTCGATTTCGACGTCGAAGGGTCGATCCACGGACAGTGGCTTAACCAGACGTCGACGCTGTCCTCCCAGCAGTACTCCTACGACAAAGTGGGAAGGCTGACGGAGGTCAAGGACACGCCGAAAGGTGGCGGTTGCACCACCCGCACCTACAACTACGATAAAAACACCAACCGCGAAAGTCTAATCACGCGGGAACCCGGCATTGGTGGCGTCTGCGACATCAGCTCGAAAGGCAATATCCAGGAATACAAATACGACGCCGGCGACCGCCTGCTCGGCTCTGAAATCGTCTATGACGACTTCGGCCGGACTACGACTCTTCCCAAAGCGTATTCGGGGGGTGGAACGCTGGCCTCCACCTACTACAGCAACGACCTGATCAGAAGCCAGACCCAGGACGGGATCACCAACACCTACGACCTCGACGCCTCCCTGCGGCAGCACCGACGTGTCCAAACGGGCACCAAAAGCGGCACGGAGATCTATCACTACGCCGCCGGCTCCGACTCCCCAGCTTGGATCGACCGCGGCTCTGCGTGGTCGCGTAACATCGGAGGCATCGGCGGCGAACTGGCCGCGATCGAGGACAGCGAAAAAGGCACGATCCTGCAGCTGATCAATCTGCATGGCGACACTGTTGCCACTGCAAGCCTCGATACTAAAGCGACTAAACCGCTGGCCACCTTCGAGTTCGATGAGTTCGGGAACCCGAAAGGATCATCGCCGGGGAAGTTTGGCTGGCTGGGCGCCAAGTTGCGCCGTACCGAGCTGCCCTCCGGCGTGATCCAGATGGGGGTAAGGAGCTATGTGCCGGCGATGGGAAGGTTCCTGTCCCCCGATCCGATTCGGGGCGGCTCGGCCAATGCTTATGAGTATGCTGCCGGCGACCCGATCAACAACTTCGACCTGACGGGCGAAAAGTGCGTTGGCTCCGCGGCTTGGGTTAAGAAATGCAAGGCATTGAAGACCATTGCCTGGATGAAAAGGTCCAACAAGAACCGTGCCATAATCTTGAGATTCAAAAGTAAGCGAGCCGCAGAATACTTCGCTTACTCCCTCAACAGGAATTACCTCAAGGAGCTGCAACAGAAAGTGGGCAAGTGGAAACGGGAAGAATTGGCTAACCTATATAGAAGGGCGAGAGAATCAAGGATTCGGGAGTCGTTGCTGCCGACCGATCCGTTCGATTGCGACGATCTGGGGATTGTCGGTGTCCTTGCTGGGACCGGCCTAACTCTTGCTCGTGCCCCGATGGGGGTAGCTCTCGTTATCGGCAGTGCAACGGCCGGACCAGAGATAGCTAGCAAGGCAGGTGCGTGCTGATGCGGTCGCCGGGAAACGACCCAGCCACCCGCTCGGGTGGACTCAGTCGCTTGTCCAAGGCTGTTCTGATCGCTTACATGGTGATCATGTCGATCCTTGCGATAGACGTGCTATTGACTGAGGGCATCGGAAAGTCCGCGGTGGGACCCATTGGGGCCTTGATCATTGGAGTCATGCTCTGGTTTCGCGAACGGGGGTCGAGCACACCTGATGAGCGCCCCGCTGACGGTAGCCCTCGATCTCCCTAACATCGCGATCCCTGCATCTCGGAATGGCGAGCCTGCTCGCCGCTGCTCTTGCTAGTCGACCGCTGCTCGAACTCGCCAGTGCCAAGCAGGCGAGATATGTAGGTGACTTTATCGCAAAAGCTCCGTGGGGAGTGGCTCTTGTGATAAGTGGTGCTGGACTAGGGCCAGATACTGCTGAGAAGGCGGGTGTATGTTGACACGCATATCCGGAAGCAGTCCGGGCACAAACTCGGCTGGCGGCGGACGCCTATTCAAGATAGTAATAGTTGCTTATATGGTGTTTGTGTCGGCCTACCTCGTGTTCCTGATCGGGACTGGTGGCGGTGTGAAGTCCGCAGTGGCAGCTGCCTTGGCCTGGTTGACTGGAGCCATCATCTGGTTTCGCAATTGGCCGTCAGGTACTCCGCGCTGAGGGTGAGCCTGTTCAGTGGCTTGGTACCGGGATTTGGGCAGGTGGCTGTATGGTTTGTGGTGCCACGACGTGGGCGGTGCCGCAGTGCAGCTTGCGATAAAAGGGCGAGAAAATCAAGGATTCGGGAATCGCTGCTGCCGACCGATCCGTTCGATTGTAACGATATAGACGTTGTCGGTATCCTTGGTGGAATCGGCCTAACTCTCGCTCGTGTCCCCGGAGGGGTGGCTCTCATTTTCGCCGGTGCAGCAGCTGGACCAACTATCGCTAGCAAGGCAGGTGCGTGTTGATGCGCTCGCCGAGAGACGACCCAGCCACTCGCTCGGGTGGAGTCAGCCGCAGGTTTAAAGCTGTTCTGGTCGCTTTCATGGTGATCATGTCGATCCTAGTGATAGACGTGCTAGTGACTGAAGGCATCGGAAGGTCTGCGGTGGGACCCATTGGGGCCTTGATCATTGGAGTCATGCTCTGGTTTCGCGAACGGCGGTCGAGCACACCTGATTGAGCGCTTCGCTGGTGCAAGGTTGCTCGGCAGCGGCCTAGTCGTCGTTCTGGGATGAGCGGCCGCGGACCGGAATGGGGGTAAACAAATAACGGTAGGGCGAGGTCTAGCTTTAGTTCCTGCGGCAATGTAGCCGTCGTCCGTAGCCGAATGGACACCGAGTATCGTGTTCGCGTGCGCCGGGCTCTCCATTCGGCGGTTGCGGCATTGGCCGTTGCCACTTTTGTGCTTCTGGCCCCGCAGGGGTCAGGCGGGTCCTCAGCGCCGGCCTCTAGCGGACCGTGGTACCGGCTGGCCCTGGAGCAGGGCGAATGGCAGGGCTATAGCTGGTCAGTAGGCGCTTCGGGTCCTAGGCATGAGCCCCTGCGAGAGATATGCGCCCTCACCTCTGTGCTCGAGTCCTTTCGGGAAGGCGCTCCCTTCATAGAGGGGGGCGATAGCCAGGCTTGTGGCGCCCTTCCAGACGCGACGGTCTCAATGGCCCTGGGAGAGACCCTTGTCTCTGGCGCATCCACGTTAAGCCTGAACGTGGTTCTTTACCGCCCGATCGTGCGCAAGGTCGCGTTCATCCTCGGTACGGGAGAGCGCCGGATCTACATGCCGCGCGTACCGGAGATTCCCAACCGATCCCAAAGGGGCATTCCTGTCTTCAGGTATGTCGTCGCATCTTTCGAGGGCGAAGCCTGCGTCCGACGCATCACCACCTTCGACCGCAGGGGTGGAGTTATCCGGAGCGAAAGAGCCGAAGGCTGGTGCCCACAGCACGATGACTAATTCCGCTTCGTCCCCATGGCTGTACCATGACCCGCAAAAGCGTTGTATTTGGAGGTAGATTGCGCCTAGAGGCTTCAGAATGATGTCCGAGGACGCCAAGTTCTGGGGGATCGCGCCTAGAATCTGAGGCGGGATCCATATAAGAGGGAGAAGACCATTTCGGCAGCCCGTGCAAATCCGATGAGCAACCTGGTCAGCAAGCTGAACTACTCGAATGTAGTTGCAACACTGGCTGTATTCATTTCTCTGGGCGGTGCCTCTTACGCAGCGATGACACTGCCTAGGAACAGTGTTGGCACTAAGCAATTGCGAGGCAGTGCTGTTACTTCTGCGAAGATTAGGGACCTCGCAGTTACTGGACCCAAGATTGATTTGGCTTCACTCGGCACTGTGCCAAGTGCGGCTCACTCTATTAGGGCTGGTTGGGCGACCCATGCTGAGTTCGCAAAATCGGCACGTACAGCAGACACGGCACTCACGACCGCCAACGCCAACGCTCTGGCGGGCTTGCCTTCGAGCGCATTTGGAACGGTGCTTCTGTCGCATTTGAACATACCAACGGCCACAGCCGAAACCACGCATTGGGCATCAATTACAGGGATCGCTCCCACTTCTTCGTCAGCGTTTGATGTCGAGATGGCTGTACCTTACTACTCTGATTTCTATGCAACTAATTTCACAGTTTTCTCCCGCAAAGGTTTGGGAGTTAAAGGGCGTGTAGATATTCGCCTTTATGTTAATAGTGAAGGAAGCGAACTAGCTTGTAGCGTTCCCTCCTCACCTCCTTGCGTGAACTCGCCGACGACGAAAGTCAAAGTTCCGGGTGGAAGCGTCCTGGCGATCAGGGTGCATGAGGAACCTGAAGGAGTGGATATACCACCTCTTTCACTCGCAGTTTCATTTGAGTTGATCCCGAGCACTGGCTGAGACTGCTACTGGCCATCCAGATTGCGGTTTCATGAGATGATGTCTGAGGACGCCAAGTTCGCACTTGGCTTCTAGGCAGGGGTTGCGGGGTCATAGGGGTCAGTTCTGGCCCCATCCCGCCCCCATCCCGCCCCTATGAGAGACCTTCGCTCATTAGCTCAGGCACAGGCTCGAATCCTGTCGGGCGTGTTTCGAACTGCGCCTTGTCCGAGTCAACCTGCCAGGTTGGCGATCCGCTCCCAATGGGCGTGAAAGAGCTTTGCCCGTGTCTGGCTCCCGGTCAGCTTCACTCCTGATTTGCCAGGCAGATCGACTGTCAGGTCCCCGGTCCAACGATTCGCGGGCTTTGCGCCGCGGGCGAAGTGGGCTGTGCCAGAGAACGGGGCTGGAGGGCTGACCGCCGCGGCTTTGATTTTCGGGTCATATTCGAAGGCGCGGGAGGTAGCGAGCATGCCAATGAATCTCGAGATCCCGACCCCTTCCCTCTCTTCGAAGACCCTAGCTTCGAGGCGAACCCGAGCCCGTGGCCGGTTCTTGGCGGCAATCAGACGCAGGCTTTGTTTTCGCCGGTCCCCCACTACCTTCAGTTCTGCCCCGGGGAGGGACGGGCCGCTTGTTGTGCTGAGGCCCGGACATAGGATGTTGAGCAGAGGCCCGAGATCGCCGCGGGCCGTCGTGGCTTCGACTTTTGTGTAGCCCTCCTCGCCGCGGAATGCAATTGTGCCTTCGTAGTAGCCCGAGTCGAAAGAGACCGGCTTTTCGCCACACACGGAGCGAACTTTGCGCAGCTGGCCTGAAGGGCGGAAGGTGACCGCGATCTCGCCCAGCGCGGCAAGGTCTGCCTGGATCGAGGTTTCGGTCACCGTTCCCGGGGCTGAATAGGTCGCGCCGCCGTGCTTGCCGGTCACGAAGACCATTACCGCTGCAGGTCTTCCCCTCCACGCCCTAGCGCCGAAGACGAAGATCGAATAGCCATTGCTTGCCCGTACTTTGAAGCCACCCGGCGGTAGAAGCGGCTCACCGGCCTTTTCCTCCATCTGTAGGCGCTGCGAGACAGACCTCAGGATGTTTGCGTGAGCGGGTGCGGCAGCGAAAGTCGCGACCAAGCAACCGCAAGCCAACAGTCGGATTAGCTGACCGCTCATCGGCACCACCATATGAGGTTCTTCGGCCTGGTTTCTAGGCACGACTGATAGACACACGGCATGGAGCAGGAGCGCTGGGCAGCTGTCGATAAGTACGTGGCGGGGCTGTTGGCCCCTCACGACTCGGCGCTTGACGCTGCGCTCGAGGCGAGTGGGGAGGCGGGCCTTCCCTCGATCCAGGTCTCGCCACCGCAGGGCAAGCTGCTCAACCTGCTGGCCGCCGCGATCGGTGCGAAGACGATGCTGGAGTTCGGCACGTTGGGCGGCTACAGCACGATATGGCTGGCCCGGGCGCTGCCCGCAGGCGGTCGCCTGATCACGCTGGAGGCCGATCCTGGCTACGCCGACGTTGCGCGGGAGAACATCGATCGGGCCGGGCTAGGGGATGTCGTTGACATTCGAGTCGGGCCTGCCCTCGGCGGCTTGCCTGAACTGGCAGCCGAGGACGCCGGTCCGTTCGACCTGACCTTCATCGACGCCGACAAGGAGCGCAGCCCCGACTACTTCTCATGGGCGCTCGAGCACTCTCGTCCCGGCAGCCTCATCATTGCCGACAACGTTGTCCGTGCGGGTGAGCTGGCGGACGAGCAGAATGACGATCCAAAGATTCGGGCTCAACGTCGCTTGCACGAGATGGTTGCCGTCGAGCCTCGCGTCAACGCCACGACGATTCAAACGGTGGGTGCGAAGGGTTACGACGGGTTCACCATCGCCTTGGTTACGTCGTAGCTCCTCCTACGGTGCTTCGAGGACGCGCTTGATGAAGTCGGCCTTGGCGTCGGTGTAGGACTCGCGGTCGTCAGCGAATTGCTCTGCGAGGTCGCGCTTCAGCGCGGCGTACTCCTTAGTTGTCTCCGGATTCGCTCGCAGCCGGTCACGGAACGCGAGCTCGTCGCGGAACCGGCCTGAATCGGTCGGGACGAGGTGGAGGTGGTGGGTTCGGCGACTCGGTTGTGGCTTGCAGAACCAGTGCATCTCGTCGGCTCGATATGGCGCGTAGAGATAGTCGAGCTTCGTCAGAGGCTTGAAGCAGGCTCGGGATGCCTCGAGGTCGTCGACGCCGACGAGGATGTCGATGATCGGCTTGGCATCGAGGCCGGGAACCGCCGTGCTGCCGATGTGGTGAATGCCACCCGTCGCCCAGCTGCCGATCGCCTCGTCTAGCGCCGCTCGCTCCTCGGCGAATTTGTCCGGCCAGCTCGGGTCGTAGGGAGTGAGCCGGATTGGCTCGTCCAGTCCAAAGGTCACCTCAGGCGCGCCCGTACCGATCCTCGAGGCGGACGATGTCGTCGAGCTGTGGGGTCGAGACCTCGAAGATGACCGAGTCCTCCAGCGCCTCGACCGAGTGGACGGTGCCGGGCTCGATTCGCCAGCTCTGCCCTGGCTCGAGGATCTGCTCCTCGGTGCGGGTCTCCGTCGGGCCGCTCGTCAGTCGCAGGCGACCCGAGAACAGGTAGGAGCTCTCGTCCTTTTCCCGGTGCAGCTGCAGCGAGAGTGCCTGCCCGGCGCGAACTACGAGGATCTTGGCGGCGTATTCGGGTGTCTGCGCCCACCAGATCTCGTGCCCCCAGGGCTTCTCGACGCGCTTCGGCTCCACCCCCGGCATCGCGCCATCTTAAGAGGGAGGCCGAGTTCGCCCTTTGTAGGGCTATGTGCCGACAAAGGGCGAACTCAGTGCTCGGGCTTCGGCAGTCGCGGATCGTCCGCGTCGATCTCCTCGGCGGTGCCGTCGTAGTCGTAGCTGCGGGTGGCGCCGGTTGGGGGGCCGCCCGTAGGGGGGCCGCCCATCGGCATCCGACTCGCAGCACCCACGACTAGGAAGCGGCGGGCGGCCACGCGACGCAGCAGCCCGCGCAGGACCGCCCGGCTCGGTGGGATCAGCAGGGCGAGGCCGAAGATGTCGGTGACGAAGCCGGGGGTCAGCAGCAGGGTGCCGCCGACGGCGATCATCAGGCCGTCGGCCACCTCGCGGCCGGGGAAGCGGTGCTCGGCCAGGGCCGCGTTGAAGCGGCGCCAGGCGCCGCGGCCCTGCTGGCGCAGCAGCAGCGAGCCCAGCAGCGCGTCGGCGACGAGCAGCGCCAGCGTCGGCACCACGCCGATCGCCTGGCCGACCTGGATGATCACGTACAGCTCGACGATCGGGACGACGATGAAGAGGATGACGAGCAGGGGCATGAGCGAAGCCTAGAGAGGGGCGATGCCCGGGAGGCTCAGGCGGTGGTGGCGGCCGAGGCCGCCTCCTCGAGCTCGCGCAGCGACCTGATCAGGCCGAGGGAGAACTCGTCGATGTCGTCCATCGAGTCGTAGTCGCCGAGCAGGCCGAAGCAGATGCGGCCGTTGTAGCTCATGATCGCCACCGCCAGGGCGTGGTTCTCGGGCAGGAAGGCGACCGGGAAGACCTCTTCCAGCTCGCGCCCCAGCACGTAGAGGGGGATCTGCGGCCCCGGCACGTTGGTGACGATCATGTTGAAGAGGCGGGTCGAGAAGTTGATTCGCGAGGCCTGGGCGAGCAGGGTGGGGGGCGCGAAGTCGTTGAAGCGGGAGATGACTTCGGCGCCGAGGGCCTGCTTGGAGCGCTTCAGCCCCTCCATCTGCTCGCTCACCACGCGCAGCCGCCGCACCGGGTCCTCGACGTAGACGGGCAGCGGCCCGCGCATCGCCGCGATCCGGTTGCCCGGTTCGCCGCGCTCGTCCTCTGTCCGGATCGAAACCGGCACCAGCGCCCGCAGCTCCAGCCCCTCGGTCCGGATCCCGCGGTTGTGCAGCCACTCGCGCAGCGCCCCGGTCACCACGGCGAGGACGACGTCGTTGACGGTGCCGCCGAAGGTGTCCTTGATCCGCTTGAAGTTCGCCAGGTCCGAGCGCGCCCAGGCGAAGCGCCTGTGCGGGCCGATCGGCTGGTTCAGCGGCACGTCCGGCGCCGGGTCGGCGAAGGCGCCGACGATCTCGCCGACGCCCTCCAGCGCCTCGACCAGGCGCCGCGCCGCGGCCTCGGGATTGCGCACGGCCTGCATCGCCCGCTCGGCCAGCTTCACCGGGGCTGCCGCCGCGTCGGTGGCGCCGCGCGCGACCAGCTCCGCCGTTGTCGGCTCGCGCTGGGGCACCCAGCCGTCTCGACTCGGCGCCGGCTCTGGCACCGGCTCGAGGTCGAAGAGCACGGTGCCGATGTCGACGCCGCCAATCCCGTCGACAGCGGCGTGGTGGGTCTTGGTGAGGAGGGCGAAGCGGTCGCGCTCGAGGCCCTGCACCAGCCACATCTCCCAGAGTGGCTTGGAGCGGTCGAGCTGCTGGGAGAAGACGCGGCCGGCGAGGCGCTTCAGCTCCTCCTCGCCGCCTGGCTCCGGCAGCGCCGTATGGCGGATGTGGTAGGTGAGGTTGAAGTTGACGTCGTCGGCCCAGAGCGGTCGCCCCGCCTCCAGCGGCGGCACCACCAGCCGCTGGCGGAAGCGCGGCACTTTGTCGAGCTTGCCGCGTACGTGCTCGACCAGGTCGACGTATTTGGGCGGCGGTCCCTCGAAGATCAGGATCCCGCCGATGTGCATGTGGCTGGCGGACGTCTCGTTGGTCAGGAACGAGGCGTCGACGGCGGTCAGCCGTTCGAGATGTGATCCGGTCGTGCGCATGTGCTGGGACAGGCTAGCTACCCTCCGTCCATGACTCCCACCGCGACCGCGACCCCGAAACGGGTCTTGCTTGCCGCCCCCCGCGGCTACTGCGCCGGCGTCGACCGCGCCGTGCAGACGGTCGAGCGTGCTCTGGAGCACTACGGCGCGCCCGTCTACGTGCGCAAGGAGATCGTCCACAACAAGCACGTGGTCGAGGAGCTCTCCAAGCGCGGCGCGATCTTCGTCGAGGAGGAGAGCGAGGTGCCGGAGGGGGAGATGGTCGTCTTTTCCGCCCACGGTGTGGCCCCAGCCGTCCACGAGAACGCCGCCGCCCGCCGCCTGCGCACGATCGACGCCACCTGCCCGCTGGTGACCAAGGTCCACGTCTCCGCCCGCCGCTTCGCCGCCGACGGCTACACGATCATCATGATCGGCCACGAGGGGCACGAGGAGGTTGAAGGGACGACCGGCGAGGCGCCGGACAGCATCGTCCTGATCGAAACCGCCGACGAGGTCGAGGCGCTCGAGGTCCCCGATCCCGAGAGAGTCGCCTTCATCACCCAGACGACCCTCTCAGTCGACGAGACGGCCGAGGTGATCGCCGCCCTGCGCGCCAAGTTCCCCTCGATCGTCAGCTCCAAGTCCGACGACATCTGTTACGCCACCACCAACCGCCAGATCGCGGTCAAGCAGCTGGCCAGCGAGTGTGACCTGGTGCTCGTGATCGGCTCGACCAACTCATCCAACTCCAACCGCCTAGTCGAGGTCGCGCGCGAACACGGCGCCGCCTCGCACCTGATCGATAACCACACCCAGGTGCGGGAGGAGTGGCTGGAGGGGGTCGAGACGGTTGGCATCACCTCCGGCGCCAGCGCCCCCGAGGAGCTGGTCGAAAGCCTGGTCGAGCTCTTCCGCGAACGCGGCGCCGAGGACGTTTCCGAGCTACGCACCGTCCACGAGGACGTGCGGTTCATGCTGCCGAAGGAGATTCGCGAGGCGAGCTCCGCGTAGTCAGTTAGCGCACTACAACCGATGCGCTAATCGGTACTGCTCAGATTCTTGATAGGTTCGCGCCGTTATTCACTAAGGGATGGAGAGTGAAAGCGTGAACCACGCGTACAGATCGTTCATCGCAGCTGTCATGACAAGTTTCCTTCTGCTCGTAGGCGGTGTCTCAACCGCAGGCGCATTCCATATTCCGAGTGCGACCTACATCGGCACCCACAGCGGTGGCGGAGCAGTCATCTTCGACGTCTCGGCCGACGGCTCAGCCGTCACGCGCTTCCGCGTGGAAAACTACAAAACCGAATTTTGCGATGTGGCGGTCTTTGAGCTCCCCGGCGCCCCGATCGTCAATAACAGCTTCAGTTTCAGCAGCGCCGCGCTGAAATTCAGCTATTCCGGCACGTTCCCCGGCGTCCAGCTCGCGCAGGGCACGTTCAACGACACCGAATGCGCCACCGGGACGCTGACCTGGACGGCGCGCACAACCGCCTCGCCGGCCGGCAGCGCCGAGTGCATCTCAGCGCAGGGCCCGGCGACCGAAGCCGAGGCGGCGCTGGTGGCGGCCCAGGCGAAAGTCAAACGGGCCAACGAAAAGCTCAGGCGAGGCGTCAGGCAGGTGAAGAATGCACAAAGGGCCGTGAAACGGGCCGCCACGAAAGATGCTGAGGCCAAACGGAAAGCGCTTGCGAGCCTCCGCGTAGCCATCAGAGCACGTACCCGGGCCAACCGAGAACTGCGCCAAGCCAAGAACGGACGTACGCAGGCTGCGAAGACGCTGGCTCAGGCTCAAGCCGCCAAGACCGCCGTTTGCGGGCCTGGTGTCTAGCGGGCTGCCCTCGCCGATCTCATGGCAGCCCTGCTGCGAAGCTGACTGACCAGATTCGGAGGCCCGCTGAGGGACGGAGCGTGAGGGAGTGGGCCTCGTGGCGGTCGTGCTCGGTGAGGGTGTACAGAGCGGCGCCGTCGATCTCGACCGTCGCGGGAGCTGAGCCGTCCAGCTCCACTGTGAGCTCGCCTTTGCCCTCGACTGTGGCGTAGGCGCCGCCGGCGGCGTAGTCGAGGGCCAGTTCGTCGCCGTCCTCGCCGGCTGTCCAGGGGTGCTCCCAGCTGCCGCTGGGGAAGAGCTCCTCGGTGGGGGGGATCACTCGAGCGCCGGGGGAGTCGGTGGGGCGGAGGGGTGGCATCGGCGCCGGCAGCTCGCGCAGGGCGTCCTGCTCGCGCAGCTCGGCCTGGATCGCCTCCTCTGTGCCCAGGTACTCGCCCTCGCCGAAGTGGAACCAGCTCAGCGCCCCGCCGGTCATCCAGAGGAAGAGGCTGGGCCAGCCCTCGCAGCCGTAGGCGTGCCAGAGCTCGCGCTTGGCGTCGATCGCCACCGGGAACTCGACCCCGAGGCGCTCCAGACCGGCCTCGACCGCGGCGCGCTCGCCGCCGAAGGGAAAGCGCGGCGCCTGCACGCCGATCATCCGTAGGCCGGTATCGCGGTAGCGGCGCTCCCACTCGATCAAGTAGGGAAGCGTGCGCACGCTGTTGAGCTGGGCGAAGTCGAAGAAGTGGACCAGGACCGGGCCCGCCGCGGTCAGGGCCGGCATCGACGCCGGCGCTTTGCCGATCCACTCGACCTGTGTCGGCAGGTCCGGCGCGGCGATGGTGTCCCTCTCCGGGCGCATCCGCGGACGTTATCCTGGCGCCCATGGTCGAGCTTGGCGCCATCCTGTTGCCGCTCGTGCCCATGTTGCTGCTGGTTGCCTGCCTGCTGGCGGGTCGTTACCCCGGCTATGAGGCAATGGTGCGGCTGTCCGAGCGCATTGCTGCGCGCTCACGCGCCGGGATCGCCGGCCTGCGCAAGCAGCAGCGGCCTCGCCCGCCGCTGCGCCGCCCGGCCCACGGCGGCCTTCTGCTCGCCTTCAGTCTCTCCGGCCGCGCCCCGCCCGCCTAGCCGTTCGAACACGGCTTCGCGCGGACCCGCGCCGAACTCCACGCTCGGCGCGGCGCGCACTCGACTGAAAGGGAGACGGTCATATGCAACATGCAAAGAAGGGCATCGCGCTGCTGTTCACGCTCATCGCGGTAGCAGGGCTGGTGGCGTGCGGCGACGACAGTGACGACGAAACGACCACCGGCTCGACCCCGACCGAGGCGCCGGCGAGCAAGGACGGAGCGAGCAAAGACGACGAGCAGCCGACGGGTGGTGACCAGCCGGCGATCTCGACGATCATCGTCCGCAACGGCGAGCCGGTCGGCGGCATAGTCGAGCTCGAGTACGACGCCGGCGAACAGGTCCGCTTCCGGGTCAGCTCCGATAAAGCCGACGAGGTCCACGTCCACGGCTACGACGTCGAGGAGGAGATCCCGGCGGGCCGCACCGCCACGCTCTCCTTCCCGGCCGACATTGAAGGGATCTTCGAGGTCGAGCTGCACGGCAGCGAGAAACAGATCGCGGAGCTGCGCGTCAATCCGTGAACCTGCTGCCTTACGCGCACGCACTGGCCGTTCGGCAGGATCTGCCGATCCCGGCCTGGCTCTTCGCCTGGGGGGCGTCGATCGTCCTGATCGTCTCCTTCTTCGCGCTCTCCGTCGGCTGGCGGAAGCCCCGCTTCGAGGACGAGAACTGGCGTCCGCTCGGAGCGGGGCTCTCGCGGGCCCTGCTCGGCTGGCCTTCGCAGGTCCTCTGCGGCGCGATCGGCGTCTTCCTGCTCGGCGTCGCGGTCTACTCCGGCCTGCGCGGGACCGAGGCGCCCGACCGCAACTTCGCCCTTACCTTCATCTTCGTCACCGTCTGGCTTGGCTTTCCCCTCTTTAGCGTCATCTTCGGTGACGTCTTCCGGCCCTTCAACCCGTGGCGGGCGATCGGCCGGGCAGTGGGGGGAGGGTTCAGGGCGCTTGCCGGGCAGCGCTCCGCACATCTCGTGTACCCGGAGCGCCTGGGGCGCTGGCCGGCGGCGATCGGTCTCGTTGCCTTCGTTTGGCTGGAGGTCATCTACGGCGTCAGCGGCGGCGTCGCGGTCGGAGTCTCTCCGCACCCAGCGGCGATCGCCGTCCTCCTCTATAGCGCCTACACGCTGGCGATGATGGCCCTGTTCGGAGTCGAGAAGTGGTGCGAGCGGGGCGAGTTCTTCTCCGTCTACTTCGGCATGTTCGCCCAGCTCGGCTCGTTTGGAGGCCGTGAGGGCCGACTCGGGATGAGGCGGCCGCTAGCCGCAGCCACCCGCTGGGCGAGCGTGCCCGGGTCGGCGGCGGTCGTGATCGCCTCGATCGCCACGACCAGCTACGACGGCGGCCAGGAGGGCGCCTTCAAGGGCGCGCTGACTAGCGTTTTCGAGTGGTTGGTGGACGGGGGCCTGGAAGCGACAGCCGCTCGCCGCGTCACCGGCACGCTATTCATGCTCCTCTGCCTCGCCGGCGTCGCCCTCATCTACTGGATCGGGGTGCGGGGAATGTCGACGGTGCAGGGGGCGCCGCCGCTGCGCAAGCTCTGGTCTGGCTTCGCCCACACTCTGATCCCGATCGCTTTCGCCTACCTCGTCGCCCACTACTTCAGCTTCTTCGTCTTCCAGGAGCAGGCCCAGTTCACCTATCTCCTCTCCGACCCGCTGGGCACGGCGACGACCGACCTCTTCGGCACTGCTTCCGGGGGAGTTGACTACGGACTGCTCAGCGCCAACGCGGTCTGGTACGTCCAGGTCGGGGCGCTCGTAGTCGGCCACGTCGTTGCCCTGACCCTCGCTCACGATCGCGCCGTCGCCTACTGGGGCGACTACCGCCAGGCCGCCCGCTCCCAGTACTGGATGCTGGCGGTAATGATCGCCTTCACCTGCTTCGGTCTGTACCTGCTCTCGGTCGCCAATGCCTGATTGTCGACTTTGCTCGCTATGCGAGCAAAAGTCGACAATCGCCCTAGGCTTGACCTGTGTGGCCGTCGATAAACGAGCCGGAGTTGCTCGATCGGCTTGCGCTGGACGATCGGGCATTCGAGGAGTACCTGCGCAGCTTGGCAACCGCCCTTTCGCCTCGCGATTACGAGACCGCCCTGTTCGAACGAGCAATCGGATACCCCTGGACGCGACCGCGGGGCTCCTACCTGCTGACGGACACGGGCGTCGAGCCGCTCGAGGAGATGACCGCCGCGGAGCGTGAGGACGTGCTCGCCGAGTTCCTCTCCGACGCCGGGGGCCGCCTGCCAGTGCTTGCCATCGGGTCCAACGGCGCCCCGGAGGCATTGGAGCGGAAGTTCGCCCACTTCCCGGCGGAGAGCGACCGCTCGGTGCTGGCCTTGACCGGCCGCCTGCAGGACTTCGACGTGGGTGCGGCGGCGCAGCCCTCGATCTATGGCTCGATGCCGGCGACGCTTTTTCCGAGCCCGGGGACAAAGGTTCGCGCGACCGTTCTCTGGGTTACCCCGGCCCAGTTCACCCAGCTCACCTGGTCGGAGCTGACCTACCGGCTGGGCAGGCTGAGGACGCGCTTCGAGGTCGACGAGGGAGACGAGCACTTCGACGAGGTCCTGGTCTTTGTCTCCCGCTTCGGCGCCTTCTGCATCGACGGGCGTCCGGTCGCCTTGGCGGCGATCGAGGCCACCGGCCGCACAGCCGAAGCACTCACTCAGGAGCACCTGCTCGACGCCGCCGCCGCGCTCGCCATCGGCCCCGAGGCGAGAGCGGAGACGCTGGTGCGGGCGATATTCGAGGACCTGGTCGAGGCCAACCAGAAGATCGCGGCGACGGTGCACAAGGCTTCTCTCCCCTTCGACTCGGAGCTCTGGACCCCGTTCGATCCGGCGGCCGCGGCTCCGCCGTCTCTACCCTGAACAGGGTGCTCTCTCTCGCCCACGTCGGCCACTACTGGACCTGGGCCCTCTACCTGCCGCCGGTACTGGTCGTGATCGGCTCGATCGTCTGGACGACCTTCAACGAGCGGCGTAAGAAGCGCTAGAGGATCTCGCCGAGGCGCCGCTCCAGCGCCGCCGAGACCTCGTCGCGCACCGACCCCTCGGCGAGGCGTTCGACCAGCGACTCGAGGAACCCTTCGATGATCAGCGACTTCGCCTCGGCCGGGTCGAGGCCGCGCGAGGTCAGGTAGAAGAGTTGGTCGCGGTCGATCTGGGCAACCGCGGCGGCGTGGGTGCAGCGCACGTCGTCGGCTTCGATCTCGAGGCCCGGGATCGCGTCGGCGTGGGCCTCGGTCGAGAGCAGCAGGTTGCGGCTCTCCTGGAAGGCGTCGGTGTTCTGGGCGCCGGGGTCGACCCGGATCATCCCGCGCCAGACCGCGGTCGCGCCGGCGGCGAGGACGCCGCGGAAGGCGAGGTCGGAGTTGGTGTTGGGCGCCGCGTGCTCCTGCGTCGTGTCGTAGTCGAGGTGCTGCCCCGCGCTCCCTGCGTAGCCGCCGGTCACCCGCGCTTCGGAGCCGGGGCCTGCGAGCTTGGTCTCCATCCGCACCTTGCCCCGCGCCGAGCCGAAACCGAGCGCGGTCCAGTCGAGACGTGCGTCGCGCTCGACCTGGGCGCGCTGGGTGGCGAAGATCCAACTGCGCTCGGAGATGTCCTGGGTGTTGACGTAGCGCAGCGTCGCCGCCTGGCCGACGTGCAGCTCGACCACTGAGTTGAGCAGCGCCTCGACCTCGTCATCGGCGGAGGAGCAGTGCTCCCAGACCTCGGCCTCGGCGCCCTCCTCGAGCACGATCAGGGTGCGCCAGTTGACAGCGTGGCCGTTCTCCTCCAGGGGGACCTCGATCCGCACCGGGTCGGCCACCTTGACGCCGCGTGGCACGTACACCAGAACGCCGTCGGGCCGCGAGGCGTTGTTGCGGGCGACGAACGGATCCTCGGCATCGACCAGCGAGCCGAGCCGCTCCGCGAGCAGCTCCGGGTGGGACTCGGTCGCCTCAGCCAGCGAGAGGATGGTGGCGCCTTGTGCCCCCTCGATCGAGGCCTCGACGGCGCCGGCCTCGTAGGCATCGATGTCCAGGCCCGAGAGGTCGGTGAATTCCCACCCCTTCGCCTTCTGGTCGGGAAGGGGTGGCAGGGTCGCGACCTCAGCCAATCGAGCCCTCCATCTGCAGCTCGATCAGCCGGTTGAGCTCGACTGCGTACTCCATCGGCAGCTCCTTGGTGACCGGCTCGATGAAGCCGTTGACGATCATCTTCGAGGCCTCCTCCTCGTTGAGCCCGCGACTCTGCAGGTAGAAGAGCTGCTCGTCGCCGATCTTGGAGACCGTCGCCTCGTGGCCGACGTCGGCGTCGTTCTCGTCGATCCGGATCGTCGGGTAGGTGTCCGAGCGCGAGTCCTCGTCGAGCAGCAGCGCGTCGCAGACCACCTTCGAGCGGGACTCGGTCGCCCCGTTGGCGACCTCGAGCAGGCCGCGATAGGTCGCGCGCCCGCCGTCCTTGGAGATCGACTTGGAGAAGATCGAGGACGAGGTGCGCGGCGCCGCGTGAATGATCTTGCCGCCGGCATCCTGGTGCTGGCCGTCGCCGGCGAAGGCGATCGAGAGGATCTCGCCGTGGGCTTCGGGGCCGAGCAGGTAGATCGACGGGTACTTCATCGTCAGCTTCGAGCCGAGGTTGCAGTCGACCCACTCCATCGTCGCCTTCTCATGGGCGACGGCGCGCTTGGTGACGAGGTTGAAGACGTTCTGCGACCAGTTCTGCACGGTCGTGTAGCGGACCCGTGAGCTCGGCTTGGCGACGATCTCGACCACCGCCGAGTGCAGCGAGTCGGTCGTGTAGACCGGCGCAGTGCAGCCCTCGATGTAGTGGACGTCGGCGCCCTCCTCGCAGATGATCAGAGTCCGCTCGAACTGGCCCATGTTCTCGGTGTTGATCCGGAAGTAGGCCTGCAGCGGCATCTCGACTTTGACTCCGGCCGGCACGTAGACGAAGGAGCCGCCCGACCAGACCGCAGAGTTGAGCGCCGCCAGCTTGTTGTCGTTGGCCGGGATGATCGTCGCCCAGTACTCGCGGACCAGATCCTCGTGCTCGCGCAGCGCCGTGTCCATGTCGGTGAAGATCACGCCCTGGGCCTCGAGCTTCTCGTTGACCTGGTGGTAGACGACCTCGGACTCGTACTGGGCGCCGACCCCGGAGAGGAAT
>Ga0190265_10000602_pt1 | contig 24963 bp, 20 predicted proteins | sample Popmic124T_FD_133135 | JGI IMG/M metagenome (GOLD analysis project Ga0190265, IMG submission 133135) | Populus adjacent soil microbial communities from riparian zone of Indian Creek, Utah, USA - 124 T | ecosystem: Environmental > Terrestrial > Soil > Riparian zone | place: USA: Utah | collected...
AGCGACCAGGCCACCGACTGGCGCGCTTCACGCACGGACGGCGTGGTGAAGTAGCGCATCAGGATGTGCGGCAGGGACGCGGTGCCCACCATCATGCAGAAGATGATGCCGAAGAAGTTGAGCGGCGTGTAAGTCGTGAAGGGAACTATGTGCTCCCTGAGGTTCGCCGTCGTTGCCAAGCCCGTACGCAGCATCTCCTGCTCACGCGCCGTGATCTCCGCGATCGCCTGGCCGTAGGTCAATTCCGGGATCGGAATGCCATAGCGTTGCGTCGACAAGATCACGATCGGTGTCAGGTACGCGATGATCAGCACGATGTACTGGGCGATCTGCGTCCAGGTCACCGCACGCATGCCCCCGAGCATTGAGCACAGCAGGATGCCGGACAGCCCCACGAACACCGCCAATTCAAACGGCATGCCGAGGAAGCGCGAGGCAATGATGCCCGTACCGAAGATCTGCGCCGTCACATAGGTGAACGAACAGCAGACCAGCACGATCACGCCCAGGAACCGAGCGAAGTTTCCGCCGAACCTGAACCCGAGGAAGTCGGGAACCGTGTAGGCGCCGAACTTGCGGAGATAGGGCCCGACAAGGATCGACACCAGCACGTAGCCGCCGGTCCATCCGAGCACCCAGGCAAGGCCGTCATAGCCGGCGAGGAACAACGTGCCCGCCATGCCCACGAACGACGCGGCCGACATCCAGTCGGCACCCGTGGCCATCCCGTTGTAGAGGGCGGGAACCTTTCGACCGGCGACGTAGTATTCGGACACCTCCATCGTTCGCGTGATGACGCCGATCAAGGCGTAAACAGCGAGCGTGAAGAACACGAACAGGTAGCCGAGAATTGCGTTCGGCACCTTCAACAGCTCGAGGATGCCGACGAAGATGATGAACACGATAAAGGCACCCGTGTAGGTGCCGTACATGCGGCCAAGCTGCTTATAGAAAGCTGCGCTTTCCGCTGAAGATTGCGTTGCCATTGTGCGCTCCCTCAATCGTCTTCAGCTACGCCATGCTCGCGATCGATGTTGTCCTGCTGTTTGGCAAACGTGAACAGCATGACGACAAAGACGATGAGCGAGCCCTGCGCGGCCATGTAGAACCCAAGTGGGAAGCGCAGGAACGGAACCTCGTACTGGTTTAGCGTGTTCACGAACATGTGGACCACGTAGCCGAAGAGGAACCAGATCACGAGGTAGATGAACATCAACCTCGTGGTTTTACGCCAGTGTGCCTGGTCGTTAGCTGAAGTTTGCATCGGGCTGCAGTCCTCCCATCTGATCAATCGCCGGCCGCAGCCGGAGTGGGGGAAGAGCTGCCGCGACATCCCCCCGGTGTCGCTGATCCGGCCCGTTGTTAATCCGGGTCTCGAATCTGAAAGCCTATTCTGTATTCAGACGCTAACATTACGACTTGGAGAGGCGGCATAAGACTTTCGTCCAACGAAACCGCCTCAAGTGGGGATAACGCATGGACTTCCGCAGTTTGCTCTTCTGGCGAAAGCCGCCGATCGCTGACCTTGAGGCGCTGGCAGAATTCATTGATGAGCGCGGCGCCTTCGTGGTCCAGAAGGGAATTTACGAGTACGCCCGGGCCCGCGCGGGCCACTATGCAAAGGTCATGTTCTCGGAGAGGATGTTCCTCGACGCCGTCGAGGTATCCCGCTGGACCGCCTACCCACTCGGCCTCGCCATGGTTACCGAACTGGCCGAGGGCATCCTGCTTCCCCACGCGGCGGAAGCGCGCCAAAGGCAGCTCACGCACCTGAGCAGCCTTGTGCTCTCGACCTACGACAAGTACGCAATCCCGGAGGCCCTCAGCGCAGAGACGTGGCTAGCGGCCCGCGCCGAGCTTGCACGGCGCCTTCAACTGATAGGGCTGCATCCACCCAAGCGGGCCCTGGACGTACCCAAGCCCTTCGCCAGGACGTACTTCGATCTGATGCCGATCCACCCGGAGCTGCGGGCCAGCGATTGGCCGACAACGCGCAGCTATCTGAAGATCATGATGTGCAACGTCCACGATGAATTGACCCAGCGTATGGATGCGCCCCTGATCAGCCGGTTGCTGTTGCAGGGAGCAGGAGCGGGCAAGGCGACACACCTGTTGCCCGCCTCCTCAACGGACGCTACGGGCTCGCGCCCAGACGCTTGAGGCCGTCCCTGCTGCCTTTCAGGCGCGGCTCGACGGCCAGGGCACGGCGGTAGTCCGCAATGGCATCTTCGCGCCGCCCCAGCGCTTCCAGAACATGGCCGCGTATGTCGAGAGAACGCGCGTCCCCCGGCTTGATCTGAAGCGAACGCTCGGCGTCCGCGAGGGCTTCCGGCGCTTTCCCCATCCCCAGGTAGGCCCACGCGCGGCCCTGGTAGGCATCCTCGCGCTTGCCGTCGAGTTCGATGGCCTTGCTGTAATCTGCGAGGGTTCGGGCATAGTCTCCCTTCTGGAGATATTCAAAACCTCGGTTGATGTAGGAGACGGGGTCGGCCGGATTGCGGGCAATCGCCTCCGAGCAGGCGCGTATGGCGACTTCGCCGCTCTTCTCGAAGCAGTCGCTGCGCGCGTCCGCCATCGCCATCGAGCTCGCGGCAACCAGACCGAGGACGAAGACGGTCAGCCTTGACATGTGAAACTCCGCGCCGTGTGAATAACTGGTCCGGGTGACTTCGCCAGGACGTCGATCAAGCCAACCCTGCTGCATTTAGGGGACAACTTCGAGGATTTCACGATGCCCGAGCCAATCGAAGCCGACAAAGCGTCAGCCAGCGTGCGCGCGGTCTTCGACGACATCAAGAAGACCCGCAACGTGCCAGACGTGAACAACTTCTGGAAATACCTCGCCAACGATCCTGTCCTTCTGGCGCGCACGTGGGAGAGTGTGAAACAGGTCATGACCGGCGGCGCGCTCGATCCACTTGTGAAGGAAATGATCTACGTCGCCGTCAGCGTCACCAACGGTTGCGCCTACTGCATCGCCAGCCACACGGCGGGCGCACGCAAGGCCGGGATGACCGACGCCATGTTCGGCGAGTTGATGGCCGTCGTCGGCATGGCGAACGAGACGAACCGGCTGGCCAACGGCTATCGCGTTCCGATCGATGCCGCCTTCGAGAAGGGTTGAGCGGTAGCCGGCTTGAATCTGGAATGGAGACGATCATGGCAACGCCCGGCGCTTACGAGTTGCGTCTGCTGGAGGATAACCTCGAGGCGGGGCGAGAGTTCACGCTCCCTCGCGATCAGATAAATCGCGTCATCTACGTCGTGCATGGCAGCCTCGTCATCGACGGCGAGCGACTGAGCGACGACGAGGCCTGGCAGGGCCGTGGCGCGGCAAGCCTGGCATCGGGACCGGGTGGCGTCGCGCTTTGGCGATGGGAACTGGCACCGGCTGCGGCCTCTCCTGACCCAGGTCTTGGCGGAGCCGTCAGCACACTAAAGCTTCGCCGCGCCCTGGCTTGGCCCGTTGCCGACGCACTGCTCATGCGCTGCGACAGCGTGAGCTTCCCGCCAGGGGGATGCGCGTACTTCCACACGCATCAGGGCCCCGGCATCCGCTGCCTGATCGAAGGTGGCATCCGCATCGATACCGATGGCAAGTCGCGTTCCCATGCACCCGGCAACGCGTGGTTCGAGTCGGGACCGGAGCCGGTCTTCGCGCAAGCCGCCGCCGATCGCCCCACGCGCTTCATTCGCGTGATGGTGCTGCCCGCGCGCCTGCACGGGCAAAGCTCCATAAGCTATGTCAACGCGGAGGATCGCGAGAAGTCAAAGTCGCAGCGCTATAAAATCTATGTCGACGCGCCCATCGATCTCTGACGCCGTGCCCGACGCTCAGCGCCCTTGATAGGACGGCGTGCGCACCACCAGCCCATCGAGCGCATCAGTGACTTTGATCTGGCACGACAGCCGGGAGTTCGGGCGCACGTCGAAAGCGAAATCGAGTTGATCTTCCTCCTCCTCGCTGCGCGTGCCGACCTTCTCCATCCAAGCCTCATCCACGTGAACGAGGCATGTCGCGCAGGTGCAGGACCCTCCGCATTCCGCGACGATGCCGCTGATGTCGTTCTTGAGGGCGACCTCCATCACGGTGGCCCCAACCTCGCCATCCACGGTCCGGCTGGTTCCGTCATGATCGATGTAGGTGATCTTCGGCATCAGGCCTCGCCCACTCCCATGCGGTATTGATCATCTATATGCATTATAATGCCTCTCATTTGCCTCAGCCCGCGGGGCTTGTCAAATGAGGGGCACGCCGTCTGTCTCATAGTGCGGCCGCGCCGTGTCAACCAGACCAAGTAACGCTATGCGCCGATACGCGCCGCGGCCGGAGGCAGGTTCGGATAGCCTGACGGCTGGCGCCTTGTCTGCCCCAACACCAGCGAGCAGCGCCCGGGGCCTCGGTCTTCGGATCGGGGCCCTATTGGTTTCTGGGCTTGCGCCATCGCCGTCTCGCTCTACGCTTGCTCGCGTTGGTCCATTGGCCGCGCGAGGGAGTGACGATGACCGCTTCAGCTAAGGATTCCGCCCCCAAGCCGCCCGCCGGCGAGATTGCCGCCTATCTCGACATGCCCGAGGAGCGGCGCGTACTGGCGAAGGCACACGTCGCGGTATTGTCGGAAACCGCCGGACGCGTCGCCCTCGCGTTGCCCATGAGCGCCGACGTCGATGACTTCCGACGTGTGCTGGCGACGAGGGCCGAACAATGAGCGACCTCGCCAAACTGTCCGCTCGCGCGCTCGCGCTGGAACTCCGCAACAAGAGCATCTCGAGTGCGGAAGCGACCAAAGCCGCCATCGACCGGCTCACCGCCTGCCACGAACTCACCAACTGCACGATCACGCTCGAGGCCGAGGAAGCCATTGCCGGCGCGCGCGGGGCAGACACCTCCATCGCCAATGGCTCAGCAAAGGGCGCGCTTACCGGCGTTCCGTTGGCCCACAAGGACATGTTCGATCGCAAGGGCAAGATCCCGAGCTGGGGGGCCAAGATCAGGCGGGACAAACCGGCTGACGAGGACGCCACGGCCATCGCTCGCTATCGCGGTGCCGGGGCGCTGCAGATCGCCGCGCTGCATCTCACCGAATTCGCCTATGGGCCAACCGGCCACAACTACGTGCTGGGCCATGCCCGCAATCCCTGGGACCCGACGCGCATCACAGGCGGCTCGTCCGGCGGTACCGCTGCTGCTGTGGCCTTCGGCGCTATTCCCGCGGGGCTCGGCTCGGATACCGGCGGATCATTGCGCGTACCCGCGGCCTGCTGCGGCATCACCTCGATCAAGCCGACCTGGGGCCGCGTGAGCCGCGCCGGCGCCATGCCGCTTGCACCGCAGCTCGACACGGTAGGCGTCATCGCCAGACACGTCGAGGACCTGGCGCTGATGCTCGGCCTCCTCGCAGGACCCGACCCGCGCGATCCGTCGGCGTCGGCTTTGCCGGTGCCGGACTATATGGCTCAGCTCGAGCGGCCCGTCCGGGGTCTCAAAGTCGGGCTCGACGAGAAGGTTATCGGTGAAGCTCACCTCGACGTGCAGCGCATGGTCGGCGAGGTCGCCGGCATCCTCGAGAAGCTCGGTCTGGTGCGTAAGACCTGCGCCTTCCCGGACTGGCAGACACTCGATCATCTCGTGCAACTCGTGCAGCTGCCGGATGCGGGCGCCGCTCACGCCGCCTTCATCCGTTCACGCCCGGGCGACTACGGACCGCAGGTCCGCTCGCGCGTGGAGGTCGGCCATTTCGTCAGTGCCGTCGATCATCTCACGGCGCTGCGCGCCCGCGGCACCTACGTCCAGCGCACGCTCGACCAGACCTTCAAAGACATCGACATCGCCATCCTGCCCATCCTTGCCGATCCGCTGCCGACGATTGCCGAACTCGATGTCGGAGGAGGGCCGAAGCTGCAGGCGGCGATGGGCCGGGTCGTGAAGTACACCCGCCCCGTCAACTACCTCGGCCTGCCGACGCTGACGCTGCCGGTGCCGCGCAACGGCGGCCTGCCCAATGGCATACAGCTCGTTGGCAAGCCGTTCGCGGAAGGATTGCTGTTTGCGATCGGCCAAGCCTACCAGCGCGAGGTGCCGCCCGAGATTGCGCGGCCGCTGAGCTGAGCAGTCAGGGCGTGAGCGTCCAGCGCGGAGCCGGTCCATCCTCGGGGTCGCGCTCGGCCGAGGCTACGGTGTCGCGCACGCCATCTCGATTATAGATATCCGGCCGGAATATGATCCGCCCGTCCAGCTCCGCCCACGCGGTGATGTAGGTGAAGTAGACCGGCAGCGGCCTCGTCAGCGTGAGATCGAGCGCCTGCCCCGTCGCGATCACGTCCTGGGCACGCCCCGGCTGGTCCCAGCCGTTCTCGTATTTTGCGATCCACTCCGCGAGCGCGAAGACATCCTGCACGCGCACGCACCCCGCGCTGAATGAGCGGCCACGCTGGTTGAAGAGCTGCTTGAGCGGCGTGTCGTGCATATAGACGCCATGCTCGTTGGGCATGTCGATACGCACCAGGCCAAGCGCGTTCTGCGGCCCTGGATCCTGGCGGAAGCGAAGCTTGCTAGCGTCGGCTTGGCGCCAATCGATCGCCGTCGCATCGACCTCGGGTCCGTTGAACGACCCCGTCAGCACGCGGATCTGCTCCTGCTGAAGGTAGCCGGGCTCCTTCACGAGGCGCGGAATGAGGTCGAGGTTGGCAACGCTCTCTGGCACGCGCCAGTAAGGGAAGAAGTTCAGAGCCTTGATGGTTGCCTTCACTATCGGCGTCTGCCGGTCGGGCTTGCCCACGATCACGCGATGGCGCAATTCCACCTCGTGGCGCTCGACTGCCTCGAGTTCGAAGGAAGCCGCATTGACGAGGATGTAGCGATCGTCGGGCTTCAGAGCCACGAGGTCCTTGAGCCGCTGCAGGTTGGTCCGCAGCTGCGCCAAGCGCGCCTCGGCGGACACATTGAGCGCTTGCAGCGTCGCGCGGTCGGCGCGCCCCGTGACACGCAGCCCGTTGTTCTCCTGGAAACGACGCACGCCAGATTCCAGGTCACCGTCGTAAACATATCCGAACAAGTTGCGATTGGGCCTGCCCCGCAGCTCCCCGCTCACGGAGAGGCGGCGGTAGAGGAGCGCGACCCGGTCGTCGTTGTCCTCCGGCCTGATCATGCGGTTGCCGGGGATCATCGGCCAGCCGCCGTTCGACACGATCGCCTGGTAGTGGCGGACCGCGCTTTCGAGCATGTCCACCATTTCGAGACTGCGGAACGGGGTCCTTTCGCGCCGAAGATCGGTCAGGGCCTCTGGCGTCCGGCGCCGCTCCTCATTGGCAGCGCGCTGGGGTATGTCTGGACGGCCAAATCCAGGAAGCGCCTCCCACCACGGCCTTTCCTGGGCCGAGCCCGGTGCAGGCGACAAGGCAAGGGCAGCAACGGCACCGACCGCACCCAGTATAAGGGGCACGCTGCGCGGGCCGGTCGAGGCGAGTCTTGCGCTCAGTCCCAATCCACAGTCCTCGTGTTTGCAGACACTTGTCCGCTACTGGACATTGCTGCTCCTGGCAATGCCGGAAGCCGAGCCATCCCCGTTGCAAGTCTCTATAGCTACGGAGCAAAGATATGGCCAAACAAAGACCTGTCACTTGCCCGTGAAGGAATCAGCGGGCATCTGAATTCCCTCTGAATTAAAGGCACCGTGACGCCTTCGCTTGGCCTCGCGTTTGTGCCCACGAAGCGAGCAGTTGCTTCGGCAAGGAGACCATCCATGGCCGATCCCGTCATCGCCTCCCTCGACGCCAATGGCGTCGCAACCGTGACCCTCAACCGCCCCGAAGTGGGGAACGCCTACAATGGCGCGATGATCCAGGGCCTGCTCGCGGCCTTGGATACGCTCTCGGCCAGAAAGGAAGTCCGCGCGGTATTGCTGAAGGGCAACGGCAGGCACTTCCAAGCCGGGGCCGACCTGAATTGGATCCGCAGCGTCAGCGCGGGCACCCCTGAAGAGAACGACCGTGCGAGCCGCGCCACGGCCGAGGCCGTGGACCGCCTCAATCGCCTGCCCATTCCCACCGTCGCCCTCGTGCAGGGCGGCTGTTTCGGCGGCGGCACCGGCATCATTTCCGCCTGTGATGTGGTCATCGCTGCCGACAATGCGATGTTCTCCATCTCGGAGGTCCGGTGGGGGCTGACGGCAGCCATCATCATTCCACAGCTCAGCGATGCGATATCCGCCCGCCAGCTCAGGCGCTACGCTCTTACCGGTGAACGGTTCGACGCAACGGAAGCGCAGCGCATCGGTCTCGCACACATGGTGGTCCCGCTCGCCGAACTGACGGGGGCCGGCAACGACATGATCGGCCGATTTCTCGAAAACGGCCCGGTCGCCATCGCGGAATCCAAGGCGTTCTTATTGGAAAGCGCCTGGGGCGGCTTCGACCGGGCTGCCTTCGACAGGCTGGTCGCGAGCCATGCGGCAAAACGCATGTCGCCGGAAGGCGCCGAGGGCCTTGCTTCCTTTGTGGAGAAGCGGCCCGCGCACTGGAAACCGCACGGCTGAGACGCGGAAGCAAGAACTTTGACCACTGCGTTGCAGGCGGGACACACGACTGGCTCCGGAGGCCGGCTGAGGAACCCGACTGCCCCTCGCCCGCCTGTCGCGCGCCATGCTAGCCTAGGGCATTGCCGAGTAGAGGTGCGTCTTCCTGGCGTCGCGCCAGGGCAGCATTTCCATGAACATAAGCGTTCTCCGCATCCGTGCTCCACGGAGCCTCACGTGCGCGAACTGGAAGACCGCTGTGCGGCACAGGGCGGGTTGTGCGGACGCCTGCTGAACAAACATAGGGCGGGAAGCAAATGATGCGGGTTCTGACAAAGCTTTTTGCGGCCCCTATGGGATTGCGGTCGCTGCCAACGTTGGCTCTCAGCCTTGGGGTCCTACTCTCCCTTTCCCCCGAGCCGGCACGGGCTCAATCGAACGCCGCCGCAGCAGAGCCCCCATTCACGATCCCCGTGTTCATAAGCTCGCGCGATGACCAATGCTTCGATAACGGTCTCGTGTCGGCCATCAAGCAACTGACCAAGGCCGAGCAGAACCGCATCAACGCGGAAGGCGGCGTGCTGCGGCGTCAGATCAATGTCGAGTTCATGGATGATCAGCGCAACCAGGAGCGCACGATCGCGAACATGAAGGAGGCGCTCAAGAACCCCAACACGATCGCCATGATCGGGATCTCGAACTCCAACGTTGCCAATGCCACCTTCGATGCACTTGGCGCCGCCATCGGGGAGAGCGGCATTCCTTTCCTGTCCGACATCGGCGTCAACAACGTCTTCGAGAAGCACGCGAACGTGTACACGATGCGCCCCTCCCAGGACGAGGAGCGCGTGCCGGCAATGTCGGCCTTCATGAATGCCCGAGGCATCGAGCGGCCTGCCTTTGTCGGCGTCAAGGGACCGGAGAGTTTTTTCAGCACCAGCCTGGGAGAGGGGTTGGTGAAAGCCAAAATCAATCTGGTCGGCGACCATCGCCTGGCCCTGCAGAACAAACAGGTCGACCCGCAAGCCATTGCGGCAACCGTTGCCGACCTCAAGCAGAAGAACGCCGATATGGTGATCCTCGCCGTCGGAGGGCAGCGCACCGCGGCCTTTCTGGCAGCGTTCGTCGCAGCCGGCTTCACGCCGCCCGTGTTGGTGACGGGCCGTATCGACAGCATTTTCCGCCGTGGCGGCGTACCCGAATATCCCGCCGACATCTTCCAGCTCGGGTGGGACGACCTGCCCGACCTTTTCAGCGACAGGCTGCGTGACAGGATTGCACGCAACGGACTCGATCGCTGGATCTTCGAAGGCGAGAAGGTGGCCTCGGCGCCCGGATGGAAGAAGGGAGAATGCGAGCCGCGCCCGGCCAATCAGCCCCCCTCCGTTTTCGACAGCCGCAACATGATCGCGATCGGCCGCGGCACGCAGTACGCGGACATGGTGGCTCTGGTCGCCGATGCGCTCAAGACCGCAGATCCGACGATGAACATGGCGGCGCTCAGGGCGCTCATAATCAAGCAGCTCAAGACCACCTATGCTGCCGGTGAAGGAACATTCCGCGGCAGCTTTGAAAACTGGTCATTCCGCCCCAAGTCGCGGTCCGCGGACCGCACACCGTTCATCGTCATGCGCCCGAAAGGGCTTGGCGCCTCCCAGCTGGCACCCGAGCAGTTCGTCCGGCTACGGTCGGACACGCTGCGAAAGATCGACACGCTCTACCTCGATATCGACCTGATCCGCACCTTCCGCATCGAGGACAACGACAAAACCTTCTTTGCGGAGTTCTATCTGTCGATGCGCGGCACCAACGCCTCCATCAAGAACATCGACTTCGCCAATGCCGCCCTGGACCCCAAGGGCAGCGACCGGCAGATCATCGTTCGCCCGCTGCACGAGGGCGGCGACAGTGACATCTATCCGGCGGAGATGCACATCTACCAGGTGTCCGGAAAGTTCACGTTCGAGCCACGCTTGGCCGCCTATCCCTTCGACACTCAGCGGTTCTCCGTCGAAATCCGGCCGAAGTCGTCCGCGACGCCCTTCATCGTGCAGCCGCCGCCGCGCGCACTGCGCGACAAAGCGGCAGACACGGACGGTTGGGCGCAGCAGGACCAGTACGTCGGCTACGACGAAGGCTTCGTCCCCACGGTCGACGCCTGGACCTTCAAGCGCAGCGTCGTGCCCTTCTACAGGGCCAGCTTCGTGTGGCTGATGAAGCGGCAAACAACCGACTACTACCTGAGGGTGGTCGTTCCGCTGGGGTTCATCGTCCTGGTCGCCTATCTGTCGATCTTCATCCCGCTCAGCAATTTCGAGGCTATCGTCACCATACAGGTCACCGCTCTGCTGTCCGCTGTCGCTCTCTACCTGGCGTTGCCAAAAATCGAGGCCGACGACGGCACCACGGTATCCGACCGGATATTCCTCTTCGTGTATTCGGTGGTGAGCCTGATGATCGCCATCTCCATCCTCAGGGTGAGTCGCCCGGTGGAGCAGTTGCCGTGGATAAGAAAAACGCTCGGCCTGGCGCACATCGCCGTCATACCGCTGCTGGTCGGCACAATGATGTTCTACGTGTACCGGCTAAGTCTGGGCGGGGCGACGGGGCCGCTGATGCCGCAGATCGAAGCTGGGCTCGGCGCGTTGTTCCGGTGAAGGTAGCGGACTGCAATGCTACTCCGCCGCTTGCGGCACCGTGTTGCCGGTGACTTCCCGGCCCGTGGCGGCGAGCCTGCCGCCGGCAAGGCGCCGGATCACGACGTAGAACACCGGCGTGAAGATCAGCCCGAACAGGGTCACGCCGATCATGCCCCAGAAAACGGCGGTGCCGAGCGCAATGCGCATCTCGGCACCGGCGCCGACGGCGAGATAGAGCGGCACCACGCCCAGCGTAAACGCAAGAGACGTCATGATGATCGGACGCAACCGCAGGCGGCACGCTTCGATCGCCGCGGAAACCGTATCCTTGCCCTGCTCTTCGAGCTGCCGCGCGAACTCCACGATCAGAATTGCGTTCTTGGCCGCCAACGCAATGAGCACGACGAAGCCGATCTGGGTGAGGATGTTGATCTCGCGTCCGTGCAGCCACACACCGAACGCCGCCGAGAACAGGCACATGGGCACGATCAGCATGATGGCGAGCGGCAGCGACCAGCTTTCGTATTGCGCCGACAGCGCGAGGAAGACGAAGACCACGCTGAGGACAAAAATGTAGTAGCCGGTGCGGCCGACTCTGGACTCCTGGAAGGAGAGATCGGTCCATTCGTATTTCACGCCGGGCGGCAGCTTCTCTTCCGCGAGATTGCGCATGATCTCCAATGCCTGGCCGGAACTGACGCCCCTGGTCGCAGTGCCCTGCACCTCCGCCGACGGGAACAGGTTGTAGCGTGGGACGCGCTCCGGCCCGGCAATCTCCTTGAAGGCCACAAGACTGCCAAGCGGCACCATGTGCCCGTCAGAGCTGCGCACGCGGATTTTCGAGATGCTCTCCCGGTCGAGCCGGTGATCGCCGTCGGCCTGCGCGGTAACGCGGTAGGTGCGGCCGAACATGTTGAAGTCGTTGACGTAAGCCGAGCCCATGAAAACCCGCATGGCCTCGAAGATGTTGGTCACCGGGACTTTCAGCATCTGCGCCTTGTCCCGGTCGACATCGACGAACACTTGCGGTGTCGCCGCTGCGAATGTCGTGAACACATTGGCAATCCCCGGAGTGCGATTGGCTTCGGCGATGAACTCCTGCGTAATGCGCGCGAAGTCTGCGGCCGGCATGCCCAGGGAGTCCTGCAGCCGCATGGAGAAGCCCGCGGCGGCACCCATCCCCCTCACCGGAGGCGGTACGAATACAAGCGCCTGCGCATCCTCTATCTGCGCAAGCTTGGTGCGCACCTCCTGCGCGATCTTGTCGATCGTCTGCCCGAGGCGGTGACGCTCGTCGAAATCGTCGAGCACCAGGAACAGTAGACCGGCATTGGTGGCGGCCGTGAAGGTGGCACCGTTGCGGCCCGTGAACGCGTTGGAGTATCTGACGCCGGGCACGCTCAGGATCAGATCGGTGGCCTCGCGCACGGCGGCGTCCGTCCGCGCCAGCGCCGCACCGGGGGGCAGTTGCAGCGATATGATCAGGATCGCTCGATCAAGGTTGGGAATGAAGCCCGTCGGCAGCCGCTGGACGAACCAGCCGGCGAATACGATGAGGGCAACGTAGCCCACCAGCACGGGCTTCCATGCGGCTGCAAGCGTTCGCACGAGGCGGCCATAGCCCCGCGCCAGCGCGTCGAAGCCACGGTCGAACGCCCTGAATAACGCATGCACCGGCCGCATGAGCATCGACGGCCGTCCATGATCCACGCCATGTGGCTTGAAGAGCAGCGCGCAGAGGGCGGGGCTGAGCGTGAGCGACAGAAACAGCGATATCGCGGTCGCCGTCGCGATCGTAACCGCGAACTGCCGGTAGAACTGCCCCGTTATGCCGCCGATGAACGTCGTCGGGATGAATACGGCGAGCAGCACGAGCGCGATCGCCACCAGCGCCGTGCCGACCTCGTCCATGGACACGCGTGCGGCCTCCAAGGGCGAGAGACCCTCGCGCAGCTTTCGCTCCACGTTCTCGACCACCACGATGGCATCGTCTACCACGATCCCGACCGACAGCACCAAGCCGAAGAGCGTCAGCATGTTGAGCGAGAAACCGAACGCCTGCATCACGGCAAAGGTGCCGATCAGCGATACCGGGATGGCGAGAACCGGAATGATGGTCGCGCGCCACGTCTTCAGGAACAACAGGACCACCAGCACCACCAGCAGCGTGGCCTCGAGGATGGTCACGTACAAAGCGCGGATCGAAACCTCGATGAATTCGGTCGGGTTGTAGGTGATGCGATATTCAAGCCCCTTGGGGAAACTCTTGGACAGCTCGGCCATCGCGTCCTTGACGCCCTGCGTGGCCTTGACCGCGTTGGAGCCAGGCTGCTGGTCGACGACGACGATCACAGCCGGATACCGGTCGGCGTAACCCTGCTGGGCATAGCTCAGCGCGCCGAGTTCCACCCGGGCGATATCCTTGACGCGAACGACCCGGCCATCGGTTCCGGCCTTGACGATGATGTTCTCGAACTCATCCGCGGTTTTGAGGCGCCCCTTCATCTGCAGGGCAACCTGGAAGGCGTTCTTGTAGTCGACAGGCGGTTCACCCAGCGAGCCGCCCGCGACCTGGACATTTTGCGCGCGCAGGGCATCGAGCACCTGCTCGGCTGTCAGGTCGCGCGTGGCGATGCGCTCGGGGTCGAGCCAGATGCGCATGGAATACTCGCGCACACCGAACAGCAGCACGTCCGCCACCCCGTACAGCCGCATGAGGCGATCGCGCACGTTCAGCAGGCCGTAGTTGGAGATGTAGACCTGATCGTATGTCTGATCAGGCGAGATGAGATGCACCGCGACCAACAGGTCCGGTGACCGTTTGCGCACAGTGAGCCCGTTACGCCGCACTTCCTCGGGAAGCCGGCGCTCGGCGGCACTGACCCGGTTCTGCACCAGCACCTGTGCGCGATCGATGTCGGTGCCGATATCGAACGTCACCGTGAGCGAGACATTGCCGTCCGAGGTCGACTGCGAGGACATGTAGATCATGCTCTCGACGCCGTTGATCTCCTGCTCGAGAGGAGCCGCAACGGTATCGGCCACCGTCTGGGCGCTGGCGCCCGGATAGTTGGCATTCACCGTGATCGTCGGCGGAGTGATTTCAGGGAGCTGCGTGACGCCGAGCCCAGCGTATCCGATGGCGCCGATGATCGTGATGACGAGGGCAACGACTGCCGCAAAGATCGGCCTGTCGATGAAGAAGCGGCTTATGTTCATCGCGTTCGGTCTCGCTGCGCGGAACCCGGCCGACGGCCCATTCCGGCTATTCTTGCTGGCTCTTTGCGCCGGGCGTCTCGGACAGTGAGATCGCGACCTCCTTCATGGTGACCTTGATGCCAGGCCGCGCGCGTTGCAGTCCCCTGGTGATCACCCAGTCGCCGCCGGCTATCCCTTCCCGCACGACACGCAGCCCGCTCACGAGAGGTCCGAGCGTCACATTGCGGCGCGCCACCGTGCCGTCGGCGCCCACGATGTAGACGTACTTGTTCGTCTGGTCGGTGCCGATCGCCTCGTCGGGCACGAGGAGCGTCGCGTAACTCTGAGTCCCGGTCACGCGCACGCGCGCGAAGAGACCGGGAGAGAAGAGGCCGGCCTTGTTGGGAATAACCGCGCGCGCCCTGAGCGTCCCGGTCCCCTGGTCGAGCCGGTTATCCAGGAAGTCGAGCTTACCCTTGTGCGGGTATCCGGCCTCATCTGGGAGCGCCACCTCGACGGGCGCGCCGATGTCAGCGGCGCCGGCGCTTTCGCCACGCTCCGCCAGGCGCTTGTACTTGATGTAGTTGTTCTCGCTGACGTCGAAGTAGATATAGATGGGATCCTGGCTCACGATCGTTGTCAGCAACGTGGCGCCGCTTACGCTGCCCGCGCTGATCCAATTGCCGGCGGTGGCGAGCGTGCGGCTGATGCGACCTGCGATTGGCGAGGTTATGGTGGCGAAGGACAGGTCGAGCTCGGCTGATTTCACCTTGGCTTCGGAGACCTTCACGACGGCCTGCGCGTCGCGCAGCAGCGACATGCGATCATCGAAGGTCTTGTCGGAAATGATCTTGCGTTCGATGAGGGGCTGGCCGCGCGCAACGTCCAGGTTGGCGTTCTCGACTTTGGTGGTCGCGGCGAACAGCTCGGCCTTGGCCTGTTCCAGCGCGCGCTCGAAGGGCCGGGGATCGATTGCAAACAACAAGTCGCCCTGCTTGACGAGCTGCCCGTCCTTGAAGCGGACCTCGTTGAGGTAACCTGAGATCCGCGCGCGCATCTCAACGGTCTGGACGGCGTCGAACCGGCCCGTGTATTCGTCCCATTCGACGATCGAGCGTTGCGCGGGCTTGGAGACGCTGACCACCGGAGCGGGCGGCGCAGCTGTCGAAGATGCCTGAGGCTGGCCCTGGTCGCAGCCGGCAAGCAGCAGGGCCATCGACGCGGCAAGCCAAACGCAGCCCGCGCGCAAACCCGAGAACCCGCCTTCCCGCATGCCTTCACCCGTGGCTGCCAAGGGATATACGCAAGACACGCAGGCGAGGCATTTCGCCATCAGCCTTGTCGCTTGCCCCCGGAGTTTGACCCGCAAAATCGAACCGGCGCAACAATCTTGTTGTCGGAACAGCTAAATCTCCCGCCGACAGGGTTGCCGGCACTCGACGAGCAGGCCCCCTGTGGGCCGGACGAATGCAGCCGTCGGTTTCCGTCGCTGAGGCCGGTAGGGGGAGGCGTTTTCTGAGGTGCGCTGCGGCGCGAAAGCGCGTCATGGGACAGTGATGCAGTCGGCGCGGGAGCCTCAGTTGTATTGCCGACGCGGCCGCGCGCGGAGCCGTGCCTCTAGTTGCCGAAGATCATCTCGAACAGGGTCTTCGGCCTGCCCCGGCGGCCTTCGGACCAGGCCGGCGGGTTTCGCGGCTCGGCCACCCGTTTGGGAGGCTGGGCGGCGACAGGGGTCTCCCTCGCCTTCGGCTGCCGCAGCTGCAATTCTTGCTTGACGCCATCGGCGCTCACGATGTCGAGCATGCCGTCGTCCCAGGTCAGCCGTGCGACCTTCGTCCCGCGGCGCTGGGTTTCGTATGCCGCGACTGTGCCCGCCTGCACGTCAACGATAGCAATCTGCTCCACCTCCTCGTTTCCCCGCGGGCTCTCGATCGTGCCGACATGGAAGCGCAGCACGCCGATCCCCGCAAAAGGCGCCGGCTTCACGTCCCATTCGAGAATGCGGGGCTCGCCCTTGCCCATCATCTCGATATCGACGGGGATGCGGTATTGGGAATGCGTGGCGACGAACTGGCGTCCGCGTGTCGATACGCGCCAGCCGTCGAGACCGGCGCCGGGCACTTCAGCAACCGTAGTCCGCATTTCGATCCCGAGCCTTTCCAGGGCGCGCACCGGCTCCTTAAGCTGCGGATCGAGGCTCAACGCCTTGCGCAGGTCCTGCACTGCCGCAGCGGTGCGTCCCTGGTAGTCCTGGATTTCCCCACGGGCCCAGTAGGCTTCCGCGCTATTGGGATCGAGCTTGAGGGCCCGCTCGGCATCCTTGAGCGCAAGCTCGGGCTGCTGCTGCTTGCGGTAGGCCCAGGCGCGGTAGGCGAAAGCCTTCGGCGAACGCGCATCCAGCTCGATGGCCCGCCCGAAATCGTTGAGAGCCTCCTCCGAAACCCCCTCCGCCTTCACCGAGGCGAACCCGCGCATGGTGTAGGCCCACGCGTTGCGAGGGCTCAATTCGATCGCGGTCGTGAAATCCCTGACGGCGGCGGGCGCGTTTCCGCTTTCGAGGTAGGCCTCGCCCCGAAGCACATAAAGCTCCGCGCTCCGCGACTCGAAGGCGACGGCGCGGCTGAAGTCCTCGATCGCCTCGTCATACTTCTCGAGCTGCATCTTCGCTTCTGCGCGACTGCGGTAAGCTGCGCTGAAGCGCGCATCGGCGGTCACGGCCCGCGACAGGTCCCTGATGGCCGCCTGCGGGCGAAAGGCCTCCAAATGCACTCTGCCGCGCCCGGTCAGTGCGGCAGCATTGCCGGGCACCAGGGAGATGGCCCTGGAGTAGTCGAGGAAAGCCGGCTCGGGCTGGGCGAGGCGCGCGTGGGCCCCGGCGCGGTTGGAGAAGGCCGCAGCGTAGCCCGGAGCGAGCACGATCGCGCGATCGAAATCCTTTATCGCCTCCCGTACCGCGCCGATCGCGAGCAGGACGTTGCCGCGGTTGTTGTAGACCGGGGCGTACTCCGGATAGAGCTCGATAGCGCGGTTGAAATCTTCGATCGCCTCCCTCGGGTTCTGCTTGCGCGCACGCGCAACGCCGCGGTCGGTGAGAAGGATTGCACGGCGGTCGTTGGGAAGCGTCTTGTCGTCGAGCGCTTCGGTGTAGAGCGCAATCGCCTCGTCCGCCTGCCCGCGCGCAAGCGCTACGCCGGCTTCGCGGGCCTTCAGCACGTTCGCGTCATCCGCCCCGGCGAAAGAGGCGCTCAGGAGCATGGCGAGTGCGGCGGCGATGCCCGGCTTAAGCCTCATCAGGTTCCCCGGCTCGGATTCGCTGTCCGCTTATAGCCCAAATGCGGCGGCATCAGAACCGCCGCAGCGTAGGGCCGGGGCTCGCTACCGCAGCAGTTCCACGATCGCGGTGCCCATCTCCTTGCAGGTGGCCTTGCCACCCATGTCGGCGGTGCGCACGTCGGTGTCGGCGAACAGGCGCTCGATGGCGCTGACGATGGCATCTGCGGCCTGCTTGTGGCCGAGGTGCTCCAACATCATGGCCCCGGACCAGATCTGGCCGATCGGGTTGGCGATGCCCTTGCCGGCAATGTCGGGCGCGCTGCCGTGTACCGGCTCGAACATGGAGGGGTAGTCCTTCTCCGGGTTGATGTTGCCGCCCGGCGCAATCGCGATGGTGCCGGTGGTGGCAGGTCCGAGATCGGACAGGATGTCGCCGAATAAGTTGGAGCCGACGATCACGTCGAACCAGTGCGGGTTGCGCACCAGGTGGGCCGCCAGGATGTCGATGTGGAACTGGCTGGTCTTGGCTTGGGGGTATTCCTTGCTGATGGCGGCAAAGCGCTCGTCCCAGTAGGGCATCGAGATGGAGATGCCGTTGGACTTGGTCGCGGAAGCCACCTCCTTGCGCTGGCGCGACATGGCGAGATTGAAGGCATAGCGCATCACACGGTCGCAGCCCTTCTTGGTGAACATGGCGACCTGCACGGCCTGCTCCATCTCCGTGCCTTCGAAGCTGCGGCCGCCAACCGCGGAATACTCGCCCTCGTTGTTCTCGCGCACGATGTAGTAGTCGATGTCGCCCGGCTTGCGGTCGGCGAGCGGCGACTTGAGGCCTTCGAACAGCCGCACGGGACGCAGGTTCACGTACTGGTGGAAGCCGCGGCGGATCGGGATCAGCAGACCCCACAGCGAGATATGATCAGGCACGCCGGGAAAGCCGACCGCGCCGAGGAAGATCGCGTCACGCTTGGCGATCTGGGCGAGACCGTCCTCGGGCATCATGGCGCCGGTCTTGGCGAAGCGCTCGCAGGACCAGTCAAGATCATCCCAGGCATAGTCGATGCCGAACTTGTTGCCGACGGCTTCCAGCACGCGGATGCCTTCCGGCACCACTTCGTTGCCGATGCCGTCGCCGGGAATGACGGCGATCCTAAGCTTGTTGGTCTGCGCGGCCATGGGCGTTTCCTGATGATCGAAGCTACATGATCTGATTGACGATGCCGCCCTCGACGCGGAGCGCGGCGCCGGTGGTGGCGGATGCGAGCGGGCTGCAGATGTACACGGCCATGTTCGCGACCTCCTCCGCTGAGGTGAACCGCTTCAGGATGGATGAGGGGCGAAAGACCTTGAAGAACTCGTCTTCGAGTTCCGCCACCGTTTTGCCGGCGACCTTGGCGCGTTCGGCGCGCATCTTTTCGGTGTTGGCCGTGCGGGTAGGGCCGGGCAGCAGGCTGTTGACGGTGACGCCGGTGCCTTCCAACTCCATGGCGAGGCCGCGGGCGATCGAAAGCTGCGCCGTCTTGGTCATGCCGTAGTGAAGCATCTCGCGCGGGATGTTGAGCGCGGATTCACTGGAGACGAACAGCACGCGGCCCCAGCCGTCCCTCGCCATTTGCGGGGCGTAGTGGCGCGCGAAGCGGATGCCGCTCATGACGTTGACTTCGAACAGACGATACCACTCGGCGTCTGTAATTTCGAAGGCCGGCTTGCGCTCGTAGATGCCGAGGTTGTTGACGAGGATGTCGACCTGCGGAGCGTGAGCGAATACGGCGGCGGCTCCCTCCACGGTGGAGCAATCAGCGGCGATACCATCCAGGTTTGCGCCGGGAACATCCTCGCGGATGGTCGCCATGGCTTCGTCCACGTTCGCCTGCTTGCGGCCGGTGATCGTCACCCGCGCGCCCTCCGCGGCGAGGCCCTTGGCGATGGCGTAGCCGATGCCGCTGGTGGAGCCAGTCACGAGGGCGCGGCGGCCTTTGAGCTGTAGATCCATGCGTTCCCTTCCGTACTAACCCGCGCAGCGCCCCTGCCGTATTGACTCGTTGCCGCCTCGCCCCGACAACGGCGCCGGTTCGCCGTTCTATGCTCCGCGGAGCCCCTCGACAACAATGCAAGACACCGCCCCCCGCTCGCCGGCCGAGATCGTCGACACAATCGCAGGGACCGCCCGAAAAGTGCGCACGCCCTGCGGCGAGGGCAGCATGGTGTGGCGCGTGTGGGGCTCGGGCGAGCCGCTGATACTGCTCCACGGCGGATCAGGTTCTTGGACCCACTGGATCCGGAATATTCCCGAGCTGTCGCGCCACTATGAGCTGTGGGTGCCGGACATCCCTGGCCTCGGCGATTCCGCGATGCCGCCGAAACCTTGGATTCCCGCCAGCATCGCCGACGTCGTCGTTGCCGGGATCGATGAGATTTTCGGCAGCAGCTCCACGGTGCGCATGGCCGGCTTTTCCTTCGGGGGCCATATCGCCGGCCTGGTGGCCGCGCGCCTGAAGCAGCGCGTCAGCGCATTGACACTGATCGGTGTCGCCGCCCTTGGCCTTCGCGCCGATCCGCGCGAGCCGTTCTCGAAGGAGCGCACAGGCATGAACGCGGAGGAGCGCGCTGGCGTCTTCCGACAGAACCTGGCCGTGCTCATGTTCGCCGACCCCGCCAACATCGACGCATTAGCCGTCCACCTGCAAGCCGAGAACATCAAGCGCGCCCGCTTTCGCAGCCGCCCCTTCGCAGCCACCGAGGGTCTTGCCGATGCCTTGGCCGAAGTGACCGCGCCTCTCAAAACCATCTGGGGCACGCGCGATATCATTGCCAGACCATCGCTCGATGCCCGGCTCGACATCCTGCGTCGGCACCACCCGGAACTCGCCGTGCGCCTCATCGAAGGCGCCGGCCACTGGGTCGCCTACGAAGCGCCGGAGGCCTTCAACGCAGCGTTCCTCGACCTGATGCCGCCATCCGGATAGGTTGGCAGCCTGCCGGAGAGGGGTCCGCCATGTCGCAAGCCGTCCTGAAGCCGAACGAGACCGCACAGCGCACACCGGCACCCGTTCCCGTGCCGTCCACGATCACGCCGCCGTCCAAGCCGCTCAACCGGATCGCGTTTTTTGCGCGGTTCGTGCGCAATCCGCTGCTTGTGGTGCCGCAAGCGGTCTACGAGCAGGACTTCGTACGCCTCGGCGGCAGCACGCCGGTGGCCTGGGTGACCGAGCCCAACCTCATCAAAGCCGTGCTGCTCGACCAGCGCGACAAATTCCAGAAGCTTGCGCAAATCCGCATCCTCGGTCCCCTGCTCGGCAAGGGCATCCTCACCAGCGAGGGTGCAGACTGGAAGTGGCAGCGCCAGTCGTCCGCGCCGATGTTCCGGCACCAGGAGCTGATGACGTTCGTGCCGGGGTTCGTGCGTGCCACCCAGCATCTCATCGAGAAGTGGCGGCGGCAGCCGTCGGGCTCGACGCACGAGATCGAGCGGGACATGACCCGCGTCACATTCGACGTCATCTCGGCAACGCTGCTGCCGACCGCCGATGCGACCATCGGCCCGGCCATCGAAGGCTCCGCGGGCCTGTTCCAGAAGGCCGGGAGCTGGGCGCAGCTCTATGCCATCGCCAACGCGCCGAAATGGCTGCCGCGACCGGGGCGCAAGGCGCAGCGGGAGGCGATCCGCATGCTCCGCTCCTCCGTTGCCGCCATGCTGCGCGAACGGGAAGGCGCACCATCCCGCGACGACCTGATGCATCGGCTGATGCAGGCCAAGAACCCGGAGACCGGGGCTCCCATGAACGAGGATCAGCTGATCGACAATCTGCTGACATTCTACCTCGCCGGCCACGAGACGACGGCGAAGGCGCTCACCTGGACCCTCTACATTCTTGCACGCTCGCCCGAATGGACCACCGCGCTGAAGGACGAGGTCGCGCGCGTGACCGGCGGCAACGCCGTGACGGCCCAGCACATCGACAAGCTGAGCCTGACCCAGCAGGTCATCAAGGAAAGCATGCGGCTGTTCCCGCCGGTACCCATCATGAGCCGCCAGGCCGTCGCGGATACTTCGCTGGGCGGCCACCAGGTCACAGCAGGAACCTCCATCGTCATTCCGATCTATGCCTTGCACCGCCACAAAAAGCGCTGGAGCAACCCCGAGCTGTTCGATCCGATGCGCTTTGCGCCTGAAAAGGAGGCAGCGATCTCCCGTTACCAGTACATGCCGTTCGGCGCGGGACCCCGCATCTGCATCGGCATGGCCTTCGCCATGATCGAGGCGACCGCCATGCTCGCGACCATGCTGCAGGCCGCGCGCTTCGAATTTGCGGGCCAGCAGGACCCCTGGCCGATTGCTCGGGTCACGCTGCTGCCGAAGGGGGGCATGCCGATCAAGGTGTGGCTGGACCAGGGGTCGCAACTTCCAACTGGAGAGGTTGCGCGCTCGCCGTTATGATCCCAGCCGGGCGGGTGGCGGAGGAGATTGGGCGAGCAAAGCGGCCAGGGGAAATGCGCAACACCATCACCGTCATGAATGCCAAGGGCGGCGTCGGCAAATCGACGCTCGTGCTGGCCCTCGCCGAGACGCTCTCGGCCTTCCACGGCAAGCGAATTCTGGTCATCGATGCCGATGCCCAGGCCAGCATCAGCCATATGCTGATGCCCCAGCAGCAGCTGACCGTGCTGCAGGATGAAGGCCAAACCCTGGTCGACTTCCTGATTTCCGCCGCGCTCAAGGACGCAGCGCCGCTTTGGCGGCAGTACGTGGTCGCCGGCGTCTCCGACGTCGACGACGCGCGCACGATCGACCTGATCCCGTGCGATACCAACCTGACGCTGCTGGAGCGGGAAATATCCAAGGGCGATCGCGAAACCAACCTGCGGCGGGCGCTCAGCGCACTGCTGGCCGAAGCGAAGGTCGCCTACGACTACGTGTTCATCGACAGCGCGCCTGGACTGTCCGTGGTGACCGAGAGTTGGCTTCGCGAGGCCGATCTCTACATATCGCCGACGAGACCCGACTACATTTCGACGCGCGGCCTCGCCTTCCTGCGCAAGTTCCGGCAGCGCAATCCCGAGATGGGTTTCAGCGAGCTGCTCGGCACGATCGTCAACCTCAAGGACCCGCAGGCGCCGGAGGATGAGCAGTACGACCACTGGCTGCGCGGCGATCCGGAGAACCGCTGCTTCCGCCAGGCAATCCTGCGCGTGACGCCGTTGCAGTCCGCCGCCTATTTCTCGCCCCGCCCCCGCTCCTACTGGGCGAAGTATCCGGGCCAGACCGGCGATCAGCTCCGCACCCTGGCGCAGGAGTTCGTCGGGCGCGTTGCTGAGGCACAGCACCAACAGCGGCGGTAGCAACTGTCGTCATTCCCGCGAACGCGGGAAACCAACTGCACGTCATGCGCACGCGAGCTGGATTCCCGCTCAGCGCTTCGCTTGGCGGGAATGACGGCGATCATTTCACCGCGGCCGCCGCCTTCTTCACGAAGCGGTCGTCCCAGGTCTTGGCGGAATCGATGGTGGCGGCGGCGATCTCCTTGTCGAACTGCTTGAGGAAGCCAATCGAGCGCTGCTGGCTGTCGGTACTGACGATGCCGTCGCGCGAATAGATCTGCAGGCTCGCCTTCACGGCGGCCATGTAGAGGTTCTTGTCGCCGAGCCAGTATTCCTTCGGCACGTTGTCGGCGACCTGCTCGGGGGTGGCCTTATCGAGCCAGCGCAGGGTTTTGTAGAACGCGTTGACCAGCGCCTGCACGGTGTTGGGATTCTTCTCGATGAAATCCTTGCGCGTGTAGAGCACGCCCGCCGACATCGGGCCGCCGAATACCTTGGTGGTGCCTTCCGTGGTGCGCGTTTCGGCCATGATGACCACGTCGCCGGCGGCCTCCAGCATCGCGATCATGGGGTCGATGTTGGAGATGGCGTCGATCTCGCCCCTGCGCATGGCGGCCACCGCGCCGGGGCCGGCGCCGACGCCGATATAGGAGGCGTCGTCGGGCTTCAGCCCGGCCTTCACCATGAGATACTGCACGATCATGTTGGTGGAGGAGCCGGGTGCGGTGACGCCGACCTTGGCGCCCTTGAGATCGGCGGGCGTCCTGATCTTGTCGGCGCGGTCCTTCTTCACCGCGAGCGAGATGCCGGGATAGCGGCCGAGCTCGATGACGGCGACGATGGGCTGGCCCTTCACCTGCATGCGCAGGGTGTGCTCGTAGGCGCCGGTGACGACGTCGGCCGAGCCGGCGACGAGCGCGTTGAGCGATTGTGAGCCGCCCTTGAAATCGTTGATCTCGACGTTGAGGCCCTGCTCCTTGAAGAAACCGAGCTTCTCGGTCAGCGCCAGCGGCAGGTAGTAGAGCGAGTTGGCGCCGCCGACGCCCAGCTTGACGTCCTTGCGCTCGGGCGCCTGTGCTTGCGCCGTCGCGGCGAAGCAAAGCGCTGCCGCAACGGCAGCCGCCGATCTCAGAAATCTCATAGTCCCGTCCTCCCCAAACGCCCGGCTCTTACCCCTGACCCGCCGCGGACGGCGGGCGCCAGACCAGCATGCGCCGCTCAACCAGCGTCACGCCCCAGTCTATTATGAGCACAAATACGGCCAGGATGACCATACCGGCAAAGACGCCGGTGGTGTCGAATGTCCCCTCCGCCTGCTGGATCATGTAGCCGAGGCCGGCGGCCGAACCCAGGTACTCGCCCACCACCGCGCCGATGATGGCAAAGCCGACGGACGTGTGCAGCGAGGAGAACATCCACGACAGGGCAGACGGCCAGTAGACGTTGCGGAACAGCTGGCGCTCGTTCATGCCGAGCATGCGGGCGTTGGAAAGGATGGCGGGGCTCACTTCCTTCACGCCCTGGTAGACGTTGAAGAAGACGATGAAGAACACCAGCGTCACGCCGAGCGCCACCTTCGACCAGATGCCCAAGCCCAGCCAAAGCAGGAAGATCGGCGCCAGCACCACGCGGGGCAGCGCGTTCAGCATCTTGATGTAGGGATCGAACACGGCCGACAGCAGCGGATGACGGGCCAGCCAGAAGCCGATGACGATGCCGGCGCCCGCGCCGATGACGAAGGCCAGCAGGCCCTCCGTCAGGGTGATGAACAGGTGCTGCCACACGGTCTTGCCGAAGCAGGGCTCCGAGATGTTGAGCAGGCGGGTGAGGTCGGGCGTTTCCGCGCAGGTGACGATCTTCATCGTGCCTTCGGCAAACAGGCTCCAGACGCGAAGTGCCACGTCAGCCGGCGTCGAGAAGAAGAACTTGGGCAGGAAGTAGGTGCCACCGATCGGCACACTGGAGCCGACATGCCAGATGGAGATGAAGACCACGGCCACCAGCGCTTGCAGCAGGAGGAG
>Ga0190265_10000603_pt1 | contig 24944 bp, 25 predicted proteins | sample Popmic124T_FD_133135 | JGI IMG/M metagenome (GOLD analysis project Ga0190265, IMG submission 133135) | Populus adjacent soil microbial communities from riparian zone of Indian Creek, Utah, USA - 124 T | ecosystem: Environmental > Terrestrial > Soil > Riparian zone | place: USA: Utah | collected...
GGCGCCTGCCGTGTGAAGTGACGGGGGTGACCAACGACGTCGTCGTGCTGGCCGTGCCGGGAAGGCGATCGCTCGGCGAGTACGTGCGCGTCAGCCGCGAAGGCAGGCAGTGGCACGCGTTCGCGGTCGCGACAACCGGGAACGAGGGGCCGGGTCGCTTCAGTCTCGTCATCCGGCGCGCCGGTGACTGGACCGAGAAGTTGGGTCGCGACGCCGAATCCGATCAGCGCCCCACCCACCTGTTCGTCCGGCGCACGCGCGGCTACGGGTTCATGTATCACGCTCAGACCTATGAGCGGGTCCTGTTCGTCGCCACTGGTGCGGGAATCGGTCCGGTGCTCCCGTACCTACTCGACCAGTCGGCCGTCGACTACGAGTGCCTCTGGATCGGCAGGAACCATCGCGAGACGATCGGCGACGAGCTCGTCAGTCGGATTCTGGCGAGTGGTCGGGTGACGCTCATCGACTCCGAATCGGGACGACCCGACATCGGCGGTTGCGTCGCCCAGATCGCCGAGCGTTTCCAGGCGGTGTTCATCGTCAGCAACGCCCATGTGCGCGACGAGGTCGCGCGTGTTTGTGAGCGGCTCGACGTGCCGTGGTACGGACCGACGTTCGACTCATGAACGGGTCCGGCGAGATCGATCCGGTGACGCGGGCGCTCGCCGGCGCCTTCCGCCAATCGCCGATGGCCATGGTCGTGTTCTCCGCAGCCGGGGTCATCGAGCACGTCAACGACGCGATGGCGCGTGTTGTCGCTGTCCCCGCCGAGTTGCTCGTCGGCCGCACGGCCGACTCGGTGGTGCACCCCGACGACGTCGACATGATCGCCCGATTCGCGTCCGACTCGAACCGCGAACCGGGGGCGCTCGATCACCGCGTCATCCGGTCCGACGGGGAGGTGCGGTGGCTGCGGAGCAACGTCGTCGCCCTCGAGCACGATGGCACGCATTCGTACTTCGTCCAGTCGGTCGATCACACGACGTCGTGGCAACGCGACATCCAGCTCCGATCGATCGATCCTGTGACCGGCTTGCTCAGTCGCGACGGCCTGATGGCGAAGTTCGACGACCTGGTCGCATCGCACCAGGGTCGGAGCATCGCCCCGTACGCGCTCTTCGCCGTCGACATCGACGACTTTCGCGGCGTGAACGACCGGCTCGGACCGCTCGCCGCCGACCGAGCGCTCTACCTCGTCGGGGCCTGCATCCGGGCCGCGCTGCCGGTCGGTGTGTCCGTTGCACGCGTCGGCGCCGACGTGTTCGTGGCGCTCGCCCCCGGGATGGAAGCAGGCGACGCCACGTTGTCGGTCGAACGTCTCCTCGGTGGGCTCAAGGCGTCCTCGATCGGGTTGGGACTGCCGGTGCTCGGTTACAAGTTGGGTGCGGTGGCAGTAGCGGGGACGGACGTCGATCCGGCGGCGGCGGTGCAGCTGGTCGAGCAACGGGCCCAGGATCCGGCGATGACCTCCGAAGGCGGTGCTGCCGAGATCACGTCCGGCTCGTCGGCCCTGGTCTCTTCGGCTGCCCAGTTGCTGGAGGTGTCGGAGTGGGCGTCGGCGCTCGAGGCCGCGATCGAAGCGGGTGCATACATCGCTGTCGGAGAACCGCTCCGGGCGATGCACCAGGGTGTCGCGTCACTGCAGCGGTACGAGCTCTTCGTGCGGCTCGTGATGCCCGGAAACAAATGGGTGTCGCTGCCCAAGTTCGAGCCGCATGCGCAGCGTCTCGGCCGGGCCACCGACGTCGACCGCTGGATGGTGTCGTTCGCCGTCGGCATGTTGCAGTCGAACCCGACCATGGAGCTCGAGGTCAACGTGTCGAGACTCACGCTCGCTGACGCGGCGTTCACGGACCATCTGGCCGACGAGATCCGCGCCAGTTCCATCGATCCTGCGCTCCTGTTGCTGGCGGTGGCCGAGCGCGACGTGGCCGACGACGTCCGCCAGGCGCTCACGTTCACCGAGGCGGTCAGCGCCACGGGCGTCGGCATCTGTCTCGACGAGCACGGATCGGTGGCCGACGGTGTGCGGTACCTGAGCCTGATCGGGGCGAGGCGCGTGAAGCTCACCGGCCGATACGTCAGAGGGGCCAAGCAGAGCGGCTCGGATCGGGCGATGGTCGGCGTGCTCGCCGGCGCCGCGCACGAGCTGGGGATCGAGGTTGCCGCACCGTTCGTGACCGACGACTCGGTCTACGCGATCCTTCGCGCCGCGGGCGTCGACCTGGCGCAGGGTCGACTCATCGGTCACGCAGCGCGCCTCACGTCTCCTGACTGACGCGTTCGCCGTGTGAGCAGCTGGCGCAGTGTGGTCAGGTCGGTCAGATCTGGACGGTCAACCGGGTGGCATGTACGGGAGCCGCGTACTGTCCGGCACAAGTCGATGGCGGCTGATCGTGCGTCCCGTCACGTTGTCCGGCACGATCCGCATCCAACGATCGCGCTTGCCGGGAGCCCACGGATGAACCGGCAGCGACGCGAGCGACGCGATCTCAGCGGCGTCGGTCACCTCATGCAACGTCCCGCGCACGAGGACGCTCCATCCGGACTCGGCGACGTGATCGGTGTGGTCGGCCTCGAACGCCACTCGCGACCCATGGGTGAGCTCGAAGAACGTGGCGTCGGCGCTGGTCCGGAACACGATCGACTGGCCGGCGACCGCGCAATTGACCGGCAGCGCACCCGGCTCGCCGTCCTGGCAGAACACGACTCGACCGAACGATGATCGTGCGAGCAGCCGCCAGCACACGTCCTCGACCAGTTGGTCGTAGCTGATCACGTACTCAGGTTCGTTCAAGGTGTCCATCGACGCTCCTTCGGTCAAGGCCATCGTCCATGGTCGGCACCCGACCGCACAAGGGTCGAAGGACCCTGACACCACGTCACTCGGTCGCCGTATCGTCAACGTAGAGATGGCCACAGAACTCGTCCATTGGAAGGAGGGGTCGTGTTCAACCGAATCATCGTTCCGACCGACGGGTCCGACTACTCGTGGCGGGCGGTTGCGGTCGGTGAGGCACTGGCCCGGCAATGCGCTGCCGACCTCGAGTTGGTCGAAGTCGTCACGTTCGCGAATGACGTCAAGCGGGCCGAGCAACTGATGAAAGATCGGCTCGCGGATTCGCCGCTGTCGGTTCTGACCAGGGTTCGCGCGTGCGTACTCGAGCGCTCGGTCGGCTCCACGATCGCCCAACGCGTGTCGAACATCAACGGCGGGCTGATCGTGATGAGCACGTTCGGGCGAGGTCGCAGCGAGGCGATCCTCGGCAGCGTCGCGGTCGACATCTTGGCCGAGATGTTCGGCCCGGTGGTCGCCGTCGGACCAAAGGCGAGAACTGATCGGGCCGACCTTCGGGGCGAGCTGATCGTGCCCGTCGACGGCTCGGACTTCTCCGAGTCGGCGTTGTCGGTGGCGGCCGCGTGGGGGATCGGAATGGAGGCCCGCCCGTGGGTCGTCGAGGTCCTCGACCCGGATCTGGTTCGTCTGGAGGACGTGGTCGAGAGCTCGTATGCGGCACGGCTGGCCCGCGACCTCACCCGGACGTCGCACCACGATGCCCAATACGAGGTGCTCCACAACAAGCATCCGGGCCGGGCGATCGGCGGGTTCGCCGAAACCTTGGGAGCGTCGCTGATCGTGGCGAGCACGCACGGCCGCACCGGGCTCGCCCGATTGGCGCTCGGAAGCGTCGCGATGGAGATCGTGCGTCACGCTCCCTGTCCGGTCGTGCTGAGCCGCCCACCGGCGTTGGTGGGGGAGCGGTGAGCGGATCCGCCGGGTCCGAGACGACGTCCGACCGAGCGGCGGAGGCTCGCAAGTACTGGGAGTCCGATGTCGTCCTCGCCGACGGTCGCGTGGTCCAGGTGCGTCCGTTGGGACTTGACGACTTGACAGCCGTGCGTGCACTGCTCGACGGTCTGACCCCCCAGAGCCTGCGAATGCGGTTCTTCTCGCCACGCGCGCCGTCCGCCGTCGAACTGGCGAAGTTGCTCGACGTCGACTACCGCGACCGCTTCACGCTCGGGGTCGAGATGGCGGGTGAGCTGATCGGCATGGGCTCGTACCACTACGACGCTGAGCGAGCGAGCGCCGAGGTGGCGTTCACCGTGGCCGACGCCCACCACGCGCAGGGCATCGGAACGCTCTTGCTCGAACACCTCGTCGCGGCCGCACTGTCGAACGGCATCCAGCGCTTCGACGCTCACACGTTGGGCGACAACCGCCGGATGCTCGACGTCTTCCGTCACGCCGGGTTCGCCGTGAGCCGCTCGCTCGAGGGTGGGGTGTTCGACCTCGAGTTCGATCTGTCGATCCCGGCGGATGGCGCGGTGGCTGAGCGTGAGCGGATCGCCGAGACCCGTTCCGTGGCGCGTCTCCTCGCCCCCAAGGTGGTCGCCGTGATCGGTGCCGGTCGTACACCGGGCACGGTCGGCAACGCGGTGCTGGTCAACATCTGCGAGAACGGCTTCGCCGGAATCGTGCACCCGGTCAACCCGCGCGCCGGGAGCATCCGCGGGCTGAAGTGTTATCCGTCGATCGCGGACGTGCCCGACCATGTCGACCTGGCCGTCATCACGGTGCCCGCCGGCGCGGTTGCCGGCGTGCTCGCCGAGTGTGGAGAGGCAGGCGTCCACGGAGCGGTCATCTTGTCGGCCGGGTTCGCCGAGGTCGGCGCCGACGGCCACGGCAGCGAAGCCGCCCTCGTGCGGCTGGCGAGGCGGTACGGCATGCGCTTGATCGGCCCCAACTGCGTCGGCATCATCAACACCGCGCCGGATGTCAGCCTTGACGCCACGTTCGCACCGACGAAGCCCGTCCGCGGCAGCGTCGGGTTCGTGTCGCAGTCGGGCGCCCTCGGCATCGCCGTGCTGGAGGCCGCCGAGTCACTCGGCCTCGGCATCTCGTCGTTCGTCTCGCTGGGGAACAAGGCCGACATCTCGGGCAACGACCTGCTGCAGTACTGGGAGGACGACCCGGCGACCGACGTCGCGCTGTTGTACCTCGAGTCGTTCGGGAACCCGACCAAGTTCAACCGGCTGGCCCGCCGGTTCTCCCGGCGCAAGCCGATCGTGGCCGTCAAGAGCGGTCGATCCGAGGCGGGGCAGCGGGCGGCATCGTCGCACACCGCCGCCCTCGCCACCGACGACATCCTGACCGACACCCTTTTCCGGCAGGCCGGCATCATCCGGGTCGACACGTTGGCGCAGATGTTCGACGTCACGCGTGTGCTCGTCCACCAGCCCTTGCCCGCCGGCCGCCGGGTGGCGATCGTCGGCAACAGCGGTGGCCCGGGGATCCTCGCCGCCGACGCATGTTCGAGTGCTGGGCTCACCGTGCTCGAGCTCTCCCAGCCGACACGGACAGCTCTCGCCGACCTGCTCGGTCCCCACGCCGGGGTCCGCAATCCGGTCGATCTGCTCGCCAGCGCCGGCGCCGAGGAGTACGAACAGGCCCTGCGTCTGGTGCTGGCCGACGACGCGGTCGACGCGGTCATCGTGATCTACACCGATCCGATGATCAGCGAACCGGCCGCCATCGTCGAAGCGGTGCGCCGCGCCGCGTCGGCCGTACCGCACAAGACGATGGTGGCGTGCTTCCTCGCCCGCGACCTCCCGCCGGCGATCGAGCTCGACACCGACGATGCCGAGGTCGGCGAGGACGCCGGCGCTGGCGTCAGGCGCGCCGTGCCGGTGTTTCCCTTCCCCGAGTCGCCGGCGGTTGCACTCGGTCGCATCGCCGATCTGGCGACGTGGCGCAGCCGCCCCGTCGGCACCCTTGTCGTCCCCGACGGCTACGACGGCGCTGCGGTTCGCGAGGCCGTGCGCGATGCGCTCAACACCACGTCCGGAGACGGCACCGCGGGCTGGATGACGCCCGAGCAGCTGCGGGCGCTGCTCGCCGCGGCCGGGATCGCGATGGTGCCACAGGTCATCGTCGGCTCCGCCGCCGAGGCGGCCGCGGCCGCGGTCACCGTCGGGCTGCCGGTCGCGATGAAGGTCATCGCGCCGGATGTCTTGCACAAGAGCGACGTGGGCGGTGTCGCGCTCGGCCTGGCGACCACGGGTGCCGTGTCGATCGCGTACGACGAGATGTCGCGGCGGGTGCCAGGGATGAGCGGAGCGGTCCTGCAACCGATGGCCGATCCGGGGGTCGAGACGATCGTGGGGATCGTGCGCGACGAACTGTTCGGCTCGGTCGTGATGTTCGGCCTCGGCGGGACTGCGGCCGAGCTGTTCGCCGACCGCGCGTTCCAGATCGTGCCGATGACCGACGTCGACGCCGCCGAGCTGGTCCGGTCGCCGAAGAGCGCACCGTTGCTCACGGGGTACCGAGGAAGTGCGAGTGTCGACATCGAGGCGCTCGAGGATCTGCTGCTCCGGGTCGGCACGCTCGCGACCACGGTGCCAGAGCTCGCCGAGCTCGACCTGAACCCGGTCATCGCGACGCCGCGTGGCATCGCCCTCGTCGACGGACGGTGCCGGATCGAGGCGGTGCTGTCGCCGACGGTGCTGCCGATGCGCCGGATGCGCTCGAGCGACCGCCGCTGAACGACCTGGACGAAGCGGCGATCACAGCCCTGACGACGGGACGATGGCAACGGGGTAGGTGGCATGGCGTGCCAGCTCGGCGCTGGTGCTGCCGATCGCCGGGGCGTTGCCCTGACCGCGCCGTCCGACGACGATCAGCCCGGCGGCGTACTCGTCGGCGGCACGGAGCATGACGTCGACGGGATTGCCGTCGAGCACGGCGTGTCGCCAGTCGACGCCGCTGCGGGCGAGACGGGCGCACCACACGGTCACGCACAGGTCCTCGATCTCGCTGCGATGAGTGGCCGTCGGCGTCGGTTCGCCCTCGAGCATCTCGAGCATTCCCAGGGCGTGGACGGCGACCACCTCGCCGCCCGTCGAGGCAACGAGGTCGGCCGACCATTGCAGCGCGTGCTGGGCGTTGGCGGATCCGTCGACCCCGCAGACCACGATCATGGTTCGACGATCATTTCACGCCGCAGGTCTCGACGGTCACGGCTCGACGACGAGGGCCGTCACCATGCCGAACATGCCATCGGCCCCTTCGGCGTGGGTCAGGATGTGGCAGTGCCAGGCCCAGACACCGGGGTCCTGGATCTTGTACACCACCGTGTAACGCTCGCCGGGTGCGATGTTGATCGTGTCGCCGGGCATCGGCACGAGCAGCTCCTTGCCGTCCTTGGCGATCACCCAGCCGACAGGCTGGTGAAGGTGCATCGGGTGGGCGAGCAGTCCCTCGTTGAAGTAGTGCACCATGAGCACGTCGCCGACCTTGGCGCTGTACGCCTGGGTCGCCGGGAAGCTCTTGCCGTTCAGCGAGAGGCCGATGACGCCGGCGTCGTTGAGCACCATGTTGACCTCCTGGTCGACGTGGTCGATGCCTTGCGACGCGAGCTCCTCCGGCAGTGTCATCTCGCCGATCATGAACGCCCCGAACAGCCCGTCGAGCACCTGTTCGGCGCCATTGTGCGAGTGGTAGATCCCGACCGCCGGCTCGATCGCCTCGAACTCGTACGTATAGGTGGCGCCGGGAGCGACCGAGTCCTGGGTGTAGGGCGGCACGCCGTCCATCGCGTTCGGCACCCGCACACCGTGGAAGTGGATCGACGTCGCCGTCGGGAGGTTGTTCGTGAGCACGATCTGGACCTTGTCGCCGACGTCGATGCTGATCTCGGGGGCCGGCACGACGCCGTTGTAGGTCCAGGCCTTGACGATCACACCCGGCTCGACCTCCCAGTCGGTGATCGCGGCGGTGACCTCGAAGCGCTTCGTGCCGTCGGGCAGGACCTCGGGCGCCAGCACCTGGCCGCCGATCTCACCCTTGATCGTCGGATCCAAGAAGGCCATCGCCCGATCGGTCATCGCCGTCTCCATCTCCTGCCACGAGGCGTACCCATGGAGGTAGTCGGCGACCGCGGCGTCGTGTCCGGGTTCGTGATTGATTGCCGTAGCGTCACCGACGACCAGCGCTCCGGTCATCCCCGCCGGTGCGTGTCCGGCGATCTCGCACAACATCTCGTACGAGCCTGCTCCGAGCACGCCGAGGTCGAGCACCTCCGACTCGCCCTGCTGCAGGTCCTTCGTCGTCTGTCCTGCCACGGTGAGGTTGTGGGGCTGGGCATCGACGTTGGTGACGCGCACCTGGATGTGGCCAGGTGTCGCCGTCAGCAGTTCCGGGGAGATCACGAGCGCGCCGAGCTCGACGTCGATCACGGTGAGCGCCGCGCCGGCTGCCGACGTGACGCCGTCGTCGTTGTCGATGATCGGGAACAGCAGCGCGATCACGAGCGCGCCGATCGCGACGAGAAACGAGGTCCAACCCAACACGGTGCGGTCTTCTGATGCCATGCAGTCGACCGTACGGACATGACAGGACCCTTGAGCAGGGCCGAAGGTCCCGTATTGACCGCGAGTAGGACGTAGGACCCTGTTGTCGAAGTCGCCACGGGTGGACGATCGTGGCATGACTATCGACGGTGGGTTGCGGTGTTCGTTCACGACTTCGTGCGGCTGAACCTCCCGTACGAGGAGGTGATCGCCCGGTTCGGCGCCAACGTCGATCCGTGGCTTGGCGTGCTGGTGGCGGCAGCGTGGCGCAACGACATGCCGACGTGGATCGCCTCGGGTGTCGCCGAGGTCGACCTCGCGCCGCCCGCGGTCATCCCGGTGTGGCTGGGTGCGCCGCGGCTGCGCAACGATGCGACGATCGTCCCGATCGCCTGGCCGCCCGTGGGTGGACGCTTCGTGTCAGGACTCGATGCCGACCTCGAGTTCGTGGCGTGCGGACCTGACTACACCGACGTCCAGGTGCTCGGACGGTACGAGTTCGCCGACGGTGTCGAACGGTGGACCGCCGACGCCAGCCTCGCCCATCGCATCGCGGTGTCGGTGGTGCGCCGGTTCCTCGGTCTCCTCGCCGAGCGGCTCGCCGGCGATCGCTTGACGACCTCTGCGTGACGACAGCCGGTCCGGAGAACGGCGTCCAATAGTCTGGAACCAGATGGACGACCGCGTCGCATTGCTCGGCCTCGACGCGCGCGCGGTGTTGGATGCCGCCCCCGACGGGATGGTGATCGTCGCCGACGACGGCCGGATCGTCGCCGTCAATGCCGAGCTGGAGCGTCAGTTCGGCTACGCGGCCGCCGAGCTGCTCGGCTCGACGATCGAGATGCTCGTGCCTGCCGACTCTCGGGATGTCCATGTCGCGCTGCGCCAGACGTACGTCGTCGAACCTCGGCGGCGCGAGATGGGCGTCGGAAGGCACCTCCATGGCCAGCGACGCGACGGGTCGGTGTTCCCCGTCCAGATCAGCCTGGCGCGCATCGCGACCGCCGAGGGCGCAATGACGTTCGCCGCCGTGCGCGACGTGACGTCACGCGTCGAGTCCGAGGAAAAGCTCGCGGAGGCCAACCGGCGTCGCACGCTGGCCGAGGACCACGACCGCATCGCCCGCGATCTCCACGACACCGTGATCCAGGAGCTGTTCGGTGTCGGCCTCGGCTTGCAGGGTGTGCAGACCCGGGTCACCACACCCGAACTCGCCGAGCGGATCTCGAAGGCGGTCGACGACATCGACCAGATCATCCGGGCGATCCGGTTCACCGTGTACGAGCTGAGCCAGACGGAGTCGTCACGTGGACCGCGCCAGCGAATCACCGACGTCGTCGCCGAGGTCGCGCCGTCGCTCGGCTTCGAGCCGCACGTGCGGTTCATCGGCCCGATCGACGGTTCCGTCCCGGACGCGATCGTCGACCAACTGATCCACGTCGTGCGTGAGGCCCTGACCAACGTCGCTCGACACGCGGACGCCACGCGCGTGGACCTGGGCGTCGAGGTCGGCGACCACGTCACCCTCGAGGTCCTCGACAATGGTCGCGGCATCGGTGACCCGGCGCGTCGCAGCGGTCTCGCGAACATGGCCCATCGCGCGTTCGAGCTCGGTGGCGAGTTCGAGGCTCGTGGGCGCGACGTGGGCGGCACGTTCGTGCGCTGGTCCGTGCCTCTGTCATGATCGGCTGGCGATGCGGCTCCGCCGCCGCCCGCCGAACCGGATGTTCACCTCTGACATGACCGCCGGCAACCCGACGGTCGAGATGCGTGAGTCGCCCCGGTCAGCACCGGTTGATCCCGACGACACGGTCGCACCCGTAGAACGCCGGAGCGCTGCGTGTCGGACGGTTCGCCCGCGGCGCGGGAGCCGGCGCTTCCGCGGGCGTGACTGGCTGGACCTGCTCGACTGGGGCGGTCGGCGAACGAGTGCCGACGTCAGAACCGTCGGTCAGTGTGACGGCAAGCGCGATGACGGCGAGCACGACTGCCATCAGGGCAATCACGATCGTGAACGTCGGCACGTGCGACTGTTCGCGTGGAACGACTGCGGTGGTCATGGTGCGGTACCTCCTTGGTGGTCGGGCCGGAAGTGACCCGACGCACCCGATGGTGCGCCTCCAAGCGGCCGCTGCCATCCGGCAGGTGCCTCATCCGCTACCTCAGATTTCGCCGCAGACCAAACCCTGGTGCTACTCGAAGCGGTGGCGGGCGCGTTCGTCGACGCGGGCCACGAACGCGGCGGCCTCCGAGCGGCGCTGCATGCCGAGCTTGGCGAGCAGGTTCGAGACGTAGTTCTTGACCGTCTTCTCGGCGAGGAACAGCTCGGTCGCGATCTGACGGTTCGAACGGCCCTCGCCGATCAGGTCGAGGATCTCGCGCTCGCGTGGTGTCAACTCGGCGATCGTGCCGGGCTCGCTCTCGCGCAGGCGGCGCAGGGCGAGTCGGACCGTCGCCGCGTCGAGGAGCAGCGCCCCGCCGGCGACTGCCCGGATCGCTTCGACGATGCGATTGCCCCGCACCTGCTTGAGCAGGTAGCCGGCAGCGCCGGCCAGACTGGCGTCGACGAGCGCCTGGTCGTCGGAGAACGAGGTGAGGATCAGACACCCGATGTCGGGCTGGCCGGAACGGATGTCGCGGCACACCTCGATGCCGGATCCGTCGCCGAGCCGCACGTCGATCACGACGACATCGGGCGTGCTCGCCTCGATCTGTTCCACCGCGCCGACGGCACCGCCCCACTGGCCGACCACGACCAGATCGTCTTCGGTGTCGATGAGATCGGCGACGCCGCGCCGGACGATCTCGTGGTCGTCGAGCAGGAACACCCTGATCTGTTCGCCCGTCGGGCTGTGGTCGTCGTCAGCTGTCATCGTGCATCTCGCCGGCGTGCGGCTCGGCGACGAAGCTAGTGCCATGACCCTGACCGATGGGATGCTTGGCCGATGCGAGTCGCCATGTACTCGACCAAGCCGTACGAGTCGGCGGCATTCCGCCGCGCCAACGAAGACTTCGGACACGAGATCGTCGAGCTCGAAGAACGGCTCCGCCTGGCGACGGTTCCGCTGGCCGACGGAGCGCAGGCCGTCTGCGTGTTCGTGAACGACGTGCTCGACGAGCCGGTGCTGACCGCGCTCGCGGCATCGGGGGTGCGCCATGTCGCACTCCGCTGCGCCGGGTTCAACAACGTCGACCTGGCCGCTGCCGCCCGACTCGGCCTCGACGTCGTGCGAGTACCGGCGTACTCGCCGAACGCGGTGGCCGAGCACACGATCGCGTTGATCCTGGCGCTCAACCGCAGCATCCACAAGGCGTACAACCGCGTGCGCGATGGCAACTTCGCCCTCGACGGACTCGTCGGCTTCGATCTCGCCGGCAAGACCGTCGGCGTCGTCGGCACCGGCAAGATCGGCGCCATCGTCGCCCGACTCGCGTGGCACTTCCGGTGTGAGGTGATCGCCCACGATCCGGTCGTCGACCAGCCGCTCGCCGCGCTCGGCGTCCGCTACGTCGGGCTCGACGAGATCTGGGAGCGCAGCCATGTCGTCACGTTGAACTGCCCGCTGACGGCCGAGACGCACCATCTCGTTTCCTCGAGCGTGATCACACGCATGCGTCCCGGGGCGATGCTGGTGAACACCGGCAGGGGAGCGCTGATCGACACGCTGGCGGTCATCGACGGCCTGAAGACGGGGCAGATCGGCTCGCTCGCCCTCGACGTGTACGAGGAGGAGGCGGATCTGTTCTTCGAGGACCGTTCGGGCGAGATCATCGGCGACGACGTGTTCGCCAGGCTGCTGACGTTCCCCAACGTGCTCATCACCGCCCACCAGGCGTTCCTGACCCGCGAGGCGCTCGAGGCCATCGCCGTGACGACGTTGGACAACCTCGCCGTCCTCGCCGCTGGGGAGCCGTGCCCGAACCGCGTCGAGTGAACCGGCGCTGGTCGGTCAGCGCTTCCGTGCCGCCAGTTTTCCCTCGCCCCACCCGACGACCTTGTCACCGAGCAGCCAGACCGGCTGCAACAGCACTGCCGTGGCGGCGATGATGGCCAACGCCACGAGCATCGTGTCGCGGGGTGGGTCGACGATCTCGAAGTAGTCGCGCAACGGATCGAAGATGGTGGTGAGCGTCAGGAACGCCGCCATCACCGCGATCAGCAGCACCTTCCACGGCTGCAGTGGGCGCGCCACGCGGGTGAGAACGAGGATCGCGCTCGACGCCAGCACCAAGGTCGCCGTCGTCCGTTCCTGTTCGAGCGAGAGCCCCTCGGTGCGCTTGGCGACCAGGTACGCCGCGAACGTCGCCAGCGAGGCGAGCAGACCACCGGGGATCGCGATCCGCAGCACCCGCCCGAGGAATCCGGAGCGAACCCGCGACGGGTTCGGAGCGAGCGCCAGGAAGAACGCCGGCACACCGATCGTGAACGTGCCGACGAGCGTGAGATGGCGCGGCAGGAACGGGTACGTGACGCCGCTGAGCACCGTGGCCAGCGCGAAGAACAGGGCGTAGGTCGTCTTGACGAGGAACAGGCTCGCCACCCGCTCGATGTTGTTGATGACCCGTCGTCCTTCGCCGAGCACCGAGGGGAGCGAGGTGAAGGAGTTGTCGAGCAGCACCAGTTGGGCGACCGCACGACTGGCGTCGGAGCCGCTCGCCATGGCGATGCCACAGTCGGCGTCCTTCAGGGCGAGCACGTCGTTCACTCCGTCGCCGGTCATCGCGACGACATGACCGCGTGACTGGAGTGCCTTCACCATCGCCTGCTTCTGGTGTGGAGTCACCCGGCCGAACACCGTCCCGGCGTCCATCGCATCGGCCAGCTCGCGCTCGTCGGTCGGCAGCTGGCGGGCGTCGAGGGGGTCTTCGGCGCCCTGCATGCCGACGCGGCGGCACACCGCGCCCACGGTGCGTTGGTTGTCGCCCGAGATCACCTTGAGCGTCACGCCCTGCTCGGCGAAGTACGCGAGCGTCTCCGCGGCGTCGGGGCGCATCTGGTCCTCGAACATGATGAGCGCCACGGCGTCGAGATCGTCGGGGAGCGACTCGGCGATCGTCCCGTCGCCACCCGCCGCGAGCAGCAGCACTCGCTTGCCGTGATCGGCGGCCTTCGTGACGGCAGCCTCGACCGGCGCGTATCGCTCGTCGTCGAGCACGAACTCGGGCGCCCCGAAGACCCACGTCCCGTGACCGTCGAACGATGCGGCACTCCACTTGCGGGCCGACGAGAATGCCACCGAGCCCGCCATCGTCCAGTCCGGCGGGTCCGGGAACCGGCGCCGCAACGCAGCCTGGGTGGTGTTCGGATGCGGGTCCGACCAGGCGATCGCGGCGAGCGCGCGCTCGATGTCGTCGAGCCGACCGTCGTCGAGGGCGTCGACGTCGGTCACGTCCATCGCGCCCGACGTGATGGTGCCGGTCTTGTCGAGGCAGATCACGTCGACGCGGGCCAGGACCTCGATCGCGGGGAGCTCCTGTACCAACGTGCGCTGCCTGGCGAGGCGGATCACGCCAACCGCGAACGCAACACTCGTCAGCAGGATGAGGCCCTCGGGCACCATCGCCACCACTCCGCCGACCGCCGACACCAACCCGTCCCGGATACCGCCCGACGAGTCCAGCTGGCTGATGAACAGCGCGATCCCGGTCGGCACGAGCAGCCACGTGACGGCGGTGACGATGCGGTTGATGACGGCGCGCAGCTCGCTGTGCACCAGTGTGAACCGCCGCGCCTCGGACGCCAGCCGGGCCCCATAGGCGTCGGCGCCGACCTTGGTGACCTGCGCCCGCCCTGCACCGGCGACGACGAAGCTGCCCGAGAGTAGCTCGTCGCCGGGTTGCTTCACCACCGGATCGGCCTCACCGGTCAGCATCGACTCGTCGATCTCGAGGTTGGTGGAGACCAGCACCGTCGAGTCCGCGGCGATCTGTTGACCGGCACTCAGGTCGATGACGTCGTCGATCACGATCTCGTTGACCGACAACGGTGTCACGCCGCCGTCGCGGACGGCGGTGACCTTTGGTGCACTCACGATGACGAGGCTGTCGAGCGTGCGCTTGGCGCGCAGCTCCTGCACGATTCCGATCAGCGTGTTGGCGACCACGACCCCGCCGAACAGGCCGTCGCGATACGCACCGCATGCCACGACGACCGCGAACAACGAGCTGATGAGGGCGTTGAAGCGGGTGAACACGTTGGCCCGGATGATCTGTCCGGTCGTACGCGACGGTGCCGCGGGGACGTCGTTGACGGCTCCCCTCGCGACGCGCTCGGCGACCTGGGCGGCCGTCAGGCCACTGTCGGCGAAGCTGGCACGTTCTTCGTCCCCGGACTCCGCGCCGGGTGGTTGCCCGAGCGTCAGATTCTCGCCCTCCGCAGCTCGAACACTCCAGCGGCCACGAGACCAGCATCGCGCCGGCTCCGCCGTCCGCGTGAACATGCGCCGGCGGGCGTTCTACGATTGTGACGCCACAGCGGGTGGACCAATCAACCAGACCAACCCCCGGATTGACCAAACCCCCTGATGAAAGGCAGTGTGATGAGCCTCCAACCGACCCGAACAATCGCGTCTCTGCTCCTGGCAGGTGCGCTGGCGTTCACGGCGTGCGGCGACGATGACGATGAGTCACCGATCACCGATCCCGCCGGAGGAATCGACGACACGTCCGTTGTGGACACGGGCATTGGCGGCACGACACCCGGCACCATGCCCATCGAGACCACTCCGGTCGACACCGTCGTCGACACCACCGCCGCACCCTGACCGAACGGTCAGGGAGTAACGGTCAGGCAACGGCAACGGTCGGCTCGGCCTGCTCGGCGCCACCGAGCAGGCCGAGCCGCCGTGCCTTGTCGACCGCCGCTCGGCGGTCGGGAGCCCCGATCTTGCGCAGCAGCCGGGCGACGTGCGACTTGACGGTTTCGCGCGACAAGTACAGATCCGCTGCAATGGCGGCGTTCGTCGCCCCGGAGGCGAGGCGTTGGAGGACCTCGTACTCGCGGGTCGACAGCGGATCGTGCGAGCCGGGGAGCCACGCCGATGCCAACGATCCAGCAGCGCGGCCGTCGACGACGGCGGTGCCACGCGCGGCGATCTGCACGAGTGACGCTGCGTCGTCAGCGCTCACCCCGTCGGAGAGCACCCCCGTCGCCCCGGCGTGGAGCGCGTCGGCAACCGACCGCGGATCGAGCGGATCGACGATCACGGTGATCGTCATGTGCGGCGCGCCCTGACGGAGTTGGCGCACGGTGTCGGCTGCCGATCCGCTGGTCGCCGGTCGCCCGACGACGACGACGTCGTAGGCGTCGCACGCATACGCGTCGAGCGCTTGGCGCACGGTCGCCACCTCCGTCACGTCGACGACAGGACCGCCGGTGATCTGGTCGAGTTCACGCGTCATCGGATGGCACGTGCGGTCGTGCACGAGCAGGACCCGGCACGACATCGACGGCGCATTCACGGCGGGGATAGTTCGGGGAAGTCGCCGCCAGGCCATGAAGTCGCGCCCGAGATCAACCCCTATCGCCGTTATAACGCTCCAGTTGACACAGAGTTGACGGAGGGTCCGTCATGTTGTCGCAACACCTTCCGATGAAAGCCTGGTGGGACGGGCGGCGGACCACCATGATCCCGGAGGTGTCAAATTGAGCCCACAGCAGGCGAGGACAGCGGGTTCCTCTCCAGACTACGGCGATCGCAATGTCGAGTTGTTCCTGCAGCGCAAGGCATTGCAGGATCTGCTGGCGGCGACCACTGTGGGCGACGAAGTGCCAGGTGAGCGGCGAGAAGTGGCCCGTCTCGGGCGACGCCTCGAAGATGTCACCACCGAGATCGTGCGCTTCAACACCGGGCTCGTGCGCTCGTACTGCCGGCGCTTCACGTCGAACTCGAGCCGCGGCGACTCCGCCGACTTCGAGGCCGCCGGAATGCTCGGCCTGATGCGGGCGATCGACAGCTTCGATCCGGAACAGGGCCGCTTCGGTCACTGGGCCTACAAGCCGATCCAGCGTGAAGTACTCCGGGCGGTCCGCGATGCCGACCACCCGAACCTGAACCTCGGCGACTTCGAGCGCCGCCCGGAGATCCTGCGGGCATTCCGCCATCTCCAGGGCGACGACGAGCGCTTCGTCCCCTCCTACGAAGACGTCGCTACCCTCGTTGGGGTCACCGTCGACCAGGTCCGTCGCGTTCTGTCACCGCCCCGGCTCGAATCGGTCGACCAGCCGGTCGGCAGCGACGACTCCTTGACGCTCGGCGACATCGTCGCCAGCCACGATGCCGGGCCCGACGAGGTGGTGAGCGCCAGTCTGACGCTCATCGCGCTCAAGGAGTTCGGCATCGCCGCCCTCGACCACCGCGAGCTCTACGTCGTGGTGCGTCGGATGGGGCTCGATGGCGAGCCCGAGGAGAAGCTCGCCGACATCGGCGAGACCCTCGGCCTCTCGCGAGAAGCTGTTCGTCAGATCGAGGCCAAGGCGATCGCCAAGATGCAGCACCCGATGGTGCTGCGGCGAATCCAGCGCCTCGGCCGCACCTGAGCCCAGGTCCGGGAACGGCCCGACGCCGCGTCGACCTCCGACCCGAGATTCACCCCGCGATCCCCCGAACATCGTCGTGCTCGTCCGTACGCCGGCCGCACGGTTGGTTGGACGAGGGACACACGGATGTGTCCCCTGAGGATTTCACGGAGGATTCCCCCATGGGCATGTCATCGGCTGCCACGGTCGAACGGCCGCACAGCGCCGCGGCGCCGCTGCGCCTGGTTGCTGAGCCGTCAACCCGGCAGGCGTCGGTGGCCGATCCACTGTGGCGGGTGTGGCCAGGGCGCGATTGGCCGGCCTCGCACGACGAGGAGCTGGCGCTCGTCGCCGACCTCCAGTTCCAGACACCCGGCCATGAGCCGGCCGACGGAATCGAGCCCCGCCGGGGCGACATCACCGCCCTGCTGAACGCGTTGCGCTGCGGGCTCGACGCCCCCGATCTTCTCGGCCGGGCACCTGGCCTGCGACCGAATCGTCTGATCGCGGCGCACGTTGCACTCGACGCCCGCCGACGCGAGGCCGTGGCGGCATGGCGCGTGATCGCTTCGAAGCCGACTCCCGAGCATCTCGCCAGCCTGGGCGACACCGCCGCCGCACTGGTGCCGGTCGTGATCGGCCGGCTCCGCGAGCTCGGCGACACAGATGGCGTCGAACTGCGATCACTTGCCGCCGCATGCGCCGCCGACATCGACCGCGTCGGCCGGCTCGCCGCGTCCGTCGAGCGTGACATGTCTGATCCGACCACCCCACCTCGCCGGCGGGCCGGGCTCGCCGCGTTGCTGTTCGGGAGTGGGGGAACCGGCCTGTGGCATCACGAGTGCTACCTCGCCAAGCGGGTCGGCACGCTCGTCCCCGTCCGAGTGGCCGCGTTGCTGGGCGAGACCGCGACCCGGTGAGGTCACGCGATGGATCGCAGGACGAGCGTCGACCGCAGAACGAGCGTTGATCGCAGGACGAGCATCGACCAGGGAACAACGCCGCTGTCGTTCGTCGACGGTGCGTATTGTGCGGACCAGGTGCCGGATGAACGGAGCGCAGCGACGCAGGGGGACATGGAGCACGCACGAGAGGCAGCCGACCATCGGCCGGCCGCCGACGCTGTGGCTGACGAGATCATCGAGGATGTCGCCGGTGATGTCGTGGTGTTTCCGTCGCCCCCGCTCCTGGCCACCGTCATCGTCGACCTGGTCCCAGACATCGCCCTGGCGTCGCTGGCCGACTTCGTCGATCCGGTCACGGATGACGCAGGGCGTGTCGTCGACTGGGAGTTCGGGCGCACCCAGGGGTATGACGCGGCCGATCTGAAAGCCTTTCGCGTCTGGCGCGACACATGGGAGCGCACCTGGGATCTCGGGCCGCTCAGCAACCTGGTCGCGCTGCAACGGATCGTCTCGGGTGTGGCCGACGTCCCCCGCGTCGCGGCGCTCCTCGAAGCACTGGTGGCCCAGCCCGAGACAGTCCGGATCGAGTCATCCGCGGCCTCCGACGTGCCCGCCCAGCTCGACGCCCTGCGGGCGGCGATCGTCGCTCTGGGTCGCGAGGGAACAGCGATCGTCGACCAGACGCCGCGCCGCCGGGCGACGGTCGGGTTCTCGCGGACGTGGGGCACCCCGGCGGTGCCCGAGCTGATCGCCGCCGACCGCGCGACCGTGATCGTGATCGATCCCGCCGACGGGCTGGTCGTCGTCGACCGGGCGACGGGTGCTCGACGCATCACCGACGTCGTGGAGGCCGACCTACGGGGCGAGGTGGTGATCGTCACCAACGACCGCGGCGAGACGATCGAGCTCGAGGCGGCGGCGGCACGACCGCTCGCCTGGCTCGTCCCGGCGTCGGTCCGCTGGACGGTTCGGCCGATCCCCGAGGTCGTGGTGTGGTCGGCGCTGTTCGTCCGACTCCCCGACGCTCTGAGTGTCGCGGCGGCCACCGACGGACATGTTTCGTTCGCCGTCGACAGAGATTCTTGACAATTCCTTGCTGGCGCGCGCCGGTTGGCCCCGGACCGTTCGACGTATGACTCGCCCCGCGCGTTGGACCGATGAGAATCAGGTCGGCGACGCGCTCGGTGTGGTGTTCAGCGCAGTCGACGCGGCGTTGCGGTCCGACCCCGATGTCGAGGCCCGTCTCGACGCCCTGCATCGGTGGGCCGACATGCAACAGCTGCTCGTGGCGATCTCGATCGCCACGCTCGATCAGCTCGGCGACGGAATCGACGCTGCGGCTCCCTCCAGCGGCGCGCTGGCGGCGGCATTGCTCGACCGTGCGGTGCAGTTCGATCTGTCTCCGCCCTCGGCGGTGCACGCCGCGGCGGGTCGCCTCGAGGTCGTCGGTCGGCACGAACGTTGGCTGTTGACGGCGGAGTTGCGCTGCTCGCGAACCGCGGCGTCCGACGACGGGCTCGTCGACGGCGCGATCGCGCTGCTCGCGGCGACTGTCGAGCTGGCCGCTCGACGCCGAGGCCAGTCGCCGGAGCTGATTGCCGAGCGCCTGTGCCTGGCCGCCTCTTCGCGCCAGCGGACCTGCACGCCATCGCCATCGAACGCCGGCGCCTGAAACCGAAGGAACACCCTGAGACTTCCACCGCCCCAAACCCAGCGAGATCGCGGAGCAACCCATGCCCGACCAGCCGTTTCATGATCTGATCACCAACACGGCCGGACAACCATGGCTGGATCGAGCGCTGTGCGGCGACCTCCCACTCGAGGAGTTGGCGCTCTATTTCGTGGAGGCCGGCCGCTCGATCTCACGCCCGACGATCGAGCTGTGCACACGGTGCCCGGTCCGACGTGAATGCCTCGACCACGCCTACACGTTGCAGATCGCGAGCGGGTACTTCGGGGGGATGTCGCCGAGCCGGCGCAAGTCGCTCACCCATGCCGAGGCGCTGCGCGAAATCGGCGCCGACCCGCTCCCCGTCGAGTAGCCCGGTCACCGTTTCGTCGCGGCCGAGTCGGTCCGTGATCCGGATTGCCTCCCGCATCGTGGCCACGGCGATGAGTTCAGGCCCGGCGAACCGTCGTACTGGTATGGCAACCGAGCAGATGACCGCGTCCACGACGATCGAGGCCGCCCCGGAGGCAGTGTTCGCGGTGCTGGCCGACCCGTCGGCCCACGTCGACATCGACGGCACCGGCTGGGTGCGCGGGTCCCTGGATGGCGATCGCATCACCACCGCCGGCCAGGTGTTCCGGATGGCGATGTACCACGAGAACCATCCGGACAAGGACTACGAGATGGCCAACCGGGTCGAGGTGTTCGACGAGCCGCGGGCCATCGCGTGGCAGCCCGGGCAGGAGTCGCCCGAGACGGGGGAGCTCAGCTTCGGCGGCTGGACCTGGCGCTACGACCTCGAGGCGACCGCCCCGTCGCAGACGACGGTGACGCTGACGTACGACTGGTCAGCGGTCCCGCCCCAAATACGCGAGTTCATCCAGTTCCCGCCGTTCGGGCAGGGTCACCTCGACAACTCGCTGCAGCACCTGTCCGACCTCGTCGCCGAGATGTAGCTGCCGCTCCCTGCACCCGACTCACTCGTGTTCCGGACCGCCCGGCCTACTGCATGACGAATTCGGTGAGGAACACCGATGCGACCGTGGCGCCGTAGTGCTCGATGATCTGCGCCGTCAGCGCCGTCTTCGCCTCTTCGCGTCCCTCTGGGGTGGCGAGGCTGGCCATCGTGCGACCTGAGAAGATCGCCACGACGAGGTCGGCGGCAGGTGCGATGGGGATCGACGGCTCGTCGCTCTCGACGGCGGCGTGCCCACCCTCGGCTGCCGCCTCCTCTTCGACGGCGTGCAGGCCGAGCGACACCGCGACACGGAGGTAGTGGCCGTCGGCGAGGTTGATGTTCGTCGCCGGCAGGTCGACGATCTCGCTGAACTCGAGCGCGGCCGGCGCTTCGACGGCGACGGTGTCGGTGCTGCCATCGGTGGCGACATCGGCGTCGGCGGCCTTGCTGCGACCGAGGAGCATGTAGCCGACCCCGCCCAGCACGACGACCAGCCCGAGGGCGATGAAGAGCTTCTTCTTGCTCTTCTTGGGCGCCTCGGCCGCGTCAGGGGCGTCCGGGTCTGTTGGCGTTGTCGTTTTCTTGCTCATGACCATCCATGTCCTTGTCGCCCCCGGGTGAGGGCATCCATCCGTGTCCTGAGGACAGTCCGGGGTTGGATGGCGTGGTGCCAGTAGCTGCGGCGACTTCTGCCAGCGCCCGTTGCGGTGGCGCTGATCACGTCAGGCGTCGGGTTCGAGCACCGGTGCGAGCGACACGTCCGATGTGACCACGACCTCCACCCGCCGGTTGCGTGCTGCGCCCTCTGGGGTGTCGTTGGAGGCCAGGGGCCTGGTGTCGGCGTACCCGGCGGCGGACAGCCGGGTCGGGTCGAATCCGGTGGTCTCGGTGAGGTGGCGGAGCACCGATGTCGCCCGCGCCGTCGACAGCTCCCAGTTCGACGGGTAGCGACCGCTCGAGATCGGTCGCGAATCGGTGTGCCCCTCGATCGAGATGTTGTTCGGCGTCGCCCGCAACACCTCGGCCACGAGCTCGAGGATCTCGATCCCGACCGGTTGCAGGTCGGCGCGGCTCTCGTCGAACAGCACCTGGTCGGTGATGATCGTGACGACGAGACCCCGGTTCTCGAACCGGAATCCGACGGCATCGGCCAGGCCCCGCGCCTCGGCGCGCTCGCGTACCAGCTGCTGGAGCGCGATCAGCTCGTCGTACGACTGCTGCGCGGCGACCACGTCGTCGGGCACGACGTCTTCGACGATGACCGGCGCGATGATCGCCGGCCCCACGTCGGCGCCGATCGCGCCGGGGTTGGCGGCGACGAGCGACGGCGTTGCCGTGATGGGTGTGACGCTGTCGAACAGCGACTCGCCGCCCAGCAGCGGACCGGTGCTCGCCTCTTCGCCCAGCGAGACGATCTTGTCCGACGAACCGCTGCCGAACTCGTTGCGCATCGACTGCGAGAGCTTCTCGAACTTCTGCTTGTCGACGTTTCCAACGGCGAACAGCACGAGGAACAGGCACATCAGCAGCGTCAGCATGTCGGCGTAGGGGATCACCCACGACTCGTGGTTCACGTGCTCTTCGTGCTCTTCGTGCTCCTCGCGGCGATGGCCGCGGCTTTCAGGCCCCGACATCAGCCGTGGCCAGACGTAACTGGTCAGCCTGTGACGGCGGCAGGTACGTGATGAGCGTCTCTTCGATCACGCGTGGGTTCTGCCCGCCCTGGATGGCGAGCACGCCTTCCAGCATCATCTCCTTCGATGCCGCCTCGTCGGTCGACATCCGCTTCATCTTGGCGGACAGTGGCAGCATCACGCCGTTGGCGATGAACACTCCCCAGAACGTGGCGACGAACGCCGAGCCGATGCCAGCGCCGAGCTCCTCGGGCTTGTCGAGGTGGGCGAGCGTGGCGATCAGGCCGATGACGGCGCCGATGATGCCGAACGTCGGTGCGTAGATGCCGTACGAACTGGTCCAGTCGGCGGCCACCTTGTGACGGGCCTTCATGGTGCGGATGTCGTTGCGCAGCACGGCGGCGACGGCGTCGGGATCGCTGCCGTCGATGGCGAGCTGCAGACCCTTGCGCATGAACGGCAAGTCGAGATCGGTGATCTCCGACTCGAGCGACAGCAGCCCCTCGTGGCGGGCCTTCCGGGCGAACTGCACGATGAGAGTGAGGGTCTTGGCGGGGTCGGCCGCCGGCGGAGGCAGGATCGCCCGCTTGATGGCCTTGAACACGCCTTTCGTCGCCGCCATGTCGAAGCCGGCCATGGTGGCGCCCAGGGCGCCGCCGAGCACGATCAGCAGGGCAGTCACGTTGGAGATGAGGAAGATCGGGCTCACGGCGTGCGTCATCCCGCCGAGCAGCACACAGATGAGTGCGACGAGCAGACCGATCAGGGTGGACTTCATGGTCAGCCACGTTCCGCGGCGAGGATGGCGGACAGGTCCGCAGCGGTGTCGACCGACTCGTCGCTCATCAGCCGGGCTGCGACGAGGATGAGCGCGCGGTGTTCACGGACGCTGGCGATGATCTCTTCGGGGGTCTCGTTGACCACGAACTCGGTGCCGTTGAACAGGTGGACGAGTACGTCGTGATGGTGCTCGATGCGCTCGATGTGGTCGGGGTTCACGAAGAACGGGTCGGTTTGTCGGAGTCTGGTGAGGCGAATCATCGGTTTCCTCGTGGGAAGGCGCGACCTCGGCGGGCGCTTGCCCAGGGGACTGTGCGGGTGAATCGCGATCGCGCACGGAGTCACGTGGCGGCGTCGGCGAAGCGCTTTGAGCCGGCGACCCGCCGCAAACACTTGTCCTGCCTCCATGCGCGGGGGAACGCGTTCCGGACTGTCGTCGGGATGGATACCGCGGAGGATCTCTCCCACCAGCTGTGGACGCTGCGTGAACTGCTGGAGGAGCTCGTCTACAAGCTCGAGGTCCAGCGCCTGCTGCTCGGCGCCGGAAAGACCCGTTGGCTGCCGTCGATCGACGCCGAACTGGCCGCCGTCATCGCCGCCATCACCGAGGTCGACACGTCGCGCCAGCACGCCCAGGCGACACTCGCCGACCACTGCGGTCTCGCCCGGACGGCATCGCTCGACGACCTCATCGGCGAGCTCGACGAGCAGCGCGCCGGCATCCTGCGATCCCATCGCCTGCATCTCACGTCGCTGCAACACCAGGTGGTCGACGCTTCGCTCGGCAACCAGGACCTCGCCCGCCATGGCGTCGCCAGGGCCCGCGACCTCGTCGCGGCACTCGGCGGCGGCGTGACGACCCCCGACACGTACGGCCCGGTCGGGCAGTCGTCGTCATTGACCCTCGTCTCCCAGCGCATCGATCGATCGGCCTGAAATCATGCTCTCCTCGCTCAACACCGGACTGTCCGGACTCCAGGCGCAGCGGCGCGCCCTCGACCTGATCGGCCACAACGTCTCGAACGCGGCCACGCCCGGTTACCACCGCCAGCGCGCCGAGTTGCAAGGTGTCGGGGCCCCGATCAACGGCTTGTTCTCCGGCAACGGGGTGCGCCCGTACGGCGTCGAGGTCATCGGCGTCTCGCGTTCGTACGACGCCTTGCTCGCAGCCCGGGCGGTGCGTGAACAGGGCTCGAGCGCCTTCGCCGAGTTGTCGAGTGCCACGCTCTCGCGGCTCGAAGGCTTGTTCCCCGAACCGACCGATGTCGGGCTCGCCAACCAGTTGCACGAGTTCTCCGGCGCCTGGACCGACCTGGCCAACGATGCGGGAAGCCTCGCCTCGCGCACGCAGCTGCTCGAGCGGGCCTCGTCACTCATCTCGACGTTGAAGACCACCGCCGCCGACATCGCCGGCGTCCGGGCCAGCGCCGTCGATCGCCTGTCGGCGTTGGCGGCCGAGGCGAACGGTCTGGCAACCGAGATCGGGGCCCTCAACGCCCAGATCTCCGCGACGCCATCGGCCGCGCACGACCTCTTGGATCACCGGGAGCTGCTCGTGGCCCGGCTCGCCGAGCTCACTGGAGCCCAGCCTCGCGACGCAGAGCGCGGCCAGATCGACGTGTACATCGGCGGCCGGGCGATCGTCACGGGCGCGGTGGCGCACTCGATCGTCGCCGACAATGGCACGCTCGAGTGGGCGGTCGGCGGGCAAGCCGTCGGCGCTTCATCGGGTGAAGCGGCATCGCTCTTCGTGACGATCACCGACATCGCCCCGCGGTACACGGCCCTGCTCGACAACGTCGCCGCGACGCTCGTGGCGCAGGTCAACGGTCTGCACACCGCCGGCTACGACCAGAACGGTGTGACCGGCCGCAACTTCTTCGATCCGGCGGGTGTCACCGCGGCGACGATCGAGCTGTCGGTCGACGTCGCCGGGATCCCCGCCAACATCGCCGCCGGCGCCCCGCAACCTGGCGCGCCAGGGGCACTCGATGGTGAGCAGGCCAGGACCATTGCGGCCCTCGCCGACGCAGCAGGCGGCGCCGACTCGCAGTACCGGGCACTGATTGCCGGACTCGCAGTCGAGACGCGGGGTGCGATCCGTCGTGCCGACAACCAGGCCCAC